>Ga0210403_10005174_pt1 | contig 11121 bp, 5 predicted proteins | sample IncBWC19MmetaG_FD_150863 | JGI IMG/M metagenome (GOLD analysis project Ga0210403, IMG submission 150863) | Forest soil microbial communities from Barre Woods Harvard Forest LTER site, Petersham, Massachusetts, United States - Inc-BW-C-19-M | ecosystem: Environmental > Terrestrial > Soil >... | reverse complement strand
CCCATTCGTCGCATTCATTGGCGGCATCGTCACGCGCCACCAGTTCGCAACGCCCCCGGCTGGTGATGGCGAGTTTCTCCCCGGCAAGCGCTGCTGACCCGCAAAAGCCCGGCGGGGGCGCTGGTGCTGGTGGCGGAGGTGGTCGTCCCGGTGGAGGTGGCGCACCTGGCGGTGGTGCACCCGGCGGCGGCACAGGCGGTGGTAAGGGTGGCGCGCCCGGAGGCACAGGCGGGACGGGTGGCGGCAAGGGAGGCGCGCCCGGAGGAACCGGAGGAACAACCGGCGGTGGCACGCGCCCGATCAATTCGGCTTACAACAACTATTATAACAACCCGAATAACGCGCCGCGGTCGATCCTCCCTCAGATGCCCACCTCGGCATCCACCAACCAGCAGATCCTGCAATCCCTCGCCGACGGCACGGGCGGCTTCGCGATTTACAACACCAACGATCTGCTGGGCGGACTTGAGCGCATCGCCCGCGATCAAAATGAATTTTATCTGCTTGGCTACGTTCCGGCGTCCAGTCCGGAGGGCAGTTGCCACACGCTCAAAGTAAAGATGAGCCAGGGCGGCATGCAGGTCCGTTCGCGCAGCGGCTATTGCAACGTGCGTCCCATCAATCCACTCGACGGCAAGCCCATCCAAAAACAAATGGAGCTGCAAGCGGCAGGGAGCCAGCCAGGAGCGATCCACGGTTCGCTGCAAGCGCCTTTCTTTTATTCCGGACCTAACATCGCTCAGGTGAATCTGGCGATGGAAATTCCCGGCGATTCGCTCATCTTCAACAAGGACAAAGGCAAGTATCACGCCAACGTGAACGTCCTTGGCATCGCCTACAACCCCGACGGCTCCGTCGGCGCTCGCTTCAACGACACGCTGAATCTCGACCTCGAAAAAGATGAATGGAAGGAATTCACCAAGCAGCCGTACCACTACCAGAACCAGTTCGATGCGGCGCCCGGCGCGTACAAGCTTTCCGTGGTGCTCAGCTCCGGCGGCGACAACTTTGCGAAGTTTGAGAAACCTTTAAAGATCGACGATTACGACGGAAAGAAATTTACGCTCGGCGGCGTCGTTCTCTCCAAAACCGTCCAGGCGGTCGACCAAATTCCCACCGACGTGGACTCCACGCTGCTGGAGGATCGCACGCCGATGATCGTTAAGGGCATGCAGATCACGCCGGCGGCAAATTACGCATTCAAGCAATCGGACAGAGTTGTGATTTATTCGCAGGTGTATGAGCCGCTCCTCAAGTCCGACGCGCCCCCGCGTGTCGTGGCGGGCTACAGCATTATCGATGCCTCCGACAAACAGGTATTCTTTTCCGGCCCGATCCCTCTGGAGGAGTACATGCAGAAAGGCAACGCCGTCGTTCCCTTCGGCCTGATCGTTCAAGTGAAGGATCTTCCGCCGGGGAACTATCGGCTGGTACTCCAGGCCGCCGACGGCGCCCACAACCAGGCGCCGAAACGCGAAGCCCAGTTCACCGTCGCCAATTAACCTTTTGAGTGCGGGAGCGAAGCTGCCGCTTTACGGTTCCAGCTGTAATACCAAATCCAGCGTAGAGGCACTCGGGCCCGCCTACGAGGCCCCTATCCTTAGGCCACACCAGCCCTTACTGCCAGCAACTTTTGCCGTCCCGGAGGGTTAATCTAAGGGTTATGGAAGAGTCCCCGCGCCAAGTTTCCAATCTGAGTTCTCATCGCAAACGTGTACTTGTCCGCCTCACGCCCCGCGCATTTCTGGCGTGTTTTCTTGCCTTCAGCACCTTCTCTTCTCTCGGAATCGAAATTCCCGCCGCCGCTGCCGAGAAGAAGCCCAAGCAGGACCCCGTCCTTAAGGGCCTTCCAATTACGGACCTTACTGTCGACGAAGCCATTCTTCACGCGCTCAATCGCCTCGCCTATGGGCCGCGCCCGGGTGATATCGAACGCATCAAGCAGATCGGCTTGGCGAAATGGATCGATCAGCAGCTCAATCCCAATTCCATTAACGACTCCGCCGTCGAAGCTCGCCTGGAAATTTATCCAACGCTTAGGATGCGCACGTCGCAACTCCTCGCCGAGTATCCGAACCCCAAGCAAGCGGCCAAGCAGGAATTGAAAGTGCAAAATCAGAATCCCAATCAGCAACCTGGCGCTGCTGCCGCCGATGTCATCGCCCGGGATATGCACTCGAAATCGGCCCCGCACGATCCCGTACAACAAACCGCTCAGGGCGCCGACGCTGCTATTAATGCGATGGGGCAAGAAATAGACTCATCCTCTCCCGCGGCGAAATCGGCTGACTCTTCCGGCGCCACTATGTCTGCGTCTACCGCGGACACGCCCTCCCCGATGAAGCTCAATCCGCCTACGCGCGGCGTTGGCCAAAGAGATCCCCTCGGTATGGATCCCAACGCCGTTCCCAGAGCAATCTCCGACGACAGCAAGCGGCCGCAGCGCGTCGTGGAAGAACTCGCCATGGCCAAGACCGTTCGCGCCATCTACAGCGAGCGCCAATTGCAGCAGGTGATGGACGATTTCTGGTTCAACCACTTCAACGTTTTCGCGGGCAAGGGCGAAGTGAAGTGGTTTCTCACCTCCTACGAACGCGATGTCATTCAGCCGCACGCCTTCGGCAAGTTCCGCGATCTCGTCACCGCCACCGCGCAAAGCCCCGCGATGCTCTTCTATCTGGATAATTTCTTGAGCGCCGATCCCAATGCCGCGCAGCGCCTTGCGGCGCAGCGTGCCATGCGCCAGCAGATGCGCCGCGGGCCGTACGGGTATCCGCCGCGCCCGCAGCCACAGCAGGCGCAGAATAAGCAGCAGCGTGGCCTCAACGAAAATTACGGCAGGGAATTGATGGAGCTCCACACGCTCGGCGTTGATGGCGGCTACACGCAGAAGGATGTCACCGAAGTGGCCCGCGCCTTCACAGGCTGGAGCATCGAAAAGCCCCGCGAATATCCGCAGTTCAAATTTGAGGAACGCCTCCACGACCCCGAACCCAAAATCGTGCTGGGCAAAAAGATTCATGCCGGCGGCATCAAGGACGGCGAGGAAGTTATCGCGCTGCTTGCGAAGAATCCCAATACCGCCCGCTTTATCTCCACCAAGCTCGCGCGACGTTTCGTTTCTGATACGCCGCCGCCCTCGCTGGTGGATCGCATGGCCAAGACCTTTCAGAAGTCCGACGGCGACATCCGCGAAGTGCTACGCACCATGGTTTATTCGCCGGAATTCTGGTCGCGCGATGCGGTTCGCGCCAAGGTCAAGACGCCGTTTGAACTTGTGGTTAGTTCCGTGCGTGCGCTCGGCACCGATGTGGATACACCCATGCCACTGGTCGGCTGGGTCGGCAGAATCGGTGAGCCTCTTTACCAATGCCAGCCGCCCACCGGCTATTCCGATAAAGCGGAGACCTGGGTTAACACCGGCTCCCTGCTGAATCGTCTGAATTTTTCATTGGCCCTTGCAGGCAATAAAGTGCGCGGCTCGCGCAGCGACGTTACCGCGCTCCTCGGCACGGATTCTTCAAACGATGCAAAAGCCGCGCTCGATCGAGCCGTGCAAGTTTTCCTGGGCGGCCAGGTGGCGCCCAACACCGTGGACACGCTGCAAAAGCAGCTAGAGAATCCCCAGGTAGTCCAGGCGAAATTAGACGACCCGGTCAAACAAGTGGACCTGGGCGTTGTAACCGGGTTGGTCCTCGGCGCTCCCGAATTCCAGCGCCGCTAGTTTTGAGTGCGGGAGCAAAGCTCCCGCTTTTACGGTGTAGACCTTGAGGAAGTCCATCGGGCCGTTATAGAGGTGAGCATATGAACGACTACTGTTGTGAGGGCATCCGTCCCGCAAAATTCTCCCGCCGCTTCTTTATGAAGCAAGGCGGCATCGCTCTCGCCGGCCTCAGCACCATGCCTACGTTTCTGCAGCGCGCCGTCGCCTCCACTCCCTCCGCAGGCAAAAAGCAGCTCGTTGTCCTCTTCCAGCGGGGCGCCGCCGACGGCCTCAACATCGTCGTTCCGTTCGGTGAACCCAACTACTACCGCCTGCGCCCATCCATCGCCATCCCTCAGCCAAAGCGCGGCGGCGGCGATGCGGCAATCGATCTCGACGGCTTCTTCGGCCTCCATCCGTCGCTCGCTTCCTTCGCACCCCTCTTTCAGAAAAATCAGCTCGCCATCGTTCACGCCGCCGGCTCTCCCGATCCCACGCGCTCCCATTTCGACGCGCAGGACTACATGGAATCCGGCACTCCGGGTGTGAAGGCGACGCAAGACGGCTGGCTCGACCGCGCCATCGGCACGATCCCCGAAGAAAATGCTTCGCCCTTCCGCGCCGTCGCCATGGGACCAAATCTCCCGCGCATGCTGCAGGGCAGCACAGGCGCCATCGCCATTCCCGACCTCCGCCAGTTCAAGGTACAGCCGCAATCCGCCGCGATGGCCAATGTCGCCGAAGGCGGCTTCGAAGCCATGTACGCGCAAACGGTGGACCACGCGCTGCACGGCACTGGCACCGAGACCTTTGAAGCCATCGACATGCTGCGCAAAATCGACACCTCGAAATATCCGCCCGAAAACGACGCCGACTACCCGAAGTCTCCCGTCGGGCAGCGCCTGCAGCAGATCGCGCTGATGATTAAGGCAAACATCGGCCTGGAAGTGATGTTTCTCGATTGCGGCGGATGGGACAATCACGTTAACGAAGGCAGCACGCAGGGCCAGCTTGCGAACCTGCTTCGCGACTTAAGCCAGTCGCTCGCCGCCTTCTATCAGGACATGGGGGACCGCATGGGCGACGTCGTCGTGGTGACGATGAGCGAATTCGGCCGCACCGCCCGCGAAAACGGCAACCGCGGCACCGACCACGGCCACGCCAACTGCATGTTTATCATGGGAGGCGATGTAAAAGGCGGCCGCGTCTACGGCAAATGGCCAGGCCTCAACGATCACCAGCTCAACGAAGGCCGCGACCTTGCCCTCACCACCGACTTCCGCTCTGTAGTCGGTGAAATCCTAACCAAGCACCTCAGCGTGAAAAACCTCGCTCCCGTATTCCCCAGCTTCGACAACAACCCCACCCGATTTCCCGGCCTGATTCGCGCCTGACAGTCGACCAAACCGTCGCCCCAAATGTAGCGCTGGCTTCGTTGCCAGCGCCCTTACTTCGCAAATCATTCGAACATCGCGCCCACATTCATTCGAACGTCCCAAAATGGAATCGCTTTAAACCTTGCTTAGTGTTCGGCTTACGTGGTGGCAGTAACCAGTTAGTATCGAACCTTAAAGTATTACTTTAAATGTCGGCGCGCCGACATTTTCTAACTGACAAAACAAGAGGGGCGGCCCACGGCCGCCCCTCTTGTTTTTCAACCGAGAACTTAGAACCCGAAACTTACAGCTTGCTCGCTACGCTGCCGCTCCCCGAATGCGCATCGCGTAGAACGAGCGGTAAACGAAGGTGAACGACACCACAAAGAACGCCGCCGACAAAATGTGAGTCAGCGTGCTCCCTTGTGTCGCGGTCAACTGCACGGCAAGCTCCACCGCTAGCAAGCCGAACAGCGTGGTGAACTTGATCACCGGGTTCAGCGCTACCGAAGACGTATCCTTGAACGGATCGCCGACCGTGTCGCCGACAACCGTTGCGTCGTGCAGCGGAGTGCCCTTCTGCTTCATTTCCACTTCCACGATTTTCTTGGCGTTGTCCCAGGCGCCGCCGGCATTGGCCATGAAAATCGCCTGGTACAAGCCGAAAATGGCGATCGAGAAAAGGTAGCCGATGAAAAAGAACGGCTCCAGGAACGCGAACGCCAGCGTGGCAAAGAACACCGCGATGAAGATGTTCAACATGCCCTTCTGTGCGTACTTCGTGCAGATTTCCACCACTTTCTTGCTGTCTTCCACGCTGGCCTTGGTCACGCCTTCCAGCTTGATGTTGGCCTTGATGAATTCCACGGCGCGATACGCGCCTGTAGTCACCGCTTGCGTCGAAGCGCCCGTAAACCAGTAGATCATCGCGCCACCGGTGATGAGTCCAAGCACGAAGGGAGCATGCAGCAGCGAAAGATGATTGACGTTGGTGGTCAGCCCGTTGGTCAACGCCATGATGATGGAGAAAATCATCGTCGTTGCGCCAACCACCGCCGTGCCGATCAGCACCGGTTTAGCGGTCGCCTTGAACGTGTTCCCCGCGCCGTCGTTGGCTTCCAGCATTTCCTTGGCGTACTCAAAGTTCACGTCGATGTTGTAGTCCTTCTTCAATTCGGCCTTGATGTTCGGCACCTGTTCAATCAGCGAAAGTTCGTACACGGACTGCGCGTTGTCCGTCACCGGCCCGTAGGAATCGACCGCGATGGTCACCGGGCCCATGCCGAGGAAACCGAACGCCACGAGTCCAAACGCGAACACCGCCGGCGCCAGCATCATTCCGCCCAGGCCCATATTGCTGATCAGGTAGCCCATGGACATCAGCAGCACCATCGCCAGTCCGATGTAGTACGCCGAGAAATTCCCCGCCACGAAGCCGGACAGAATTCCCAGCGACGCGCCGCCTTCCTCCGCCGAAGTCACCACCTCTTTCACGTGCCGCGATTCTGTTGAGGTGAAAACTTTCACGAGTTCCGGAATGATCGCGCCCGCCAGAGTTCCGCAGGAAATAATCGTGCCGAGCTTCCACCACTGTGTGGAGTCCCCGCCGATTTCCGGAATGATCAGTTTGGAAACCACAAAGGTCAGCGCGATGGACACGAACGAAGTGATCCACACCAGCGAAGTCAGTGGAGCTTCGTAGTTCATCTTGTCCGCGTTGCCATATTTCGCTTTGGCGATCACGCCATTGATGAAATACGCCGCGGCGCTGGCGATTAGCATCACAATGCGCATCACGAAGATCCACACCAACAACTGCACCTGTAGCGTCGGGCTCTTCACCGCCAGCAAAATAAAGGTGATCAGCGCGACGCCGGTCACTCCGTAGGTTTCAAATCCATCGGCGCTCGGGCCGACGGAGTCGCCCGCGTTGTCGCCCGTGCAATCCGCAATCACGCCCGGGTTGCGCGCGTCGTCTTCCTTGATCTTGAAAACGATCTTCATCAGGTCGGAGCCGATGTCCGCGATTTTTGTGAAGATGCCGCCGGCGATACGCAGCGCCGCCGCGCCCAGCGATTCGCCGATAGCAAAGCCGATAAAGCAGGGGCCAGCATAATCGCCGGGGATAAAAAGCAGGATGAATAGCATCATCAGCAATTCCACGCTGATCAGCATCATGCCGATGCTCATGCCCGCTTCGAGCGGGGTGTGATAAATCGGATAGGGCTTGCCGCGCAGGCTGGCAAACGCGGTGCGCGAGTTGGCAAACGTGTTCACGCGAATCCCGAACCACGCCACGCCGTAGCTGCCCGCGATGCCAACAAGCGAGAACAGAATGATGATGGCGACGCGCATCGCTTCAAATTTCAGCAACACGCCGAAATAGAGGATAATCACGGCGGCGATGAAAATTTCCAACAGCAGCAGGAATTTTCCTTGCGTGATCAGGTAGGTCTTGCACGTTTCGTAGATCAGTTCGGAAATCTCGCGCATCGAGCGGTGCACCGGCATGTTCTTCAGCCGCGTGAAAATCGTCAGCCCGAACAGCAACCCGAACACGCAGATCACAATCCCGTATAGCAGCAACTGGTGCCCGTTAATTCCCAAAAAAGACACTTGTGACAAGTCGGGCAGTTTGAGGTTCGCCTCTCCGCCCACCTCCTGCGCGGGAAGCAAGCCGCCGCCGAGCAGCAGCGCTACAGCTGCCGCCGCAAATTTTTTCGTGCTTCCAAGACCCGTGGACTTGGCCATGTCCAACGAAACGCTCATGAACTTTCCTCCAAACATTCTTTTTTCTCGTGGCGCGTTACCTCTGCCGCTGCCGGCCTGCGCCCTCGTCACTGCGAAACTTTGCACACCTGTCCAATCGAATAGGAAGCGTGGCACTCCCAACCCCGGGAGCGAACCAGCGTCGGCGCGAGTCATTTCCTCCAATTCCAAGGAAATCCCGCGATTCAAACAGGACGGGAGCTCTTCCACCCCGGCGCAGCAACCCCTCAGACCCTGGGCGGGTCAAGACCACCCTGGCAGTACCCTTTATGTATGCCGCGCAACTAGGGAAGACCGAAACGATGTTTTATAACATTTCGCTAATAGCCGGTCAAATTTATTGACATGCTGGGAGAGCCCTGTCACATCGCATCCCTCTGGTCGGATCAGGGCTGCTCTTGCAACACCACGCCTCTCCGAAATGGCTTGCGACCGGTACCAGTGGTAACATGTGGGGCTTACTCAGCCATTGTATTTTGACTCTGACCAGGCGAACAACGAGCTAATGACACGCGAATCGACCGGGACTTCCACCGCAACCCATTCTGATGCCGCGTTGCGCTTTGATTGGACCAAATCCGAAGTCCAATCCATCTATCGCACACCGCTTCCGGAGCTGATCTTCCGCGCGCAGACCATTCACCGCCAGTTCCATCCGCCGGATCGCGTGCAGACATGCCAACTCATCTCCATCAAAACCGGCGGCTGCCCCGAAGATTGCGCGTACTGCCCGCAAAGCGCTCACTACGATGCCGACGTGGAGCGCCAGGGCCTTCTCGATCCCGAGCATGTGATTTCGGTTGCACGCGACGCCGCGTCCCGAGGCGTCACCCGTTTTTGCATGGGCGCGGCGTGGCGCGAAGCTCCCAACGGCCGCGACTTCGAGAAAGTCCTCGAAATGGTTCGTGGGGTTTCCGCGCTTGGCATGGAAGTCTGTTGCACCCTCGGCATGCTCACTGAAAGCCAGGCTGTTCGACTAAAGGACGCCGGCCTTACCGCCTACAACCACAATCTCGATACCTCGCCTGAATTCTACGGCTCGATTATCACCACGCGCGTTTACGACGAACGTCTCCGCACGCTCGCCGCGGTCCGCAAGGCGGGCATCACCGTATGCTGCGGCGGCATTCTCGGCATGGGCGAAAGGGACACCGACCGCGTCGGCCTGCTGCACCAGTTGGCCACGTTGCAGCCGCATCCCGAAAGCGTTCCCATCAACATGCTCGTGCGCGTTGAAGGCACTCCACTTGCCAACCTACCGGCGCTCGATCCGCTGGAAATGGTTCGCGCCATCGCCACCGCGCGCATTCTGATGCCTGAATCGCGCGTGCGCCTCGCCGCCGGCCGCAAGCAACTCTCGCCCGAAGCCGTCACTCTCTGCTTCCTTGCCGGCGCCAATTCAATTTTTGTTGGGGAAAAACTTCTGACTACGCCCAATCCCGGAGCCGATGAAGACGAGCTCCTGCTTCAGAGTCTGGGCATGAAGCCACTTGAGCCGCATGCCGTCTGACGTCCTATCCGCGTGGAAAGATCGTCTTCACCAGGGGTTGCGCGGTCTCGAAGCTCGCAGCCAGCGCCGCAGCCTGGCCGAAATTCACGGCGTCAATTTCTGCTCCAATGACTATCTGGGCCTCGCCGAGAATCCCGCTTTGCGCGAAGCGGTAGCGGAAGGCGTGAGCGCCGCTGAAAAAATCGGCGGCACGGGATCTCGCCTGCTCTCCGGGCAGACGGAAGAGTGGCGCGATCTCGAGGATGAATTCGCGGAATTTGCAGGCGCGGAATCCGCCCTCTTTTTCACCACCGGCTACGCCGCGAATCTTGGCTTGCTCTCGTCGCTTATCGGCAAGGATGACGTTGTTTTTTCCGACGAGCGCAATCATGCCAGCCTGATTGACGGGATGCGCTTGTCCGGTGCGCGCAAGGTCATCTATCCTCATCTGAACCTCAATGCATTGGACGACGCGCTTCGTCAGGAGGCTGGCGCTCCCTGGCGCAGGGTGATAGTCACCGAAAGCGTTTTCAGCATGGATGGAGACATCGCACCCTTGGTCGAACTCGCCAATCTTGCCGAAAAATATAACGCGGCCCTGATTCTCGACGAAGCCCACGCCACGGGCGTCCATGGCCCCGCGGGCCATGGGCTCGCGGCCGCGGCCGGCATTACTTCGAAAGTTCTCGCGATCATTCACACCTGCGGCAAAGCGCTCGCCTCCGCCGGCGCGTTTGTCTGCGGCCCGGCTGTTTTGAAAGACCATCTTTTGAATCACGCGCGCACGTTTATTTTTTCCACCGCGCTACCGCCATATTTCGCCGCGCAGATCCGGGCGGCCCTGCGCCTCGCGGAAGGCATGGATGCAGATCGCGCTTCGCTTCTCCATCGCGCGGCAACTCTTCGCACGGCCCTGCAATCCGAAGGCTTCGATACAGCCGGTAGTGACAGCCAGATTGTTCCGGTCGTCCTCGGCCACAACGACGCCACGCTAGATGCCGCCGAGCATCTTCAACGCGAGGGCTTCGCCGTTCGCGGTATTCGTCCGCCCACTGTTCCTGAAGGTGGTTCACGCCTGCGCCTTTCGCTCAACACGCGCATCTCGCAGGAAGAGCTTTCGCGAGTCGTGCGTTCCCTCGTTGCGTGGCGTTCTCGTCAAACTTCTTTTGCTCATGCGAGGCACGCATGAGGCGCCATTTCTTCATCACCGGCACAGACACGGGCGTAGGCAAAACAACACTTGCCGCGTTGCTGTGCGCGGCGCTGGACGCGATTTATTGGAAGCCGATTCAGACCGGCACGCTCGAAGGTTCCGACCGCGTCACCGTGATGCGCCTGGCGGGCATCGGCACCGACCGCACGCTCGATGAAATCTACAAATTCGTTCCGCCAGTCTCACCGGATCTCGCAGCGCGCTGGGCCGGCGTCGAAATCGATTTGAACCGCATAACCTTGCCCGCGAGCCTCATCAACGACTGGCTGGTTGTCGAAGGCGCTGGCGGCGTCCTCGTCCCGATCAATCCGAAGCAGTTCATGCTGGACATGATGGTGAAGTTCAAACTTCCCGTCATTCTAGCGGCTCGCAGCGGGCTTGGCACTATCAATCACACGCTGCTCACGCTCGCCGCGCTGCACGCTGCCGAGCTGCCTGTTCATGGGGTTGTGCTCATCGGCGATCAAAACCGCGAAAACCGCGAAACCATCGAGAAATTCGGCCACGTCCGCGTCATCGGCGAAATTCCCAAGCTGCCCAATCTTCACCGCACCGCGCTCATGCAGGTTTT
>Ga0210403_10005173_pt1 | contig 11122 bp, 9 predicted proteins | sample IncBWC19MmetaG_FD_150863 | JGI IMG/M metagenome (GOLD analysis project Ga0210403, IMG submission 150863) | Forest soil microbial communities from Barre Woods Harvard Forest LTER site, Petersham, Massachusetts, United States - Inc-BW-C-19-M | ecosystem: Environmental > Terrestrial > Soil >... | reverse complement strand
TTCTGGACGCGCGGGGCGCAAGTATCGCCTGACGATTCCCCCAATGCGAATGACCATGCCGCTGGCGACGTAGCAGGAGGCGCATGCCAGCAGCACCGGCTGTGAATAGTTCCAGATGAGATAAATCAGACCGCCAACCAGAATGATCGTCAGAGGGGATCGCGGCCGCAATAAGTTCAGATCCTTGAAGCTGTAATAGCGCCAGGTACTGACCATCAGGAAAGAGACGAACGACAGCAACACCAGCCAAGCGGCGGTCCACGGCCAGTATGTGATCGGTACGGAGTCCGCCGCGTACACGACGGACGCAACCATTCCCGCAGCCGCGGGGATGGGTAACCCGACGAAGTATTTTCTGTTGGGCCGGCCTGGATTCTTGGGGATGGGATTCTTCTGGACATTGAACCGCGCCAACCGCGCGGAGCCGCACAGCAAGAACATGAATGCAATAAAGCTGCCTATCCCGAGGATATGGCGGTGCAGCCCCGCTCCTAAGCCAGGATCGGTAAACTGCACACCCCAGATATATGCCAGGACGGCGGGCGCGATACCGAAGCTGATCACATCGGCGAGCGAATCCATCTCACGGCCGAAATCGCTAGTCGTATTCGTGACGCGCGCAATGCGGCCATCCAGACCATCCAGCAAAAACGCCAGCCCGATGGTTTTGGCGGCAATATCAAAGTGATGCTCCGCTCCGGCAGTGCCATCGCGTGCCACCATCGCGCCCTGAATGGACTGCATCACAGACACGAAGCCCAGAAATATGTTGCCTGCAGTGAAAAGGGTGGGCAGCGCGTAGGCCGCGCGGTGCGGACGGTGCTCAGGAGAGCGTGGATCGACCAGCCGTTCTCTGAGATTCATCCCCGGCATGCCACAGGCTCCAAGGTGCTAACCTGCGTCGAGAGATCGCCGGTGCGTTCCACATCGTTGCGCCGCGCGAGCACGGTCGAGCCGGCCACCACACGCATCCCCTCATGCACCAGCAAGTCCCATTCAGGACCAAAGACCACGTCGACACGCGAGCCAAACTTGATCAGCCCGATGCGCTCTCCGGTCAACACTTTGTCGCCGGGTTTCTTGTTGCAGACGATCCTCCGCGCAATCAGGCCGGCGATTTGTTTAAACACCACTCGAGTGCCATTGCCTTCCACTTCCACCGTATTCTGCTCGTTAGCAATCGAAGCCAATTCCTTACTGGCAACCAGGAACCGGCCTTTCTGATATTGCACCCGTATGATGGTGCCACCGATGGGCGTGCGATTTACATGAACGTCGAAGATGTTCAGAAAAATACTCACGCGCTGGCCGGAAACGCCTTCCGGGCGCACGGCAACGACCTTGCCGTCAGCCGGCGCAACAGCCACCGGACCTCCGGGAATCTGGCGTTCCGGATCGCGAAAAAAATACAGGCAGAATGCCGCCAGAATAAACAGCGGCAGCCCAAACCATGGCTGGCTCAGGTACGACACCAAGGCCCCAGTGGTGGCGAGTGCGGCGCCGTAATAGAGACCATCCCGAACCATATCGCGTCAGACCCAATTTCATTTTCGCATGTCTGCGCGAAGGTACGCGGTCAGGTCATGAGGAGTGCGGACTATTTAGGATGCGTGCCGCCGGACCCGATTTGTGCCGTGACTTTGGCCAGTTCCTTCCGTAAAAGCGGATTGTCGGGATATTCCGAAGTTAGACTCGCCAGGAGGTTCTGCGTCTGCTGTGGTTGCTTCTCCCGCAGGTAAACCATAGCCAACAGAATTTTGGCAAAGGGACGAAGGTAATGCCCCGACCGCGCCACCAGCTGCAAATTTTGAATACCCGTGTCCTTGCTGCCATTCACGCCATCGAAGTGCACGAACCAGCGGAGGTAAAAAGGCAGGCTGCCGATTAAATACTCGTTCAGGCCGGTAGTCAGATAGGCGTCGTAGAACTGCGGATTGACCTTCAGCAGCTGCTGCGCGTAATTGTTCGCGCGCCGCGCGGAACTGAGGCTGCTCACCTGGCGCTTCTCCACCAGGGCCGTGTAATCCATGGTCACGCCTAGGGTGACGGCCATGGCGAACAAAGAATTTTGGTCGCTGGGATTCGACTGCAGGATCTTTGCCGCGCGCGTCTGCGAGTCTTCGATAGTCCGAAACAGACTTTGCTTAACGTCCGCGTCCGGGGCGAGCTTCTTCTTCTCTATGATGCGCTTATCATCGGCGAAAAATTCGCTTTCCAGAATCCCGAGGCGGTAGAGTTCCGAAAACAGGTAAGCGCTAGCGCGCACCGCGTAGCCGAGAGGATCGGAGGGTTGCGCAGAGATATAGCGGTCCAGGAGCGCATGGGCGCCGCGGAAATCGGTGTTGTACATTCGCACGAACGCTTGATCGATTTCCGGCGCTGGGCGTTCGCCTACCGGGGGCGCGGCCATCGTTGGGAGGACTGTAAGGATGGGCACCAGCAACCAGCGCGCGAACCGCCGAGAGGGCCATCGCGGCCGGAGCGTTAGTACCGCTTCCTTCGGTCGCGGCTCAGTAACAAGCGGTTGCATCATTCTGACGAACTCACTGCGACGGGCCACTAGCTGAACACCCGATCAAAGAATTCTCTGGTCCGCTCACGAATCTGCGCCAGTTTAGCGTCAAGGCCCCGGTCATGCAGACGATCAGGCGTCCAGCGGTACACAAGCTCGGTGAGAACACGAACCTGCTCGGGAGCCGCGGGCAGACTGCCCTCGGCGTGGCCTGCCGCGATGCGCAAGCCGTGATCGATGGCACGATAGAGCGTGGCCGCGTCGCGGAGAAACTCGGCGTCGTCCCTATCGAGATGACCCATCTTCTCAATGACGTCAATACGTTCCGGGGTATTCAGCACTTTAAAGAAGATGCCCGCTCCTTTCAGGCGCAGATACATGAGCGCAAAGTCGATGTCATAATACCCGCCGCGGCCAGCCTTCAGCGGATTGCGGGAACCCTGCTCCTTCTCTAGACGTGCGCGCATCTGCGCAAGTTCCTTGCGGGAACGACCGCTTTGTCCGTATCGGCGCCAGTCCACATCTTGTAAATCGTGCAGGAAATCGGTAGCGCGAGCCACATTTCCAGCCACGGCGCGTGATTTCATGTAAGCGATGCCCTCCCATGCTTCCGCGCGGTGTGCAAAATAATCCTTATAAACTGACTCGGCCTGAACCAAAGCGCCTTCCCGTCCGTTGGGCCGGAGCCGCGTATCCACGGTGAAAATGACGCCCTGGCCGGTATAGGCGCTGATGGCATGGATCATGCGCTCCGCCACCCCGGTCCAAAACAGCTGCTCGGAGGTATCGGTGTCCGGCAAAACAAAAACCAGGTCGGCATCGGAGGCGAGGTCAAATTCGCGCATCCCCAACCGGCCCAGCGCTATCACCAGCATTTGATCTTCTGGTGTATACCCGGCGCTGGCGGGAGGGCTGGAGCCTTTCGTCTCCATGAGGGCGATGCGATAGGCCGCGGCGATCACAGCGTCAGCCAGATCGGAGGTGTGGTTGAGCGTAGTGAAAATCGGGCGCCGCAGGAACACGCTCTGGCACTGGATGCGCAGCATATGCCGCAAATAGAAGCGGCGCACGCCATCGGCATCCCCGGGTGATTCAGCATCCAGTTGAAACTCCGCGGCTCCGCAAGCACGGGCCACTTCGTCGAGCAACTCGGTATGCCGGATGATCTGATCGGAGAAATATGGGCTATGCTCGAACATATCGATGCAGCAGCCGGCCAGGCGCGCATCCGACTCGAGCTGTGTAAGCCATTCGGGGTGGGCAATTACTTTTTCCAGAAAATACTCGAAGCGATCGTGCTCGCGGCGCACCGGGGCCTGACTTAACATCTCCGCCAGCCGCGGCGCCTTCTGATCCAGCAGACGAATCAAGTTGGTGGAAGCTACGGGCCGCTGCTCAAGAACGGACGGGAGTTCGGCGCCTACGGAAGACGGCTCGGCTGGTACCGGCGAATAGTAGATGGGCTTGTGCGCCCGAATCAGGCGGTCGTACAGCTCCTGCACCTCTTCGAGATGAGCGTCGAGTTCCCGCTCGAGGCTATCGGCGGTGAGCAAAGCGGCAGAGGGACCAACGGGCATGCGCCGCGCCAGCGCCTCCAACCCTTCCGTATCCTCGGGCAGCGTGTGTGTCTGCCGGTCCTCATCAAACTGCAGCCTGTGCTCGAGATTCCTCAGGAACTGATAGGCCGAAGCCAAGCGGGCGTACTCCGGCCCTGAAAGCAAAGACTTGTCCCGGAGCCGGAACAAAGCGAACTGCGTGCCGCCATGCCGCACCCAAGGCTCGCGCCCCCCGTACAGACGCTGCATGCATTGCACCAGAAACTCGATATCGCGAATGCCGCCGCGCGCCAGCTTGATGTCCAGCCCGGCACCGGCACGTCGCGAGGCCAGCTTTTCATGGATTCGCTCGCGCGTTTCCGAGACCGCCTCCACCGCGCGGAAATCGAGCGTGGTTGAGTAAATCAACGGCTCGACATATTCCAACAACATCCGTCCGGGCTCGTCCTCGCCTGCAGAGACGCGGGCTTTGATCAGCATTTGCAGCTCCCAATCCCGGCTGCGATGCTTGTAATAGGATCGGGCGCCTTCGAGCGAAATGGTTACCTCGCCTAAACGCCCGTCCGGCCGCAGCCGGAGATCGACGCGATAGCACTGGCCTTCGGCCGTGTAACTGGAGAGAAGCTCGGTACAGCGGTTGGCAACCTTCTTGAAGAACTCCTTGTTGGTGATCGGCTCGGCGCCGTCGGTCTCGCCGTTCGCTGCGTAGATGAACATTAAATCGATGTCGGAGCTGTAGTTCAGCTCCAGGCCGCCCAATTTTCCGAGCGAGATTACAGTGAAACCGCATGGGCTTCCGTCGGCCAGCCGGGGCACGCCATGGCGGGCGGTCAGCTCCTCGCGAATGCGACGATAGGTGAGATCAAGAATCGCATCCGCAAGGTTCGAAATCTCCTCCGTGACGTCAGACAAGGATGCTTGCCCCAGCACATCCCGCAACATGATACGTAGCAGCTGCTGGCGGCGGAAGCGCGCAAGATCGAGTGGCGCAGGAACACCGTCTCGCGCTACGAGCGCGCGAAGCCGCTGCCCATACTCATCGGCGGGAAGCACGCGGTGCAGGTCACCGGAAATAGTCAATTGCAGCAGCCACTCCGGATGATGGACTACCGCCTCCGAAAGAAACTTGCTGTAGGAAAAGACCGCGATTAGGTAACCGAGCGCGGCGGGCGAATTGGCGATGCGATCGAAACCGGCTGGATTTTCGCTGCGCAGGCGTTCCAGATAATGCGCCGCCTGGTCGGGATCGGGAATGGAAGCCAGCAATACCTGGATGCGGGTAAATACCGCCTCGGGAAGGCCCTCCGCCAGCCGCGCCATCTGATCGCGGGCCCGGCTGGGATTCTGAAACTCGATCTCTTCGAGGAGACGCGGCATGGCTTGGGACCCAAGCGGCCTCAGGCCAACTCGGACTCAAGCGTGATTATATCGTTAGCGCGGATCACCCCGGTACGTATAACCGATGCATAAAAGCCGCTCATAGCCCAGCGTGGCGAAGAGACGTCGCCGGCTTTCACCCGGGCGTCATAAACTTCCGCCTGGATGGATGCCCCGTAGACATCCTGCTGCGAGCACGGGGCTCGCACTTTGGTCAGCTCAATCACTCCCGAGCCAACCCGGAATTGTTGTCCGGCGCGTAGCAGGCGCCGGTCGAGTCCGCGCGTAGTAAGATTTTCGCCCATGGCGCCGTAATAAATTGGGTAACCGCGCGCGGTCAGCTCATCAATGGCTTCGGCGGTCATGAGCAACACGGATTGCGCTGGGCTGCCGTGGATTTCGGGATGTGCGTGGGCGTCGCCCTCAATGCCCAACGGAGTGAGTATAGCTTCGGAAACGGGGCGTTTCGGAATTCCGCCCCGCGAGATGCTGATCTGGACGATCGTGCCAGTCAAGAAAGGAATCTAGTCCATCAGATGTCGTAATACAGCGCAAACTCGTAGGGATGGGGCCGCAGCCGGATGGCATCCGCTTCGTTCTTGCGCTTGTAGTCGATAAAGGTTTCGATCAGTTCTTCGGTGAACACGTCACCCTTCGTGAGGAAGGCGTGATCGTCTTCAAGACAACTGAGCGCTTCTTCGAGCGACGCCGGCATGGAAGGAACGCTCTTCATCTCCTCCGGTGACAGGTCGTAAATGTCCTTATCGAGCGGTTCGCCCGGCTGAATTTTATTCAGCACGCCATCGAGGCCCGCCATGAGCATGGCTGAAAATGCCAGGTACGGGTTGGCTGCCGGATCGGGCGGGCGGAATTCAACGCGCTTGGCCTTAGGGCTCGCAGAGTACATGGGAATGCGGCACGCCGCCGATCGGTTACGCCGCGAGTACGCCAGGTTGACCGGCGCTTCGTAGCCCGGGACCAGCCGTTTGTAGCTGTTCGTGGTGGGGGCGATGATGGCCGAAAGCGCCCGCGCGTGCTTCAGCAAGCCGCCGATGTACCCCAGCGCCATCTGGCTCAGACCCGCGTACCCATCGCCTGCAAAAAGCGGCTTACCGCCTTTCCAGATGCTCTGATGGGTGTGCATGCCGCTGCCGTTATCGGCGAACAGCGGTTTCGGCATGAAGGTTACCGTTTTGCCGTACTGGTTGGCCGTGTTACGAATGATGTACTTATAGAGCATCATGTTGTCGGCCGATTTCACCAACGTATCGAAGCGCTGGTCGATTTCGCACTGGCCGCCAGTTGCCACTTCGTGATGGTGACACTCGATATGCAGGCCGCACTTTTCCATGGTCTGCACCATCTCGCTGCGCAGATCCTGATAATGGTCGGTCGGCGGAACTGGAAAGTAGCCTTCCTTGTAGCGCGGCCGGTAGCCCAGGTTGTCCTTCTCGCGACCCGAGTTCCAGCGGCCTTCTTCAGCGTCGATGAAATAGAACCCCGAGTGCTGGTTCTGATCGAAACGTATATTGTCGAAAATAAAAAACTCGGCTTCTGCCCCGAAATACGCAGTGTCGCCCACGCCGCTGTTCTTCAGATATAGCTCTGCCTTCTTTGCGATCCACCGCGGGTCCCGTTCGTAATGCTGCTTCGTAATGGGATCGATCACGTCGCCGTACATCACCAGCGTCGGTGTTTCGGCAAACGGGTCCATAAATGCGGTGCTCGGATCGGGGATCAGCAGCATGTCGCTTTCGTGGATCGCGGCCCAGCCGCGGATGCTCGATCCATCCATGCCAAACCCGTCTTCGAAGGAGCCCAGACCTAGCTCGCTCATGGGATAGGAAACATGATGCTGCAAGCTCGGAATATCGGTAAATCTAAGATCAAGCTGCCGGGCTTCGTTCTTTTGGGCAAAATCCAAGACTTCTTGCGGATTCATCCAACCTCCATATGGTGGGTTTCGTACAAGTAGGGGTAACTCGAATTTTACACAGTACCGCTTGCAGAGGAGCGAGTCAACCTCGGAATCGCTGATTGCGCCGATAAAAAAAGTTGATGGGGCGCTACCAGTCCGCGACCGACGCGTCGCGATGGAAATAGGGCATCGTCACCTCTGGCGCAAAGGGGTGTTTGGCCGCTTCCTTCTCGTGGATCTCGATACCTAATCCGGGCGATGACGGTGCGCGGGCGAGGCCGTCTTCCATGGCGATGGGTTCAGTCACAATATCGTTGCGCCAGGGGACATCGTTGCGGACCACCTCCTGAATCAGGTAATTCGGCGTAGCAAAGCCCACGTGGAGCGAAGCGGCGGTGCCGACCGGCCCCGTGGGGTTGTGGCATGCCACCGAAACCATATAAGTTTCGGCCATGGCGGCGATGCGGCGGGCTTCGCTGATTCCGCCGCAGTGAGAAACATCGGGCTGAACGATGGCGCAGGCGCGTTTCTCTAGCAACTCTCGGAATTGCCAGCGCCCGGCAAGGCGCTCGCCAGTGGCAATGGGAAACGGCAGGGCGCGGGCCACATCTGCCAGACCGTCCACGTGCTCGTGCCAGCAAGGCTCTTCGTACCAGTACACGTTGTAGTCGGTGAGCAGACGGCCAAACTGGATGGCAGCCGCGGGCGTGCAGCGCGCGTGAAGATCCAGCATGATGTCCATGCCATCGCCCCCGGCTTTGCGCATGGCTTCTACGCAGCGCGCTGCGTGCTTGAGGGTCCCGGCGCTTTCAATCAGTTCAGAAACCGGAATGGGCATGGCTTTCACTGCGGTAAAACCGGCGGCGATGCTGTACTCCATGCGGGCGCCGAACTCTTCCGGCTCGAGGGTCTTGTACATGCCCTCCAGACTCCCGCCGCCCAAGTGGTCATAGAAACGAAGCGTCTCGCGCACCGGGCCGCCCAGCAACTCGCAGACCGGCTTCCCCAGTTCTTTGCCTTTGATATCCCAGAGCGCCTGGTCGATTCCGCTTATGGCCGTCATGTCGGTGATGCCGCCGCGCCAGAAGTATTGCCGGTGCATGGTCTGCCAGAGGTGCTCGATCCGCCGCGGATCCTGCCCGATGACCAGAACGGAAACATCTTCGATCGCGCCTACCACACTTTTCGTCTTCCATTCCAGCGTGGCTTCGCCCCAGCCGATGAGGCCGGGTTGGTCTGTCTCGACTTTCACAAAGATCCAGTTGCGCATGCGCGCGTTCACGACGACGGTCGAGATCTTCGTAATCTTCATGGGCGGCCTTGTGATGCTAACATGCGCGGCTCCCGTCACGAAACGCCCTAGGACTGTCCCACGGCTTTGCATGACAAAGTACCTTGTAATCCCCCCGTGCCCGGCGTATAATGGCATCGAATGGGCTCGGTTCCTGCCCGCACAAAATCGCACGAACCCGTGGCGCTGCACGCGCATGCCATGGACAATCTCCGCTTCATTCGGGAAACCATGGAGCGCGCCGGATCGTTCACGGCGGTTCCGGGAGTGGGCGGGATGCTGATGGGTATTAGCGCGCTCGGGGCGGCCCTGCTGGCTGCACGTCAAACAAAATTGGAGAGATGGCTGGCGGTTTGGCTGGCTGAGGCGATCTTCGCGGTTTTGATTGGGGTGGTCGCCGCAGCCCGGAAAGGACGTGCGGTGAAAGCGCCGCTGCTGTCAGGGCCCGGGCGAAAGTTCGCGCTCGGCCTGGCGCCCTCCATCTTTGTAGCGGCGCTGCTGACCGGCGTACTGTACCGGGCTGGCCTGTATGCGGTCATCCCCGGCATCTGGCTGCTGCTTTATGGAACAGGAATCCTTTCGGCCGGCGCCTTTTCCGTGCCGGTCGTACCTGCTATGGGAGTCTGCTTCGTGGCTCTCGGCGCTATCGCTGTTTTCTGCCCGCTCGAATGGTCGCACTGGTTCCTAGCGGCCGGATTCGGCGGGTTGCATCTTGTTTTTGGCGCGCGGATTGCAGCGCGGTATGGAGGCTGAGCAGATGGCCAAGCAAAACGCATTACGACAGGAACGCCGGTCTCCCGCCCAGTCCATCGCTGAAGTGGCGCCGGCAAAGCTCGACCGGCTGATTCACGAACGCCTGCGGCTGGGTATTCTGAGCGCGCTCGCCGCTAACGAATCCCTCACCTTCATCGAATTGAAGAAGCTTCTGAAAACCACCGACGGTAATCTGAGCGTCCACGCCCGAAAACTGGAGGACGCCCATTACATCACTTGCACCAAATCCTTCGAAGGCCGGCTGCCCAAAACGGAATACCGCCTCACAGCGGCTGGCCGGCGCGCGCTCGAGCGCTATCTGGATCATATGGAGGCGCTGATTCAAGCCATGCGTGAGCGGTAAAAAAATTTGCTCCGATACTTTACTATGAAAAGTACTTCCTTTTGCAAACTGCACGTAGCGATCATCATGGACGGCAATGGCCGTTGGGCCACCGCCCGAGGCCTGCCTCGCCTGGCGGGACACCAAGCGGGCGCCGATGCCGTCCGCCGCACCGTCGAGGCCGCTGCCGAACTCGGCGTTCCAAACCTGACCCTTTATGCGTTCTCCTCCGACAATTGGAGACGGCCCCCAGCCGAAGTCCAGGGCCTAATGCAACTGTTCCGCGCCTATCTGATCGCGGAAATGCCGAAGTGCGTCGAGGCCGGGATTCGTGTTGAAATCATCGGCCGGCGGGACCGGCTGGATCCGGCTCTGGCCGGGGCGGTTGCCGAGATCGAGTATGCGACCAACGGCGGCGAGAAGGTCCATCTGCGCATCGCCGTGGACTATTCGGCCCGCGAATCGATTCTGCGAGCCGCGTCGCGGTGCCAGTCCGCGCCGTCACGGGAGGATTTTTCACGCTGGTTAGATGGAGTGCCGGACGTCGACCTGCTCATCCGCACAGGAGGCGAGCAACGCTTGAGCGACTTCTTGCTGTGGGAGACCGCATACGCCGAACTCGTCTTCACTCCACGCATGTGGCCGGAGTTCACACGGAAAGACCTGGAACGGGCGCTGGACGAATTCGCCCGCCGCGAGCGCCGCTTCGGCGGGTTGCCCGCAACAAAAGAGGTAGTGCCGGCAAGCGTGGTGTAGGAAAATGAATTCGTCGGGATGCAAACACGTGGACGGTTCATTACCTTCGAGGGAATCGATGGCAGCGGGAAGACCACGCAGATGCGCATGCTGGCAGAACGCCTGCGACGCGAAGGGCGTGAGGTCCTCGAGGCCGTTGAGCCCGGAGGAACCCCGGTCGGCGCACAAATCCGCCGCATCCTTCTCGATTCGGCAAATCAGGATCTGCGCCCGACCACGGAGTTGCTCCTCTATTTCGCCAGCCGCGCCCAAAACGTCGAACAGTGCATTCTTCCCGCGCTCTCCGCAGGCAAAATCGTTCTCTGCGACCGTTTCACCGATTCGACTCTGGCCTACCAGGGCTACGCGCGGGGTCTCGGCGAGGAGACTGTCCTGACGCTGGACCGGATCGCTTGCCACGGCCTGAATCCCGATCTCACGCTGCTGGTGGACCTGGATCTGGAGACCGGTCTGGCTCGGACGCAAGCGCGAAACGCGGGCACAACCACATCCGAAACCCGCATGGACGACCAGTCCATCGAGTTTCACCGCAAGGTGCGCACGGCATATTTCGACCTGGCCAAGAAGTACGCCGGCCGCTTTCGCGTGATCGATGGGCGCGGAACGCCGGAGTCTG
>Ga0210403_10005172_pt1 | contig 11124 bp, 9 predicted proteins | sample IncBWC19MmetaG_FD_150863 | JGI IMG/M metagenome (GOLD analysis project Ga0210403, IMG submission 150863) | Forest soil microbial communities from Barre Woods Harvard Forest LTER site, Petersham, Massachusetts, United States - Inc-BW-C-19-M | ecosystem: Environmental > Terrestrial > Soil >... | reverse complement strand
GAAAATGGGCCGCAGGATGGAACATCCCACAGCCTGATCTCGTCGTGAAAATGCCCAAAGCGGTGCCAATCCCGGAGCAGGGCGAGGTCGAATACACCTACGAGATTGTCCCCACGCATTTCGCCGAGGACCGCTGGGTGCAAATGTCGGAGTTTCGGCCAGGCAGTCCCGCGCATGTGCATCATGCGGTTGTATATATTCGTCCTCCCGACTCGCAGTGGCTGCGCCATGCTCCGGTCGGTGAGCCCTTCACAGCGTCGACCTTGAACGATCCGCTGGAACGCCGCGAGGCTCATGAGACCACCAGCGATCTGCTGCTGGTATACGCTCCCGGAAGTTCGCCGGATCAATGGCCCGATGGGATGGCGAAGTTTGTGCCCGCCGGATCGGACTTAGTGTTCCAGATGCACTACACGACGAACGGATCGCCAGACGATGATCAAACCAGCATCGGTCTGGTCTTTGCGAAGACGCCGCCCCAGCAGAGAGTGATCACCTTGCAGTTAAACAATCACGCCCTGATCATTCCTCCGGGTGCGGACGACTTTCGCGTGGAAGTGCAGGGCACGCTCCCCAATGACGCCACCCTGCTCAGCCTGTTTCCCCACATGCACCTGCGTGGAAAGCGCTTTGAGTACGACATCGTGCACGACGACGGCAGCGTGGAAGTTCTGTTGCGCGTGAACTATCACTTCCATTGGCAGTTGAGTTACAAACTGGCCGAGCCGCGCCTGTTGAAGGCTGGCACTCGACTGCGGGCGATTGCCTGGTACGACAACTCGAAAAACAATCCGCATAATCCCGACCCGACCAAGACGGTGACCTGGGGCGATCAAACCTCCGACGAAATGATGGTCGGGTTTTTCGATGTAGCCGTGGCAGCAGGGATGGATAAATGGAAATTCTTCGTGAGGCATCCGGAGACCAAGCAAGATCCGAAATAAATGTGGCCTCCGACTATGAATAACACCGGCGGGTCCCCGGGAATTGCTCATGACCCCAGCCCCGTCTCCACCCAGCGCTACAATATCCGCGTGCCCCATCCCACCCCTGAGGACGATCGCAAGCAACGCCGCCGCGCGGTCTACGCGTCGGAGACCACCGGCCTGCTTGTGATCGCGGTTCTGCTGCTGGTCCTCACGCTGATTCGCTACTGGCATCACATTCACTGGAGCCTGCGCTGAACCTGGGCCGAATCAATCCCGGCGACCATCATCTGACTTCGACGCCCGAGCCGTTGCTGGTGGTGATTCTCGGCCCCACGGCCAGCGGAAAGACAGCGCTGTCTCTCGCGCTCGCGGAGAAATTCAACGGCGAAATCGTCAATTGCGATTCGGTGGCAATGTACCGCGAGTTCGATATTGGCACGGCCAAGCCCAGCGCCACCGAACGCGCGCGCGCCCCCCACCATCTCTTCGATTTTGTCGACCCCATTCAGTTCATGACCGCCGGCGAATATGCCCGCCAGGCGCGGCAAGTGCTCGCCGAAATCAACTCGCGGAAGCACCTGCCCGTCGTGGTCGGCGGCACCGGACTGTACTTGCGCGCGCTGCTTGAAGGACTTTTCCCCGCCCCGCAGCGCTCGGAAGAGTTGCGTGAGCGTCTGCGCGAAAGTGCAGCAAGCCGCGGCCCCGATCATTTGCATCGAGTTCTGCAACGACTCGATCGCACTGCGGCCGAGAAAGTCCATGCCAACGACATCCCCAAACTGATTCGTGCGATTGAAGTGTGTCTGGCGTCGCGCCAGAAAATGTCCGAGCTCTGGCAGCAAGGCCGTGACCCGCTGCAGGGCTTCCGCATTCTGCGCGTCGGCCTCGACCCCGACCGCACCGCGCTTTACGAACGCATCAACCTGCGCGCCCAGCGCATGTTCGAGACTGGATTGCTCGAAGAGACGAAGTTCCTGCTCGGCAAATACGGGACGGCCGCGCGTCCGCTCGCATCTCTCGGATACAAGCAGGCAGTTCAGTTCTTGCGCGGAGAGTTAACTCGTGGGCAGGCCATTCAAACAGCCCAGCAAGCCCACCGCAACTATGCCAAACGCCAAATGACGTGGTTCCGTCGCGAGTCAGAAGTGCACTGGCTGAGCGGCTTCGGGGACGATGAGCCAATTCAGCGCGCAGCTGGAAAGCTTGTCGGGGAGGTCTTAGCTCACTCCACATAGAACCTTAAAAACACCTGTGACCCGCCCTTCTGCTATCGTTTCTGCATGCCCCGAAACTTCCTCGCCCTCTGCCTCTTGCTGACGCTGGCCCTGCCTGCCCTCGCCAAAGAAAAAGCCAAGCATTCCCCCACTCCCGCCGTCTCCACGCGCGGCGACCGATGGGCGGAGAAAACCCTCCGCTCCCTTACCGTCGAAGAAAAAGTCGGCCAGGTCTTCATGATCTGGTGCCGCGCCAGCTTCCTCAACCTGGAAGCCCCGGAGTATCTGGAATGGCTCCAGTCCATGCAGAAATATCACGTGGGCTCGTTCGCCATGTCGGTGCATCTGGATGGCCCGTTTCTGCTGCGAACCGAACCCTACGAAGCCGCCGAGTTGCTCAACCGCCTGCAGAAGCAATCCAAGCTACCCCTGCTGTTCGCTGCGGATTTCGAACGCGGCGTTACCACCCGCCTTACGGGCACGACGAATTTCCCGCACGCCATGGCCTTCGGCGCTGATGGCAAGGTCGAAGACGCCGAGAATTTCGGCCGCATCACCGCCCAGGAATCCCGCGCCGTCGGCGTGCACTGGAATTTTTTCCCTGACGCCGACGTGAATTCGAATCCCGCCAATCCCATCATCAACACGCGCTCCTTCGGAGAAGATCCGCAGCAAGTCGGCAATCTCGTCACCGCCTACATTAAAGGTGCGCGCGAGGGCGGGATGTTAACGACGGTGAAACATTTTCCAGGCCACGGCGACACCGCGACCGATTCGCACCTCGGCGTCGCCAGCGTGAACGGCGACCGCGCCCATCTGGATTCCATCGAACTTCCGCCCTTTCGCCAGGCCATCGCCGCGGGCGTCGATTCGGTAATGGTCGCGCACGTCACCGTGCCTGCGCTCGATCCCGACCCGAATCACGTCGCGACAATTTCCACAGCAGTAGTTTCCGATCTGCTCGAAAAGCAGATGGGATTTAACGGCCTCATCGTGACCGACGCGCTCGACATGGCCGGCCTCACGCATCTCTTCGCCAACGACATTGGCCGCGCCGCAGTCGAAGCCTTCAAGGCCGGGAACGACATGCTGATCATCCCCGCCGACCTGGGTGCATCCTACGAGTCCATGTTGAAGGCCGTTCGTTCGGGCGAGATTTCGCAGCAGCGCCTGAACCACTCCGTCCTCAAGATCCTGAAAATAAAGGGCCACCTCGGCCTGAACACGTCGCGGACGGTCGATCTCACCGCCATTGCCAGCACCGTCGGCAAGCCGGAAAACATCGCCTTCGGCCAGCAGGTGGCCGACTCCGCCATCACCCTGGTGCGCGATAACGGCAAAATGCTCCCCCTGAAATCCAAGGGAACCGCCAAGGCCGGACTTCCGTATACCACCAGAGAGGAGACCCACAACCAGGTGTTGGCCGTGCTTTTTTCCGACGACATGCGTACCGAGTCCGGCCGCGCTTTTGGTCGCGAGTTTCGCACCCGCATTCCGGACGCGCGCGTAATTTATGTGGATCCCCGCGTCGCCGCCGGCATGAGCGACGACGTCTTGAAGGCAGTCGACGAGGCACAAACCGTGGTAGCCGCAGTCTATGTGATTCCCGTCGCAGGCAGGGTAGGCAACTCGGTGGCCATGGCCGACGCATCCGGCGCGCTGCTGCAGCAGGTGCTCGATCATGCCGCGGAGAAGACCACCGTCGTCGCCATGGGGAATCCTTATCTGGCCAGCGATTTTCCCAAGATCGAGAATTACATGTGCACGTTTTCCAACGCCAGCGTTTCCGAAATAGCCGCCATCAAAGCGCTCTTCGGCGAGATTCCGATTCACGGCCACCTGCCGGTCACGATTCCGAACGTTGCCCAGCGCGGCGTTGGCCTGGAACGCCCGGCACAAACTGCCAGCTCCACCGTCAAAGGAGGGTCCTCCCATGCGCAGAACTAAGTTTCAGCTCGCGAGCATTTTCGCTTTAGGGCTCGCGACCCTGGCCGCCCTTTTCCTGCCCGCCTGCAGCGTCAACGTAAAGAGGGAGCAGAACGGCGAGGACAAGCAGGTCGACATCGACACGCCCGTCGGCGGCATCCACGTCAGCAAAGACGCCAATGTGGCGGACGTTGGCCTGGCGGTCTATCCCGGCGCGCGCCTGAAGCAGGACGATCACGATGGCAACGACAAGAGCGCCAACGTGAACATTTCAAGCTTCGGCTTCGGATTAAAAGTTGTCGCCCTCGAATATCAGTCCAACGATTCGCCCGACAAACTAATCGCCTACTACAAAGACCAGCTCAAGAAATACGGCAAGGTTCTGGAGTGCCACACCAGCCACTTTGGAGTGCATCCGGACGTCAAACATTCGGATCACTCATCTCACGAACTGACCTGCGAAGAGTCCAACGGCAACGACGTCGAACTGAAAGTCGGCACGGAAGAAAACCAGCACATCGTCGCCGTCGAGTCCGACGGAAAAGGCTCGAGCTTCTCGCTGGTGTACGTCCGCACCCACGGCAAAGAAGCGGAGATTTAGATTTCGCTCGTAGAGACGTAGCTTGCTACGTCTCGCCATCCAAGGAGGCACCATGTTTCGCCATCTACCACTCGCCCTCGCACTGTCCGCAACCCTCACGCTGCCCGTCCTCGCCCAGGACTCTCAAAACAAGAATCTCGACATCCAGAGTTCCGTCGGCGACCTGCACGTCGGCAGCGACGCCGACGCGCGCAAGGCTGGCCTCCCGCTCTATCCCGGCGCGCGCCTGAAAACAGGTACCTCGGATGGAGACAGCAACCAGGCGAACCTGAGTCTGTTCACCGAAGCCTTTGGATTCAAGCTGGTGGTTTCCAACTACGAATCCGACGACGCCCCCGCCAAGATCATCGACTTCTATCGCGACAAACTGAAGAAGTACGGCAAGGTCCTCGAATGCCATACCCAGAAGCATGGCGGAAACGTCGAGGTGCACGACGACGACGACAAGGACTCCAAAGACAAGAAAAGCAAAGAACTGAAATGCGACGAAAACTCAGGCCCCGTCACAGAACTGAAAGTCGGCACCGAGGATAACCAGCACGCCGTGGCCATCGAGCCCCGCGACGGCGGCAAGGGATCGACCTTCGCCATCGTCTATGTGCATGCGCGTGGCAAGCAAGGCGACATCTAGCCGAAGCGCTTCACTACGAAGGGCACGAAGTATCAAGAAGGAAATGCCTGCAGGCAGATCCTTCGTGATACTTCGTGCCGTTCGTGGTTCAAGCTTTTTCTTGCCCGCGCCGTAAACTCAGACCCCCGCGCTCGCTGCGCCACTGGATGCTTTCTGCGATACTTAAAAGACGACCCCTCTTGATTTCCCGATGGAAAACCCTTGCTACAAGTGCGGACAAACGGTGGAAGAAGGCACTCCCTTTTGCCCCCACTGCTCCGCCCCGCAGATTCGCGTAGCGGTGCCCGAGGCGTCTTCTCATTCGAGTAAATTGAGTTCGCAAACGGCTTACACGGAATCTGCACAATCCAATCCGGAACAAGCTGTGAGCTCGAGCGATCTTTCCAGAGCCATTCGCTGGCCCCAAGGTCTGCGCGCCGCGGGTACCGCAGGGTTGATAGCTGGGTTAGGGATGACCCTGATCGGCCTGTTTGGGCTTTGGATGCTGGCGGCCGGCTTTCTGTCAGTGGTCTTTTACCGCCGTCGAACCCAAGGGGGTACTTTGCGCCCTGGGGAAGGCGCGCGTCTGGGTGCCCTGAGTGGCGGCATGGGCTTCACCCTCTTCGGCCTGATAACCGTGCCTACGGGGTTTTTCCGCGCCATGATGTCCGAGATGATTGTGAAATACGCGCAGCGATCGGACCCGCAGTTTCAAGCCTTAGCCGCAAGCTGGCTGGAACTCCTGAAAACTCCGGCTGGAGTTACCGCTTGGCTGTTGGGCCTGTGCCTCTTCATGATTGCCGCTTCGGCATTGGGCGGAGCTTTGGGCAGCTTCCTGCTCGAGCGTAGGCCCCGGACGTAGTTCCGTATCCACGATCTTCACCCTGTCCAACGATCCTGCGCGTGTCCCGAGCCTACGCACTCACCCTTGCAGCCGCCTCGCCTGCCGCGTATGATCCACCATTTGCACATTCTCTGATAAATAAATGAATAAGCCCGCCCGCGGTTCGCTGCTCGGGATCGAACATCTCGACGCGAAGGACATCCTGGGCCTGCTCAAACTGGCCCGCCGCATGAATCCGCAGAAGGCCCGTCCGCTGCTCCGCGGCAAGCGGATCGTGCTTCTGTTTTACGAAGCCTCAACCCGCACCCGCTCGTCCTTCGAATTCGCCGCAAAATCCCTCGGCGCCATGACCACGCTGGTGCAATCCTCCGGATCGAGCATCGAAAAAGGCGAGTCCCTGCTCGATACTGGCTACACCCTGCGCGCCGTCGGCGCCGACTGCATCGTCATCCGCCATCCCTCGGCCGGCGCGCCGCACCTGATGGCGCAGCATCTCGACATCCCCATTATCAATGCCGGCGACGGGATGCACGAGCATCCTTCGCAGGCCCTGCTCGACGCTTTCACCATCCTGAAGCACAAAAAATCGCTCAAGGGATTGCAAGCCACCATCATCGGCGACATTTTTCACAGCCGCGTCGCCCGCAGCGCCTGTCATTTGCTCACCAAGTTCGGAGTCAAGCTGACTCTGTGCGGCCCTCCGGAATTTGTGCCAGACGTGGCCGCCACGCTAGCCCCCGGCCTGCGCGTCACCCGCCACATCGAAGACGCACTGCGCAGCACCGACGTGATCATGCTTCTCCGTGTGCAAAAAGAACGTCTCGCCGGCCAGAAGATCCGCCTGCAAGACTACATCGCCCGTTACCAGATGACCGCCGCCCGCCTGAAACTGGCCAAGCGCGACGCCATCGTCATGCACCCCGGCCCCATCATCCGCGGCCTCGAATTAACCGCCGAAATCGCCGACGGCCCACAGTCCGTCATCGTCGACGAAGTCCACAACGGCGTCCCCACGCGCATGGCAATCTTGGCGCGGGCGCTGGGGAAAGCAAAATGAGCCACGAATCTCATTATTCTCCTCTACCTTGTCATCCTGAGGCGCCGTTTTTTGGCGCCGAAGAGCCTGCCCTGAGCCTGTCGAAGGGACCTATGCAATTTCCTGTCCGCCGGCCAAGTTGCATGGGTCCTTCGCGCAGAGATCGCGCTCAGGATGACAAGCGGATTTTGTTGGGGGAAGTTCGATGACGCGCTCGGAAACCAAGAGTCTCCTCATCAAGGGCGGCCACCTGATCGACCCCGCGGCGAAGATGAACGCCCCTATGGACATCCTCCTGCGCGACGGCCGCGTCGCCGAAGTCGCGCTGCCCAATAAAACTCGCGGCGGCTCTGACGAAAAATTCGACGCCCGCGGACTCATCGTCGCCCCCGGCTTCATCGATCTCCACGTCCACCTGCGCGAGCCCGGACAAAGCTACAAAGAGACCATCGCCACTGGCACCGTCGCCGCCGCCGCCGGAGGCTTTACTTCCGTCTGCACCATGCCCAACACCGCGCCCGTGGTCGATACGCCGGAGTGGGTCACATGGCTGCGCAATCCCGAACGCGCCGCCGTGGTCAATGTGTTTCCCATCGCCGCAGCGACTCGCGGCAGCAAGGGTGGAACCCTCACCGACTTCGCCGCCCTGCAGCGCGCCGGAGCCGTCGCCGTCACTGACGACGGCAAGCCCATCCTCGACGACGACGTCATGCGCATGGCCCTGCGTCTCGGCGCAGAACTGAATTTTCCAGTTGTGCAGCATGCAGAAGACACGCGCCTCACCGAAAATTGCTCGATGCACGCCGGACCCACCAGCTTCCGTCTCGGCCTGCGCGCCATGCCCGCCGCCGCCGAGGCCATGATCGTCGACCGCGACGTCACGCTCGCGCAACAGATCCGCGAATCGCGCCTGCACGTCGCCCATCTTTCTACTTCCGATGCTCTCAAAGCGGTCCGCCGCGGCAAGCGCGCCAAAGCTCGCGTCACCTGCGAAGTCACGCCGCACCACTTCACGCTGATCGACCAGAACGTCGGCGAATACGACACCAACTTCAAGATGAATCCGCCCCTGCGCTCGTCGACCGACCTCGAGGCCATCCTGGTCGCGCTCGCCGACGGCACCATCGACGCAATCGCCACCGACCACGCTCCGCACGCCGCCCACGAAAAGCAAGTCGAGTTCGAGCGCGCCTCCTTCGGCATCACCGGTCTCGAAACCGCGCTGGCGCTGGCAATCACCAAACTCTACCGCGAACACAAAATTCCGCTGACCCGTATCGTCGAGCTTTTTACCGCCGGCCCCGCCCGAGTCTTCGATCTGCCCGGTCGCGGATCGCTGGCCCGCGGCAGCCACGCCGACGTGACCATCTTCGATCCCAAGAAACGCTGGACCTTCGAAGCTGCGAAGTCGGTCTCGCTCTCGCACAACACCCCATTCGACGGCTGGCAGTTCACGGGAAAAGTTGTCGCGACCATCGTCAGCGGAAGAATTATCTACCGTCCGAATTAAATTTCAAGAAAACGCAGGAGGATCGAATGATTCGCACCGCGCGCTTGGCTTGTCTCTTCGCAGTGCTCACCGCCCTTGCATCTTTCACGCCGGCCCAGAGCAACAATGGAGCCAACGCGCCGTCGGCGATCCCCTCGACTCCAGTTGCCACGCCCGCACCAGCATTCGACGTCAACGCGGCCGTCGAAGCCTATCTATCCAAGATGCCGCCTGCGCGGCGCGCGCGCTCCAACTCCTATTTCGAAGGCGGCTACTGGCTGCTTCTCTGGGATTTTCTCACCACCGTCGTCGCCATGTGGCTGCTCCTGCGTTTCCGCTGGTCCGCTCGCATGCGCGACCTGGCCGAGCGCATCACGCGCTTCCGTCCGCTTCAGACTGCTCTCTATTGGATACAGTTCATCGTTGTCACTGCTGTGCTCACCTTCCCCATGACCGTGTACGAAAGCTATTTCCGCGAACACAAGTACGACCTGCTGAATCAAACCTTCGGTCCGTGGATGCGCGACCAGCTCGTCGGGCTAGCCGTCAGCGTGGTATTAGGAGCGATCCTCGTCGTACCCCTGTTCGGCTTGGTGCGGCGCATGGGAAAGAGTGCCTGGGTCTGGGGCGCGGTTCTGATGATCGTGTTTTTCGCCTTCGTCAGCCTGATCGCTCCGGTTTACATTGCTCCGCTGTTCAACAAGTACAAGTCGCTGGAGGATTCGCGGATCAAAGATCCCATCCTCAGCATGGCGCGCGCCAACGGGATTCCCGCCACCAACGTCTACGAATTCGATGCGTCCCAGCAGTCGAATCGCGTCAGCGCCAACGTCAGCGGCTTCGCCAGCACGCTGCGAATTTCCTTGAACGACAATCTGATCAAGCGCTGCACTCTGCCCGAAATCGAGACCACCATGGGCCACGAGATGGGCCACTACGTCCTCAACCACGCCTACAAAGGCCTGGTCATGATCGGCGTCGTGATCGTGATCGGTTTCGCATTTCTCAACTGGGGCATCAACTTCGCACTCGCGCGCTGGGGCGAAAAATGGGGCGTGCGTGGGATCACCGATGTCGCGGTCCTGCCCCTGGCCGTGATCGTGTTCTCCATTTATTTTCTACTCATGACGCCGGTGACCAGCACCATCACCCGCAGCATGGAATTTGAAGCCGACATGTATGGCCTGAACGCCGCCCGCCAACCCGACGGCGAAGCCAACGTCGATATGCTGCTCGGCGAATATCGCAAACTCGATCCCACTCCGCTTGAAGAATTTATCTTCTTCGACCACCCCAGCGGCCGCACCCGCATCACCGCCGCCATGCGCTGGAACGCCGAGCGGCCGGAAACGGCGTCAGCGGAAGAAATGGCGAGGCCGCTTTTCGACGCCAAGTGAGCGCCCGCTAGCGAAGGAAGAGGTAGTTAGTTCGCCAAGATCCCCATCCGCTTGCCAACGCGCCCGAGCACTTCCAACGCGCGCTGCAGCTCATCCTGCGTATGCGTCGCCGTCATGATGGTGCGGATGCGCGCCTTGCCCTCCGGCACGGTCGGAAACGCGATGCCGGTGCCCAGCACGCCTTCCTTAAACAACTCGCGCGAGAAATCCATGGTCAACCTGCCATCGCCAATAATAATCGGCGTGATCGGAGTCTCACTCGCCGGAGTCGACCGCCCTCCGATGTCGAAGCCCAGCAGCCCAAGTTCTTTTTTCCAGAAGCGCGTATTCTCCCACAGTTTTTCCATACGCTCGGGTTCGCTCTCCAAGACATCGAAAGCCGCGATGCAGGTCGCCGCTACCGACGGCGGATGCGACGTCGAAAACAGAAACGGCCGCGCGCGGTGATACAGAAAATCGATCAGATCGCGCGTCCCGCACACATATCCGCCAAGCGCGCCAATAGCCTTCGACATCGTCCCCACCTGAATGTCCACGCGCCCGTGCACATTGAAATGATCGATGGTCCCGCGCCCGTTGCGACCCAATACGCCGGATGCATGCGCATCGTCAACCATCATAATCGCGCCGTATTTTTCCGCCAGATCGCACAGCGCAGGCAGCGGGCCGATGTCGCCGTCCATCGAGAACACGCCGTCGGTGATCAGCAGTTTCTTGCCCGGCTCATCTTTGATGCTGGCTAACTGCTCCTCCGCGTGCGCGATGTCCTTGTGGCGAAACACCAGAATCTTCGCCTTCGACAACCGTGCCCCATCGATGATCGACGCATGATTCAGCGCATCGGAAATGATGAAGTCGTCCTTGCCCAGCACCGCCGACACCGTTCCCGCATTCGCCGCAAAGCCCGATTGAAACACGACGCACGCCTGCACGTTCTTGAAGCGCGCGATTTTCTCTTCGAGCTCCATATGAATCTTCATGGTCCCGGCAATGGTGCGCACGGCGCCCGATCCCACGCCGAATTTGCGCGTTGCCTCCAGCGCCGCCTCGCGCAACTTGGGATGCGTCGTCAGCCCTA
>Ga0210403_10005170_pt1 | contig 11126 bp, 9 predicted proteins | sample IncBWC19MmetaG_FD_150863 | JGI IMG/M metagenome (GOLD analysis project Ga0210403, IMG submission 150863) | Forest soil microbial communities from Barre Woods Harvard Forest LTER site, Petersham, Massachusetts, United States - Inc-BW-C-19-M | ecosystem: Environmental > Terrestrial > Soil >... | reverse complement strand
TCGATCCGATTATTCCGAAATTGCAGGAGTTCCAGAAAAATCTTCCGCCCGGATATCAGCTGCGGATTGGTGGTGAAAGGGCCAAGCAATTAGACGGCTTCGCAAATCTCAAAATCGTTCTGCTGATCTCTTTGATTGGGATTTACTTGGCCTTGCTCGTTCAATTCAATAACGCCGTCAAACCTCTTTTGGTATTCGCTGCTGCTCCTTATGGCGTAATCGGCTCTCTGATCGCCCTCTCGATTACGCATACCCCGTTCGGGTTCATGGCTTTTCTCGGCATCGCCAGCCTGATTGGCGTGATTGTCAGCCACGTCATCGTGCTGTTCGACTTCATCGAGGAAATGCACGCAACGGGCGAGCCCCTCACGCAGGCGCTTGCGGATGCCGGCATCCAGCGGATCCGGCCCGTGATGATCACAGTGGGAGCAACGATCCTGGCTCTTTTCCCGCTCGCCCTGGAAGGCGGTCCCCTATGGCAGCCTCTCTGTTACGCACAGATTGGCGGCCTTGCCGTGGCAACGTTCATCACGTTGCTTCTGGTGCCGGTCCTTTACAGCATCTTCGTACTCGACCTGAAAATCATTCGCTGGGAAACAAAGCAACCTGCGGCTGAGACTGAAGCTCACATCCCGGCTGAGACCGTGGCCCAAACTAGCTGATCGAGCCGAAAGAGACCAGTGACTCGTATCAGACGTAAGGTCCAAACTTAAGGTGAACAATGGAAGCAAGAAATACTGAAAACAATCAATGCGGCAAACTCGCCAGCGCCAATCCCTTGCGGGATTCCGGCTTGAAGACTGCCACTCGGCGAACGAGCCGTGAGCGTGTCGTAATCGTCGGCTGCGGGTTTGGAGGACTCTTTGCGGCCAAATTACTGCGCAACGCCGATGTCGACGTGACCGTTATCGACCGCACCAATCATCATCTGTTCCAGCCGCTGCTTTACCAAGTCGCGACGGGAATTCTCTCCGAGGGCGACATAGCGCCTCCCATCCGCGATATCCTCCGAGATCAACAAAACGCGAGTGTTGTATTTGGCGAGGTCGTTGATGTCGACGTCGAAAGCCGGCGCGTTATTGTGGACACGCTCGGTTTCCGGAGTGAGATTCAGTACGGGAGTTTGATCGTTGCCACCGGCGCAAGCCAGTCGTACTTCGGGCACCCGGAGTTTGCGCGCGACGCGCCAGGAATGAAGACGATCGATGATGCGCTCGAACTGCGCGGGCGGATCTTCGGCGCATTCGAGATGGCCGAACGCGAGCCCGACCCTGCCGCACGACGTCGCTGGCTCACATTCGTCGTGGTCGGCGCAGGACCGACGGGCGTTGAAGTCGCTGGCCAGCTCGCAGAGCTGTCACGCCACTCGTTGCGGCGCAATTTCCGCAATATCGATCCGGCGGAAGCGCGCATCGTGCTCCTCGGCAGCGCACCAACTGTATTACCCGGCTTTCCCGAGTCGCTACGCGAGCGCGCTCTCCGAGACCTCCAAAAAATGGGCGTCGACGTTTATGTGGGCACGAGAGTCACTCGGGTAGACGAGCGCGGCCTCGCGACCGAATCGGCCGATCCGCAATTGCACTGGATCGAGGCGGCAGTGAAGTTCTGGGCCGCCGGGGTTGAGGCTTCGCCGCTCGGCCGCCTACTCGCTGAGCGGGCGGGTGCCGAGCTTGATCGCGCGGGCCGGGTCAAAGTCGAGCCCGATTGCACGCTGCCACACTACCCGGAAGTTTTCGTGATTGGCGACCTGATGAGCCTCGAGGAGCTACCCGGCGTAGCGCAGGTTGCGATCCAGTCCGGCTGTCACGCGGCGCGGACTATCGTTCGGCGCATCGCAGGCGACAATACGCGCAGGCCATTTCGGTACCGCGATCGCGGGACTATGGCGACGATCTCGCGCTTACGTGCAATCGCTGCGATCGGCCCGCTGCGAGTTTCCGGTTTTCCGGCTTGGCTGCTTTGGCTCGTCGTCCACCTCGCCGCGCTGACTGGCTTCAAGAATCGGCTTTCCGTCCTTTCCAACTGGGGAATTGCGTTTTTTAGCCAAGGACGCCCCCAACGCGTAGCCACGGCGCAGCAGGTGTTCGGGCGCTATGCGCTCGAAGCGCAAGCCGCCGCAGCTCGTCGTTCGGGTCAAATCGGCCCGTTTGGCGGCTGGGACTCCAGGGAATCTGCTCGAAAGGCTGAACCTGGCACCGCGGCCGAAGTGCCGTCTAAAGCGAGTGGTCCGCTTGTCAGGAGGCTTCGCAATGATTCTTTTTAATCAACTTGCCGCGGCTGTTCTTCTGCTGAGTCTTACACTCTGCTTGCATTGCGCCGGCATAACTACGCTCATCGAGTGGCTAAAGCGTGTTCTGACCAGGGACATTCACAGGCATGGGCCAGTTTACGCCGCCACCCTGGTAGTGCAGTCGACGCTCGCAATTATAGTTCTGCACGGGCTCGTGATTCTTTTGTGGGCCTGTTTCTACCGGACGCGTTGCTTCCCGTCATGGGAGCTCGCCTTTTACTTCTCCGCGACCAGTTATTCCACTGTGGGGTTTGGTGATGTGACTCTCCCGTCCAACTGGCGACTCTTAGGGCCACTGGAGGGGGTCACCGGTATGTTGATGTGTGGAATATCGGTCAGTATTCTATTTGCTCTCGTCACCCGGTTACTCGATCGCGATATACAATCTTCGCGAACGAATTCAACTGAACAAAGCCATGTCTAACGTCAATGTCAAGACCCCGGATTGGCTTCGCCAGATGGAGAACATCCTTGAAGAGCTCAACGAGGGAGTGATCATTGTCGATGATCAGCTTCGTGTAGTTTTCGCCAACGAAGCGCTGATCCGGATGGGACAGTACGAACGTGGGGAGATCGAAGGCCGAACTCCGGAAGCGATCTTCCCGGCGACAGATATTCCGTACATCATGCGGCAGCATGAATCAGGCCACCGCTACGGGCGCAGTCGAAGTGAGTTCTACTTGCCTCGTAAGAACGGCGAGAAGATCCCGGCCATCTTCAGCGGGCGAGTAATTCAGGCGCCGGACGGACAGGAATACGTCCTGCTTATCGTGACCGACATCAGTGCACAGAAGCGCGTCGAGGAGCAACTTCGCGAATCCAACGCCCAACTCGAACAGCGGCAGATGGAAATTGAGGCCGAACTCTCACTCGCTGCTCGTGTCCAACAATCACTCGCGCCCCGCAGCCTGGTTTGGAATGACCTCGCCGTCGAGGCCTACTACTGCCCAACTCGTGCCATTGGCGGTGACTTTGGGGTAGTTCTCCCCCAGAGTGACGAACTTCTGAGCCTCATCATGTGCGACGTGTCGGGCCACGGGATTGGTTCGGCACTCGTGGCCAATCGCATTTACTCCGAAACTCTGCATGAACTCGAACGCAAAACGAAACCTGACACTTTACTGCGACACCTTCATGATTTCGTCCATCATCACATCGGATCGGACGGTTTTTATTTCACGATGGCGGCAGCGCGCTTTGCGCGACGCGGGCGCCACATGACCTTTGCCGCCGCCGGGCATCTGCCCGCAATGCTGGTTTCAAAGGGCGGTCTCCGCCTGCTGGATTCGCAAAACGGTATCCTCGGCTTGCTCCCCGAAACTGCTCCATCCGAGTCGGTATACGAAATCGAGCTCGCGCCCGGAGACCGCTTGGTTTTCTATACCGACGGGCTAGTCGAAGTGTTCAACAGTCTCGGCGATATGCTTGGCGTCGAAGGTCTGGAAGATTTAGTCCTGCAATCGGCAAGGCTAACACTCGCGGATATGCAGAAATCAATCCTCGACGGCGTAGCTGCCTGGAGGCACGGTCCCCTCGCCGACGACGTGTCCCTCGTTATCGTCGAAGTTCGCTAACTGCGGGTTCAAGCTCGTATCCTCTTCTCGTCGGTTTCTATGACCGCTTGTCGGGATAGTCGGCTATTCGTAGAAGTGACCACGCCAGGATCTGGACGTCCAACTAGCGTCCAAAATGCCGGGTTTTGGGGGTGGTTTTGGGGGTCGACTAACTGTAAGGGCAATTGAATCATCAAGACTTAGGGTTTGATCGTCAACTCATAACCCGAAGGTCGTCAGTTCAAATCTGACCCCCGCAACCATTTCTAAAGCCTGTCTCAGGATAGGTTTACGCGACGAGCAACGGGCGAATTGGCACCCCCGATTTATAGCCCAATTCGCCCAACGGGTATCCCCGGCTGGCTCAAGTATCCTCAACTCGCACCTGCTTGTTCTTTGCCCACGGGTGCGTGCCTCCTTGTCCTCACACAGACCAGCGAATTTCGAGTGTCGGAGCAATTTCCTTTTTGCCCGTAATCCGACCACAATCGCGGATGGACCCTGCCAGATTTCGGGTAATCACAAGCCGACTTCACAGGACTAATCCCGCCGTGGAAGCCGGATAGCTTCCAGTGAGCCGACAATTCACGAACTTGTTTTGGTTCTTTCAGATGCTGAACGGTTTGACCGCAGCCATTAGGCCGTGGCGGTGATGAGCGGCACATCAACCAAATGTTCGCTCAGAAACCACACTTGAAGCTCGTTCGTGCGCAACATTTCACTCACGAGAAGATCATTGCTGCCATCGTCGCCAAGTTCTACGGCGCGCCGTGCCAGTTTTCGAGTTTGACGAATGATGGTCTGGTGGGCATCCAACAGGCGCGACAGTTGGACTGGAACCTCTTCCCGACCGCGCGGAGGACGCTCGATATGCGTAGTCTCAGCCACGTCGGGAGCCATCGCGATGCTCACGCCGCCGAGAAGCTGAATACGCTCGGCGATTGAATCAACTAGCTCTACTTGCTCATTGAAATGCTTATCAAAGAGCAGATGCAATTGGTAGAACGTCGGTCCCGCGACCTGCCAGTGCGATTTCTTATACAAGTCGCGCAGGGTCATCGTGTCTGCAAGCAGCTGATTGAGTTGTGCGGTCATTTCCAACCGCACCGGTTCCTCCAAGTCAAGCGGTAGTAGGTGGCTGACGGTGCCGTACGCCTGAATCTCAGCCGCCCGTTGGTGAAGGCGCGGCTGAGCGCTGACTCTTCCAAGAATTTTGGACTGTGTTTTGGCCATGAGGTATCCTCTTGGGTATGCTCAAGCTGCAGCTTGTCGTAAGAGATCTTCAATTTTCTTGTCCAGATTCCGTGCGACCTCTAGCGCGTCGCGATTCCCATCAGGGGCTAAGAAGCTCGCCATCCTGTCATATGACAAATGCACGCCATCGGCGCGCTCATCCACAAGCACGGTAACCGGCGCGTAAGAGCCGGCATCCGGAATATGTTTGGCCATTTCCTTCATGATGAGGGGATTGCCAATAACGAAGCGAATCATCTTCGGAGTCTCGTGACCGGTTTCTTTGCGGAGAATCGCGCCGTGATCCAGCTGCATAAACAGCATCAGTCCTACTTTGCTCAAGCCTTTCTCAACTGCGCTTTTCAGTTCGGCAAAAGAGTGCGCTTCGTGAGTTGATCTCCCAAATTCAGCCATATCCGGATGACCGATGGCGGCGTTCACACCGGCGATTACTTCGTCGAACGGCTTGGAAGTCGTCAGACTGAACCGCTCTATCTCGATTTTTTTAATCATCTCGAATCTCTTTACAGGCAGTCGGCCTGATCAAGTCGCATGAAAGTCACCGCAGTTGTTGGTGTAGAAATTCGCTCGTCCGCCCGTTGGCGAGCGCTGCCGCTGCGGCATTGTAGTGTGTTCCATTATGTCGAGAGAAGGCATGACTCTGACCTGGATAGCTGTAGACCGTCGCGTTTGGTTTCTTACTCAGTGCAGCTTTAATTTCAGCTTGCGCTGCTTTGGAAATGAATTCGTCCTCCTCGGCCAGATGCATAAGAAGGGGCGCATTAAGCCCGCCTACCTCCCCCAGATATTTGTCAGTGTCTCCGCCGTGATACGCGACAGCGCCATCGACCCCGTGGTAGCGCACTGCTGTCAGGAAGACCATCAGTGCGCCGAGACAATAACCTAGAAGCGCAACTTTGCCATTGCACTCCTGGAGGTTGCGTACTGCGTTGACGGTGTCCTTTACGTCCTTTGCGCCCGAATCCCTGTCATAAGCTCCGTACAGACGAAGGCCGTGTTGCCAGTCGGCCTCGGAGGTAACAGTGAGGTCAACACCCGGCTCCTGCCGCCAGAATAGGTCTGGCGCGACCGCAAGGAAGCCTTGCTCTGCCAGTTCGTCGCAATGCTTGCGGATGTCGGCGTTCACCCCGAACAACTCCTGCAGAACAATGACCGCGGCAGCCGGTACGGTTTTCGGTCTCGCTATATAGGCCGCGAACGCGCCGTCGTGTCCTGCTATCGTGATGTGATCCTTCATTGTGTTCTCCTCAGACTACGACGTTCATCCAGGCCTCCGCCGATGTCGTCGTCTGGATAGGCGGAGGCCCACTATCGTGCGAGGCAGGTTCAGCCAGCGGCATGCATGGCAGCCGCGGAAGTGGCAGCCTCTTCGATCAGCTTGGCTGTTTCCTTCGGGTGAGACATATAGGCCACATGGCTGGAATTCACTTCGATGGTCTTGGCCTTCGCGCGCTTCGCCATCATGCGCTCCTGGTCCGGATTGATCGATCGGTCTGCGGTGGCCACCATGTACCACGTGGGCTTGGTCTTCCAAGCGGGCGACGTAACCTGGTGGGTGAACGCATCGGTGGAGATCGGCACTTGCGACACAGCCATGAACGCCGCCTTCTCCGGCGGAATGTCCGCTGCGAAGTCGGCCGCGAAATGCTCCTGTTCTATCCACCAGTTGCCGTTGCTGTCCGGTTTGAATGCCTTGGAGGCTTGCGGCAGGGCCTGTTCGATCGACCCACAGCTCTCACCTTCATCGAGCGCAAATGCGGCAATATAGACAAGCGCCGCAACCTTTGGATGATTTCCGGCCTCGGTGATGACGGACCCGCCATAACTGTGGCCCACCAGAACCACTGGCCCGCCCATGGCGTCGATGGCCGCCTTCGTGTACTTTTGGTCCTCGGCGTAGGAGGTCTCGGGGTGTTGCACCACCGATACCTTGTACCCATCATTCTTGAGGATGTTAGCGACGGGTTCCCAGCCGGAGCCATCGGCAAATGCACCGTGCACAAGAACCACGTTCTTAATATTCTCTGTCATGATCGTTCTCCTCTCTAGTTTGGGCTTCAGCGAATCTTGGATTAAGCCTTGAACACGCATTGGACATTACCGGGAGCGAGGACGACAGTATTGAAAACACGGACCACTTTTGTAGATTCCTGCTTCAAACGTGGAGAGTAAAGGTGGGCGAAAAGGCTACTTCCGGCTTGAGGTCCAACACGAGGCCTCTAGCCAAAAGTCAAATCGGCGACGATATTGGATCTACAGGAAGACTCAGCGCACCACCGTTACCGGAACGGTGGACTTGAGGATGGGATCTATTCGCGTGGTTGAAGGGATTGGCGGTTGGATATGTCGACAAAAATACCGCGTCGTGAGTGTTCACGCCTCCATTTTCCAGGAGTCGCACCAACAACGTTTGCAAACGTCCGGGTAAGGGCGGCTTGATCAGAAAATCCAGTCTGCGCGGCAATTTCCACCAACGGGCTATTCGTTTCCGACAAGAGGACCTTCGCGATCTCAACGCGGTGCAGAATCAGGTAACGATGTGCGGAGGTCCCAAACGATTTTCTGAATGACCGCGCAAAATGGCTGACTGAAAGCCTACATTCCTCGGCAAGCGTTGCCAATTGTAACCCGCCATCCAAATGCTCTTGCAACAATTCCACAACTCGGCGTCTTTGCCACGGTGACAGACCGCCCTTGATTTGCGGGATAGCTTCACGAATCTGAGCGTACTGGCCGACAAGGTGCGAACAAACCATCAAGGTGAAAGAATCCATGAACAACTGAGAGAACATCTCCGGACTATCCAGGCACGGCAGGATCAGTTGCGTTAGGTGATAGAGGATTGGGTCGGAACTTCCATAAACACAGTGGAGACGCTTAACTCTAGGCATTCTGGCATCGTCCGTGAGGGAATCCAAGGTTGCACGCGGAACATGGTAGTGGATCCAGTCGATGGGGCCCGGGTTTCGAATACTCGAATTTGACTCCAAGTCGCACATCGCGACTCCGCCCACTGGCCACGCCCCCGTCTTTGTGTACTTGCCATCAGTCCAAAGCTCCCATTCCCTGGAATTCGCATGATTGAGATGGACCGAAACAACGTAGGCCTTTTCAGATGGGATGGACGCAGTTCGCTCCGGGATGCCGCTCCGTGCAATCAGCCGGGTAATCGCCATTTGCGGTCGGACGACGGAAACCGCGGAATCGATTGCAACAGTGGGCGGTTGGTTCATGATGAAATACTTCGCCATCTGCGTGCCATACGCGCTTGCTTGGCCTTCAGGCGAGTGCGCGGATTCCTGTTCGCAGGCGTGAGTTTTATTCACGGTAACCTCCAACAGAAGACGACCGGTCAGCTCGTTGAGGATCGAAGAATACCATCTTTTTCTGTACATTTTTCGAAGAGAGACCGAGACTTTCGGCAGGAATCGACAATTTCAGTCTTTTTCAACAAGCGGCGGACGGGTAATTGCTCGCCAGATTCAAACAAATGTCTCCGATTCAGGGCGAGATCTCACATCGAAAGCGCGGTCCGCGCGAAATGCTTCTGCTCTCCGCTGGCAAACTATTTCCGAACGTCGGCTATATCCAAGCGAGTATTTGCCGCATCGCTTCTGCAGTAAACGCGCCTAACGGCAGTTTCTATAACCTCTCTTGCAGGATTTTGTCGATTTTGTTCTTTATTATCGGAACACGGGCATATGACCTTGCCAGGTATATGGGATCGGCAAATGAGGACCTAGCAAGTAACCTGTCTCGGGAACCTGGAGGTTGAGCACAACCTTCTGCGCGGCCGCGTGGGATCAGGCGAGGTTATCAGGCGAGATAGCTCTCGTACTATGATAGCGTCGCCATCGTCCGGGGCTTACCCCGACTACCTGGCGGAACGCGCGCGTGAAGACAGCCTGATCGCCGAAGCCAGACTGAATTGCTATGTCCGCAATCGGCGTGGTCGTCTGCCAAAGCAATTCTTTGGCGCGCTCGATGCGACGCCCAATCAACCACCTGTGAGGTGCCATACCGAAGGTCGCTTTGAATGAACGGGCGAAGTGACTCACGGAGAGAGAGCACTCACGCGCAACGTCCGTTAGCCGTATCCGACCATCCAAACTTTCCCGGAGTAGTTCCGCCGCGCGGCGCTTTTGCCAAGGAGCAAGGCCACCTTTGGAAACCTTGCCCATTTTTTGCAGTACACCGTACCGTTGAAGTAGATGCGCTCCCAAAATCAGGCTGAACTGATCGAGCGCAAGTAGCGAGGGACGATCGCGGCGCCCAATGAAGGGGAGAATGCTCCTTGTGATCTGGGCTAAAACCAAATCGTCTTCAACAACCGATAGCCTGTAACTGCGTACGCGACCAAAACCAATATCAGCCGCGATGTCGTCAAGCTCGACACGCGGCACTGTATAGTGAACGTAGTCGAACGCCTTGCCGGCCCAGCAGCTTGGTGCGGAATCGAAATCGATGACATTACTCCGAAACGGCGGAATGATCGGTGTGGGTATGACTTTGTCTGCTACCCACACTTGGTAGCTATGTAGTGGCAAAGCTTTGAGGGAGATCGACACGAGGAGAGCTGGCACACTTGATATCTTCGTGATGCGGTCAGGCAGTCCGGCTGATGACTCAAGGCGGGTGACCGTAAAAGTGCCTGCAGTTCGAAACGGCGATGGGACCGAGGAGTTCCGGTCCAATTTAATGTGAGTCGTAAACGGATTCTCGGACCAAGCGTCAGGCGAGTGAGCGGAATCGCGATTCTGTTCGCCGGCGCGAGTTTTATTCACGGCAACCTCCAAACGTAAGACGACCGGTCATCTTATATCGAAGAATACCGCCTTTCGGCACATTTTTCGAAGAGCCTAATAAAGAGATCGAGACTTTCGGCAGGAATTGACAAATTCAGTCCTTTTCGACAAGCCACGGACGGGTAATTGCCTGTCAAGATTCGAAGCATGTCTCCGATTCAGGGGGAGATCTCACATCGAGAGCACGATCCGCGCGAAATGCTTCTGCGCTCCGCTGGCAAACTATTTCAGGACGTCGGCTATGTCCAAGCGAGCATTTACCGCATCGCATCTGCAGTAAACGCGCCTAAGGGCACTTTCTATAATTACTTCAGGAGCAAAGAAGACCTCGCATCGAGACTTGTAGATCGCCAATTCGAGGCTCTTCGTGAATCGCTTTCTCGATCAACAGGTCATAGAGCGAGCCATCAACTGAAAGAGCACTGCAGCTTCCTGGCCATAGAACCACCGATGGTTGAAGTGGCCCCGCTTCAACTTCTGGCAACCCTCGCTGCGGAGGCACCAGCGATCCCCGTCGCCCTTACGCAACGTATCGCTCGTGGCACAGACATCTGGATCACTCATGTAAGCGACTTGATATCACTCGCTCAGATAGAAAGCGGAACACCAACCGCGCAAGATCCCCAAAAGCTGGCGTCACTGCTGGTCACTTGCTGGTACGGGGCGATCGTTCGTAGGAAATCGGACCCATCTTTGAAACTTCTTGATGACTTTCTTCCCTTCTTCATCCGCAGCGCTGTCATCTGAAAAGCAACATGTGCATAATCAAACTGTCTCACTGTAGGGGTTCACTCCACTGTCTCACGCCAAGGGTTCACTACATTTCCGAAACGAATTCCATGATCGCGAGAAACACCCGACGGACACATGGCGGCGGTTTGCTAATTCACTCTGACCCGTTCGCACTGATCGATTCTCATTTGTTTTGTTAGCGTTAGAAGTTCCCCAGTTGCACCAAAACACCTCATTTGCAGTCAAATGCTTACCATGCGCTTACCAAGATTTTGAGCGATTTGGCGGCGGTTTCTAAGACCGCTCTCGAACACACCGTCGCCTTGCTTTAGGCGGTCTTTGAAATGTGCCAGCGAAACAAAAATTGCGAAGCGTGCTCCTACGATTTGCGCGGCGCGAAAAGGCGGCACGTCCGTGGGCCGGATTCCCGCGAAGGTAGGTTCACTTTGGTCGCTCCGGGTGTGGGGGCTTCGACTCGAAATCAGTGGACAG
>Ga0210403_10005169_pt1 | contig 11128 bp, 10 predicted proteins | sample IncBWC19MmetaG_FD_150863 | JGI IMG/M metagenome (GOLD analysis project Ga0210403, IMG submission 150863) | Forest soil microbial communities from Barre Woods Harvard Forest LTER site, Petersham, Massachusetts, United States - Inc-BW-C-19-M | ecosystem: Environmental > Terrestrial > Soil >... | reverse complement strand
GCCCTCGGACCCAGACATGACCTCACCCTGCTCATCCTAGAGGGGTGGTGACCTTATCTCTATGTTCCTGTTTTGTACACAACATTTAGACGGACCGGATGCTCGTGCATAAGCCGTCTCACGCATACGCTGTGCGCCTTGATCCTCTTGGTCGTTCCGATAAAGCTCCTCCGCGCTTGCCAAATCGACTTTTAGGAGCAACCAGTTCCGCGTTTCCTCAGAAAAACTGGCGAGCGTGATCTCTTCAACGAAGCTATACGCTTGCGGGGGCGGTAATATCGAAATCCGTATGGAAAGAGACAGGTCTTCTGGTAGCGCCTCAAGCGCGGTTGCTATTTGTGGCCGCTCTTCACGCATCATCGTTAGGATTTTGATGGTCTCTTCGCGTGAAAGAACGAAGCGAGCAGTGATTGATATTGGGTGGCTGGAAACTTTCTCCGTGAAGTCAGATAATTTTCCGATCACAGGCTGTGATGATACCAGTGATCCGTTTGAGAGGATCCGGAAGAACGCATGAATAGCGGAAAGAAGATTCGATTTGCCCGAATTGTTTTTGCCGATGAAAACATTGAAATCGTCTATATCTTCAACGATTGCGTCTTTGACGCTGCGGAAATTTTGAATGTGAACGGCACTAAGTTTCATCGCGCGCTCCCGCTTGGGTGAGTTTGCCAGCTTCCCGGGGCCGCTTATAACGTTCCGTCCGCGATCACGACATATCCCCGTACGATGACGGCCGCGAACCGGGAATGGCGGCGTCGGCTTGACCCGCAAAAAAGGGAACCCGGCGATCCTGGTCCCGCTGAGGCCGGCGAGACAGCCGGCAACGAGGATTTTGGCTGTCCCCGGCAACAGGCTCCGCCCGCGACCGATGCCATGGGCAGCGGAAGCCCGAACGGCTTCGGCGACTGAGAACTATGCGCGTCACGAGAAATCTCCCGACGCTCGATCCCCTCCACTCGAGAAAGAGCCGGGCCCTTGGGCGCGGCGGGGTCCGGCTGGCAAGCGACGCCGCGGCAGGGTTAGGGTGGGTGCCGACACGCGGCCAAGCGGCAGGAGGTGATGGCGATGGCGTTCAGACCGCGATCGAGGCCTGGGACAAAAGGTGGGCGACCGCCGAGGGCCGCGCCGACTGGCTTGATCCCGAGCCCGAGGTCATCGCGCTGCTGCCGGAGTTGAAGGCGCGTGGCGCCCGTACCGCACTCGATCTCGGCTGCGGCGTCGGCCGCCACGCGCTCTATCTCGCCGAGCATGGGCTCGCCGTCGAGGCGATCGACGGCAGTGCGGCCGGCCTCGCGGTCGTGCGCGAGACGGCACGGGCCCGCGGCCTATCCCTCGGCGTACGCCAGGGAACGGCCGATGCGCTGCCGTTCGACTGTTGCAGCTTCGATTTCGCGCTGTCGTGGAACGTGATCCACCACGGGACCTTGGGCGATGTCGGGCGGCGGCTGGCCGAGATCTGGGGCGTGCTGAAGCCCAAGGCACTCTACCAGGGCACGATGCTGCCGACCCGCAACAGCAATTACCGAAGAGGGCGCACCGTCGCCCCCGACACCTTTGTCCGGGACGGGGCCGAGGAACCCGGGTACCCGCATTTTTATTGCGATGCGGCGACCCTGGTTGCGCTATCCGCCGGCTTTGAGCTGCTTTCTCTGAAGCAGCAACTGCAGCGCAAGCCCGGCTCCTGGCACTGGCACATCATCGCCGAACGCCGGCCGTAGCGGCAGCGCAACGTTGCCATATTGGTAACACAATCGGGGCGCATCTTGTGGCGCATCATCGGGCTAGAGCGGTTTTCGATCGGGTTGCTGCACCCACCGATCCCGTTCGTCGGTTTGGCGTGCATCACCCCCACCCCGACCCCCTCCCATCGAGGGGGCGGGAGTACGATTTCAGGCCCTCCCCCTGGATGGGGGAAGGTTTGGGAGGGGGTGAGCGCCGCGATGCAATGTGTGGTCGGAAACCACTCTAGCCCTTGGCATACCAACATGAACCCGGAAATGGCCAATTTTATTCGTCCCTGCTCCCTCCCTCAGGACCCCGCTTTGCCTCCCTGCAAGGGGCGAGAGTCGCGCCGCGAATTGGCCTCTCAAGCCTTTGACATCGCGTGTTTTCTTGGTGACGGCCGGCATCGCGGAGGGAGCACAACCGAATTTTCTCCCTGCTCTCAGGGAGCATAGCTAGGCGGCGCGGGGGCGGTGATGGAAAATTTGCGGTATGATGGCCGAACGCAGCCCCAGTGGGAGAAATGTCTTGGCCCGTAAACTGCACGCCGCCGTGGCCCAGTTGGGGCCGATCCACCTCGCCGACAGCCGCGCCTCCGTGGTCAAGCGGCTGATGGCGATGATGCGTGAGGCGCACGGCTGTGGCGCGCGCTTTGTCGTCTTCCCCGAACTTGCGCTGACGACCTTCTTCCCACGCTGGTGGATGACCGACCAGGCGGAGATCGACCGCTTCTTCGAGCGCGAGATGCCGGGGCCCGAAACCCGGCCGCTCTTCGATCTCGCCCGCGATCTCGGGGTCGGCTTTTATCTCGGCTATGCCGAGCTGACCCAGGAGAAGGGCGACCTGCACCGCTACAACACCTCGATCCTGGTCGAGCGCGACGGGCGGATCGTCGGACGCTACCGCAAGATCCACCTGCCGGGGCATTCCGAGCATTTGCCCGAGGCACCCTTCCAGCATCTCGAAAAGCGCTATTTCGATGTCGGCAACGAGGGATTCAGGGTGTGGCGGGCTTTCGATGCGGTCGTCGGGATGTGCATCTGCAATGACCGGCGTTGGCCGGAAACCTGGCGCGTCATGGGGCTGCAGGGGGTCGAGATCGTGGCGCTCGGCTACAACACGCCGATCGAGAATATTCACCATCGCGAGCCCGAGCATCTCCGGATGTTTCACCATCTGTTGTCTCTGCAGGCCGGGGCGTATCAGAACGCCGCCTGGGTCCTGGCGGCAGCGAAATGCGGGGCCGAGGACGGGTTTGCGATGATCGGCGGCTCGGCCATCGTCGCCCCCACCGGCGAGATCGCCGCGCGGGCCTTGAGCGAGGAGGACGAGGTCATCGCCGTCGATCTGGATCTCGAACTCGGCGACTACCTCCGGCGCACGGTCTTCAATTTCGAGAAGCACCGCCGGATCGAGCACTACGGGCTTATCACCGAGCGCACCGGCGCCAGGACGGAGGCCTGAGCCGCGCCGCCTCCTCCGGCGCTATAGTCTGCCGCGGGAGGGCTAGCTCCGGCCGTAGCTGTCGTCAAGGCGGACGATATCGTCCTCCCCGAGATAGCTGCCGGATTGCACCTCGATCAGATGCAGGGGGATCTTGCCCGGGTTTTCGAGCCGATGGGCGGTGCCGAGCGGGATGTAGGTCGACTGGTCCTCGGTCAGCACCATCTCTTCGCCGCCGCGGCGGATCTTGGCCGTCCCTTGGACGATGACCCAATGTTCCGCGCGGTGATGGTGCATCTGCAATGATAACCTGCCGCCGGGCTTGACCACGATGTGCTTGACCTGCACCCGATGCCCGTTGTGCAGCGCGGTGAAGCTGCCCCACGGGCGATGGACGGTCGGCAGCGCATCGGCTTCGTCGCGACGATCTTCGACGAGACGCGCCACCAGTCTCTTGACTTCCTGGGTCCGCTCGCGCGGCGCCACCATGACCGCGTCGGCGGTCGCGACAACGACGAGGTCCTCGACGCCGATTGCCGCGACCAGCCCTGCCTCGGAACGCAGATAGCAGTTACGGGTGCCCTCGGCGATGATGTCCCCGGTGAGCGAATTGCCGTCGCTATCCTTTTCGCTCATTTCCCAAAGGGCATCCCACGAGCCGACATCGCTCCACCCCATGGCGACGGGCACAACCGCCGCGCACCGTGTCTTTTCCATGACCGCATAGTCGATCGAGTCGCTGTCGCAGGCGGCAAACGCTTCCTTGTCGAGGCGGATGAAATCGCTGTCCCGGCGTGCCCCCGCCAGAGCGCGACGGCAAGCGGCGACCATGTCGGGCCGCAGACGCTCCAGCTCGTCGATGTAGAGCCGCGCGGGAAAGAGAAAGATCCCGCTATTCCAGGCGAAGCCGCCCGAGGCGAGGTATTCCGTCGCCAGTTCCGGACCGGGCTTCTCGACGAATTCGGCTACCTTGAACACGCCGTCGATCTCCGCGGCGCCGCCGAGCCGGATGTAGCCGTAACCCGTCTCGGCACGGTCGGGAGTGATGCCAAAGGTGACCAGGGCGCCGGCGCACGCCGCATTCGCGGCGCGGTCGACGGCGGCGAGGAAGGCCGCAACATCGCCGATCGCATGGTCGGAAGGCATCACCAGCATCAGCGGATCGGGATCGCTCTCGCTCAGCGCGAGCGCGGCGACGCACGCCGCAGGAGCCGTGTTGCGACCGACCGGCTCGAGCAGCAAGGCTTGCGGCACAGCCCCGATCTCGCGCAATTGCTCGGCGATAATGAAGCGGTGTTCTTCATTGGCGACGAGCAGGGGTGCGGCAAAGCGCCGATCGTTGCAAACCCGCCGAACCGCTTGCTGCAAGAGTGTCTCTCGGCCCAGCAGAGCCAACAGCTGCTTCGGATGGAGAGCGCGCGACATCGGCCACAGCCGGGTGCCCGAGCCACCGGACAATACGACCGGGTGAAGCATTCTACCTCCTTGTGTTCCGCGACGACGTGGTGCGCGTCACCCTATGCTCGGCCGTACCCCGTTTAAAGGGCGTCGCAAATATGTCCCCGGTTTCCCGTGGCGCGGGTCAATAAATCGTCAGCTTGAAACCGGGTGAAGCCATCGAAATTCCTAACGAGCATGGCTTCAAACCGGCACTTCCCGCCTCGCCTTGGCGAGATGGCTCTCCAATTCCGATCGGGCTGCCTTCAGCTCGCCCTCCAGCGCCTCTACCCGACGGCGCCGGCGGCGCAGCTCGCGCCGAACTCGACGTCCAGTTATCCAGGCGGTCGCAGCACCCGTGACAAAGCCTGCCAGCAACAGCAGCAGAACGAGCAGATAGAGGGGAAGGTCGATCAAAAACGGTAGCGGCCACAGCTCAAGGGATACGGTCGCGCGATTAGAGACGGCGAAGGCGATCAGAAGCGAAGAGGCGACTACGATCACCGCCCAATAGACCGCCCTCAATTGACCCACTCCGGAGGTGACACACCGGACTATAGTTGGCGCGAACTTTGGTTCAAGCGGTCGCGGAGCTGCTTGCCGGTCTTGAAGAAAGGAATGTGCTTTTCGGCAACGCTGACGCTGTCGCCCGTCCGCGGGTTACGACCGACGCGGGCATCCCGGCGCTTGACCGAGAATGCCCCAAATCCGCGCAATTCGACCCGATCCCCGCGAGCCAGCGCCGCGGTTATCTCGTCGAAGATCGCCGTCACGATGACTTCGACATCGCGCTGGTACAAATGCGGGTTGGCTTCCGCAAGCTTCTGTACGAGCTCGGATTTAGTCATTTGCACAGCGCCCGTGCTCTGATTGCTGGTAGGCCAGCGTGCCAAACCCTCCAGCAAGCGTCAAGCAATGGACATGCGCAAGCGACCGCCGACAGGACCCGAGTTCTTCACCTGATCCGCGCCGGCGGTCGGGACCAGCTCAGCTCTTCTCCTCCGTTTTCTCCTCGACCTCGCCTTGCCGTCGAGCGCGGCTGATTGCAGCACCAAGGATGTCGCCGAGGCTGGCGCCCGAATCGGACGAGCCGAATTCCGCCATCGCGCGTTTCTCTTCGTCCATCTCGCGCGCCTTGATCGAGAGGCTGAGCTTGCGGGTGGCGCGGTCGATCGCCGTCACCTTGGCATCGACTCTCTCGCCGACAGCGAATCGATCGGGACGCTGCTCGCTGCGGTCGCGTGACAACTCCGACTTTCGGATGAAGCCGAGCACGCCATCACCGATCGTCACCTCGACCCCGCCATCGGTAATCGCGGCTACTGTTCCTGTGAGAATCTCACCCTTCTTTAGCTTCGCCATACCGGCCTCGAAGGGGTCAGCGGCGAGCTGCTTGATCCCGAGGCTGATGCGCTCTTTCTCGACGTCGACGTCGAGCACCTTGACGCGCACCACCTCACCCCGGTGGTAATTGTCGATTGCTTCCTCGCCCGGACGGTTCCAGTCGATATCGGTGAGATGGACCATGCCATCGATTTCGCCGGGCAGGCCGACGAACAGCCCGAATTCGGTGATGTTGCGGACCTCGCCCTCGATCTCGCCACCAACGGGATGCTCTTCGAGGAAGGCCTCCCATGGATTTGCCAGGGTCTGCTTCAGGCCCAGGCTTATCCGGCGTTTCTGGGGATCCACGTCGAGCACCATCACCTCGACCTCCTGACTGGTCGAGACGATCTTGCCGGGATGCACGTTCTTCTTGGTCCAACTCATCTCGGACACGTGGACGAGCCCTTCGACCCCAGGCTCCAGCTCGACAAAGGCGCCGTAGTCGGTAATGTTGGTCACGCGGCCGCGGTACTTGGCGCCGGCCGGGTACTTGAGATCCACACCCTCCCACGGATCGGCCTCGAGCTGCTTCATGCCGAGAGAGATGCGTTGCGTCTCAGGATTGAAGCGGATGACCTGAACTTTGACCGTCTGGCCGATCGTCAACGCCTCCGACGGATGATTGATGCGGCGCCAGGCAATGTCGGTGACATGGAGCAGCCCGTCGACCCCACCCAGATCGACGAAGGCGCCGTAATCGGTAATGTTCTTGACCACCCCGCTGAGGATTTGGCCTTCCTTCAGGCTGGCGACGAGCTCGGAGCGCTGCTCGGCCCGGCTCTCCTCGAGGACCGCCCGGCGCGACACGACGATGTTGCCGCGCGAGCGGTCCATCTTGAGGATCTGGAAAGGTTGTGGGGATCCCAACAGCGGTGTGATGTCTCGCACCGGTCGGATATCGACCTGGCTGCCCGGCAGAAATGCGACAGCGCCGTTGAGATCGACGGTAAAGCCGCCCTTTACCCGGCCGAAGATTACGCCGGTCACGCGTTCGTTCGCCTGAAAGCTCTTGTCGAGCTGGGTCCACGCCTCCTCGCGGCGCGCCTTCTCGCGCGAGAGCTGGGCTTCCCCGTTCTTATCCTCCATGCGCTCGAGATAGACCTCGACGATGTCGCCGACATGCAGCTCGGGTTCGCCGCCCCCGGCGATGAACTCCTTGAGCGGTACGCGGCCTTCCGATTTGAGGCCGACATCGATCAACGCGGCATCGTTCTCCAGAGCGATAATCCGGCCCTTGACGACAGTGCCTTCGAGGCTGCTCGCGACACCGAGCGATTCATCGAGAAGTGCCGCAAAACTCTCCTTCGCGGGCGCCTCCCTGGTTTGTAATTCTACTGCTGCCATTCCTTCTCCTTGAGTGCGCGTACGATAAGATCAGATGCGCGCTCGAACACTGCATCGGGGTCGAGGGTCGTCGTGTCGATGACAATCGCGTCCGGCGCCGCAATCAGCGGCGACGCCCGACGATCGGTGTCGCGCGCGTCGCGGTTCGTCAGATCCTGCAAGACATCCTCGAATATAGCCACAGCGCCACCTTGTCGCAACTCTCCGACCCGGCGCCGAGCGCGCTCCGCGACATTGGCGGTGATGAACAACTTGACATCGGCCTCCGGGCACACGACAGAGCCAATGTCTCGGCCGTCGAGGACCGCGCCTTGGGCGGGGGACGGCGGATGCGTCGCGAAGTTCCGCTGCAAGTCGAGTAAGACGCATCGGACGGCCGGGATCGCAGCGACCGTCGATGCGGCCGCTGAAACCGCTTCGCCGCGCAGCCGCGGGTCCGAGAGCAGTTGCGGGTCGAGATGCCGTGCAGCCGCCGCCGCGGCGGCGGGATCGGCCGGATTGCCGGCTTGGTCGAGGACGAGAAGCGCGACCGCTCGGTACAATGCGCCCGTGTCGAGATGCGAGAGGCCGAAGCGGCCGGCAAGGCGGCGCGCCAGCGTGCCCTTCCCCGAAGCCGCCGGGCCGTCGATCGCGACAACAAAGGGGTGAACCGGCACTACTCTCGCCGGATGACCGCCCCAAGCCCGTTCATCAGCTCAACGAAGCTCGGGAAGCTGGTGGCGATCGGCGCGGCGTCGTCGATGCACACCGGCAGGCGGGTCGCGAGACCGAGGACGAGAAATGCCATCGCGATCCGGTGATCGAGTTGCGTTTCGATCAGCGCGCCGCCAGCGGGTGGGCCGCCACTGCCGTCGATCGTCAGCGTATCGCCGTCGACCGCCACATCTACGCCGCAACCGCTGAGGCCGGCCGCAATTGCCGAGAGACGGTCGCTCTCCTTGACCCGCAGCTCGGCGAGCCCGCGCATCACCGTGCGCCCGCGGGCGCACGCCGCAGCAACGGCGAGAATAGGATATTCGTCGATCATCCGCGGCGCTCGCTCTGCCGGGATGTCCGCCCCCGTCAATGTCCCGGCACGGGCGCGCAGGTCGGCGACCGGCTCTCCTCCCTCCTCACGCTCGTTCAACAAGACAATATCTGCGCCCATCTCGCGCAGACACTCGAAGAGGCCCGCGCGCAATGGGTTGACCCCGACCCCCTGGATCGTGACTTCGGAGCCGGGAACGATCAGCGCCGCGATTAGCGGAAACGCGGCCGAGGAGGGATCGCCCGGTACAACGATGGGTGCTGCGGCGAGTTCGGGATAGCCTTCCACCGTGACGCGCTTCCCACCGCCCTCTGCAGGCTCGCTGTCGACCACTGCGCCGAAGTGACGAAGCATGCGTTCGGTGTGGTCGCGGGTTGCTTGGGGTTCAATCACGGTGGTCGCCCCCGGGGTGTTGAGGCCGGCGAGCAGCACCGATGATTTGACCTGCGCCGAGGGCACTGGAAGGCGATAGCTGATCGGTACCGAATCAGCCGCGCCACTGACGGCGAGCGGCAGGCGAGCACCTTCTCTCGTCACAAAACGCGCCCCAAAGCGGCTAAGGGGTTCGACGACACGGCCCATCGGCCGCCGACGAAGCGACGCATCGCCCGTGACGAAGGCGGTGATCGGATGGGTAGCAAGGATACCGAGTAGGAGTCGGGCCCCGGTTCCGGAATTACCAAGATCGAGCAAATCGTCCGGCTCGGCGAGCCCGCCGATCCCGACGCCGTCCACCGTCCACCGCCCGTCGCCAGCTCGTGCAGCATGCGCGCCGAGCGTGTTGAGTACGGCAGCGGTCGCCAGTACGTCCTCGCCCTCCAGCAGACCCGAGATTTCGGTTCGCCCTACAGCAAGCGCGCCCAGCATCAGCGCGCGATGGGAAATCGACTTATCACCCGGGACTCGAATGGTGCCGGAAAGGGGACTATGCGGCTGTGAAGCGGTCAGCGGCGCGGGCGAATAAGGCGAGAGGTCGTTGGCCATGACGGACGCTCAGACATCAGCGGGTGGTTGCGGTGGCCTCGCCGCTTGGCCATATGCCGGGGCTCGGCAGGCGACCTCTCGGCGATTACTTTGTGTTTGGTTTTGACAGGGTGGCGCCTCTGTGGCAATGGCGCGGTGTTTGGTTTTGACAGGGTGGCGCCTCTGTGGCAATGGCGCGCCTGCCCAATCTTGCGAAATCTCGATGGAGAGAAGTGTGGCGAAAGCCGAATGGGGCACCAAGCGGATCTGCCCGAGCTGCGGGACGCGCTACTACGATCTGTTGCGCGAGCCCGTGATCTGTCCGAAATGCGACACTCCCTACGACCCGGAGGCTTTTTTGCGATCGCGCCGGGCACGCCCCGCGGCACCGGTCGAGAAGGAGCTCGCGCCTGTGGGAGCCGAAGAGCTCGATGCTGATATCGAGGCCGAGGAGGCCGATGTCGCAGAGGAGGAAGAAGAGGCGGTCCCCCTTGAAGAGGCGGAAGAGGAGGACGAGGAGCTGCTCGAGGATGCATCCGAGCTCGGCGAGGACGAGGACGACATGGCCGAGGTGATCGAGAACGTCGAGGAAGAGGAGCGCTGAGACGCGCAACGCCCCGCGCGAGGGCACGAGGCTACGATTTTTCACTTGCCGCGGTCGCTCGGCCTTTCTAGGTTCGCAATGCGTATCAGCTGCGGGGCCATAGCTCAGCTGGGAGAGCGCTACAATGGCATTGTAGAGGTCACCGGTTCGATCCCGGTTGGCTCCACCAATAGCATGAAGGGCTTAGTGAGAGCTCACTGAGCCCTTTCCTATCTCAGGTAACCACAGGGTAACCGCTAGAACGGATTTGGGACTCTATACCGCCAAGCGGCGCGTACGTATTCCGCGCTCGGGGTTGCATGTCAGATGGTCGAAACCCCGACACGAAATGGAGAGACGTGTTTGAGATGCCCGAAGAGCCGTGGCGGGCGCGGTGGGCGGCAAGGTTGGCGCGATGCGGGTCTCGTAAGTTTGCCAGTTGCGGTGCCCTCTCGATGCCAAGCACGGCTTGGCTGGCTGGGCTCAGTGCAGGACCGGCGAGCACGGTTCCGTCATCGGCGAAGCTGATCAGCCCAGTCTCGAAGGCCGCATCCCAGACGGCCGAGAGGAGCAGGCCGTTGCGCACGTCGAGCCGTTGCGCATCATCGCTCCTGGCTTACGGCGAGCATCCCGGCCACTTTCTCCCGCGGTAGCGGGTTCGTTGTGTGCCGGGCATGCTCAATAGCTCGGAGGTGAAATTCCTCTACCCAATCTGATGGAGGTGAAGGGTTAGTGATGCGCAAGGGCTATCGCCGCGAGGCGGGGTCTGAAGAAAGCGCGAAGCAAAGGTGCGAGCCGATGGACAAGAACCGGATACAAGGCGCAAGCGCCGGACGAGCGGGCAACGTATCGCGAAGTCCATATCCATCAAGGGCGCGAAGCGTAGATCCGGCGGTTGTGCACCGAAGGCGATTGAGCTTACCCCGGGAGATCTGCCCCGTGTCGCCTCCGGGCGACTGAGGCGGTCGAGAGGCCGGGGTGATGGAAGACGGTTTGGTCGGCCCGGTGGACGAGGGGACCCCGCAAGGCGGCCCGCTCTCGCCCCTCCTAAGCAATCTCGTGCTCGACGATCTCGACAAGGAGCTGGCCCGACGGGGTTACCGCTTTTGGCGCTACGCGGACGACTGCAATATCTATGTTCGCAGTCGCCGCGCCGGTGAACGGGTGATGGCCTCGATGAGCCGGTTTCTGACCCAGAAGCTGCGGCTGAAGGTCAACGA
>Ga0210403_10005168_pt1 | contig 11129 bp, 8 predicted proteins | sample IncBWC19MmetaG_FD_150863 | JGI IMG/M metagenome (GOLD analysis project Ga0210403, IMG submission 150863) | Forest soil microbial communities from Barre Woods Harvard Forest LTER site, Petersham, Massachusetts, United States - Inc-BW-C-19-M | ecosystem: Environmental > Terrestrial > Soil >... | reverse complement strand
GGTAATGGTGGTCTGACCGGTATAGGTGTTCGCGCGCGAGAGGGTGAGCGTGCCCGTGCCCACTTTAACAAGCGAGCCGCCGGCGCCGCTGATGACGCCGCTTACCTCGGTCGAAAGATTGTTGCTACCGACCGTAAGCTGATTAGAGCCGAGAGCGAAACTACCCGCGCCCTCGATAGAGCCTGCCGTCATCCCGCCATTCGACAGGGCGGTTATATCGAATGCGCCTCCGGCGTTGGTGACGAAGCGCGCAGTCCCGCCAGTGGCGCCATCCTCAAATGCAGTGATACCACCGGCGTTGGTGATGATGATGGCGTTACCAGCGGTGCTCGCATTGAGAAAAAGCAGGTTCTCCTGGTTGCCGACGATGAACGTCGGTGGATTGGAAGAATCGTTGACGACGCCGAGACCGGTGATCCTGATTGATGTGAAGAAGGGTGGAAATTCCGTGAATGTATAGGCAGGTGCCCCAGGGTTGAACTTCAGCGTTCCGATCGAGGTGCTCGAGGTGGGGAGGAATTGGATGGTGGTCGTGTTGGACGGACCGAAGCTGGCGGTTCCGGTCGGTACCGTCGCTGGTGACCAGTTGGCGGCCGTGTCCCAAAGATTGCTGCCGGGAGTGGCGGACCACATTGCGTCTTGGGCCTGTGCGGCGATGTTGGTCGCGAATAGCGCTACAAAAACGGCCGCCCATTTGAGACCCTCCCTGCCACACATTAACTGTCTCCGCGCGTCCAGACAGTGACCTAGCCAAGCATCGACATACTTTTTAGATTAGCTACAACTATGGCGTGCAGGCGGACGGTTCCAATTCTCGATGGCTGTTGCGGCCAAGTTACAGACAGCGATATTGACCGATTCCGCAATTTCGGACCGCTTCTTGTATCGGCGAGCCCGCTCAACGAAATCATCGCCGGCTATTTGAAGAAGTGCCACCGATGCTGCTCGCGCACGCCGACGAGATGGTCGAATAGCCGAGATCAAAATATTCAAAATGTCTCTTCCTGGCCCATCGCGTCATTTCGCTGCGCTGCGGACCTTGGTCGCTATCGGGCATAGCAGCAGACATTGAGTAGGACGTACCGCAAACTCGATTTATGAGAACGCGTGTCCTAGGCAAACGTGTTGCCTCCCCTGTAACTGCAACCACGGAATTCCTCGCACCAGATATCCTTGATAAGTGGAGTCGTCGCGCAGTCCCCCCGCGCCTTTCGTCGGCTCCACGGGACCCTGCCGACCCTGTGCGGTTAGGAGAGGTCCGCAGGCAACATCCAGATCGCGGCGAGGCCGATCCGCAGCGATGCCACAGTCGCGCTCGCGCTGGCGGGCGGGCTCGCAACATAACTCGATGACGTGCTCGCGACGTGAAGGAGTTACTCATTCATCTTCAAAGCGCGCGTCTTGATGACGTTGGCGGCCACCCCGGCGCCGAGCGCATGCGCGGCCATGATTGCAGCGAGGATATCGCGGTTGCCATCGTCAACCACCTTCGTCGTCAGGGAAAGCAACGTATTCAGAACAATGTTGTTGGGGTGACCATCGAGCACCATCGAGACCTTCTTCATGAGTGCAGCGGTCTGATCTTCTTCGCTCATATTCATCGTTGGTCATTACCTTGGGCAGCAGGGGGAGCCTTCGGTAGCTAGTGACACGACCATACCTTTTGCGCGTCCTCCATTCGGAGGAAAGCGTGCCCCTTACGACCGATTGCGAGGGACCGCCATCCTTCGACGGTCACCGCCAGCACTCGCGCGCATCGTGACCGACGACGACAGCGACAGCACGCACTTCGCTGCGAGGCCAAGTCGTCCAAGGCAGAACGAAAACTAGATTGCTCGGCATGGCGGTAGCGCGAGCGAAAGCTGTCGTAGATCGCCATCTGAGTAAATCGCAAGCGTAGGCGACCGATATAGCGGACGGCATAAGCACGACCACGACGGCGGCAGGCGCGAGGCCGCAGGAAGGCCGTACAACGCGCCGGGAGCACAGGGCTACAGGACACCGTGCAGGCCGCGCCCGCGCTCCGACATCACATCGCTGATGTGCCGCGTTGATGCAAAGCACAAAAGAGGCTGCCTCCAAGACAGCCTCTTTTCGGGATCACTCAGTATGCTGTGATCCTAGTCGCAGTAAGAAATTTCATTTACCGCAACTACGCGATTTGTGCGCCGCTGAAACAAAGGGAGCCTTGATACAAATCAAGGCGGGATGGCAACGGGCGCTTGATACAACTCGCGCGAGAGCAACGAATGGGTATTTCCGGGGGCAGGCTAATGAAATTTAGACTGGCGCTACATTGGTGTGACGCAAGCTGAGCGATGAGGCGCGGCCCCGTCTTACCAAGTGGGGGGCGGTTAAGGCAGGGCCGCGTCAGGCCACGGCAGCGGTGTGACCAATGAGACAAACCAAAGGCTGAGAATTTTTATTCCCACACGGCGGCAGGATCACCCCGTTGAACGCATGGCATATTCCCTGATTGAAGCGACCGGCATCACTGTAAGGGTTCCTTCACCTTGATCTAGGGATACATCCGAATTGGCAATAGCCGGGGATGGCCTCGCGTTGAAGAGTCAGACCGCCGCGGCTGGGGGCCAAACGGAGATGTCCGATGGGTGTGGCATATGAAGAGAACTCTCCACGTTCGGGCGGTCGCTGTCGGCGTGCTGGAAAAGTTGCCGTTTATCTGCCCGGTGGTGGTCTTAACCGGCTCGCTGATCATGATCGTAATCGCGCTCTGCAAGGATTGGCCGCAGTGAGGGGTGACGCCGCGAAGGCGCTCGCTTGGTACGAAAACATGCCCAACTTTGAAATTTGCTGGAGTCGCCGACGATTCTTGGAATGGCGACGCGATCCCGAGAACGCGCCTTTGCTCATTGAAGCAATCCTGCTCGAACGTGTTCTGCTCGACGGCAGGCCTCAACTCGAAATCGTCGCGCGGCTTGCCGCCATCGACGAGGACCGAACCGACGAGGCCGCCGCGCGTGATCTGTTCTGGCGTGACGCAAGACGCAAACTCGGCAAGCTGCGCCGACTGAGTCCACGCGACATCTGGCAAGTCGAGATCATGCTGGCCATGCGCATTCCGAAGCCGATGGCACCCTCCAAAATTGGGGAGTGCTCGGTTCGTCCGAGCGCGAACCCAGTCACCGGCCCGCACCAGCCACTTCGACAGGTTCTTCGCGCGCGGTGATCGCGGCCCCAAAGCGAGCGGAGTCTTCAGACCATCCCGACCATGTGCTCCATCGGGATGATCCAGAGAACTCTACCGGCCACTGCCGCACTCGAAAATTTTGCAAGCTCCCTAACTTCGGTAGCACTCCACACGATCACGTAGATGCCGCTGCTCAGAGTCTTCAGGTCCAGATCGCCGGGTGCCCGCCATTCCCTCTCATGGGTGAAATCGACCCTCCCATGCTCGTACCGAACCTGCCGCCACTTTTCTTCCGGTGGAATCCAGTGGCCCTCTGAGTCGGGCAGATAGATCACGGGTCTACCGCCTGCCTCGAACAGAGCGCGTTTGCTGATCGCGATCCCACAGAAGCGGTATCGTGCCTTGGTTGCAGGCTCAAACGGATCATCTGGTGGCCGCGCAAACAGGTGCATCGCGGCGAGCGGAATTTCCGAGAAATACACCGCGGGGCGAGTGCCTTTTACGTAGCCCTCATTGCCGCTGCCTCGGATGATTCCGCTGCTCAAAATTTCCTTCAGCACGTCAAATGCAGAAACCTCGCGCAAAAGCTCCTGCTTGAGGAAGTCCGTGGATGAGTACTCTCGGCGTTCCCTCGTCAGATGAACCAAGGCGTCGCTAAAGTCAGCACGTCGAATCTTTTCGGCCATTCGGGGATCGTAGCATGGCCTGCCACGATAGCGCACCGCGCATTTCGGCGAAGGTTATTTTCTGAGGACCGTTCATCGACGGTAATCAGCGAGCGATTTTCAAACTGCATCGTCGCCGTTAGAAGGCTTAGATGACTTGAAGTTATTCAACTGTCGCTGCTGCTCTTCCTTTCTAATTTGATCTTGCATCCAATCCTCCTCGGTCCACCCACACTCCATGCATTGGCCTTCAAACCGATCTTCCGCACTCTGAAATTCGCAATGGCAGCTATCGCGTGGACATTTAGCCGGTTTTATGGCGTATCTTTTGTTGCAAATTACGCATTCCACCGCGAGCTTGTCTTCGACACGATAAGCCGTGGGTACGTCGTTGGCATATGGTTGAGCTGTTCCTAGGTTTGCATCGTATGCACAGTGATGACAAATATAACGCGGTTCTGCTCTGTCATGGCCCATCATCCATTTGAATTGCTCGTCGGATAGCCTTGGCAGCAACAACCACAGCTCGTTGAAAAGCGCGGTCCGCTCATTGAAATCTTCGTCGCCGTAACCCACCCACCGATGCAAGGTTGCAAAATGCAGGCGATCTTCCATCCAACGGCGACCTTGATAGAGTTCATCGTAGTGCCGCCGAAGGATGTCGATGATGACATCTGGATCAATACGCTCTCGATAGATGCCGAGATGCGAAATCTTATTTCGATTCCGGCGAATCTCTTCGTATTGCGTTTGAAATTTCTTTGAGAGGGTAGTTGAGCAAAAGATATTGTGAACCCTCACCAGTTCACTGGGGTCGATTGTAGGAAAGTCGGTAAAGTCCCACACGCCACTGACCGGATCGATTGGCCGGACATCCGATCGCTTTAGAAGCAAGAACGGACTGACCTCGCAAATAGTGGCCTTTAGACCTATCTCTTGGCTTTGCTGTATCAATGTATAGATTGCTTGCAGGTCACTCTGTGCAGCCTCGATGTATGCATGCCACTCGCGTGAATGGTCGTCGTCCTCATCCTCAGCTTCATCTAATAAGAAAGAGCCGTATTCTTCCCATTCGGTTATGATCCCGACGGTGTCCGCCCAAGCTTTAAAATACAAGCGCAAACTGATGCTGCGGAGTTCGTCGGCTGAGGGAACATTTTCGATCACGTAGCGCACCGTCGCGTAATAGGTCATAGCAAGCTGCGAAGACAAAGCATGTGACTTGCACGAACGTCCAGAGGGCAGTGACCCGCAGAGCGCAGCCGCCGCCTGTGCGTTTCCGAGGCCTCGCCGCTACCAGACACCGGGCGACCGCAGCACGCATGGGCGGGGCTTCCACGGAAAAGTTATGGAAAAAATGCCGCAGCGGATCGCGACACGACGGCGGACACACGCCGCTCTTACCATTGATTTTGTTAGCGTGTTTCCGCCCGAACATTCCCTGCGCAATGGTGGTACGGCTTATACGCGCTCTCCCCGGTGTCCGGGCTTGATAGCCACCGTCGCCTGCGGGTTCGCCTGCAAGCTTGATCCCAGCGTCGGGGGATCAGGACCACACGATTTCGCCGTCCGCATCGGCACTGTACGTCTGCATGCGCCAATGCGTCCATCGCATCCCGCTACCCACGTTTCGTGACGATCGCGATACGCCCCTCCTGGGAGCGGGACGCGCATCCTATAGATTGATTTTCATTTCTGGAAAAGCGAAATATTTTTCGCAGGCCCGCTTGACACGAATTCGGAAAATCAGCCCGTCGGGCAAATCAGTTGGCGCAACGGATTGAAATATCTGCTCTTCTGACGATTCTTCCACGCATGCGTTCACCGGCTCAAAACGCAACGAATGTGAAACGCTTCAAGGTCACCACCACCGGATGGGCCAGGTGTCGCCTTCATTGGCGCCCCGCGCGACGAGATTGTGCCAGGCAAAAGCAAACGTTGCGAGCAGCAGGGCGCCGATGCCAACCGGCATAATCAGAAAGCTCCAGGACATGTTGTTGACGACAACAACCAGCGGATCGATGCCGGCAGGCGGGTGAAATGTGCCGGTCAGATGCATTGCGACCATTGCCAAACCAACAGCGACGGCGGCGGCCCACGGCGCTGGGCCGCACAATTTCACGACCAGCAGTCCAACGAGCGTGGAAACAAGATGACCGCCGACAAGGGCGCGAGGTTGCGCCGGTTCTGCCTTTGGTGAGCCCAATACTGTTACGATCGACGTCGCGAATGGAATCGCGAAGAGCGGAAATGCCCTCTCAATGGAGAACGCCTCCATGATTCCGATCGCAATTGCGCCACCGGCCGCTCCGGCGAGGATGGCAAGTGGTTGAGGTCGATCGAGCATCCAAGCCTGATACCAGTTTTCTAGAGCATGATCCGGAAAAGTGTGTAGCGGTTTCCCTCGCGACAAACGCGTAGCGTTTGCACGGAGATCATGCTCAATCAAAAACCTAAAGCACGATGACGATTCGACCTAATCTCATCGCGCTTTAGGTCACGGTTGGCGTCAGCGCCGGCCAAGGGCATTCGCGGAAGGAACCGGCATGTGGCGCTTGCGCCCCCGTCAGCTTAACCTTCCCATCCAATTCGCGACAGCCCGCCCGATCTGGTCCGGCGAATCTTCCTGGACGAAATGGAGCCCCGCGACCGTCGTCTCGGTCTGCGCCGGGAAGCTGCGGGCCAACTCAAGGACCGCGCCGTGAGCGAGGATCCCACCGGGCTCGGCCTTCAGGAACAGCTTGGGCACATTGCTTGTCGCCAGCCAGTCCGCGTAGGCGGTCACGATCGCAGTCACGTCGGCGGGCTCGCCCTCAATCGGGATCTGACGGGGCCACGTCAGCGTTGGCCGTCGCCCCTCGCCGGGCTCGGCGAACGGCCGTCGGTACTCCGCCATCTCCTCGGCGGAGAGGGTGCGCAGGATGGCCCCCGGCAGGATCTTCTCGATGAAGAAGTTGTCTCGCAGGACCATCTCCTCGCCGGCCTCGGAACGCAGCCCCTGCAAGGCTGCACGCATTCCGAACTTGTCCCAGTGGTCCCAGTACTGCGGCCCCACGATCGCCTCCATGTACGCGATACCCTTCACGGCCTCGCGGTGGCGGTTGGCCCAATCGAAGCCGAGGGCCGAACCCCAGTCATGGACGACCAAGGTGACCCGCTCGCGCACATCCAGGGCCTCGAGCAGGGCGTCGAGGTAGCGGCGGTGCTCGACAAAGCGATACGAGCCGGGGCCACTGTCAGGCAGCTTGTCGGAGTCGCCCATGCCGATCAGGTCGGGGGCGATGCAGCGGCCTAGTGGCTGCAGGTGCGGCAACACGTTGCGCCAGAGGTACGACGAGGTGGGATTGCCGTGCAGCAGCACGATGGGGTCGCCCTTTCCCACCTCCACGTACGCCATCTCGCTGCCGAGGATCCGCCGCCGCTGCTTTTGATATGGAAATGCCGCAGCGATCATGTTGGTTTCTCCTTTCTTTGGAGTACAGCGGCACCGAGCTGGCGGTCCGCTTCGATTGGCCGATTAGTCACGAGCGGAAAGTGAGCGCAGTCTTCATTCGCAAGAGGAATGGTTTCGATTAGCTCGCGCGGTCTGCTGCGGCGGAGAGTTGCGCCGGGACCTCATTGGAGACGAGTGCAAATCGGCGCCTTGCAGCCGTATGCATGGCATCATTTCCGTGGTGGATCGAAGTCACCCAGTGCCAAATGGCTGCATAGCGTGCACCCAAGGCATACCTTCGGCGTCGCAGGGGCGCAATCTATCGGTTGGGATACCCAGGCCCATATCTTGGCATGGGTTTTCAACAATCCCGCGCAAACTGAGCCGTCCGTCTGCCGAATTGCAGAGGTGGCGGCGGGATTGGCGCTCTAACACCCCCGGCAAATGCCAGTGAAGGAGCTAACCTGCGGGCGACCTCGCCGGCGAGGCGGTGCCTTGTTTCTCGGCTCTACAACATGCGTGCCGATGATCTGCTGCGACGCGCTCGGATAAGAAGGCGGCGTGACGACCCGTGTCGGTGCCGTCGGTGGTGAGGAGACCACGGGTACCGGGGTGTTGCTGCGGAGCGGCGGCAGACTTGAGGCATTTCCGATGCCGCTGGGGTCCGAGAGGACCCTGGGATTGGCAGGACCATACGGCACGCCGCTGATCGGCGAATTGCCGGCCCCGGCCGATCCAGCGGGCGGGGTCAGCTGCGCGAAGGCTTGCCCTGGCAGGTACAAACTGCCGAGCACGGCGAGAACAAGCGCAGTCATCCGGGACATTCGGCCCTCCGGGAGCTTTAACAACAAAGTAGGTCGCGGGTTCCCGCAGGCAAGACCGTCCACTTCGCCTTGTGATGTCCCTTGGGTTCATCGACGGACCTGAGGGCCCCGAAATCCAACTTCCGGTTTTCCCCGAACAACGGACATCGTCAGACCACCCCCGGCATGTCTCAAACGTGCCAAACGCAGACATCTCGCTACGGCGTAGCGACGCGGATGTCAGTTAGCCACCGCTGCGAAATTGCGTGATGTTCGGCGGGGGCGGATTTGGATATCTCTTGAGCGTTGCCATGTACTCATCGACAGTTTTCAGTGCGGGCCCCGATACCCAGCCAAACATTGCCGCTACAATGAGATCCTCGTGTGGATCCATTTCAATGTTGTAAATCTTCGGATAGCCGGCCATCGGAGCGCTGGCGGAGAACATACCGGGCTGCCGCTGCGGTCCAATGCCGGTCGGATGGACGTCGGTGAAGTAAATGCGCCACTGCTTCCAACGCGCGGCAACAAGGTCTCCACCGATAAAGCTCAAGAGGCTTTCGCGATGTCCTGTCGCTGTGCCTCCGAGCAAGACGTCGATTTGATCGACGCCGTCAATCGGTCGGTCTGTTGGCATCTTGCCGCCGACGATATGGGCGAGGGTCGGCAGGAAATCCATGATCGAGAACATGGCGTATGTACTTGTGCTTGGCTTGACCTTGCCGTGCCAACGGATGATCGCTGCCGTCCGTATGGCTCCTTCAGTCACTTCGCCTAGCTCTCCACGGAACGGACCGGAATTGCCCATGTCCGGCGTTCCCTGGTTACCGTGTTCGCGTGCAGTTTCCCCTTGCGGCCCATTGTCGGAGGCAAAGACGACGATGGTGCTGTCGTCAATGCCAAGTTGCTTCAGCGTGTCGAGGATCTGGCCGACGTGGTAGTCCCCTTCCATCAGCTTGTCGCCGTAGTTGCCGATCCGCGATTTGCCCTTGAACTGTTGGGAAGGCAGGTTCGGAAAGTGCCCCATGGAGAAGGGGAGGTAGAGGAAGAAGGGCATACCGGCGGCTTTCTGACGCCGCATGAAATCGATCGATTTATCCACCAACTCATTGTCGATGTTGGCGCGCACCTCCTCAGTAAATGGTTTCACCGTCTGCAACGGCCCGTTGGCCTTCGCCTCAACGATCTGCGGCCCGATCTTTAGCAGTGTCTCGTACGGCTCATTAATCGAGTGCGTGAGGGCGATTGTCGTCGTATATGTTGATGCATCCCAGCTAAGATCCGGCGGGATACCGTAGAACTCATCAAAGCCGTGCGCGGTCGGCAAACTTTGGGGTGCACTTCCAAGGTGCCATTTCCCGTAGATCGCGGTGGCATAGCCGACGCTCTTGAACAACTCGCCCATGGTGAAGGCGTTACCGGGAAGTGTATAGGGGCTGCCCTCAAGGGCGATCAGCGACAGCCCGTTGCGTATCGAGTATTGTCCGGTCATAAGCGCCGCACGGGAGGGGGTACAAGCTGGTTCCACCAGGAATTGCGTGAGACGCAATCCTTCTTGAGCCAGTGCATCGAGGCGCGGCGTCGGAGCCCCGCGCAACTCGCCGCCGCCATATGACCCCAGGTCGCCGTAGCCGACGTTGTCGGCGAGAATAAAAACAACGGTGGGCTTATTGCTTTGTTGCGCAAAGGCGGCCGCCGAACCCATCAAAGCAAGTAGCGTCGCCGCTGAAGCGAACCGCATCAAGGCTGTGATTTTCATGGCGGTAACTCCTGGGCCGTACCCGGTTGGAAATGTAGCCCCGCATTCAACTCGAGCGATTGATCACCTGGACGCCGGGAGGCGGTGGTATTGGACCGTCGTCGTCCCGTGGATTGATGCCCTCTGGGGTCAATCGCGACCGAGGCCAACCAACTGCAAGTCGGTCCATGTCCGCTATGCGTTTTCGGCAGGAACGTAATATTGCGTTGTAAGTCCGAGTCGAACGAAGGCGTCGGGCGGATTCGCGGCGCGATATGGCGTCGACAAGCTGGTCTGATCTGGAATCTATGACGACGCCATCACGGCTATCGCGCGCGAGAAGGTGCTCAAGAAATGGCGGCGGGATTGGAAGATACGGCTGATCGAGGAGCAGAATCCGGAGCGGACTGATCTCTATCCCGGGATATCCGACTGAGGTCTGTGGTTATGGATTCCGGGCTCGACGCTGCGCGTCGCCCCGGAATGACGAGGGGAAAGAGTTTGCCCCAAACAAAAACCCCGGCATCGCTGCCGGGGTTTTGCATTTCGTATCTTCGCCTGAGCGGTCGGATCAGAAATCCATGCCGCCCATGCCGCCGCCCGGAGGCATGCCGCCGCCACCGGCGGCCTGCTTCTTCGGCAGTTCGGCGATCATGGCTTCGGTGGTGATCAGAAGCGCCGCCACGGAGGCTGCGTTCTGGATCGCCGCACGCACGACCTTGGTCGGGTCGATGATGCCCTTGCTGACGAGATTGCCGTACTCGCCGGTCTGGCTGTCGAAGCCGTAGGCGTACTGTTCCTTCTCGAGGATCTTGCCGACGATGACGGAGCCGTCCTCGCCCGCATTGATCGCGATCTGGCGAGCGGGCCAGGAGAGAGCCTTGCGCACGATCTCGACGCCGGTCTTCTGGTCGTCGTTCTTGGTGCGGATGCCCTTGAGCTGCTCGGAAGCACGGAGCAGGGCGACGCCGCCGCCCGGGACGATGCCTTCCTCGACCGCCGCGCGGGTCGCATGCATCGCGTCATCCACGCGATCCTTGCGCTCCTTCACCTCGACTTCGGTCGCGCCGCCGACGCGGATCACCGCGACGCCGCCCGCGAGCTTGGCCAGACGCTCCTGCAGCTTCTCACGGTCGTAGTCCGAGGTGGTCTCCTCAATCTGCGCCTTGATCTGCTGCACGCGCGCCTCGATGTCGACCTTCTTGCCGGCGCCGTTGACGATCGTGGTGTTCTCCTTGTCGATCATCACCTTCTTGGCGCGGCCGAGCATGTTGAGCGTCACGTTCTCGAGCTTGATGCCGAGGTCTTCCGAGATCGCCTGGCCGCCGGTCAGGATCGC
>Ga0210403_10005166_pt1 | contig 11130 bp, 11 predicted proteins | sample IncBWC19MmetaG_FD_150863 | JGI IMG/M metagenome (GOLD analysis project Ga0210403, IMG submission 150863) | Forest soil microbial communities from Barre Woods Harvard Forest LTER site, Petersham, Massachusetts, United States - Inc-BW-C-19-M | ecosystem: Environmental > Terrestrial > Soil >... | reverse complement strand
CTCAAGCTTGTGATCTTCTTGGCGTACGAGATAGGCCCCCTGTGGACGGATCCATAGTTTTCCGCCGGCGTCCGTAAGCAGTTGCAATATGGGAACGTTCGAAGCGGCGGCGATTGGAGTAAACGGCACAGGCCTGAAATTAAAGCCGTCGAAACGTAGCAGGCCTTTGTCAGTCCCAATCCAGAGGTATCCATCTGCGGTCTGCGCGATGCCATTGACAGCACCACCGGGAAATCCGGCTTCGCTGGTCCATTGTTCGCGGACGTACTGCGCAGGCAGACGGTTGGGATCGACTGCACGCGCATCGGTGACCAGGCCCGCTAGCACGATTCCGATCAGAGTCCATCGAGTTTGCTTCAACCAGCAAGTCACGGGAGGTACTCGAATTTGTCGACTATGACCTCATTTTCGTTTTTGAGGGGTATTTTGCCTTGATGGAATATATACAAACCGATTCGTACCGTTTGTCCCTCCGGGGCAGGCACACCTGAGGTAAACACGTGCCGGTTAATGACGCGGCCGCCTGTATTGCCCGATCCGGCTACGGTGGAAAATGTCACTTGCCCCGGTTCCCAGCGGAAGGAATGTGCGTAGGCCCCGGGAGGCGCCCGAAAGGCAACAATGTTAGCTGGAACGTAGTAAGGCTGGACGACATAATTCACGTTGGTATTTTCAAGGGATCCCCAACGACCAAGCTCAACGTCCAATTCGCGCCGGGTGCTCTCTGAACCAACGCCATCCCAGGCGATCAGGGTTAGAAGAGCAGAAGGTTCGAGATGAGAGACATCGCGCAACTGGAAACTGTAGGTTCCGTATCCCAGGCTGCGCGTGAGCTTCAGTTCCGCCGCAGACCACTTTCCTGGACTCCCCGAAATGCGAAGATGCAGTGCGCCTCTTTCGTCCGTCCAAACGTTCGCGGGATCGAAAAAGTTTCTTGACCCAGCACGAAAAACGGGCCCGGCGCTCGTTGTCCACTCGTAACCGCTAAAGTTCAGTATCTTCGGCGACGGGAGTACGGGCGCTGGCCCTTCCCCGTTAACGACTGCCAGCGCCGCCACGCCGTCGCCTACGATCGGCAGCGATTCAGTTTGTTCAGGCGGATTGAAGGTGGGATCAACCAACAGAGCGGCGTATTGTAATCCCAGGTGGACTAAAGCATTCCACCGACCGTCACTTTCGATTTCGACATTGGTAAACGGCTGAGCCGATTGCCGGCACAGGCCCCATCGCCCATCTGTCTTTGCGTACAACACAATTCGCTGCCCGGATCGAGCCCCCGTGACACGGCCATCGACTGTGTCTGTCTTGTAGTCACGTTCGGTAATGTCTGTCTTGTAGGGACTCTCCTGATATGCGGCGGAGACCTTGCCGAAAGCAATTGCCGGAGCTGACTTTCTTGGCGAAGAGTCGCATCCGGTCAGCACGAAGTACACCAGCAGCACTGACAATGTTGCGATATGTGCGACTATGTGCGGGCGCGACATCATCGATCTCCGTCACGATCCGAGGTAAAGCGGCCAGGGCGGAACTATGGCGCTCCGAATCTTAACAAACCTGACCTCGGCCCGCTGGCCTTTGAGAATACTCTCTGTGAGCCTCCGATCCCAAGCCTTGCAAACCGGGGTGTGATCTTAGCGTTGGCCGACATGCCTCGGCGGATCAATCGAAAATCGATCTGGCACCGGGTTCCTGGCGACCGATCAAGAGCTCTGAGCCCTTGGCCAACGATTGGAGCGACCCTAGTCCCCAAGAGCTCGATCGAGCGCAACATCTTGTCATGGGGCAGCGCAGAAACCCCCATCTGGAATGTAATTCGCGAAAGTCCCCCGAGGACCTCATTGACGTACAGGACCTTCCGCGCAACAGTTTCGGCGTCGCCGATCAGCAACGCGCCTGTTGGTCCTCGCAGAGCATCAAATTGAGCCCGCGTCGCCGGGGGCCAGCCTCGTTCCTTGCCGATCTTCGTGAAGGTGTGAGCGTACCCCGGATAGAAATCGTCCGCAGCTTCTTGCGTTGTATTGCCCAGGAATCCAATCGCGTGCAGCCCCACAATCAGCTTCTCTTCTGAATGTCCGGCGCGCCGGCCTGCCTCACGATACAAATCGATCAGAGGCCGGAATCGCTTTGGTTCACCTCCGATAATCGCAACCATCAGAGGAAGTCCGAGTGTACCGGCGCGAACGAACGAGGCCGGAGTTCCGCCGACTCCCAACCAGATCGGCAGCGGGTCTTGGAGCGGACGCGGATAGATGGCCTGTCCCGTAAGCGGCGCCCGGTATTTGCCACTCCAATGAATGCGGGTGTTCTCGCGAATTTTGAGAAGGAGATCGAGCTTCTCCGCAAAAAGCGCGTCATAGTCGTCCAAGTCGAAACCGAAGAGCGGGAAGGCTTCGATGGATGAGCCGCGGCCGGCAACGATCTCGGCGCGACCGTTGGATATCAAATCCAGAGTCGCAAACTCCTGGAAGACGCGGACCGGATCGGCTGCGCTAAGAACCGTTACCGCGCTGGTCAGACGAATCTTCTGAGTTCGCGTGGCAGCCGCGGCAAGTATCACCACCGGGGCTGAATCCACAAACTCGCTGCGATGGTGTTCACCCACTCCAAAGACATCAAGCCCAACCTCGTCGGCGAGCGCAATTTCTTCGAGTAGATTCTGTGCGCGTTGCACTGCACTCAATGTCAGACCCGTGGCTGGGTCAGAAATTACCGCTCCGAAACTATCGATTCCGATTTCCATGTTTACTCCTGATAGCACGCTGATGTTGTGCCTCCGCAACCGGTCCTGCCTACGATTCTGAATGCTGGGCTTTGTCTGCGTGTTTCGCTAGATTTTCACACCTGTTAGTTCTTCGCTTAGGACCCATAACCGTCCTGCTGCAACTGGATCGATTGCGTAATTCCGCACCCCAACGTTGCTGGAGGAGTCGGGCCGCAGAATCGGAGCGACATCCACATCCTGACAATAGACACCCCCCATTCCGGTGAGTTGCGGACTCGTGGCGCACCAGACCGACGTAGCAGCACCTTGTTCTGGGGTCTTGAAGTCGCCTCCGTCGGCAACGGACTTTTCCGCCGGCACAAAACCGACTCTGGCTCCTCGTGGAAGGCCATACAGGTCGAGTTCCTCGTCTGTCATATGCCGACTGAGATTTGTCACGATCACCCCTGGGTGAACTGCGAAGGCGCGAATTCGACCCGCTTCGCCGCGCCGATCGAGTTCGAGCGCAAACAGAACATTCGCGGTTTTCGATTGCGCGTAAGCTTGCCACCTGTCATAGGGGCGATGTTGGAAATTAGGGTCGTCGAAGTCAATTCCGCCGCGCTGGTGAGCACGCGAAGAAAGGGAAACGACCCGCGCGTCACGCCCCCGGCGCAGTGCTGGGAGGAGGCGCACAGTCAATTGGAAATGCCCGAGATGGTTCGCGGAAAACTGGGACTCATATCCCCGACTATCACGTGCCAGCGGCGTTGCCATGATGCCGGCGTTGTTAATGAGAATGTGGAGCGGGCGACCGCTTGCAAGAAACGCATTTGCGAAAGCGTTGATGGAAGCCGGATCCAGCAGATCCAGCTTGCCCTGTTCCACGCCTGACATGTTGCTGAGGGCCTGTCGCGCCTTGTCTGGGCTGTGGGCCGGGACAATCACCGCAGCGCCTGCGGCTGCAAGCGCCCGCGTGGTCTCCAACCCGATGCCGGCGTATCCACCTGTGACGATCGCTACTTTGCCGGTCAGATCCACACCCTTCAGGACCTCTCGGGCCGTGGTCGTGGGTCCGAAACCTGAGTGGATAGGCGCCTGTCTGGTTGCTACTCCTGTGTTTGGCATTTATGCGCTCCCTGCTTGGATTGGATGTTCCGGCGAATGGGAAGATATCAACTTTTCCCCTCGGCGAGTCTTTGCGCTGCTAAGATCCCAACCTTCTTGAGCGAGACGTGCAACTGCTGCTTCTCCCTTTCCGAAAGGACGGACATCAGTTCCTCAAGGTCTCTAGCATGCTTTTCGTAGTACTGGCCTGCCACTCGTTTACCTTTCGGAGTAAGTTCCACGATTCGGGCGCGCCGATCGGTTGACGTGGACTTGCGTACTACGAGGCCAAGCTTCTCCAGCCGATCGATTGCCGCCGTCATGGAGCCGCTGGCCAGAAGGACCTTCTCCTGAATCTGTGTGATGGTCAGCGGCCCTTTGTGCAACAGGGCTTCGAGCGCCGCGAAGTCGGTCAGGCAGAGTCCGGCATTCGTGATGCCCTGCTCGGCAAGGAGTCTTATGGCATGGTGACTCCTTGTCATTACCACCCAAAGCTGAGGAGCGGTAATGCGATCGACAGTTGTTTTTCTGGGCATTGATTATGCAGCTTTCACTTGAGCAACAGTCTTTGCCGGCGATGACAATAGCCGGTCGATCGAAGCTGCTCCCGCTCCGCGAATCATTAGAAAAACAGAAGTCGCAAGAATCAGCAGGTGATACTCATAGCCCTCGCCCTTTTGTGCTCCGGTCCAGTTCATGAAGAAGCCGAACTGACGATGGATCATCGCGACCACGACCAGCATTTCACCAAAGATTCCCAGAGCGGCAATCCGCGTCAGGAAGCCGAAAATCAGGCCCAGGCCGCCGAAGAACTCCGCGCAAATCGCCAGGAACGCAAGAGGCGCGGGAATGTGCAGGACGCTGGTGAAAAAACCCATGGTACCGGTGAAGCCGTAACCGCCAAACCAGCCCAGCATTTTCTGGGCGCCGTGAGCGAAGAAGATAACTCCGAGTACGACGCGGAGGATCGCTGTCGCACTGTCGTTGTCGGTGGAAATCAATTTACGAAACATGGGAAGTCCTCTCACTGAGTGTCTCTGCCTTCAAGGCAGGCATTCCATGAGATGAATTACACTCATATAAGGATTCTTTCTGTCGAGGTACTTAGCTAAATATCAGAAAGTGCGGGGATTATGGGCGCCCGGAAAGCCGAGGCCTCGAGTTTGGCAACATTGCTCCAGAAGTGTTTCCACAGCAAAGCGGCAACCCGGGTCTTCGCAATCCTCACGAATTCGCGAAGAGATTGTGCCTCTGGATTTCGCGACCCTGAGCGTTTTGAATAACTTACTAATGGCCTGTCCCTTGCATTCGTAAAGCGTCAGAACCGACCAAATCCAAGAGAGCGAACGATCCCCAGGGTTAGGAGGATGTCGGGACGGTGCCAGCACAATGTGCTCGCAGGGGAAACGATATGTGGATGAGGTCATGCTCTGTCTGTAAAGCGCTCTTGCGCAAGCGCCGGTTGTGCGATTCCGTCCGCTGCAATTGCGGATGGATTTGGTAGGGCTGTGAGGTGCAAGAAAACTGACTGCACCGCCACCCGCAGAATAGGCAGGTCTCAGGACATTGTCGTGGCAAAAGTGATTGAGTTTTACCAACCGAAGAACTTTCGGAAACCGTTGCGGACGGCTCATCAGCTGCAACCGGGGAAGGTGCTTGAGTTTCGCTCACCGACGAATAAATCGGGTGAGCGCAGCCCCTTCATTATCTGGAGACTTGTTGAGTCGAGGAAGCTGCGTGCGACTCGGAGTTTGTAGCACCCCATGATGGCTTCGCCCCACAAATTCCTTGTTTGTGATCGCACAGATTCGGAATTGAAAACAGGAAGATATGAATCGAGGAGGATTTATGAGATCAAACCAGACTTCAAACTTCGGCTCACAACGCGGCGGGACTCCCCTTGCGACTCAAGGAGCCCTGCAAGCAGTACGGATCGGGAGCGGCCTGATCGCGTTCTATCCCCAGGCGATCCACCAGCCACAGCCGTATGTCATCCTGCTTGACCCGGGCAGCGGCATTCTCAAGCGCCTCGACCTGGAGGCAACGAGGTGACGCCCCTCCCTTCGGCAAACTGGCGCTGACCTTGGCGCGGCCGTTTCGCGGAGTTCGCGAATTCACGAATGAATCAAGATCCTGCGACTCCGCCTACTCCAGCGTTTTCAAGAGCTTGGGTATGGGCTTCGCGTTGCTGTAGGACAAGGTGTTGGTTTCAAAACAATCGTGCAATAAAACCAGGTTCGAATAGACGAGGAGGATGCATGGGGACGTACAAAACGAAGGCAAAACTGGCAACCCACCACCAGGCGAAGTCCGAGACCAAAGCCGAGGAGGCGAAGCTGAACTCGCTGAAAGCACGCCTTGACGCCATAAGAACAAACGTCGAGGCCAAAGCAATCGCAGAGCTGCTGACCAAAAAGCAGGTGATCCAGCAGAAGTTGCAGGAGCTGAAGAAGTCCGGTGGCGACCGGTGGGAGCAGGCGAAAGCCGATCTCGAGGGACGGATCGCAGATTTCGAGAAGTCTGTGAAGGAGATCCAGTCGAAGGCGAGCTGAGGGCGAAAGGGCTCGCGATGTTCATTGTTTCGATGATCATTGTTTCATTGAAGAATCCATTGCTTTTGCACGCATAGAAGATCAGGAGGAGTTTGTCGTGATTATTAACCAACAGAAGCGATTTCTCACCCTTGCCGTGGCGTTCATGGCGCTGACATCAGTTACCCCGCTGGCGCGATCGGAAGACGGTCATGCCGCGAAAGTTAAGGAAGCAGCCGCTCAGTCCGTCAAAGCCGCGAAGGTGTTCGACGAAATTATGCAGACCCCAGACAAGGCCATTCCGCAGGACCTGCTGGCGCACGCAAAGGCAATCGCCGTTTTCCCGCAGGTGATCAAGGCGGCCTTCTTCATTGGCGGTGAAGGTGGGCGGGGCGTCGTGAGCCGCCGAACCAGCGCAGGCTGGAGCAATCCCGTGTACTTTCGCGCAGGTGGTGGCAGTGTTGGACCGCAGATCGGCGCATCGGCCACCGACATCGTTCTCTTGTTTATGAACGACGACGCCGTTGCCGGGCTGATGAAGGACAAGTTCGAGTTGGGAGGAGAGGTTGCCGTCGCTGGTGGTCCCGTGGGACGCGAAGCAAGCGCCGACACTGACGCGCTGATGCATGCCGAGATTCTCTCCTACTCGCGCAGCCGCGGATTGTTTGCCGGGGTCAACTTGAAGGGCGTGGTGATTCAGCCCGAAGACGGTTTGAACCAGGCCGTTTACAACAAGAGCGCACACGAGTTGCTGGGTAGTGATGCGCCGGACCAGAATGCAGCAGCCAACGTGCCCGCGTTTCCACAGGCGGTTACCCGGTACGCGAAGACAACTGGTAGCGATCACTAACCAGTATCTGACATGGAGCGCTCCGCAAACGAAAAAACTCAGCAGCGCAGCTCCGAGCGAGCGCCGGTTCTGAAACTAGTGTGAAAGAAAGCGAGGATCGGGTTTATGGGGGTGTTGCAAGCATGTTTATCTGACGTCCTGCCACCGGTGGGCCTTCCTCAGGTACGGTTGAGGAAAGGAGCGCCCGCGAGGAATAACCGAGCTCCTACGAGGCAGTCAAGTTCTGCCAAAGCCGTCACCCAGCGCACTATGGGCGAAGAGCCGGCGGTCGTTCAGCGAGCCCTTGCTGGCGATGCTCATGCCCAGGAGCAACTCTTCGCCCGTCACACTGGCAGGCTCTATCGCACTGCGTTGGCCCTGCTGCACAACAAGGAAGACGCAGAGGATGCAGTCCAGGACGGTATATGCAGGGCGTACACCAACCTGCGCTTCTTTCAGGGCCGTTCGTCGTTTGCCACTTGGCTCACGCGCATCGTCATCAACTCAGCCCTTATGACTCTCCGAAGGAGGCGTGTCCATCCGGAGGCTTCCCTGGACGAGATTCTGGAATGTCAGTCATCGCTGCCGCGGGGGGTGGTCAACGCTCGGCCTGATCCCGAGCAAATCTGCGTGACGGCTCAGATCAACGAACTGGTGGAAGAGCACGTCCGTCAGCTCCCGGCATCCCTGCGAACTGCATTCCGACTTGCAGTGCGAAACGGTCTTTCCGCAGCAGAGTCGAGCCAGACTCTCGGCATCTCGGTGAGCGCATTCAAATCGCGGATATTTTGGGCACGGCGGAAGGTAATATGTGGGCTGCAACAATCGCTTAAGACGACCTCGAGCAGGTTCAGAAGACGGGTTCGGAGAACCTACAACGGCTCATAGATACGCTTGAGACGATACGCTTGAGCCGATCGGCATTCTGTGCCGCGGCTGTTGCGCCTGTTATCCCAGTTCGAAAGGACCTGCCATGAGTTCCCGAGCAGAACGCTTCCGCGGAAAAAAGTTGAGTGCTGTGCCTGACACCGCATTACTGATCTTGATTGTCATTGTCGTTGCCGCGCCCGCTTTTTCTCAGTCGAACTCTGACCTGCAAACATTCTTTCGGAGGGACATCGGGCTGAGTGAAGACCAGATTGCGGCCATCCGAAACGGAGAGCCGGTCGCCAAGACCATGCCCTCCCGCACGCTGGCGGAAGTGTTCTTGTTCGGCGCAATCTACATCCACGCTGCTCCTGAGAGCTACCTCAAGTTCGCCCATGACTTCGACCGCCTGCGCAAACTTCCCAATTATCTGGCGCTGGGTGTTTTCAGCAATCCTCCGCAGCCCTCTGACCTGAAGGAATTTTCCTTCGAAAGCGATGACATCAAGTCCTTGCAGAATTGCAAGCCGGGCGACTGTCTGATTCAGATGCCGGCCAGCTCTATCGAAGAGCTGCAGCGATCCATCGATTGGTCGGCCGCCGATGTGAACGAACAGGTGAATCAGCGCTTGCAGAAGACGGCGTTGCAACGGCTGCTCACCTACCAGCGTGAGGGCAATCAAGCCCTGGGGGTTTACAACGACAAGCGTGACCCCACCGAGGTCCCCCAGCAGTTCGCCTACATGCTCAGCTACAGCAAGGTGCTGCCAGAGCGTCTGCCGGATTTCTACGACTACCTTCTCGCCTATCCAAACAGGAAGCCTGCGAACGTCGAAGACACGTTCTATTGGGCGAGGGTCAAATTCGGATTGAAGCCGACGCTGCGTGTGGTGCAGATTGTGACAATGCACGGAAGACCTGCTGACCCAGTAGCCTACGCCATCGCCGAAAAACAGCTCTATTCGAGCCACTACTTCGAGACCGCGCTGGACCTCTCGTTTTGTGTCCGCGGGAGTGACGACTCGAAACAGCCCGGCTTCTACCTCGTCATGGCGATGGGCTCCGAGCAGGCGGGTCTAACGGGGGTCAAGGGATCGATCGTTCGAAAGGCGGCGGTAGGTCGGTCGGTTTCAAATCTCCAAAACGCGCTGACCACGATAAGGAACACGCTAGAAGGTAAGAATTGAGACGCGTCCGGTGCGGATTCCTTTGCGACTGATCATTGTTTCGGACAAGATCCTTCACTCCGTGGGACAGGCCGCGCCCGTTCTGGTTTCCGTTAGGCGGATTTCGGACACCGACAGATCCAGAGTGCCGGAAGTTTCCAAATGGGCGATGGTCGGGGTCTTCCTTAGGTCCTGCGCGGAGAAGCATGAAAGCGGCACGGCCAGGGTCGCATAGCTACCGGGGGGAAGGGCCTTCAGTTTAGCGGTCACGGGCAGCGAAGCGGAACCGACGCCCAACAGCACTTCGGCGGCGGGAGGCGTATTGACTCGCACAGTGAGGGTGAGCAGCATAGCGGCATTGGCCTCGCGGCTGATGTCGCTGGGTTTGTCCCCGCCTATCTGAAGCCAGGCTTTCGACTTGCCGTTCCATTTCGCACGCAATGCGCCGTCGGGCTGCGATTCCAGCGTCAGGCCAGCGGAACCGGAGAGCGTGGTGCGCGTGCCGACGTAGTCCACGTGCGGGCCGTTGCTGTCGCCAATGGAGAGTTTGTAGCCGTTCCACGCCGTACCCTGGGCGTAGTAGACGCTCTTGTCGCCGTATCTGGTGGTGCTTGCCACTTCAGGCAAGACGGGCGTCGGCGCAGGCGCGGCGTAACTCAGGCCGAAACCGTAGGCGAACTGCGGATCATAGGTCGCGGCCCCAACATTCAACGGTGTCTGATCGGGGTCCCTGGGCCATGAGAAGCTGAGCCTGGCGGTGAAGTCGTACTTGCCGGTCAGCACGTCGGCGATGCCTTCGCCTTCCGAGCCCGGTAGCCACGCCGCGACAAAAGCATCGGAGGCATTGATCTGCGGATTGACGTAGAGAGCGCGGCCTGACAGCATGACCGCGACCACCGGAATGCCCTGCGTTTTTAGTTTCTTTATCAATTCCAGAGACTCTACATTGTCATGATGCAGCGCCACGTCCCGCTGGTCGCCCATGAATTCGGCATAAGGAGTTTCGCCGAACACGACGATGGCAACGTCAGCTTTCTGTGCCGAAGTGCCGTCAAGGCTGAACAGCGTCTGTCCGGCGGCTGCGTCGATTTGGGCTTTCAGGCCCTCATAAATCGAGGTGGCGCCGGGGAAGTCGTTGGGTCCGTTATCGGCGCCCTGCCAGGAGAGCGTCCAGCCACCCGCCTGCATGGCGATATTGTGGGCGCCGTCGCCAGCGATCAGCACGATGTTGTTAGGCTTGATCGGCAGGACGCCGTTATTCTTGAGCAGTACCAGAGATTCGCGCACTGCCTGGCGTGCGACGGCGCGATGACCAGGCGTGCCAATGGGCTGGAATGTATTGGGACGCTGGTTCGGCGCAGGTTCGTCGAACACGCCCATACGCATCTTGACCCGCAGGATCCGCTGCACGGCATCATCAAGGCGCGCTTTCGGAATCGTGCCATCATTCACCTCGCGCACCAGATTGGTGTAGAGCGCCTTCCAGTCCTGCGGCGCGTTGAAGATGTCGAGCCCCGCGTTGAACGCCTCAGCGCAATCGGCATTGGTGCAGCCCGGAATCTGGCCGTGCGCGTTCCAATCACCCATGATGAAGCCGTCAAATCCCATCTGGCCCTTCAGCACGTCTGTCATCAGCGCCTTATTGGCATGCATCTTGACCCCATGCCACGAATTGTAAGAGGCCATGATTGATTGCGTGCCGGCAGCGATGGCCTGAGCGTAGCCGGCCGCGTGCAGCCGAATCAGATCGGCTTCGGAGGCAAGGGAATCACCCTGGTCGCGGCCGCCATCGGTTGAGCCGTCGCCGAGGAAATGTTTGGCGGTCGAGATGACATGATTCTTGTCGAGGAGGGTCGAGCCCGAACCTTCCAGCCCCGTCACCATGGCGGCCGCATATTGGGCCACGATCTTCGGATCTTCCGAATAGCTT
>Ga0210403_10005165_pt1 | contig 11131 bp, 13 predicted proteins | sample IncBWC19MmetaG_FD_150863 | JGI IMG/M metagenome (GOLD analysis project Ga0210403, IMG submission 150863) | Forest soil microbial communities from Barre Woods Harvard Forest LTER site, Petersham, Massachusetts, United States - Inc-BW-C-19-M | ecosystem: Environmental > Terrestrial > Soil >... | reverse complement strand
TTGCGTTTGCTCTCTTTGCATTCAAAAGACCCGCTCCTTAATTTTGACCACAAGCGGCATCCATCTGTGCACCTCCTTTATTGTTGGACGTGCAGTATTCCCTACGGAGAATTTAGCTACGAAATTAATGCTGATGGGAGTATAAAATTATTGGAAATACCGCCGCGACAACCAGAGTCAGAATTTGGTCCGGAAGGTCCCTATGATGGCTACACTGGTGTGTTTACGGCTCGCCACGTTGCACTGAAACCACTCTCGGACGTTGAGCAACGGCAACTAAAAGCTAGGCAAGCGGAGAACGCACCAGACGACATCGATGGATACTTCGGGCATCAGGTTGGCGGCTATCCTTTCATTTATAATCCATGGAAAGCGTTCTGCCCCAAGTGCTCGAAGGAGATGCCTGTCCTAGCTGCAATTTGTGATAGCGCGACGGGCAACAATGACTTTAGTGATGAATCAGGAGAGGCTTTCACCGGCAACAGCGGCGTACAAATGGTCTTTCAATTTTGCAGAGATTGCTCAGTGATTAGCGCATACCATTCCTGCGACTAGGCGCGGTGGTGCATCCCGCACACCAGGTCTGTCAGTCCCCGGCCTTACCGGAGATGTAAAGTAAAACTTCATTTGTCCGGTTAGCGCGTTTACCAGGACCCTGGCGGGGTTCAGCGCCGCCATGCCGGGCCGTCACCGATTTTCTCGACTCGCGTGACGAATGTTATTTTCGAGTCCTCGCGGTCGCCGACCTGGGCGGTGACTTCCCAGCAGCCTGGAGTCGAAAAGAGCAGGTAACTCGCGAGGAAGCCAGTGCTGTGAGCATCATTCGTTTGGTTCGTTTCAAACCGGAGCGGTGGCGCATCGGCGTCGATTCGACGGCCGGTGACGTTAATTTTGCCGCGAATGCCACGCGTCCATCCGAACTTCATTCCCAGCTCCCCTTCTTTCGTCTGAAATCCGGCTCCGTCCGGTTTGAACACTACCGTTCCGTTTGGCCACAGTCCGAACGGGCCAACGGACAACAGCGCGTTTCCGTAACTTCCTTCGTTTCGTTCCGATGAGCCCGCGACGATTCCGTTCGGCGTAGTGACGTAGCACGAGTCGGGTCGCGATGCCTGTGCTGAAAGGAAGCCAGGTGGCATAACCCCTACAAGACTCCCGGCAGCGACACAAAGGAGGAAAAGACTGAGTTGCTTCATTGCGTTCTCCTCTGCCTAACGAGACGCTCTCAGAACAGAATTGTTAACAGCCAGGCCGCAACGAAATACGCGACCAAGTGTCAACTCCTGATTTGTCGCATAAACGGACGTATAAAGTATTACTTGTCCGGTTTCCGCGTTTACCAGGCACTGAGCATCAAGTACGTGATTCGGGGCCAAACTGCACGCCAAATCTGATGCTGATATGCTAAGCACTTACCATGCAGAACGTGAAAGTCACATCCAAAGGCGAGAAAGGCCCCGTACCAGCGCGCCTGTTCATGCTCTTTGCGCGAAAATCACCGATGGCCGTTATTTTTCGACGTGGCCCCTCCAAGTGGGTACAACTCATCAAGTGGGACACGAAGTCGGACACTTTTGAGCCAGGCCAATGGTTTAATGGCCGAATTTACGAGAAACGATCTGACCTTTCGCCTGACGGCTCATTGCTTATCTATTTTGCGCAGAAAATTTCGGCGCGCAGCAAAAAAGACCAGGAGTACACCTACGCATGGACGGCGATCAGCAGGCCTCCCTATCTGACAGCGCTGGCGCTGTGGCCTAAAGGAGATTGCTGGCACGGGGGTGGTTCTTTCAAGAATGGCAGAGTAGTTCTTTTGAACCACAAGCCCGAAGTCGCAACACCACACAAGAAGCATAAGCCACATCGGCTGTTGGTAATTCCGAATCCGCAAGCGCACGGTGAAGATGATCCAATCTTCTCGCAACGCCTGGAGCGCGATGGGTGGCAATTGAAAGAAACGTGGCAAGTCGAGAATCGTGGATACCCGAAGATGTTTCACACGATTCAACCGGAGGTACGTCAGAAGGCTAATCCGAGCCGCACGCACGTAATCCAGTTGACGCGGTCCATCGAGTGTCACGACTACGCGGAGGATTTTGCTCTTCGAAGCGCGAAGCAATTTCATGTCGCGAACATTGCGAGGGCCAGCTGGGTAGATTGGGACCAGCAAGGCCGATTGGTCTTCGCACAGGATGGGAAGATATTTGCAGCCTCCATCAAGAGTGACAGCGATCTTGTTGAAAAGCTGCTCGTCGATCTGAATGCGTCGAAACCTAAGCCACTGCCTTCTCCTGAATGGGCAACGAAATGGTGACGCGCACCACTGGCTCCTGATAAGTCGCCTTACCGGACATTGAGGATTGGGCCAATTCCACTCCGGTTTGCGCGTTTACAAGGTACTGACCAGGCTGTGGAATGGGACCGTCTAGCGCTTGCACATCCAAATATTGCCCACACGCTTCAACCGGAATTTTATGGGATTGGCAACTCCCTCTACTCTTATCGTTCCTCGGAACTGAGTTGAATCAAGCATCCCTTCTATTCTGACGAGCTGTGTTTTGACAATTTCCTTTTCAGAGGGATGTTCGATGAGGTGCTGCACCCAGCTTCCTTCTACCGTTAACTTCCCGTCAGAAATCTTCCCGGACATACTTATGCCGTCCTCATTTGGCTCGCCTTGATAAATATAGAGCCGTGCATCAATGGCATGGTCATGGAGCTGATGAAGCGCCAGCTCATATCCAACGACATCGCCTGCTTCTTTGGAGAAAAACGCATTTGAATAAATTTGCATGTGAGCGGTCCGAGAACATTCATCCTCGGATGCGTTAGGATTTGCGCTAAGACAAGCCCACGGGGTTAAGCCGACCAACAACGCGAGGGTAACGCGAACTCCACTGCGAAATCTCATGTTCCAAAATCCTAGCACAGCTCTTTAGGGCAGACGTGAAGACGCCAACTCCTGGTAAGTCGCCTTACCGGACATTGAAATCGGGGCTGATTCCACTTCTCTGGTAAGTGCGTTTATCAGGAGTTGAGCTAGATTCGCCAGCCCAAGGTGAGTGTCTGAAAACCTGAGTCGCTGGACCCACCTCTGTGCCAGTTTGTCCCTCCCCCGGGCCCGCTCATCCCAAACAATTTGCTTTCCGAAGATCATCGCCCAAAATTGCGGAAGCGTCATAGGCGACGCCTTCCTGGCCTCACCGGATAAACAGGAGCACAACCTTGGATACAGTGAAAACCGTCACAGCCGCGCCTGACAGTCATTCGGCTCAAGGCGAAGCACACCAGGCAGAATCTTTGCCACCGCTCGCCGTCCCCGTCCTGGTCGCGCTCTGCACCATCAAACTACTGCTGCACCTCTTCACCAGCGTTCGCCATTATGGGTACTTTCGCGACGAGCTTTATTACCTGGACATGGCACGCCACCTCGATTGGGGCTACGTCGACGCCGCCCCGCTGATTGCTGTTTACGCGAAAGTGGCACTACTGATGGGCGGTTCTCTTGCCGCGCTGCGCATCCTTCCCGCGCTGGCCGGGACGGCGCTCATTGCGCTCACCATGGTCATCGCGCGTGAACTCGGCGGTGGCCGGTACGCGCAACTCCTCGCAGGAACCACTATTTTGCTCTGCCCGGCTGTTCTGGGCGTAGATAGCCTGCTCACCATGAACGCCTTTGAGCCGCTTTTCTGGATGGGCTGCATCTGGATCGTCGCGCGTATCCTGCGCACCGGAGACTCGCGGCTTTGGCTATGGTTCGGAGTTCTCGCCGGCCTCGGACTTGAGAACAAGCACTCCACCCTCTCCTTCGGATTCGCGGTCGTCGTCGCCCTGCTTCTGACCCACCATCGACGGGAGTTCGCACGACAGTGGATATGGATCGCCGGGGCCATCGCTATCGCGCTCTTTCTCCCCAATATTATCTGGCAAATCCGCCATCACTTCCCGACGATCGAAGATCTCGCCAACGTTCGACGCGAAGGAAAGAACGTCGTGCTCGGACCGCTTGCTTTTATTAAAGAGCAGATCATGGACCAGCACCCGATCCTGCTGCCAGTCTGGGTCGCCGGTCTGGTCTGGTTGCTTCGCGACCGGCGCTGGCGCGTGCTCGGCCTGACCTTTGCTGTCTTCTTCGTGTTGATGGAAGTAGCGCACGCCAAGAACTATTACCTGTTCCCGATTTATCCGATGGTCCTCGCCGGTGGCGCGGTGGTAATCGAGCGATGGATGGGAAACCGCGCCGCTTGGACACGCGTGGCCGTTATAGTCGTCATCGTGCTCGCAGCACTGCCCGCTATCCCGCTGGTAACGTGGGTGCTGCCGCCGGAAAGACTTCTCGCCTATCAAACCGCGATTGGGTTCAAACTCGCCAAGGCTGAAGTGCACCAAGAGTCTCTGTTGCCGCAACCGATTGCCGACCAGTTCGGCTGGCCGGAAATGGTGAGCGAGGTTGCCGGCATTTACAATTCGTTGCCGCCCGAGGAGCGTGCCAAAACCGGCATCTGGGCCGGGAACTACGGCGAAGCCGGCGCGATCAACGAGTTCGGTCCTTCCTACGGGCTGCCGCGCGCCTGGTCCCGCCACCAGAATCATTGGTACTGGGGACCGCCTCCGCAGGTCTACAAGAACCTCATCGTGATCGAGTGGGGCATAGAAGATGTGCGCGACAACTGCACTTCCTTCCAGGCTTTCGAGCACTACCAGCGCTTCGGCATGGGCGAGGAAAACACGCCGATGTACCTCTGCCGCGACGTCCAGTTCGACATCCAGAAAATCTGGTGGAACTCCCATCACTGGAACTAAGCAAGGTTTGCTGCGCTGCGACACTCAGTGTGCTTGGGACGGGCTATTTGTGGCCTTTAGCCTGGTAAACATCCGCAACTCCTGATAAGTCGGGTGCATTCAATAGGTCGATGCAACACTCAGCTCGAACCTACCTTGCGTTGAAAACAAAAGCCAAAATCGCTGGCTAGGTTAGATCAGCCGGAACATTGCTCTGGCTAGGTTCTGGCCGAGCACAACCAAAACAGATGGGTTCTTCCGGGGAAGCATTGCCGATCCAACGCATTGGATGGTGTTGCATCGACCGGTTGAGCTGGCACGCCTTACCGGACATCTTGCTCCTAGTACCCAAATAGATGTGTGCCCCGTTTGACCGGAAGTTGAACACCGTCTCCCTTTAATCTATTTCAGACCAACCGCGGCAAATTTCCACGACCCATCGTTCTGCCGCTTCAGTAGGCGCATCCCTCGCGTCCTCGGAACAATGACCGGATCTCCCTTTGCCGACATCTTGAACGTCGCTTCCGAATCGCTGATCTCAATCGCCCAGCCATACGCGATCTGGACCTCTTTCATTTCGTTCGCATATCTCGATACTTGGAACTCCGGGTAGTCTTTCTTGCACTTCTCATAGGCCTCTTTCATTGCTTTTATCCCCACCACAGGCGGCCCGGGGAATCCCAGGTTTACAGCATCGTCGGACCAAAGAGTGGTTAGCGCATTCAGGTCTTGCGTCATTGTGGCGTCAATGTCTGCTTGATGGAGTTTTCGGATGGCCACCAAATCCGCCGCTCGCGCCTCCCTTTCATGCAGCGTGCTCATCCGAGCGCTTCGAGCAAAGTAGCCGCCGGCGAGTCCCGCAAGAAACGCAATCGCTAAAAGCATAGGAGTTCGTCTCATCTGGCCTCCTTGGTGTGCTTATTTGTAACCGTGAAAGAGCGATTGTCAACGGCCCAGCGGCTCTCCAAACTTCGGAGTTGGGTCAACTCCTGGTAAGTCGCCTTACCGGAGATGTGAAGTAAAACTTCACTTGGGCGATTAGCGCGTTACCAGGACTTGGTCGCTTGATCTGTCCCTTTCAGGGTGGGGTCCTGTCCGGAAACTGACCCTCTGTACAGATGACACCTAGCCGCGTGAGGGCTAGCCTGCCCTCATGGGGGATTCTTCAAGACATAGACCGCGCAGCGCTTATGCGCAGCCCGGCGAGATCGATACTTCGCTAGTCGAGGCGGAATCGCTGCGGCCCCGTCCTGCTGCGGAACCGAACTTGAACCGTCCGACCCCCACCCCGCTCGCGAGCATTCCCGAATCAAGGCCCACCGCCTCTCGGCTCGTCGCCGAGTGGCCACACACCAGTCTTGGATCAGCGCACGCTGCTGAATCCAGGCCATCGCCGCTGCGTCCTAACCCGCCGACAGATCCTCTTTACAAGGGCCTCGCGCCGGCCGGGAACGTGGAACCCAGCCGCAAGGGCCTCGCCCCCGCACCGAAAGTTGTCGAAGGAAAACCAGCTGCGTTTTGCCTGGGCACCGATCCAGGTCTCAGCCGCGGGAACCCCGCGCTACAAAGAGGATTGGTGCCTCCGCTCGGAATTGCCTCGACACCTTCGGTCCCACTGCGGCCTGTCGATATCCACTGGCCGATCTTCGGAAGAAAACCTGTTCCGCTGCCTCACCCGCGCCCGGAGCTGAAACCGGTCATCGAAGATCCGGAGCCACTGAAAATCCCCACGCTCTCCCCGCCCAGGAGCCCGCTAGTGCGGCGGGACGTTTCTGCTCGCTTCGAGCTTTTGCCCGACGCCAAGCCGCGCTGGAACCAGCTCGGCCTGAGCGCCGCGGGACAATTGGTGATCTTGGGCCTCGCGCTTCTCAGTCCGATGATCTTTCCACAGACGATGAAGACGGCGCTCAAATTTGATGTGATCGAGCTGATGGAGCCGGTGACCGAAATTCCCGTGGCGAAGTCAAAACCCAAGCCCAAAGTCGAGCCCAAGGCGCCGGACCTGAAGCCGGAAGTGCCCGAACCTCCTCCGCTAGTGCCGCAGCTGAGCCCCAAGCAGCCGCACGCCTTTCTGATTCTCAAACCGCTAGTGCCCAAGGCGCACACGGTGGAGGTGAAGCCCCTCGAGCTGAAGCAAAATCTGAAGCAATCCGAGATTCTGCTGTCGTCGAACGGTCCAAAAGCTCCCAAGGAAGAAGTGAAGCCCAATCCGGGTGCCGGCAATCCTGCGCCGGGCACAGTGAATGCCGCATTGAGCAAAGTGCAGACCGGCGGCTTTGGAGACCCAAACGGAATCGCGGGACCGGGAAATCCGAACCGCCGCGGCAACATCAACCAGGCCGGCTCGCCCGGTTTGCCCGGAGGTCCCGGCTATGGCAACGGCACCGCAGGCGCGCAAGGCCTGCGCGGCACGGTGGCTTCGGATGGCTCCGGGCGTGGCCGCGGCGCTGCCGCAAGCGCGTTGGACAGTGTGGTTATTCTGTACAAGCCAAATCCCGTCTATTCCGCCGAAGGGCGTGAGCGCAAAATCCAGGGCGACGTGGTGCTGGAGGTGATCTTCCTCGCCTCAGGCCAGATGAAAGTGACCCGCCTGGTGAGCGGTCTCGGCTTCGGTATGGACGACGAAGCCATTCATGCCGCGCAGCGGATTCGGTTCACGCCCGCAATGCGCGATGGAAAGCCCGTCGATTTTCCCGCCCGCGTCCGCATCGAGTTCCGCCTCGTGTTCGCGCCGAGAGTAGAGTAACTATTGAGATACAAGTGGGAGAATAAAACCACAGCGAACAGCACCGCACAAGTCTTAAGGAATGCTAACCTCAAGGCATTGCCTCAGGGATGTTGCTCCAAAAACGGCGTCAGAAGCTGAGTCACGATGAGCGATTCCATACGACAAACCGCGCACAGTGCCTGGTAAGTCGGGTGGTCTCAATGGGTCGACGCAACACTCAGTTCGAACCCCCCTTGCATTGAAAACAAAAGCTAAAATCGCTGGCTAGGTTAGATCAGTCGGAACACTACCCTGGCTAGGTTTTGACCGAGTACAGCCAAACAGATCACTTCGCCTGGCGAAGCATTGTCGAATCAACGCACTGGATGGTGTTGCATCGACCGGTTGAGCTGGCACGCCTAACCGGACATATAAAGTATTACTTCACTTGTCCAGTTTGCGCGTTAATCAGGAACTGGATGCGTGTCTCGTTTTGACCACCAACAGGACGAGATCTTTCGCTATTTGGCCCTTTTCACCGCGGCGACCAAGCCAGGATAGGGGTCAACGGCCTTCCCCTTCCACCACTGCCTTTCCGGCCCTAACTCGAAGATCATAAAATGCAAGTGCGGTGTGCCTGCATCCGCATTTCCCGTGGAGCCCACAAAACCGATAACGTTCCCGCGCGCGATCGACATTCCCTCCCGCAACCCCTCCGCGTAGCGGTCCAAGTGTGCGTAGTAGTAGCAATACTCTCCCGCTTCGTCGAACTGGTATATGGTGTTGCCGCCCGGTTTGCTCAAGAACAATTTGCGAATCGTTCCGGGTACCACCGCACGCACCGGTGTCCCTCTCGGTTCGATAATGTCGATTCCCTCATGCCGATGTCCGTTATGAATCTCTTCGAACGTGTCTCGCAAATTCGCAAGGGCGAGCCCGCTGATGGGCGGAGTCATCTCAAGAATGGAAGAGGTCCCGCCAACAGCAAGAACCGCCAGGAAGAGCGCGGGAATGCAAACGAAGAGCTTCAAGCCTGATCCTCCAAGCCTATTCCTCCAGCGGATGGCTGTGTGCCGCGTCGAGCCATTGTCCCTAGGTCCTGCCGTATCGCGAATTTTGCTTTTTCATTGCTCGAACACGACCGTCGTACCGTTTGTAACCAGGCCAGCGAGTCTGGTGGCGTCCCAGTTTGTGAGCCGCACGCACCCGTCAGACTTGGAATAGCCAATCTCCCCCGGATCAGGCGTGCCGTGGATGCCGTAGTGGGGATCGCTGATGCCGATCCATACGACACCCACTGGATTGTTCGGGCCCGCTGGGATGGTCGCCTTGGCACTAGTGGGATCGGCGTTCCAAAACAAGTCGGGGTTGTAGTTGTAGGTTGGATTACGCCGCACCTCCGTGACCTTCCATTTTCCGAAGGGCAGCGGATTGCGCGCGCTGCCGCTGGTCACCGGAGCGAAAAAAATGATCCGGCCTTTCCGGTCATACACTCTCAGGATCGATGCCTTCTTCGAGACAACCACCTTGACCATCCCAGCTTGGGCCCCCGTGGCGTGCAGCACCTTTTGTACGGAGCGCGACACATTCGGGACACGGATATCTTCTCCCGCGCTGAAATGGACGCCGGGATTCAGTCGCTTGAGCAAGGCCGGTGTCGAGTGGAATTTCTCGCTGAGTTCTTCCAGCAGAGATGTGTAATAAAGGCCAGGGAGTTTCGATTTTTCGATCATGTCTTCCGGAATCTTCTCGCTGAACGGCCCTGCCGCGTCTTCCGGTGTGATCCTATAGGAAACAATCAGCTCTACACCCGCACCGGCACCGAGCGCCTTGAGCACCGCATCGCGATTCCGCGAGGCTTGAGCAATCCCATGCGCGGCTGCAAACGCCTTCAGAGCCTTGCTGCTATTCTCACCGTTACTTCCGTCAATCTCGCCCGGCGAGAAGCCGGCCCGATCGAGAAGGATCTGCATTTCGACTTCTGTGGTCGCGGCTGCTGGAGCGGACGCCGCCGGTCGTTTCGTTGCGATCGATGTGGAGGTGCCAAAAAGAATCGCTACGGCTGCGACGAGACCTGGCAAAATCCTTAAACTGAATTTCGTAGCGCATTCCGGCGCGACGATGTGACTTCTTCCAGCCATGATGATGCACCCCATGCATGCGACCATAACAGGCCCGATATGGCGTGGCTGTCCAACACCGAACACATTTGGCGGTATTGGGGCAAGAGTTACGATTTACCTGGCGATAGGTTGCCAACTCCTGGTAAGTCGCCTTACCGGAGATGTGAAGTAACACTTCACTTGGACGGTTACCGCGTTTATCTGGCAATGACTCAACTAGGTGAACGAATACTCGGCCTAAATCACTTTTTCTAAGCCCATTAGCTGTTACTTTTGACAGTATTCCCCGCTGGTCAACACAGGCAATATTCCCCCGATGCTCCGCTGGCCGCTCCATGCAGCATTGGTGTCGAAAGCCCAAAGCCTCCGTCCAGACAGTCATTGTCGCTGATATCAGCATGCCGACTTTGACTGGGATTGACGCTGCCCAAAGACTCCGGGAGTCTGGTAACACAGCAAAGTTTGTGATTCATTCGGAAAAAGAGTTCGTCGACGCTTGCATGGGGGCTGGGGCGTTGGGATACGTGCAAAAGTTCAACATGAAACATCAATTGGTGCCTGCGATACAAGCGGTGCTCGTTGGTCAGTCTTACGTTTCGCGACGCAATTCTACGGAGTGACATGAGTAGGGTTTGTTCGAGGAGGATAGAAAAGATGAGCAGGATTCAGAAGCGGGGCCAACTGGGTTGAAGCGGCATTCTCCAAGATTGCGTGCAGGCGCTTCACCCCGTGAATTGCAGCTCGGAAAGAGTTCAGCTTTGCAGACGTATCTGCAAACTCCAGGAGGATGATCGTGAAAGCAAACTTGTGGACTGGCATGTTGGCCGGGATGTTGTTGGGAGGTTTATGCGTGGCTGTGGCGGGCCCGCACGAAACAGCGTTGGCCCAAGAGTCATCTTCCACTTTACAGTCTTCAGTGATCATGGACCCGACCGCGTCCGATCACGATATTGATCTTATGCGCCAGGACTTGCGCAACAAGAAACGGCAAATTATTGCCGAGAATTTGCCTCTATCCGAGGCGGAAGCAGTAAAGTTCTGGCCCATCTATCAACATTACGCGAGTGATTTGAGGCAAATTAATGACGAAAAGTATGCCTTGCTGAAAAACTACGCCCAGACATGGGGAGACATCTCCAATCATGATGCCCTCGTCTATATCCGTCGCTGGCTGGAAGTCGATCAAGAGGTACAAGCGCTTCGTTCCAAGTATGTGCCGGTGGTCAGCCAAGTCTTGACCGGAAAAGGCACAGCCACATTTTTTCAATTGGATCGTCGTATTAGCTTGATGATGGACATACAACTGGCCTCGCAAATTCCGCTGGTGCAAGCCAAAAAGAACTAGCGAGTTTCTTCGGGCGAGATATGAATCTGCGCAGCTAGTAGTGCATTGAGTCTCAGGCATGGCGAGCGCATCGCATGTGCCTGATAAGTCGGGTGGTCTCAATGGGTCGACGCAACACTTTCTTGAAGTTTACTCGCAGGAGTCTGAAAACCTAAAGTTTGTCGTGGGCGTTGA
>Ga0210403_10005164_pt1 | contig 11133 bp, 10 predicted proteins | sample IncBWC19MmetaG_FD_150863 | JGI IMG/M metagenome (GOLD analysis project Ga0210403, IMG submission 150863) | Forest soil microbial communities from Barre Woods Harvard Forest LTER site, Petersham, Massachusetts, United States - Inc-BW-C-19-M | ecosystem: Environmental > Terrestrial > Soil >... | reverse complement strand
CTGCTCGGGGGGACCGAGATATGCGAACAGGATGCCGTGGGCTTCGTGGATCGGGTAGGCGCCGTGGAACAGCCGATCCTTCAGCCGGCTGGTTGGCGGCTCGCCGGGGGTTTCGAGGATCGTGCCGTCGACATCGAACAGCCAGCCGTGATAGCAGCAGCGTATCCCCTTGTCGCCGACAAGCCCGAATTCCAGCGATGTGCCGCGGTGCGGGCAATGCAGTTCGAGCAGGCCGGCCGCGCCGCCGCGGTCGCGAAAGGCGACTAGCTCCTCGCCGAGGATCTTCACCCTCAGCGGCAGATCCCACAGGTCGTCGGAGTAGCAGACCGGTTGCCAGAAGCGGCGCATATACTCGCCGCAAGCCGTATCCGGGCCGACGTGAGTGAGCTCGGCGTCCTCGCTCGGCACACGGCGATGATGATAGCCGCTGTAACGCGCTTTCAAGAACGGGGCCCTGGTTGCCATCAAAAGCCTCCTTGAGGTTAATCTCAGCGATTGTTTTTCGTCTTATTGATCTCCTCGCTAAAACCAACAAGCGTTCCTATGTCAAGAGAGGACCGTCCGGTGCAGCCTTCCTCGAGGTCACCGCTGCATACCCTCGGTGCCAGCGGGCACGTCGTAGAAAGCGAGCGTCATCGACACGCTTGAGTAAAACCCCATCAGGCAGATCACATCGGTGATGCCCTCATGGCCAAGCGCTTCGACCGCCCGGTCGAAGAGGCCTTTGGAGACCCAGCGTGAATTGGCGAGGCACGTCGCCATCTCGTAGATGACCTGTTCGCGCTTATCGTCAAACGAGGTCGGCAGCCCGGTCAGCATCGCCTCGACTTTGTCGGCCGGCAGACCGGCAGCCTTCGCGGCGCGTTCATGCGCGTTGGTCGGGTAGGCGGAATGCCATTTGCTGTTAATGATGACGACGGCGATCTCGCGCTCGCGCTCGCTCAGGGAGTAGCCAGTTCGGAAATAAGCGCCGAGCGGCCCCATCACCTTCACCAGCTTGGGGTTGTGGACATAAATCTTGTTCGGGCCGGGCAGGCGGCCGCGCGTCTCCAGCAGGGAGCGGTAGCCCTCCTGCTGTTCCGGCGTCATCTGGTCATACGGGATCTCTGCGTAGCGGCCAAATGTCGGCGTTTCGGGCATCAGGCAAATCCTCCTTGTTGTCGGCACCAAATGGCCGGGTCGAAGCCCGGCCATTCTTCTCGATTTTGCGAACCGATCGGCTCGGCTACTTCTGGTCGGGCTGCAGCATCAGTCGCTCGACCCGGCCGCCTTCGATCAAATGCTTTTTCAGTATCTCGTCGAGATCTTCGGTGCTCTCGTAGCGGTACCACACACCCTCGGGGTAAATCACCATGTTCGGGCCGAATTCACAGCGGTCGAGGCAGCCCGCGGCATTGCAGCGAATGTTCTCGATGCCGAGAGTCTTTGCCTTCTCGCGCATGTACCCGCGCAGCTTCTCAACACCACCGGCCGACGCGGCGCGCGCGGTGCAACACCCGCGCGGGTGACCGTCCGGGCGGACATTCGTGCACATGAATATATGGTGGTTATAAAAGAGCGGCGGGTCCGCCGGCGCAGTTGCCATTCCGATTCTCCATGTCGGGGTGATGACGGAGCGAATTTCGCATACCGCCGTTCGAGAGTAGGCTACGAAACCTAACGCGTCGAGCCGCCTGCGGCAACGCTGCTATGACAGAATCGGGGAACATGACCGACCGCAACCGTCTGGGCGAGGAAACGAGCCCGTATCTCCTGCAACATAAGGCTAATCCCGTTCACTGGCAGCCGTGGAGCCCGGACACCCTCGTCGCGGCCAAGGCCGAGAACAAGCCGATCCTGTTGTCGATCGGCTATGCCGCCTGCCACTGGTGCCACGTGATGGCCCATGAGAGCTTCGAAGATCCGCAGATCGCCGCGCGGATGAACAACCTATTCGTCAACATCAAAGTCGACCGCGAGGAGCGGCCGGATCTCGATGCAATCTACCAACACGCGCTGGCACTGATGGGCGAACAGGGCGGCTGGCCACTGACGATGTTCCTCACCCCCGATGGCGAGCCGTTCTGGGGCGGGACGTATTTCCCGCCGGAGCAACGCTGGGGCCGACCGGGCTTTCCGCAGGTCCTCGAGGCGATGAGCAACGCCTATGCGCAAAAGCACGACGACGTCGCAAAAAACGTGGTCGCTTTGCGTGAGGCGTTGCAAAAGCTCGGCCGTCCGGAACGCGGCGGCGGCATCGGCCGGGATGTGCTGGACCGGATTGCCGAACGCCTATTGCGCGAGACCGACCAGCTGCATGGCGGGATCGGCACCGCGCCGAAATTCCCGCAAACCGGCGTTCTCGAGCTGTTATGGCGGGCCTGGAAGCGTACCGGCCAGCCGCCGTATCGCGATGCGGTCGTGAAAGCGCTCGACGCAATGTGCCAGGGCGGCATCTACGATCATCTCGGCGGCGGGTTCGCCCGCTATTCGACAGATGCGCGCTGGCTGGTACCGCATTTCGAGAAGATGCTCTACGACAATGCCGAACTCGCCGATCTGCTGACCTTGGTTTGGCAGGAGACGAAGAGCCCGCTTTATCGAGAGCGAGTCGACGAGACGCTCGCTTGGGTGGGCCGGGAGATGGTGACCCCGGAAGGCGGGTTCGCGAGCAGCCTCGATGCCGACAGCGAGCACGAGGAGGGCAAATTCTACGTCTGGTCCGAGGCCGAAATCAATGGCGTGCTCGGCGAGCGAGCCGCCTTGTTCAAACACTTTTACGACGTGACGCTGGAAGGCAATTGGGAAGGGAAGAACATTCTCAACCGGTCGAAGGCACTCGAACGTGCCGACGAACAGACCGAGCGAGAGCTGGCAGCCTGCCGGGCTCTCTTGTTGCGCGCCCGTGAGCACCGGGTGCGTCCGGGGTGGGATGATAAGGTCCTTGCCGACTGGAATGGGTTGATGATTGCGGCGATGGCCAATGCGGGGGTCGTCTTCGAGCGTCCGGAGTGGATCGACACAGCTCGCCGTGCCTTCGATTTCATCCGCGGCGCGATGACCGGCGCCGACGCCCGTCTGCGGCACGGCTGGCGGGCTGGGCACGCTCGCCATCCGGCTAATGTCGATGATTATGCCAATCTCTGCCGGGCCGCCCTTGTCCTGCACGGAGCGACCGGCGACGAAAAGTTCTTGTCACAGGCCTGTGCTTGGGTCGCCGTTCTCGACCGCTATTATTGGGACGAGCCGGCGGGCGGCTACTTTTTCGCCGCAAAGGACACCGAGGGACTGATCGCCCGCGCCAAAACGGCCGCCGATTCCGCCGTCCCGGCCGGCAACGGCACCTTGGTTGGGGTCCTGACGCGGCTGGCGATCCTGACGGGGGAAGAAACCTACCGGCGCCGCGCCGAGGTGATCGCCCAGACGTTTTCGGGCGAAGTCGCGCGTAACTTTTTTCCGCTCGCGACATTACTGAACAACGTCGAACTGCTCGAAAAGCCGCTACAGGTCGTTCTGATTGGGGAAGCCAACGACTCGGAGTTTCAGTCGCTGCGTCGCGCGGTCTACAATGTCTCGCTGCCCAACCGGATACTGCTCACCCTCCCACCGGGGGCAGCTCTGCCGGCCGGCCATCCGGCATCCGGCAAGGGTCTCGTCGACGGGAAATCTGCCGCCTATGTCTGCGACGGGCCCGTTTGCTCACTACCAAACACGGATCCCGACAGTTTGCTCGAAACTCTCGGCCGAGTGCGCTAGCGTCCCTTTCTTTTCAAGAAGCTCGAGGAAAGCCATGGCGCACGCGATTCGTTTCGAGAAAACGGGAGGCCCGGAGGTTCTGACGTGGCAATCGGTCGAGGTCGGCAAGCCGGGCCAAGGTCAGGTTCGATTGCGCCACACCGCGGTCGGGCTCAATTACATCGACACTTACCACCGCAGCGGACTCTACCAGCTGCCGATGCCGAGCGGCCTTGGCTCCGAGGGCGCAGGGGTCATCGAGGAAGTCGGGCCCGGTGTCAGCGGCCTGAAACCGGGTGATCGCGTCGCCTATGCCGGCGGACCCCTCGGCGCCTATGCCGACCAGCGGGTGATGCCGGCCGACCGTCTCGTCCCGGTACCCGACGGCATCACCGACCAGCAGGCCGCGGCAATGATGCTGAAAGGCATGACCGCCTGGTATCTCGTCCGCCGCACCCACCCGGTGAAGCGTGGCGAGACGATCCTGATCCATGCCGCGGCGGGCGGAGTCGGCCTCATCGTCTGCCAATGGGCCAAACACCTCGGCGCCATCGTCATCGGCACGGTTGGCGATGAGGTGAAGGCAACGCTTGCCAGAAAGAATGGCTGCGACCACCCGATTCTCTACAAGCACGAGGATTTCGCCGCGAAGGTCGATGATCTGACCCAAGGCAAGAAGCTCCCGGTCGTTTACGACTCGGTCGGCAAGGACACGTTCTACAAATCGCTCGACTGCCTGGCTCCGCTCGGGCTGATGGCGTCGTTCGGCCAGTCTTCGGGCGCAATCGGTCCCATCGACACCGGCATCCTTGCAGCTAAGGGATCGCTATTCCTGACCCGGCCAACTCTAAATACCTACACGGCGAGCCGGGAAGCCCTGCTGACCGCTGCCGGAGAGTTGTTCGATGTGGTGAAGAGCGGAGCCGTCAAGATCGCGGTCAACCAGACCTATCCGCTACGCGAAGCTGCCCAGGCACACCGCGATCTCCAGGACAGGAAAACGGCCGGGCAAACCGTGCTGACTGTCTAGCGCTTAAACCATCGAGATTGCTTCGTCGCTGCGCTCCTCGTAATGACTCCGTCGTCATTGCGAGCGCAGCGAAGCAATCCCGATCCTATCCTAAGTATTCATCGCGTCGAAGAATTCGGCGTTGCTCTTCGATTCCTTGAGCTTGTTGATCAGGAATTCCAGACCGTCGACGGTGCCCATCGGCGTTAAAACGCGTCGCAATACCCACATTTTCGACAGGACGCCGCGATCGACCAGCAATTCCTCCTTGCGAGTACCGGATTTGGTGATGTCGATTGACGGGAACGTGCGCTTGTCGGCGACCTTACGGTCGAGAATGATTTCCGAATTGCCGGTGCCTTTGAACTCTTCGAAAATCACCTCGTCCATACGCGAACCGGTGTCGATCAGCGCGGTCGCAATGATCGTCAAGGACCCGCCTTCTTCGATGTTGCGCGCAGCGCCGAAGAACCGTTTCGGCCGCTGCAAGGCGTTCGCATCGACGCCGCCCGTCAGTACTTTTCCCGAAGAGGGGACGACGGTGTTGTAGGCGCGCGCGAGACGGGTGATCGAATCGAGCAGGATAACTACATCCCGCTTGTGCTCGACGAGGCGCTTTGCCTTTTCGATCACCATCTCTGCAATCTGGACATGGCGTTGTGCGGGTTCGTCGAAAGTCGAACTGATGACTTCGCCCCGCACCGAGCGGGCCATGTCGGTCACCTCCTCCGGCCTCTCGTCGATCAGTAGCACGATCAGGTAGACCTCGGGGTGGTTGGCCATGATCGCATGCGCGATATTCTGCAGCATGACCGTCTTGCCGGCGCGCGGCGGGGAAACAATCAAGGCCCGCTGACCCTTGCCGAGCGGCGTGATCAGGTCGATGACCCGCGTCGTCAGGTCCTTGCGTGTCGGGTCGTCGAATTCCAACCCGAGCTTCTCCTCGGGATAGAGCGGCGTCAGATTGTCAAAGTTGATGCGCTGCCGCAGGCGATCGGGTTCGTCAAAGTTGATCGCATTCACCTTGAGGAGCGCGAAATAGCGCTCGCCGTCGCGCGGTGAACGGATCTGGCCTTCGACCGTATCGCCGGTTCGCAGGCCAAAGCGCCGGACCTGGCTCGGGCTGACATAGATATCGTCCGGCCCAGGCAGGTAGTTGGCTTCGGGAGATCGCAGGAATCCGAAGCCGTCCGACAGCACTTCAAGCACGCCGTCACCGGAAATCGGCACATCGTTTTCGGCCAGCTGCTTGAGAATGGCGAACAACATGTCCTGCTTGCGCAGCGAGGACGCATTCTCGATTTCCAACTCTTCGGCAAAAGCGAGGAGCTCTGCCGGGGTCTTAAGCTTTAATTCCTGTAGGTTCATTGGGTTCGTATCGAGATGAGGACCAGGGCGCCTGTCGGGGCAGACTCCTGCTGAGAACGCTTCAAGCAGGGTCTTAGGTTCAGGCGAGGATGGACAGGGACTAGCAGAAAGAACCGGTTACCGGTTCGGCAATCCCCTTTATCCCGCTTGAGATAAGCCGGTCAAATGCGATTACAAGATCTCTGGTCATCAGAGAACGCAGCGAAACCTGGGCTAGAACGGCTTAACCACGACGAGCACAACGATCGCGATCAGCGCCAAGGTGGGCAACTCGTTGACCAAACGGAAAAACCGCGTCGAGTGGCGATTCTGGTCCGTCGAGAACTTGCCGCGCCAGCGGGCGAGTGCAATGTGAAAAACAGTCAATGCACCAACAAGAGCAAGCTTAGCCCAAATCCAACCCATCTCCCAGTTGACCAACCCCGGTATTCCTATGAGCAACAGCCCGAATATCCATGTAGAAAGCATTGCCGGCGTCATGATACCACGTAACAGACGGCGTTCCATGACCTTGAAAGTCTCGGAAAGATCCGATTCGACCGGGGCCATCGAGTGATAGACGTAGAGACGCGGCAAATAGAGCAGGCCCGCCATCCAGGCGACCACGCTCACGATATGGAATGACTTGATCCAGGGATAAGCACCCGAAAGCCACCCGATCAAGCGGCGAATCCGGACATCGCACAGTGAGCAAAATCGGCAGCACAGCCCACCACCCGATCCTCGGTGCAAGCACGGCGGACGAGCACGGCGAGCGATTGGATGAAGCCCGGCTCGGTCCCGACTGTCGGAACCCGGTGATACGCCGGCACGCCCGAGGCAGTGGCCAGATCACGGTAATCGAGGTCCAGCTCGACCAGAGTCTCGGAATGCTCGGAGACAAAAGAAATTGGCGCCACGACGACGGGGACCTTGTCCTTGCCCGCTCGGCGAAGCTCGTCATCGGTTGCCGGACCGATCCATTCCAACGGCCCGACACGACTCTGATAGCAGACGGTCCAATCAAGACCCGGCCGATTCAGAGCGCCGATCACGGCCGCGGCGGTTGTCTCGACCTGGTTGGGGTAGGGGTCACCGGCCCGGACGATTCTTTTCGGCAAGCCGTGCGCGGTGAGCAGCAGCCGGGGCGGCTTCTCGTGACCGGCAGCAGCATCGAGCGCGGGTCCGATCATCCCGGCCACCGCTTCGACAAATCTCGGATCGGCGGGATAGCAGCACACAACCCAGGTTGGGCATTCAATTCCGCGGCGTGCTGCCGAGGCGCGCCAAGCGGCGAGCGACGAAGCCGTCGTCGTCGTCGAGAATTGCGGATAGAGCGGCAGGCAAACGACTTCGTCCGCCGCCCAACCGGCGACCTCGCGCGCGGTCTGCTCGCTGGTGGGGTACCAATAGCGCATGGCGACAAAACACCGGTGCTGCGGCCCCAAAACTGTTTCGAGCGCCCTTGCCTGCGCCTCGGTGTTAGCGAGCAACGGCGACCCGCCGCCGAGCTTACGATAGATCTCCCGCGCCACCGGGCCTCGACGCCATGCGATGATCCGCGCCAGGGGCAGCCGAACGAGCGCAGGCAACCGGAGGATGGCAGGATCGCTGAACAGGTTGAAGAGAAAGGGTCCCACCGCTTCCAACCGATCCGGACCTCCAAGGTTCATCAGCACGACCGCGGTACGAGCCACGTCAGGCATCCATCGGTTCGGCCAGGAGGCGAGCGAGTGCCTGAACGTTCTCCGGCGGTGTTTCCGGCAGCACCCCATGGCCAAGGTTGAAGATGTAGGGTCCCCGGCCGAGGATTCGGCGCAGTCCCAGCACCGCCTCTTCGAGAGCCGCACCACCGGCAATCAGCAGGACAGGATCGAGATTGCCCTGAACCGTCCCAAGCGGCTGCAGGGTTTGGCGCCCGTAGCGTGGCGGCACCGCCGTGTCGATGCCGATCCCGTCCACGCCGGTCTCGCGAAGATAGCGCTCATACAGCATGCCGGCGCCACGGGGAAAACCGATGACCGGATAATTGGGAAAACGACGTTTCAACCCTGTTACGATGCGTCCGGTCGGCTCGATCACCCAGCGCACGAAAGCCGGTTCGGGCAGGATTCCGGCCCAGCTGTCGAACAGCTGCGCGACCTCCACGCCCGCCTCAATTTGGCCGGTCAGGTACTCGATCGTGGCTTCGGTAAGCAAATCGATCAGCGCGCCAAACGCCTGTGGGTCGCGATAAGCCCAGCTCTTGACCCGGCGAAAATCCCGGCTCCCACCGCCTTCGACCATGTAAGTCGCAACCGTCCAAGGCGCACCGGCAAAACCGATCAGCGTCGTGCGAGAGTCCAGCGCGCCTCTGACCCGCCGAGCCGCTTCACACACCGGGTCTAGAGTAGAACCAACACGCTCGAGGTTGAGCCTTGCAACCCCAGCAGGGTCCTCGATGCGCTCCAGCACCGGCCCTTCCCCCTCGTGGTAGGCTAGCTTTTGCCCCAGAGCGTGGGGCAGCATCAGAATGTCCGAGAAAAGGATGGCGCCATCCATGCCATATCGGCGGATCGGCTGCAGCGTCAACTCGGCGGCGAGCAACGGGGTTAGACACAGCTCGACAAAATCGGCCGCCTTGGCGCGAATCTCTCGGTACTCGGGCAAGTAGCGTCCTGCCTGCCGCATCAGCCACCATGGTGGTGACGAAAGCGCTTCGCCCGCCAGCGCACGCAACAGAGGTTTTGCTGGCCCAGTTTGCATCGATGCGCCGCCCTCCTTTCCTCATAGATTAGGTGTAGGTTAAAATAGTGGTGGATTTAGATCCGTGTGGATACCGGGGATTAAAAGTTATCCTCGGAACCCTAATCGGGTTGCGACCACTCGAACGCCGACCGATAGGGATGTGTATAAGATTGTAGCCTTTCTTCGCGCCGACGTAAAAGCTCGGGCTGTGATTGGATAGAGAGTCGGGGATGAACGCCATAACAAATCTGCCCTATGCCCGATTTACCCAGGGTGGGAAAAGTCGATCGCCCCATGGCACAATAGATGGGTGCGCGGAGGCAACCCGTGGAAAAACCCGAAGATGGCGCCTGCTCGACTGAATTTCCCCACATTAGGCTCAACTTACTCACATCCGCTTCGGATAATTCGGTGAGGTTGCCGTGACCCGCTTTCATCTTCACCTTGTTTCCGATTCCACCGGGGAAACAGTGCATTCGGTGGCCCGGGCTTGCCTCGTGCAGTTCGACGACGCTCAGGCCGTCGAGCATGTCTGGAGCATGGTGCGAACCCGCGCCCAGATCGACCGGGTGATAGCCGGGGTCGAAGCCAATCCCGGGGTCGTTCTGTTCACGATGGTCAACGACACGCTTCGCCAATTGCTGCAGGAGGGCTGCCGCCGGTTGCAAGTGCCGGCCATCCCGGTTCTCGATCCGGTCATTGGCGCGCTGGCTTCCTACCTTCATCGGAAGAGTCGTGGAGTTCCGGGCAAACAACATCTGCTCGACAGCGAGTATTTCGCGCGCATTGACGCGATTACCTTTGCCCTCAATCACGATGACGGACAATCGAGTTGGGGTCTCAACGACGCCGATGTCTGTCTCATCGGTGTGTCTCGTACCTCGAAGACGCCGACTTGTCTTTATCTCGCGAACCGGGGCATCAAGGCAGCCAATGTGCCCTGTGTACCGAGAGTGCCGTTGCCGCCGGAGCTGACAGAAGCCGAGCACCCGTTGATCGTCGGACTGACAAACGATCCCGAGCGACTGATCCAGCTGCGCCGGAACCGGCTAGACCTGCTGCATCATGACGGCGCGACCGAGTATACGGACCTTGAGGCAGTCCGAGCCGAGGTGCGTGAAGCGCGGCGGATCTTCGCTCAAATGCATTGGCCGGTGATCGATGTGACACGCCGCTCGATCGAGGAGACGGCGGCGTCGGTCATGAAGTTGTTGGCCCGCCGTCACGGCATGAATGACTGAGGGTTTGGTGCTCGCATCTGTGAGTACGATACGGGCGCAGCTGCTCGCCGCTGCCGGCGTCTATTTTCGGATCGAACCGGCCGAGCTTGACGAAGGCCTCCTTAAACAAGCCTGCCGGGCAGAGGGACGGGATGCGGCCGATTGCGCGCTTGCTCTTGCCGAGATCAAGGCGCGCCAGGTTGCGGCGCGCTTTGGTCGAGCCCTCGTCATTGGCGCCGATCAACTTCTGGTCTGCGGCGAGATTTGGTTCGACAAGCCCGCGGATCCCGGACAGGCCCGCACCCAACTTCGGGCCCTGCGCGGGCGAACCCACGAGCTTGTCACGGCAGTTTGCGCCGTTCAGGACGGATCGCGATTATGGCATGCCGTAAGCCGCCCGCGTTTGACTATGCGACATTTCAGTGACGCCTTCCTCGATGACTATATTGCCGCTGAGAAAGCCGACATTCTCGGATCCGTCGGCGCCTATCAGCTGGAGGGCAGAGGGGTACAGCTATTTGAATATATCGAAGGAGATTATTTCGCCATCCTTGGGCTGCCACTTCTGGAGCTTCTCGGTTTTCTGCGAACTACAGGTATCATCCTACCGTAGGCCGGAACCACTTTGGTGAGTGTGAGGCGTTGCCGATGAAAATCGCCGGGACAACCCGGCTGGCGGGGATCATGGGCTGGCCCGTCGCCCATTCCCGATCACCGGTGCTGCATGGCTTCTGGCTGGATGAGACCGGGACCGATGGCGCCTATGTCCCGTTGCCGGTGAGGCCGGAGCACATCGAGCAGGCTCTGCGCGCGCTGCCGCTTCTAGGCTTTCGTGGCTGCAATCTGACGATACCGCACAAACAGACGGCGCTGCACATCGCCGACCGGGTCGAACCATTGGCGCGTCGCATTGGTGCGGTGAACACGATTATCGTCGCGCCTGATGGCGCTCTCGAAGCGCGCAATACTGACGTCTTCGGGTTTCGTGAGAACCTCCGGGAAGCGGTGCCGGATTGGCGGCCTGCGGAGGGTCCGGCTATGATCCTCGGCGCGTGCGGATCGGCGCGGGCGGTGGTAGCGGCGTTGACCGATGCCGGGGTCACCGAGATCCGGATC
>Ga0210403_10005163_pt1 | contig 11133 bp, 13 predicted proteins | sample IncBWC19MmetaG_FD_150863 | JGI IMG/M metagenome (GOLD analysis project Ga0210403, IMG submission 150863) | Forest soil microbial communities from Barre Woods Harvard Forest LTER site, Petersham, Massachusetts, United States - Inc-BW-C-19-M | ecosystem: Environmental > Terrestrial > Soil >... | reverse complement strand
CCTGCAAAGAAATTCCCAGCCACTCGCGCATTTCGCGCGCATTTTCGCGCCAGGAATGACCGAGGATCGAAACTTCCCCCGAAGTCGGGTCGAGCAAGCCTTCGAGAATTTCGATGGTCGTGGTCTTCCCTGCCCCGTTCGGACCAAGAAGACCGAAGCATTCTCCGATTTGAATCTCAAGGTTCAGCCCGCGCACGGCTTCAATTTTGCCGTCATAGGTTTTGCGGAGATCGCGACATTGGATGGCGACGGACACGCAGGCATTCTAACCCAGCCCGGCTCCGTCGGATTTCAACAGAGAGGTAGCAAGAGGGCAGTCATAGCGACGATATGATTTCGCCGGGGCCATTTCGAGGATCCGTTGTGTCTGGCGGTGGACGTTGCGGTTGGGGCGACCCGTCTGCGGGTTTTGGAACATCCTCTGGATCTTCGCCCGGACGGCGCAGGCTCGGTGGATTTGACGGGCGCTCTTGGGGCTCTTTTTTAGCCTCCCGATCGGGCTGCGGTAGAACTACTTCTTTTTCTGTGCGGACGATTTTCTGGCCATCCACCTTCATCGTTTTCACCTGCACTACTTCATCGGCGACAATGCGCACGAAGTCGACATCTGCCGGAGGATCGCCGTAAATCCATTCTTCGTAATCCGTGTCACCGTCGCGCTCCCGAACCTTTTTCGGCGGTTTACCCTTAGCGTGTAACACCATCTCGGAGTTCATTCCCACCAAAACGTGATGCACTTGAATCGCCTCCTTTACCTTGGGAGGGACCGTATCGAGATACGCCTGTTCCTTGTTGCGGGCGTTGAAGTCGAGCACCGGATTCAGCAGATCGCGCAACTGCTGCGGCGTCATCTCGGGAACATACTTGCTGAAATAAAGGTCGACGTAGGAGCCGTGAGGGTTGGCTTGCGGATTATCGGTTGGTGCTTGCATCGTTCCGCCTGAACCCGAAACCTGCACGTGCTGGTACCACTTTTTCTTGTGGATGGGGCCGCCGTTGATCTCGAAATGGATGTGATCATCCTTTATCTGCACATAAGAAAGATGGGCCGGGTCACCCGGCTTGATGGAGGGTCCCCAGATTGCGAGGGCCGTGCGCATCTGGTCACCATTCGGAGTGATTACACCATCTTTTAACTGGAGGCCTTTGGTCCCCATAGGAAATGTAGTGCGCGCATACACCAGTTGGGTCTCGAAGTCGCGAATCATTTGGAAGCGAGTCTCTCTCGACATGCGCGGAGCATTGGCGGGAATCGGCTCCGCCGCGACGGGAGGTGGGGTATTCGAGGGTGGGCTATTCGGAGGTGGATTCTTCGAAATAGGATTGGCCGTCTGACAGTAGGCGAGAAAAGAGGCAAGCAGTAGAGGAGAAACTAGAAGCGTGCATCCTCGCAATCGCGGCATACAAAACCCCAAGGCGTGACCATCATTATATGCGATGGAGGGTGGGGTCGCCGGGGTTGCTACCAATTTTCGCGGAGCAGCGTCTAAACCCTTTCCGGGCCGCGCTTCTTGTGCTGCTGGCACTTGGTCATGATGGCGGAACGAAGCCGGGTGCGGAGGTCGTCGGGTAATTCGTAGAGTTGTGAATCGCGGTAAATCTCGATTGTTTTCTTTGTGGTGTCGCACACCACATAACAGTTGTGGCACCAGGAAAGATGATTCTCCAACTCCACTTTCGTAGGCTCGTCGAGTACACCGTCCAAGTAATTGGTCAACTCGGTCAAAAAATCAGAACATTTCACTGGTCGCCATCTCCACCGTCGCGTTTCTGGAAGAATCGGCCCAAGCGATCACGAAGCTGCAGACGTGCCCGCAACAGCCGCGACTTCACCGCGGGAACGCTCAAGTCCAGCGCCGCCGCAGTCTCCTCGGTCGATAATCCCTCTACGTCTCTTAGTACGAACACGGTCCTGAAGCCTGGGGGAAGGCCTTGGATCGTCTTGCTCAAAATCTCACGCAACTGCGCCTGGTTGTATTGCTGCTCCGGGTTCGGGCTCCAATCGGCGATCTCGCGCGGAAGAGAATCATCTTCCGTTTTGATATCTTCGTCGAGCGAAACCGTACGCTCCGGCTTCTTTCGGCGCAACTTCATCAACGCTTCGTTGACGGCGATGCGCACCAGCCAGGTATAAAACTTCGACTGCTCCTGAAACTTCGCCAGGTTGCTGTACGCCTTCAGGAATGCTTCCTGCACCACATCTTCCGCATCCTCGCGGTTTTGCGTGATGTGTTGCGCGATCCGAAAGACGTTGCGGTCATAGCGGCGGACCAACTCTTCGAAAGCTGAGTCGTCTCCGCGCTTGGCCGCCTGTACCAGACTCAATTCATCGGTAACAGGCCCCTCTAGTCTGTTTTGGATGGCTCCCATTCTCTCGGCGATGCAGTATTTTGTAGGTAATTAACTCTGACTGAAAGTCAACCTGTTATTCTACTTGGTCCCCAGGCATTTGCCCAATTGGTTTGCGCTTTCGAGGTTAAGGAGACTTGCGATAGAGTCGATGTGAGGTCAGCTAGATGAAGTGGAGTACGCGGACGAACACGTCCCGAAGTACTCTAGGGCTTCCCTACAAGTGCCGTATAATCAGCAGTTAGAGACATCCTCAGGAATCTCTTACGAATTACGCGATGGGTACGATTCTCCGGGCATGGCAGAACAGAATAAAAAAAACGAAGTAGAGCAGATTGTCGAGCGCGCGGTGGCACAAGTGCTCAGCGCGCAACTGCCCCAATTGCAATCGCAGATTGCGCGGCTGGTGCTGGATTCGTTACCCGCGCCGGCGACTGAGACCGGCGGCCCGTCGCACGGATCGAGTTCTCTGGTTCAGGCGGTTTCCAATATCTATGCGGGGTCGACTCAGAAAGAGATCCTGCGAGCACTGCTGGATAATGGCAGTGAATACTGCTCACGCATTGCACTGTTCGTGATCAAGGCCGGAGCCGCAACAGGATGGCAAGCGCGCGGCTTCCGGGACGATGAGACAGTGAAGGATGTTCCGCTCGAGATGGCCGCTGGTCCCGTGGCCAATGCGTACGAAAATCGGGTTGCGACTCCGGGCAACATCGCTGAGATGGGCAAAGCTTTCGTCGATCAATTCGACGGCCCGGCCGATGAACAAGTACTGGTCCTCCCGCTAACACTCAAGGAAAAAGTCGCGGCCCTGGTCTATGCCGATGGCGGCGATAACAGCAAGCTGGACTCCGCCGCTCTGGAATTACTGGTGCTGGCGACCAGCGCATGGCTGGAAGTTTCGTCGCTGCGGAAACAAGCAGTGAAGGAAGAACCCCCGGCGGCAAGACTTGAGAGCACGCCTGCGCCGGTGCAAACGATCTCTTCGTTTTCCGATCCGTTTGCTGCCCACTCGCCTAAGCATGTTCCAGTGAGTATCCCGGAGACGCCTGCAGTTGAAGCGCCGACTGAGGTGGTGGAAGTAGGTGCGGCACACTCCAGCGCAGCGGCCGCTGCGGCGGCTACCGATCCCCTGGCGGGGCTTTCGCAGGAAGATGCCGAGATCCATCGAAAAGCTCAAAGATTCGCGCGACTTCTGGTGGATGAGATCAAACTCTACAACCAGGCGAAAGTCGCGGAAGGCCGGCGCAACAAAGATTTGTATGACCGCCTGAAAGAAGACATCGACAAGAGCCGCGGGACGTTTCAAAAGCGGTACGGCAGCACTGCGGCTGCGACGGGAGACTATTTCCAGCACGAATTGTTGCGCAGTCTCGCCGAAGATGACATCTCAATTATGGGCGCGAATTTCCGCCATTAGCGGTGCAGAAGGCTCTGGCAGTAAGCTTGTCTTTGCGAAAAACAAAAGCGGTGCGATCAGGTTCGAAATTGCAGTGGAAGCTCAACAGGTTAGCGCTTTTTATCCTGGGCTCCGCGCTGTCTGCGTCCAGTTTCCTGCAAGGCCAAAACCATACAAATCCACCCAGGCCCGCCGATCAAAACACTACGGCGGGCGAACCATCCGGCAACAAGCCGAAAGCGCCAGCCAAGACAGTGTCTTCGGCGAAAAAGCCCTCAACGAACTCGGCAAGACTTCACGCTGGTAAGGCCAAGAAAGCTCGAACAGTTTCGCCTCGCGTCCGCCGGATGCGGCAGGCCTTCGTCGCATCTACCAACCTGCGTCCGATGGCGCAGCAGCTCTTGCAGGATCGCACCTTGCCTGCCTACGCGGGAGTGGAAGCCTACGCGCGCGCGCACTCCAAAGAAGATGCCGGTGCCTTGGCATGGCTTGTACTCGGCTATGCTCACGTGCTGGATCGCGACTACGCCAAGGCCATTGATCCGCTGAACCGGGCGAAGGTCCACGCCGGCGATCTGGGCGACTACGTTGCTTACTACCTTGGGACTTCGTACCTGCAGACTGGCCGCACTGCCGAAGCGGTCTCCAACCTCGCGAATTTCGCGAAAGCGCATGCGGATTCCCTGCTCGGGCGGGACGCGGCCGTTAGCTACGCCGACGCCCTGTTGCTGGAAGGGCAGGCCGCGGACGCTGTGGCACTATTGGAGCCCCAGAGAACCCCTGTGCGTTCCGACGTGGAGTTTGCTTTGGGACGTGCCTACGCTACGTCGGGCCAGATTGCGAAGGCGGCGGAGATTTTCCAAAACATCTACTACACGATGCCCACAAGCGTGGAAGCTGATGCAGCAGAGGCTGAGTTGAAAAAGTTGCCGCTCGTTCCAACTCCGTCGGTTGCGCAACGAAAAACTCGGGCCGATGCCTTGATCAAGCACCGCCGGTATGCGGATGCAGCCGAGGAGTATCGCGCTCTGGCAAGCGAGGTTGGCGCGGTCGATCGACCTACGTTTCAACTTGCTGATGCGGACGCCCTACACCGGAGCGGTAAGAATCGCGAAGCCAGGCAAGAGCTCGCCTCTCTCGGCGCCGTCACTGGAGAAGATAACGCGGAGCGCCTTTATCTGCTGGGTCAAGTAGCATGGGCGCTCAACGACAATCCGACCTTCTTCGGTCTAGTCGATGAGCTGCGCCATGCTGCGCCCACAAGCCCCTGGCTGGAGCAGGCACTGCTCTCCGCCGCTAATCTGCACCTGGTTCATCACGAATACGATCAGGCGCTCGACTGTTTCCGCGAATCGCAGCAACGCTTTCCGAATGGCGCTCGCGCTTCCTATGTTCACTGGAAAGCCGCGTGGCTCACCTTGCGGCAGGGACGCAACGATGAGGCCAAGAAAGCATTCGAGGAGCAGATCGCGTTGTATCCTTCCGGAGCGGAAACTCCAGCGGCCCTCTACTGGCGAGCGCGGCTCGCCGAAGAAGACAATCAGCCGGCCATGGCGCGAGCTTTCTATCAGAAGCTCTCCGATCGGTATCGCAATTTTTACTATGCCGAACTCGCTCGACAGAGAATGAAACATCTGGCCGTTGCCGCGGACACGGTGACGCAATATCCGTTGCTGGATCGGGTGCCGCCGCTCGATAGCAGCGGCAAAGTAACGGAATCAGAACCGCCCCCCGACGAACTGCATGTGCAGAAGGCAGAACTGTTGGGCAATGGCGGGTTGGTGGATTTCGCCGTTCGCGAGCTTCAGGCGGCCGCTTCCGTCGACGGCGGCAGTTGGGGCCCGGCGGAAACCGCTCGACTCTATGTTGAAACCGGGCATTATGACCGTGCTATCGAAGTAATGAAGCATTCGGCACCGAACTACTTTGCCCTCGATATCCCCGACCTGCCGCGAAACTATTGGGAAGCTCTGTTTCCCAAAGCTTTCTGGACCGATCTCAAGCGATACGCGGCCGCCAATGGACTTGATCCTTACCTTGTGGCATCGCTGATACGGCAGGAGTCGGAGTTCAATCCCAGCGCGGTGTCGCGGGCCAATGCGGTGGGGCTGATGCAGTTGCTTCCGAAGACAGGCAAACTCGTAGCGAAGGAAGTAAAGCTGAAGCGTTACAACGCCAGCCAGCTCTACACTCCCGCGGTGAACCTGCAACTGGGCACGCGGTATTTTCGCGGCATGGTCGACAAGTTCGGCGGATCATTCGAGTATGCCCTCGCGGCATACAACGCCGGATCGGACCGTGTGACGGAGTGGCTTGGCCAGGGCAAATATCGCGATCCCGAGGAATTCGTTGAGTCGATACCGTTCACCGAGACGCGCGAGTACGTGCAGGCGATTTTGCGGAATGCCAGTGTGTACAAGCAGCTTTATGGGATGCCATAGAAACGCTATTGCTCCGCCGCCTGGACAAACAACAACCCTTGCACTTTACCAGCGTCTTCGGTTAGGCGATCGAAGGAGACAGCCCGGCGCGAATCAGTGAAACGCACATCCTGCAGCAGAAACTTGTGGACCGCATACGCGATCGAGCTATCGGAGCTGTCAATCGTTTCGACGTAGGTGATGCCGTTAACCACATACAAATGCGAATTCCACATCATAAGTGGGGCGTGTGCATCCTTGATCATGTAAATCAAATGACCGGCATTGACCTGATCCTGTGTCAGATACTCGGTCGTGACCATGATGGGGCGGCCATCGCTTAAGAGGTGCCTTCCTTGCAGCTTGCTGGCGATATCCTTCAAAGACTTTGGATCCGTTGACTGGACGCTGTCTTCCAGAGCGGAATTCTTTCCGCAGCACACTTCTTTATCGTTGAACAGGATTTCCAGCGATGTTGCTAGCACATCCGGTGCATGCGTGGATCGTGCCGTGAGCGAAGGCAGATCGCGGACACGGATGTCCCGCTCGGGGTAAGCGACCTGCTGTCCATATGCGAAGGAACCAACCGCGAGGCACGATGCCACGACGCACCGGGCCGAGAGAAGGAACGCAGATCTAGCCGTTCGCCTTCGCTCCAGATCATCCGCAATCGCCAACCTCCGAAGATGGTCCCGAATGAATTGATTGAGGCGATTGCCGAGACGCTCGGCTCTCTGCCAGGCCCGGACCAGCTGTTGTTCGTCGATGGACCGAGCTACATTCATTCCCACAGTATTAGTGGACGCGTAACCTATGTCAATCTGGAGACTCGCAATTCGGGTCCATGCAATAAGGTAGCTCTATGAAACGCTATGGAACGCTGTCGTGCTCCAAGACTACGAATTCACTTCACCAAAGCGTTGTCTGCGGCTTCGCGCGCCAGCAAGCGCTTCGCCTGGGCATCGCCACCTGCCGCTTCTTTTGCGGTCTGAACCGAATTCTCCAGCGATTCCTGAATGAGCTGTTGGGCGGCGCTGCTGATCTTCACCGTATCTGAAGAAGCACTCGCGGCGGGTTGCGACTGGGGCGCCGATGACGGTACCAGTGATGGCTTGCTGGACGGTTGGGTTGAGACTTTAGTTTGTACCGCGGCCTGTGCTGGCAGTTCGCTGCTGATTGAATTGCTCATGGGAAAATCCTCCATCTATCCCATCGGCAATTGCACCCTCAAGCTTTAGCCGCATCAATTGGCGTGGTTGGTGTGCGCTATCGCGGCTTCTTCCGGGGAGGACTTTGCGAACAGAATCTCGATCACTAGCAATCCTGCACCCACAACAATCGCGCTGTCGGCAAGGTTGAACACCGGCCACTGGTACCGTTTTACGTAAAACAGCAGAAAATCCACGACGCGCCCGCTGGCCAAGCGGTCCCAGAGATTGCCGATGGCTCCTCCCATAATCAATGAGAGTCCAACGCCGGTCGCTTTGTGGGTAGGTTCGTTTCTCCAAAGCAACACTGAAACCACCAGCAAAGCGACCGCGGAGAATGCAATCAGCAAAAACGTTTTCCAGGGTGCGGGAGAATCCGCAAACAAGCTGAAAGCGGCGCCGGTATTCTCCGTGTGCGTGAGGCGGAAGAACCCAGGAATGATTTGGACATGCGCGTAAAGCGCGATGCGCCGCGACACCACATGTTTCGTCCAGCGATCGAGTATCACGACGATTAGCGCAATCAGCAGATAAGCCGCGCGCGTAGAGTTTTTTGTCATTAACAATGTCGACCCGCAACCATCTTAAACTGCCGGGCACATCGGCGCTGCGTGTTGCCGGGACCTTATTATTTTTATTTTTCTTTAAACTTCATTTTCGTCTATGCCGGGCACGGGCCATCCATGTATTCTGATGCGGCCCTGAGCCGGAATACAGTTGTGCCGCACGGCGTTTCCTGCTTCAGGTTGCAGTAATTCCTATGTCGGCGAAAAGCGCGCATGAAGCTGAATCGTTGGAAGGGCCGGATAGTACTGTTCCTCGCAGTAGTGGGGCCGGGGATCATCACCGCGAACGTCGACAACGACGCCGGCGGGATCCTCACCTACTCGCAGGCCGGCGCGCAATACGGATACCTTCTGCTGTGGACCATGATCCCGATCACGCTGGCGCTGATCGTGGTGCAGGAAATGAGTGCGCGCATGGGCGCCGTAACCGGCAAGGGTTTGAGCGACCTTATCCGAGAAGAGTTTGGCCTGCGTATCACGTTCCTGATGATGCTCGGGATTCTGATTACTAACTTCGGCAACGTAGTCACAGAGTTTATCGGCATCGCGACCAGCCTTGAACTCTTCGGGCTTCCGCGTTATGTGACTGTTCCAGTGTGCGCCATAATCGTCTGGCTGATCGTGGTGAAAGGCCAGTATAAGAGCGTTGAGAAAGTCTTCCTGGTCGCGTCGTTCTTTTACATCACCTATATTTTCGCGGGATTCTTCGCTCACCCTCTGTGGAAGGAAGCGACGGCTGCTACTTTCAGGCCGCCCCTACTACATACATTTCGAGAGCAAGCCTATCTGTTTATGGTCATTGGGGTGGTGGGGACAACGATTGCGCCCTGGATGCAGTTCTACCTGCAATCCTCGATTGTGGAAAAGGGCGTAACCCGGCGCGGGTTGGCGGCCTCGCGCTGGGATGTGATCACGGGCTGCATCTTCACCGATGTTGTAGCGTGGTTCATTATTGTGGCCTGTGCCGCTACGCTTTATGTCCACGGCTATCGAGATATCAAGTATGCGGCGGATGCGGCGCAAGCACTGAAGCCGCTGGCGGGGCAGTACGCGTACATTTTGTTTGCCGTGGGACTGTTCAACGCCTCGCTGTTCGCAGCATCGATCCTGCCGCTCTCGACCGCCTATACAGTTTGCGAGGGGATGGGCTTCGAATCCGGCGTCGACAAGAAATTCAGTGAAGCTCCGTTCTTCTATTGGCTCTATACCCTTCTCATCGCCGCCGGAGCCTCGGTACTTCTCATTCCGGGGCTGCCATTGGTGAAAATCGCAGTTTTGTCCCAAGTGGTCAACGGCATCGTACTTCCTTTCGTTCTGATCTTTATGCTGCTCTTGATCAACAAAAAGGAGCTAATGGGAACGCACGTAAACACGCGCTTGTTCAACGCCGTGGCCTGGCTGACTACGGTGGTAATGATCGGCTTGACGATGGCGTGGTTCTGGACCCTGCGTGCGGGCGGTTGATCGAGCGGATGTTTCAGATAAGTCTTCCCGCCGCCAGGTCGCTCACCAGCGTGGCGTCCGCCTCGAGAAAATCGTAGGAGGACAGATCCTTTGGAGCAGACCATTGCAAATCGCGAAAGATGCGATTCTCCATTTCGCCGGCGTATTCGCGCACGACAAAGAACCGCAACTCAACCGTGGCACCGTTCGGGTAGCTATGCTGTATGCGCGCGATCTCATCGCCGATTTTCGCGTCGATTCCTAACTCTTCTTCCAGTTCGCGGCGCAAGGCGTCGCGAGGCTGCTCGCCTTCTTCAATTTTACCGCCGGGAAATTCCCACTTCAGCGGCATCGTCTGGTGCCGGGTGCGCTGGCATACCAGGAGCTTGCCGTTCTGTTCGATCACTGCCGCCACCACACGTTTCATAACCTGCCCGGATACACACTCGCGAACTTCAATCTTTCTCCAACTTTCTGCCTACGGCTTCGGCGCAGTATTGCACGAGCATCTGGTCTTCGGTCCCGAAGGCGGCGGGAAAATGGCTGTCGATGTCGAGCTCGCCCGCGACTTCTCCCTTTACGAAGATCGGCACCACTATTTCAGATTTTGTTTCCAGCGAACACGACAGGTACCGCGGGTCTTTGCTGACGTCGTCCACGACGATGGTCCTGCCACTGGATGCGGCCGCGCCGCATATGCCTTGATTCAATGGGATGCGCGTGTGTGGAGTCATCGCCCCCACGAATGCTTCCAGAAGCAGCATGGGCGGTTGAGCCCTCGGTTCGAGCATATAGAAGCCGACCCAGTTATACTTCAGCATCCGCTCATGCAACAACGAGCAGACGCCCTTCATAAGATCTTTCGCGGTCGACGCTGACTCTGCCAGCGCCGAGATTTCGTTACGAACCTCCGAAATTCGAGTGGTGACGGGCATGAGAAGAATCTTAACTCAGGAAGGAACATTCGCAGTTGCGTATGACGGCAGGGCAGTAATCGAGCGGATTCCTTCCGCGCGCGTAAATCGCTCCGGATGAGTCAAAAAAAACCGTCGCATGCAAGAATGGGCCATTCACGTCAGTGTCTAAGATTGCTCCATGCGACCCCGAGTGCATCGAGCGCCAACTGTGCAGCATGATTTGAAGCCTGGGGCAGGCCGCCGATCGCGCGGATCACATCCTCCCGCTGCAGACTTTTAGTTTCACCCACAGTCTTGCCCACCACCAGTTCGGTCAATGCCGAGCCGCAGGCAATGGCCGCGACGCATCCTTTGGCTTTAAATTGCGCTTGCGTAATTCGCCCAGCGCTCACCTTCAGGGTTAGTCGCAACACATCTCCGCAGGCGGGGTTTTCGACTTCAGCCACGGCGTCGGGGTTGACAAGTTCCCCGGCATTGCGGGGGTTTTGAAAGTGATCGAGCAATTGAGCAGAATACATTGCGGGTCCAATCGTGCAGATTGTCTGCCGGTGGCATCTCAGCTGCGTAGTGCGGTTCCCTCCGGAAAATAAACTTGCCAACCCCGTTCGCGAGCCAGTGCCTCCAGATCGGGATTCGGGTTCACCGCAAATGCCTGGCTGGCCATTGCCAGCATGTCCGTATCCCACCGGGAGTTCCCAAAGGCTCCATCGATTTGCTTTCTTACAACCGCGCGCAGCGCTTCCGGTTTGCCCGCGCCGGAGGGCACGCGGATAAGCTGGTCGGTCGCGATTCCGTCGCACACTTCAACTTTCGCAGCCAGAACGCGATCTT
>Ga0210403_10005161_pt1 | contig 11137 bp, 8 predicted proteins | sample IncBWC19MmetaG_FD_150863 | JGI IMG/M metagenome (GOLD analysis project Ga0210403, IMG submission 150863) | Forest soil microbial communities from Barre Woods Harvard Forest LTER site, Petersham, Massachusetts, United States - Inc-BW-C-19-M | ecosystem: Environmental > Terrestrial > Soil >... | reverse complement strand
ACGCTAGTTGAGTGGCGACCCGGCCGCGGGGAGTGCGGTTGAGAAAGCCGATCTGGATCAGAAAGGGCTCGTAGATTTCTTCGATGGCGTCGGGCTCCTCGGCGAGCGCCGCGCCGAGCGTGTTCAAGCCCACCGGGCCGCCCTGGTACTTCTCGATGATGGTGAGCAGCAATTTGCGGTCGACTTCGTCGAAGCCATGGCGATCAACTTCGAGCATGCTGAGCGCAGACTGGGCGGTGGGCAGATCGATGGATCCGGCGGCGCGCACCTGGGCGTAGTCGCGCACGCGGCGCAGCAGGCGGTTGGCGATACGTGGCGTTCCACGGGAGCGGCTCGCGATTTCGCTGGCGCCGGGACGATCGATGCTCACGCCGAGAATCTGGCCGGAACGCTCGACAATGACGCGGAGGTCGTCATCGGTATAGAACTCGAGCCGTAGCAGCAGACCGAAACGCGAGCGCAGGGGCGCGGAGAGCAGTCCTGCACGCGTCGTGGCGCCAATGAAGGTGAAGGGCTTTACGTCCATCGTGTGCGTCCGCGCGGACGGGCCCTGGCCGATCATGATGTCGAGCCTGTAGTCTTCGAGTGCGGAGTAGAGGATCTCTTCGAGCGCGGGCTGCAGGCGGTGGACTTCATCGATGAAGAGAACTTGCCGATCGCGAAGATTGGTAAGGATCGCCGTCAGGTCGCCCTTAATCTGCAGCGTCGGGCCGGACGTCTGCTGGAAAGCGGTGCCGAGTTCGTTGGCGATGATGTTGGCGAGCGTCGTCTTGCCCAATCCGGGGGGGCCGTAGAGCAGGACATGGTCCAGCGCCTCGCCGCGAGACTTTGCCGCCTGGATTGCCACATCGAGATTCTCTTTGACCTTGTTCTGGCCGATGAATTCCTGAAGGCGTTGGGGGCGAAGCTTGAGCTCAAAAGAGGAATCATCCTCGACCGGGGCGGCGGAGACGAGGCGGTCCTTGAGGTGCAACGCGGGATTGTCTTTGGCGGCGGACACTGAAGGGGATGGTAGCAGTTCTGAGTTCTGGGTTCTAGGCGTGGTCACGCGCTCGCCCGTGATGCGCGATGATCGCAACGAAACCCTGCGAAGCCCGGCTCCGCTTGCACGGCCGAGGGCAGCCCTCCCTACACAAGCGTTTCACTGCCCAATCACTCCCAACCTCACGCCCTTCAGCTTCCCCGCGTCGAACCATGCGACCTTCTGGCCGAACCAGGTCTTCGTGCCATTGAGCTTGTACCTCTTGGTTGCCGCTGCGAAGTCGCGCGTCGCGAGAAGGTATGCCACCGGGGCCTCTCCAAACCTGCCTAGCCGGTCCGAGAGCCAGCCTCCGTTGAAAGGAGCTGCCAGAATCACCGGCTCGCCTGGGAAATATGCGAGCTTGCCGAAGTCTTTCTGGGTTTCGGTAATCGGCTCGGCCCAACCATAAGCCTTGCGAAACAGGGCAACCGAGGCGTCGAGATTGTTAACGCCCAATACGACGTTCTCGACTCCGCTCACCGGCGCTCCCTTTACGCCGGCCGAGGTCTGGACGCGCCAGTCTCGCGGCGTCTGGTCCTCAATGACGAACGGCAGCGTGGAGCCGGGTGTTCCGGAGCCAACGTCAGCGGTCATCCACTCGACGGACATGCCGTCCGGACGCTTGCGGCTGCCACGCTCAGGCGGCTTAACCGGAATTCCAGCCTTCTTTAGCCGATCCACTTCTTGCAGCAAAACATTGGTCCCTACCGCCCATGCGCAGGTGACCGCATCCTCGGCCATAAACTTCGCCCAGCCGGAGCCCGCGGTCACGCCCGGCTTTATCGGCGCAATCAGTTCAACGTAAGACGCGTCATTGAAGCCGAGAATTGCCATCTGCGTAACGCCATTGCCGTGGGGACCGCCATAATCCGGAGTCATGCCCATGTCCGTGAAAATCCGTTGCAGCGCATCGAGATTTGATCCGCAGATCGATACGTGGTCGAGCTCGAGCGTCACGCTTTTGCTTTCCTCGGTCATTGCAGGTTGGGTCATGAGTAAGAGAAGCAACGTCGCGAACGACAAGCGGCAGCAGATCGGCGCACTGCGCTTGGGCATTCGTGCCCTCCTTAAAAGCAACGAAGAAACAGGAATAGTACGCTAGAATGCGAAATCCGGAAACGATTTCCTGCGAACCCCTGCGAACCCCTGGTCCGGCTTGCATTTGGTATATAATTATTCCTGACAGTATAGCTATCCATAACCATGCCCTTGAGCATCAAGAACGAAGCCACCGAAAGACTGGCCCGCCAGGTGGCCGGCGAAACCGGCGAGTCGCTCACCGAAGCCATTCAAAAATCGCTCGAAGAACGCTGGGAGCGGCTGAAGCGGCACCGCAAAGGCCACATCGTGAGCGGACAGATTGAGGATCTGCTGCGGCGAGTGGATGCGCTGCCGAACCAGGACTCGCGTCCCGAAGACGAAATTCTCGGCTACAGCGAAGGCGCCATTCCTCGCCCGGGCTCCCCGAATGGTCATTGACACATCCGCGCTCGTGGCCATTTTTTTAGGCGCGCCAGAACGCAAGCCGTTTCTCGAGCACATTCTTCAGGCAGAGACGAAGCTGATTTCAGCGGCGAACTCGCTCGAAACCGGAATTGTGTTAGAGGCAAGGCGCGGGGAAGCCGCGGGCCGCGAGTTCGACCTATTTGTCGTGCGGGCAAAGCTGGAAGTGGTTCCTGTGGATGCCGAGCAAGTGGAAATTGCGCGTTCCGCGTGGCACAAGTATGGCAAAGGGCGGCATGCGGCCGGTCTCAACTTCGGAGACTGCTTCGCCTATGCATTGGCCAAGTTCTCCGGGCAGGAACTCCTGGCCAAAGGAGAGGATTTTCGGTTTACCGACGCGGAACTGGTTCCGTGACTGGCGACTCTCTGCCGGCGGTCGCGCCTGCTTGACGGACGAATATGTCCGTCCCTGCGTTTGCGTCTATTCCTCTTCTTCCTTCACCTCGCCGCGCTCCGCTTTTGCCTTCTCGATAATTTTGTCCTGCAGTTGCTGCGGGACGGTGTCGTAGTGGTGCATTTCCATTGAGAAACTGCCACGGCCCTGCGTCATGGAAGTGAGATCGGCGCCGTAGGTGAGCATCTCGGCCATGGGCACTTCGGCTTTTACGATCGTGTTGCCAGCTTTGTTATCCATACCCTGGATGCGTCCGCGGCGGCTGTTGAGGTCGCCCATGATCGTGCCGGCGAACTCATCGGGGATGGAAATCTCGACGTGCATGATCGGTTCGAGCAGCGTCGGCTTGGCAACTTCCATCGCCTTGCGGAAGGCGATGCGGCCCGCCATCTGGAACGAGAGGTCGTTCGAATCCACGTCGTGGTAGGAGCCGTCGTAGAGGATGGCGCGAAAGTTCACCACAGGATAGCCCGCGAGATAGCCGCGGGTGGCGGCGTCTTTGATACCCTTCTCTACCGCGGGAATAAAGTTGCGCGGGATGGCGCCGCCGAAGATATCGTTGACGAACTCGAATTCAACTTCGGAGTTCCGCGGCAGCGGCTCCATCTTGATCTTGCAATCGCCGTACTGGCCGTGGCCGCCGGTCTGCTTCTTGTGACGTCCCTGGACGTCAGCTTTGCCGCGAATGGTTTCGCGATACGGCACCTTGGGCGCCTTCAGCACCACTTCGGCGTGGTAACGCTTCTTCATCTTCGAGACCACCACTTCGATGTGCTGCTGTCCGGTGCCCGCAATCAGAAATTCCTTGGTCTGCGGGTCGCGGAAGAAGCGCAACATGGCGTCTTCTTCCATCAGCTTGTGGAGGCCGACGCCGAGCTTGTCTTCGTCCGCGCGGCTCTTCGGCTCGATGGCAAATGTGATTGCCGGCTCGGGCAGTTGCACCATCGGATAGCGGATCGGCGATGACTTATCGCCCAGCGTGTCGCCCGTGAGAGTTTCTCTGAGCTTGGCGACCCCGCCGATATCTCCGGCATGCAACTCCGGAACCGGAATCATTTGCTTGCCCTGGACGACGGAAATGTGAGCGAACTTTTCCTGGATATTTCGATTGTAGTTTTGCAGCGAGGCGTCGTTCTTCAGCACGCCGGAGAAAACCTTGAAGTAGGAAATGCGGCCGGCGAATGCGTCCGACATGGTCTTGAAGACGAATACGGAAGCGGGCTCGTGATCGGTGCCCTTGCGTACCGGCGGCTCGCCGTTGCCGCCGACGGGCTGGCCGGGGATGGCGTGATGCTCGCTGGCGGCGGGCGTGTAGTCCACGATGAAATCCATCAGCTCGTCGACCGCGATATTGCCGAGGCCGGAGGTGAACAACACGGGAAAAAGTTTGTCTTCGCGGATCGCCTCGTGCAACGCCGGGACCAGATCCTCTTCGGGAATCGTTCCCTTCTCGAAGAATTCTTCCATCAACTCATCTTTGCCCTCAGCGATCAGCTCGACCAGCCTCTCGTGAGCTTCCTGGGCGACGCCGGCCATATCGGCGGGGATGGGGCCTTCCTTGCCTTTGCCGTTTCCGCCCATGTCGTAGGTGTAGGCCTTCATGCGGACGAGATCGACGATGCCGCTGAGACTCTTTTCTCTGCCGATCGGGAGCTGCAGCGGCGTGACCGCGCGGCCGAAAGCGTTGGTGAGCGATTCGAGCACGCGGTTCGCGTCGGCGCGCTCCCGGTCCATGCGGTTGACGACGATCATGCGCGGCAGGTCAATTTCATTGGCAGTATCCCAGACGCGCTGGGTCACAACCTCGACGCCTGCGACACCGTCGACGACGACGAGCGCCGCGTCCACCACGGGCAGCACCATCTTGGCCTCGTGCACGAACATATTGAAGCCGGGAGTGTCGAGCAGATTGATCTTTACCTTGGCCGCGTCCGCCTTGCCCCACTCGACAAAAGCGAGGCCGGTCCCAATCGACATCTTGCGGGCGATTTCTTCTTCGTCGTAATCCGTGGCGGCGGAACCGTCGTCCACGCGTCCGAAGCGCGGCGTGGCCCCGGCGGTAAAGAGCATGGCCGACACCAGAGTAGTTTTGCCGGCGTGCCCGTGTCCGATAAGGGCAAGGTTGCGGAGATTGGCTCCTTCGTACACTTTCACGGGTTGTCTCCTTCCGCAGGCTTACGGGAAGGGTGATAAGGCCCGGAATGAGGATGAGTACAGGGTACAGGCCAGCCCAACAACGCCTGCGAAACTTTTGATGCTAACACAGGGGATGGGTGTTGCGCAGGCCGGGTTCGCCTAGGGACGCCTAGGGACAGGCGCACTCGTCTGTCCCAGCGAGCGCAGCTCGCAGGCTTTTTTCTCGTCCATCCGTGCACCAAGAAGCGCAGCAGGAATTCGCTCGGGGTGGACGGCCGAGGGCGGCCGTACCCTGCGCGAGGATCGAAGACAGCCGGTTATAGCGTCGCACTCTTCTCCGCAATCAGCTTCTTAATCTTCTCCACAAACTCCGCCGTCCCCATGTCTTCCGTCTTTTCTTTCCCGCGGGTGCGGACGTTGACTGTATTCGCTTCCGCTTCTTTGTCCCCAACCACCAACAGGAACGGGACCTTCTGCATTGCGTGTTCGCGGATTTTCGCATTCATCTTTTCGTTGCGGGAATCGACTTCCACCCGCACCCCCGCAACCCGCAGTTCGGCCGCCACTTTGTCAGCGTACTCCGTATGCCGCTCGGCAATCGGGATCATGGCTACCTGTACGGGAGAGAGCCATACGGGGAAGGCTCCGGCGTAGTGTTCGATGAGGACGCCGAAGAAACGCTCGACGGACCCGTAGAGGGCGCGGTGGACCATGAGCGGCTGCTTGCGGGTACCGTCTTCGGCTACGTATTCGAGATCGAAGCGCTGCGGCAGGTTGAAGTCGAACTGCACGGTCGAGAGCTGCCACAGGCGCCCGATGGCGTCCACCAGCTTGATATCGATTTTCGGTCCGTAAAATGCCGCCTCGCCCGGAATCGTCTTGTACTCGATGTTGAGCTGCTGCAGCACTTTTTCGAGCGAGTTGGTCGCCATATTCCACTGGTCTTCACTTCCGACAAAGCTCTTGCGATCGTTCGGGTCCCAGGTGGAAAGCTCGGTTTGGAATTTGTCAAAGCCGAAGTCTTTGAGCACGTCGCCTGCGAACTCCACGCAATCCGCGATTTCCCTCTCAATCTGGTCGGGAGTGCAGAAAATGTGAGCGTCGTCCTGCGTAAAGCCGCGGACGCGCAGCAGGCCGTGCATGACGCCCGAGCGTTCATAGCGGTAGACCGTGCCGAGCTCGCCAAGGCGCACGGGCAGGTCGCGATAGGAGCGCAGCGAATCTTTGTAAATGAGAATGTGGCCCGGGCAGTTCATGGGCTTTACGCGGTATTCGGCGTCGTCAAGTTCCATGAAATCGAAAAAGTTCTGGGCGTAATAGCCCTCATGGCCCGAGGTGAAGAAAAGCTGGCGGCGCATCACGTGCGGCGTGTAGACCAGGGAATAGCCGCGCTTCACGTACTGTTCGCGCATCCAGTCTTCCATCTCTTTGCGGATGATGCCGCCCTTCGGATGCCAGAAGACGAGGCCCGGCCCGGCCAGCTCCTGGATCGAGAACAGGTCGAGCTGTTTGCCGAGTACGCGATGGTCGCGTTTCTTTGCTTCTTCGATGCCGGTAAGGTAGGCGTCAAGATCCTTCTTCGAAAAGAACGACGTGCCGTAAATGCGTTGCAGTTGCTGATTCTTTTCATCTCCCAACCAGTAGGCGCCGGCGATGTTCAGCAGTTTGAACGCTTTGATCTTCCCGGTCGAAGGCAGGTGGGGGCCGCGGCAGAAATCCTGGAACTTTCCGGTCTTGTAAATCGAAATCTTCTCATCGGGCTTGGTGAATTGCTCGATGAAGTGGCATTTCATGAAGTCGCCTTCGCCCTTATACTTCTCCAGCCCTTCCTTGCGGGGCAGAAATTCGCGGGCGTAAGGCAGGTTCTGCTGGACGAGCTCCTGCATCTTCTTCTCGATCTTCTCGAGGTCTTCGGGGGTGAACGGAGTCGGGCGATAAAAGTCGTAAAAGAATCCGTTTTCGGTCGGGGGACCGTGGCCGAGCTTGGTCTCAGGGAAGAGTTCAAGCACGGCTGCGGCGAGCAGGTGCGCGGACGAATGCCGATAGACTTCGAGCGCTTCCGGGTCGCGGTCGGTAAGGATGCGTAGGTCGGTGTCGCTATCCAGGGGACGGGTGAGGTCGATCAGGTTACCGTTCGTTTTGGCGACAAGAGCCGCGTCGGCCAGACGCGGACTGATGGACTTCGCGACCTCGAACGCAGTCGTTCCCCTGGGAACTTCTTTGCTGCTGCCGTCGGGAAGTTTCAGATGAATGTTCTCAGCCATGAATTTCCTAAGTTTACCATCTGCTCATCCAGGGGCAGGCCCTCCCCTCAGAGCCAATGAGAGCCAGGCACCGCATTGCACCTCCGACAAGAATCAAAGAGCATGACCTGATGACGGAAGATATTGTCAGCGTGTGGGGACGGGCGCCTCGCCCGTCGAGCCGAGCGCACCTCGGGATCTGCCGGGTGTCCCGCGAACTCTCGCCTCGCTAAGATGGCCGGATGTACTCGAGCACTCGAAGCTACGTGGTTCTTGGCGCGGCATGCAGAGTTTCGATTGCCGCCTTCACCCTTGCCGAGACCGCCTCCGTATCCTCGACCGTCAACCCCGCAGTGGAAATCGGTTCGCCAACTCGCATCTCCAGCGGCTGGCACTTGATGTGGTAGGTGTTCATCGGCAGCAGGTTGAATGTGTCGACGAGCGCGATCGGCACGATATCGGCCTGCGCCTTGATTGCCAGAAAGAATGTGCCCGGCAAGAAAGGTTGAATCCGTCCATCTGTCGTGCGGCCGCCCTCGGGAAAGATTACGAGCGGCATGCCGCCGCGCAGACTCCTCAGCGCTGACTTGATGGCGCCGATTGAAGCCGCCGGGTTCTGCTGATTGATGCAGACTTGCCCCGAGCGCTTAAGATGCCAGCCCACAAAGGGATAGGCGAGCAATTCGCTTTTGAAAATGATGCGGAATTGAAATGGCAAAAAGACATAGAGGATCGGAATGTCGAGTGCCGATGCATGGGTGACTGCATACACGCGAGGCTTGGAGTTGTCGAAACCAGCGCTATTCACGCCCGTGACTTTCACCGGCGACAGAATCGTCTTCATCACCAGCCGCGACCAGAGGCGGGCGAATTTGTGCTGGATGCGCCCGTTGCGGTCAAAGAGCGAGCAGCTCAGTGAAACCGTGCCCAAAATGATGGTGTACGCCCAGATGAGCGGCGCAAGAATAAAATACGAGCGCAGGCGGCTCGGCCAGCCATGGCGGTTGACGGGGTGAGCTCCGGACTGCCCCTCCGACCAGGTAGGGACAGCCGCCCCCGGCTGTCCAGCCGAGCGCAGATCGGCTTGCTCCTTTTCCAGCTCCGCAGTTGTAGCAATCTTGTTCAAAGTTGACGATCTGCAGACGATTCGCGGGCGGGGCGCTCGCGCCCACGGATGCTTAGATGCGGACGCCGAGGATTCGCATCGTCTCTCCCACAATGTAAATCGAACCTGTAACGACGACCAGGCCGCCTGCTCCGGCAACCTTCCGTGCCCGCTCCAGCGCCGACGCTACATCCTCGGCGCCTTCGATAGCAACGGACGCCGCCACCCGAGCCGCTGCCTGCCGAATCTCATCTGGGCTCGCCGAGCGTGGATTGCTGGCGTGGGTAACGATAACGCGCTCGGCAATGGGAAATAGAATCTCCGCCATCTCCTGCATGGCCTTGTCCCGCATCACCCCAAACACCATCGTGATCGCCCGGCCCTTTCCTGCATCGCGGTTCTCCGGATCGGGGTAGGCAGCGGAAAGAGTCGACCGCAACGCCCAGGCTCCGGCCGGATTATGCGCGACATCGAGCACATACTCAGGATCGTCCCCCGCAGCTGGCACCACCTGGAAGCGCCCCGGCCAATACGTCTCGCGGATGCCCCGGGCGATCGTCTCCGGCGTGATTTGCGCCGTGCCCTGATTATGCAGCTCCTCCGCCGCCCCGATCGCCAGCGCCAGATTGCGCAACTGATGACGGCCCACCATCGGGGAATCCACTACAATTTCTTTTCCCAAGACCGCGAGCGAATACCGCTGTCGCCGACCGCGTGAAGCGGTTTCCCAGGTACTCGGCACCAGGTACTGGCTACTTCCCGGCGACACCGGCGGCACATACGGCACGACATTCACCGCGCGCGCGCCTGCGTCCAGGATGGCGTTGCCGATCACATCGTTGGCTTCCGGCAATTGCGGCAGCGTAACTACAATCCCGCCGGGCCGGATGATCCCCGCTTTTTCGCGCGCTATCTCGCCGACAGTTTCGCCCAGATACTTCTGATGATCGAGCGAGATGTCAGTGATGATGCTGAGGCGCGGCTCGACCACGTTGGTCGCATCCAGACGCCCGCCCATGCCGACTTCCAGCACAACCATATCCGGCCGGCTCCGCGCGAAATATTCAAAGCCCATCGCGGTTAGCATCTCAAAGAAGCTCGGATGCCACGGCAGATCGCCTTCCCCGACCAACCGCTCGGCAGTCCGGTCAACCACATCGTGGAGCATCACGAAATCGTCGTCGCTGATCGGCATGCCATGGAGGCGAATCCGCTCATTGATACGAACCAGATGCGGCGAAGTGTAAAGCCCCGTCTTCAGTCCCGAAGCCCGGAGGATGGATGCCAGAGTGGCGGCGGTCGAACCCTTGCCGTTGGTGCCGGCGACCAGCACAGCCGGAAAGCTGTTTTCCGGATGGCCCAGCGCCGAAAGCAGTACGCGCATGTGCGCTAGATCGAATTTGCGCGACGGCGTCTCCGCCAGCTCGTGGCCGAGCGCGTACATCTGCGCGACTGCGGTTTCATAGGACATCGGTCGCTGGTCGTTCGTCGCTGTTCGTTCGGGCACTCGGGAAGGCCTCGTTTTCGCTCTTCGCCTCAGCGGGCACATCCAGGGTAGCAAGTCCGGCCTACGGTTTCGACTCTCTCTCCTCAGAAGGCGGCCGCCACAGGTCAAAGCGCTTCCCGCGTACCCTGAGCAGGAATCCGAACGCTAGGTCGCAAGAGGAGGGGTTTCGGAACGACCAACGACGCTTCAAGCAGCCTGCACCATGAATTCCAACGCCCGCGCGAGATATGGTTTCAGTTCCTTGCGCGGGACCACGGCATCGAGCATTCCGTGTTCCAGGAGAAACTCGGAGCGCTGGAACCCTGGCGGCAGCTTCTGCCGGATTGTCTGCTCAATCACCCGCGGTCCTGCGAAGCCAATCAGCGCGCCCGGTTCGGCGATGTTGAGATCGCCCAACATGGCAAACGATGCGGTCACGCCACCCGTGGTGGGATCGGTCAAGACCGAAATGTACGGAACCCGCGCCGCGTCTAAACGCGCCAGTGCGGCGGAAATCTTCGCCAACTGCATCAGGCTGATCACGCCTTCCATCATGCGGGCGCCGCCCGACGCCGAAACGATGATAATCGGCGTCCGCGTTTCCATCGCCTTCTCAATCGCGCGCGTAATGGTCTCGCCCACCACCGCTCCCATGCTTCCGCCGATGAACGAATATTCCATCGAACTCACGATCACTGGGCGGCCATTCAGCTTGCCATGGGCATTGATGATGGCGTCTTTCAAGCCCGTGTCAGCCTTCGCCCGCTTCAGGCGCGAGGAGTACGATTTCAGGTCCACAAACTTCAGCGGGTCGGTGGAGGAGAGATTGCTGTCGAAGACGTCGTATTTGTTGTCGTCGAGAAGCTGCGCCAGGCGCGCCCGGGCGTCGATGCGGAAGTGTTTGTCGCACTTCGGGCAGACGTTCAGATTGTCTTCGAGGTCCTTCTTCCAGATAATCTGGCGGCATTCGTCACACTTCACCCACAGCCCCTCGGTGCGAACTTTCTTCTCGCCCGAGGTGTCCAACTCGCCGGATTGTCGCTTGAACCAAGTCATAAGAAGCAGTTCTCAGTTGCCGGTTCTCCGTTCTCAGCAAAACCGGCCCTGCTGAGAACCGAGAACGGATGTCGAACTAGTATTCAATTCCTCTCTGCGCCATCACGCCTTTCTCGTAAGCATGCTTTACCTGGCGCATTTCGGTCACGTTATCGGCAAGCCCAACAATGGTCGGATGCGCGTTTCTCCCGGT
>Ga0210403_10005160_pt1 | contig 11138 bp, 4 predicted proteins | sample IncBWC19MmetaG_FD_150863 | JGI IMG/M metagenome (GOLD analysis project Ga0210403, IMG submission 150863) | Forest soil microbial communities from Barre Woods Harvard Forest LTER site, Petersham, Massachusetts, United States - Inc-BW-C-19-M | ecosystem: Environmental > Terrestrial > Soil >... | reverse complement strand
ACACTTTTTCCCAGACCATATGGTCTGGGAAAAAGTGTTGCCTTTTGAAAAAAGCAAAAGCATGAGCTAACATTAGGTCTCTAACTTTCTAACCATTTGACAAAGATTGGGGAGCATGCTTTGATAATATCCCAAAGTTGATGGATTTATTGATCATGGACAATAGTGCCAAAATTGCCACCTCTATTCTACAACACACTGGATGCAGGAAGGATTTTTTTTTTTAAAAAAAAACCTGGAAATATTGTGATGGTGTTTTAAAATGTTTTACTGTGTTTTCTCCAGAAAAATTGCAAAAAAATAAATCATACTTTATGAATATTTAATTCAAATTATTGTAAAAGAATATTACTTATTTATAGATGAAATATAGGAGAAATACAATAAAATTCAAGAAATATGTTAAAAATATGATGTAACTTGCAAAATATTCAAAAAAAAATAATATAAAATATGTAGTATTCCTTCAATATAATTTGAAATAAAATATTCATAAAGTATGATTTATTTTTTTGCAAATTTTCTGGAGAAAACACAGTAAAATATTTTAAAACACCATCACAATATTTCCAGGTTTTTTTTAAAAAAAAAAAAACCTTCCTGCATCCAGTGCAATAATAATGCTCCCAAGGTATATACACCACACCATGGAGAAATGCAAACCAAAGAAGGTTTGTCACTAACAAAATTTGTATACAAACAGCTCACCAATATCATGTAGTTAGTGTTTCCAATGGCTAAGCCAGTCAAAAGCCAAAAACTCTCTATTAAGTTTTTGGCTTTTGACTGGCTTAGCCATTGGAAACACTACATGTAATTCAACAAAAAAGGCAAAATGAACACAAATTTTGTATGGTGGGAGAAAAAAAATGGAGCTGAATGGGAGTAAGCCCCATTGAGTTGATGACTGCTTTTGGCAGTCAACAATCATATAGCTGCCTCTATGAGCAACAAAGAGCCAGTTTTTCAAACAGACTAACCAACCAACAAGGAAGGCCTATATATTTACCTCCTCATGTCTTCAATCAGAGGAAGGCATCAGAACAGGTTACAAAAGCATAGAGGTGGGTTGCTTTCCATTAACTGGACAGGGAAAACTCTATGTCTCTTGGTAAGTGGCAAGGTTATCTCCATGAAGAGAGCATCTGGTAGCCAGCAGATCAAAGAAGGGTTCTATTTGGTGCTCCAAAAAATATTGCCTTGACTTTTTCCAGGTCACATTTCCACACTTATGATGAGAATTTCACTCAGGTTCCCTCTTTCTCCTAAATTGTTTGATTTGATAAAAAGGGAAGAAATTTATTGAAAGAATGGCTGGATTCAAAGAGCCTTTGAATTTTTATAAACAAAACAAAATAGAACAGAAGGAATATGATGGGGGGAAATAAATGCCCATGGCCAAAAACACCTTTGCAATCTAATATCCACCTAGTGCATTATGACTCTGGCTAGGGTTGCAACTCCTGTACCAGAAATTAGCACCATGTGGGTAAAGAGGTTGCAGAAATATCTTACAATGTCTTCTGTATCTTGAGGTCCCATTCGGCCATGATATAAATCTCTCCAAAATTCCCAGTTACTATTGTAATTTCTTGCCACAACACAAAGGATGGTGGTGATGACAATGGCATAAAAAAGCCCTACAGTGGTAGCACTGTGAGCAAGTTGAGATGTCAAGCTTGGGGAGATTGCTGGGTATGTGGCATTTGTGGTGTGGTTCATGTTCTGAGTCCTCTTTAGAGGAATCGGTCTTTACCCTGGTGGAAAGCCAAGATTCTTGTCTATGTTGCGGCAAAGGCCGGTTTCTGAGTATTGTATCAAGAACTTTACTTGTTTGTAAACCTTACTGTAACTGTATTTACGCCAATCCTCTGCTTCGTCGTGCTGCTTGTAATGTATAAGTATTCAGCTCAGCAGTATGCTTCACTTTCAATCTATCTTAGACACTAGACTGGTGACCATCCCTTCTAGACGTGCAGCACAAGGCTTTTCTTCATCCTCTAGTATGTATGCACAGTGAAACTGCCACCTGTCAAACTGAACGATATCAACACTTGCTTGTGTACATGGTCTGCCCACATTGGCTTTCCAGAGGACATTCCTTGAGGGATAAGATACATGTGACACGTTAAGTTCAGATTGCATGGGCACCCACCGCACTCGCTCTCCACACCTGCGCGTTCTCACTCACCATGCCCACGTGTTCTCACTCACCATGCTTGCCTGCTCTCCCAGTGGTAACATTTTTTGCTGCACTAAACCATGTGTACTGGTACCACTGGTCAGTTCATATTGACTTTATGCAAATGCCTTCCATGAGTTTGCCTTATCATCCCCACTTGGCAACATCTAATTGCATGAACATCCCCTCGTCTCTCTCGCAGCCTAATTTTCTTTCATCCTCCCTGCACACCCCTCTTCTCACATTTCCCCAAACAGATTTTTGTGCGAACCACAAACATCGACTCCATGTATGTTTTGTACATTTAACTTGTGTGCTACTGACCTCCAGCACAGATTTGACACTGCCCGAAGCGATATGTATGGGCACAGAAACTCGACTCGCTGCAGGAACATGTCACAGCGATGCAGCAGAGCTGCGACGACGCGGAGGAACAGATCTGTATCGCGGATGACGCGAGCAAGTCCGTCTTGGAATGTGCTGGCAAGTTACAGGACGAGAGGTTCATTTCATTTCCCCATTGTGAACGAACAACAATGCACAGAAACACGATCAAATATCAGCGTACCATCCTCACGCACTTCCTCGTGTGTTTTACCTTCCCAGAAGACGAAGCGAATGCCATCGCCGTGCGATGTAATGCAATGGATAGGACGGAGCGCATAAGGCAAGAAGGTAGAGTGTTGATGGTTGGAGGGGACAGAGAATTGGTGGGTTGGACCTGGGGGGAGGCTGGATGCTTGCGAGGTACGCGTTTGGATAGCCATGATCAATATTGCTCATGGGAGGGGCAGGAAATGGGGTATTTTTTCCCTGGGTGTATAAGGCCACATCTTTTTTTTAAATCTATCAAAGAGCTAGCTATTGCAATAAACAATTGCGGACGGTGATATTTAAGTTGACTGAGGTTCATCTAGATCAAGAACGTGAGATTAAAATATCTGATGTATTGCTGGTGCGCTTGAGGTCTGAATCTCACTCTATGTTTATTCCAATGACTCCCTTACATTACCAGTTCATTTTTCCTTTGGCTTGACAGCAATTGACCACTTTTATTTAATATTTGTTACCGTCGGCGAAATACACTGTCACATGTGACTTGACACGTCAGAGCCTTTCTACCCATGACTACCATTATCCTTACTCAGAGAATACTCTTTCTATTACTTGTTGTATTGTTTCTGTTACCCTGTGGTAGCATATTACAGTCCTTATGCTTGAGGGTAAGTGGCCATATTGTTGAGTTTTTGGTGCATATGTCTCACCAGTTATAATGTTTCGTTATGGGTATGCCAGTCGCTTGCAAACATTGGCTCAAATGACCACCATTTCAGCGATGCCGATGGCTACAGGAACTGTAATGGTAAGCTTTTGTGTGATTATCCTTTAATTGATTGTTTCTTCAGTACGGTTGCTATGCCCAATATTCAATATATTGAGGCTGTTAGAGATTCTTCTTCCTGGATAACACACGACGAGTTGTGTGTTTTCCAGGAACATTACAATACCCCCTTCATAACACCCATCAATGCCATTCATAATATCAGCCTTGCTGAGATATATTATAATAACAATACAACCGCTAATATCCATTATACAAAAAATACGACCAATAATCACCATCATATAAAAAATATGACCAATAATCTCCATTATATAAAAAATACTATACAAATCTCGTATGACGGGATTATGTCTATATCAATACCCATAACCATGTTTAATTGGCATGCATATTCACAAAGCACAAGCATAAAAATAAATAAAAACATGAGAATTTTTCGCAACTTGTTTGCTTCTAATTTATTCAACTACAATATACATTTTTGGTCCACATTTATATATATATTAGAGTTGTATTGGAGATTGATGCTGAACACATGTAGATACATTTTCATTCTGGACTGGCAATACCACTGTCCTGTGAGATATTGTAAAAGAACTGCTTTGTATCTTCGAAGGCATTTGTATTATAAACATGATTTTGCAATAATGGTTAAGAAACTCTCAAGTTTTTTTGATATTCAGAATATTCAGTTTGAGATAAAATTACAGTTCATATATTATAAGTGTTTATTTCAATCTTTAAGACTTAATTATGCTTTTCATGGTTTGGTATCAATATACACATTATGTCCAAGCATCAATAATAATGCTTATTACATTATAGGAGGAGGTTTGAATGTCTTTTCATTTAAAGAACTTCAACCATATGCCATTCATATAAGTATGGAAAATGTGAATTTGCATTTTAAGTTAAAAGAGGTTCTAAAATCAAATGGCATAGAAAACAGACTTCAAGATTCAAATTTAACTATAATAAAAAATATTCCATTACAATATTTATTACCAAGATTAACTGTAGCTGAATTACGTACAATTGCAACTTATCATGGATTACACACCAATTCAAAAACAAAAAGTCTAGATGTTCAAAATCTAATTATTAATCATGAATGTGAATGTGATGAGTTGATGTATATGTTTGAAACAATTAATATAGAAAAAAATATCCATGATCGATCAATTCAATCTAAACTAGCTGCTTTGAAAAGAAATAAAAAGAGTCATGATAAAAAAGGCTTATCTTATAAGATTGCTAATTTAGAATCGGTGAAGAAGTATCAAAAGAAATTTAATGTCAAATATAAGACTTCTCATTTACTAGCAACAAAAACATACAAAGAGAAGAAAATAATATCTAGTTTTCCTCCTGATATACCTACATTAAAGCTACAACATCAAATAATAACAGATGCATGTAAAGCTATGTCTCCAAATGAATTTATGGAATCTGGTTGTGCTGTATGTGGAAAGTTAACTTTAATAAGTCAATTAAACAAATTATCAGATAAAAACATTAACTTGAACATTCTTATTAACTCTAAAGTGACTCAACAAGAACGATTTTGTGTAAATGATCCTATCAAAGGTTTAAATGATCCTATATTGATTAAAGACTTGAATAGTATTTGTAAACCATGTCATAGATCTTTATCAAAAGGAAAAGTTCCACTTATGGCTTTATCAAATGGTAAATGGCTAGGTAATGTACCAAAAGAGCTTGCAGATCTTTCTTTTACAGAGCAATTATTAATAGCTAAAGTGAGACATAATCGTTGTATAGTCAAAGTATCTTCTGGGATGCATAAAATGAGAGCTAATGCCATTTCTTTTGCAAATCCCATACCAAAAATCTATGATATATTACCACCACCAATAAAAGAGCTAGATGAAGTTTTAGCATTTATATACACAGGTCCTTGTCAACCAACAAAGGCTGATTTTGAAAGAACTCCTCTTTTAGTTAGACGTAATAAAGTCAAGATTGCTTTGGAATGGTTAAAATTAAACCACTGTGATTATTTTGATTTGGAGATATCACAGAGAAATCTTGATGAATATCCAGAAGACATGCCTCCTGTTGTAATAGACTATAGACAATCATTTACCAATAAAAATCCAGAATCATCTGCAACACATGAAACTGAAGAAGAAGAAGGTACAGATGTAGGTAAATGTTCATTTGTGGTTCAAGGTTTAACCGGAGAAGAATATTCTACTAAAAGTGTAAAAGCGTTGAAAGCCATTGCTCTTAAACATTTAACAAGCAATGGAAAAATTTTAGCTATTGGTCATGAATCTCAACCACAATCTGTTTATAATAACCCACAATTATTTCCACAAATGATGCCATGGTTATTTCCATATGGGCTTGGTGGCATTGGTAATTCTTCACAAAGTGGACATATCTCTGATATGGCACATAAAAGACATCTTTTAATGTATTATGATAAAAGATTTCAAAAAGATCCATACTTTCCATTAATAGCATTTAATCATGAACAAATCAAAGAATCTACCACAGCTGGATACTTATTAGCTGAAAAAGAAAAATTTGAAGATATTTCAAAGAGACTTATGGATGTTGATTTGAGTACATTAAAAAATTTAGCAAAACGAATGGAAGATGGAGAAAAAATTCAACCAGAAACAGATGAAGAAAAATCATGTTTTCAGTTGATTAAAGATCTTGATCATGTTGGAGGTCATGTAAAAGGATCAATTACAAATAAAAAATATATGCGTAATGAAATTTGGTCATTAATATCATTTTTGGGTGCACCTTCATGGTTCATTACATTTTCACCTGCAGATAATAAACATCCTATCTCATTATATTTTGCAGATACTAAAGAAACATTTAGTCCTGAGCTTAGAGACTATAATGAAAGGTACAGACTAATTGCTCAAAATCCTGTTGCTGGTGCTAGATTCTTTCATTTTATGTCTCAAATGTTCATAAAACATGTACTTGGTGTTGGTCAAAAACATCCTGGAATTTATGGAGAAACAAATGCATATTATGGTACAGTGGAGCAACAAGGACGTTTAACATTGCATATGCATATGCTTCTTTGGATCAAAGGTTCATTATCACCACAAGAAATTAGAGATAAAATAATGAGTCCTAATTCAGATTTTCAGAAAAAAATGATTGAGTATCTTGAAAGTGTTCATATAGGTGAATTTTTAACTGGAACAATGAGTGATGTAAAAAGTGAAGTTGATAAACATTCAAACCATCAAGATTATCAAGACCCAACTCAAACACTTCCTGAAGCACCTCCACCTTTATGTAATGAACTTAGTGATGATTGTTTTGATTGTAAAAAACAAAATTCTTGGTGGATTAAGTTTAAACACACTGTTGATGACATTGTACTTAGATCAAATGTTCATAATTGTAGTCAAAATCCAACAAATGGTGAAAAAGCTATAAAAAAGAATAGACCTACTTGTATTAATCAACATGGAAAATGTAAGGCTAGGTTTCCTAGACAAATATTTGAACAAACAGAGGTTGATCCACAAAGTGGTGCTCTTAATGTTAAAAAAGGTGAAGCATGGATTAATACTCTTACTCCTATAGTTACATATCTTCTTAGATGCAATTCAGATGTAACAAGTCTTCTTTCAGGAACAGCTATTAAAGCTATTGTGGCATATATTTCTGATTATGTAACCAAACCTGGTTTGAAAACATATACTATTTTTGATACAATAAAAAGTGTATTTGATAGAAACTCTCAAATGTTAGGTGGTTCTATGACTAGGAAAGAAAAGGCTAGACGGCTTATTACACAAATAGTTAATTCATTAACTTCAAAGATGGAAATCGGTGGTCCAATGGCTTCATTATATTTATTAGGCAATCCTGATCATTATACAAATTATAAATTTATACCATTTTATTGGAAAAACTATGTTAGAGAAGTAATGTCAGCTTGGCAATCCCTGAATGATAAAGAAGATGTCAACATGTCTCCTGAAAAAGTAGTTCTTATAAAAGCCAAAAATAAATATGTAGGTATTTCATCTGTTTATGATTATATTTACAGGCCCAAGGAGCTGAGTGAAAAAAATCTATATGAATGGATTCAAATGGCAAAAAGAGTAAAAAAGAAGCTTGATATAAATCAAATGCATAATATTATATCTGAAGGTGAAGATGAACTCGATCTTATTAGTTCCAATATAAATGAAGTTAAAATTTCAAAGTCTTTACAGCCATCTTTGTTACAATCTAGTCTTGAAACGTGTTTAAAAAATGATGACACTGATGAACTAAATATTCAAAGTGAATGTTCCATTGATTTTATTATTGATGATGCATGTGAAGAATATAAAGAAAAGGTTTATGAATCAGACCCTGAGCAAGAGTTATACTTTTTAAAAGATCATCCTTTATATGAAACACATGTAGTTGATTTTGATTTAAGTAAAACCAATGTTGTTCCCAATTTTATAGGTGGATCATTACCCAGACGTGATTATGGAGATAGAGAGTATTACTGTGCAACTATGTTAACCCTTTTCAAGCCTTGGAGAAATGGAAAAGATCTTAAAGGTGAAGATTATTCTTGGGATGAAACTTTTATTAATCATAAGTTTACAGCTCATCAATTGACATTAATTGACAATTTTAACATCAGATATGAATGTAATGATGCTAGAGATGATTATTCTGCTCAACTTAAAAATGGTGATCTTGTAAATGGGTTTTGTCCAAGTTGGATGTCTTCTGAAATTATAAATGAAATCGATGATCCTAACAGAGATGATTTTGTAGATGAAGAAACTATCAATGATGAAGATTATGGAATTAATAAATACTCTAGCCTTGGTCCATATGGACAAGTTATAAAGGCTCAAATGGATGCTACTGAGAATAGCATAAAAAATGCAGGATGGTTAGATGGTAGCCCTGATGGTATAAATATAGTTGATACAACTCTTTTTGAGCCATCAATTATTCAACCTGGTATTAAATGGAAAAACATAATACGAGAAAAAAAACAGGAGATTTTTGCTAATCGCTATAAATATGCAGAACATAAAAATTCATATAACACCAATAAATTTACAGATTTAAATGAAAACAATGTTAAGTTAGTTGACCAAGCATATTTGAAACATAACTTTATTGCCAAGTCCAAAATCGCACAAAACAATATTAATGATACCGTTCAACAATTTAATTTGAATATAGAACAAGAAAGAGCATTCAGAATTGTTGCCAATCATACAGTCTGTCCTGAAAGTGAACAGCTCAAAATGTATTTAGGTGGAATGGGTGGAACTGGAAAATCTCAGGTTATTAAAGCTCTTAAACATTTCTTTGAAAAACAAAATCAGTCTCATAGATTTGTAATTCTTGGCCCAACTGGAACATCAGCAGCATTGCTTGGTGGTTCAACTTATCATTCATTTTTAGGCATAACAATGAATAATGAAAGTAGAAGTAATAACTCAACTATTGCTCAGGTTAAATCTCGATTGGAAGGTATTGATTATATTTTTATTGATGAAGTTTCAATGTTAGCTTGTCATGAAATGTATAAAATTAGTTTACAGTTAGCAAAATGCTTAAATGTTGTAGATTTACCCTTTGGTGGAATTAATATGATATTTGCAGGAGACTTTGCTCAATTACCACCGGTTGGGGGTGCTTCTTTATATAGCAGTACAGTTGGTACACAAGTCCATGCTGGATTAAAACCTCATTTTCAAGAAGCTGCTATAGGAAAAGCTTTATGGCATCAGGTCACAACTGTAGTCATTTTAAGAGAAAACATGAGACAAAAAACCCAAACATCAGCTGATGAAGCATTAAGATCAGCCCTTGTTAATATGCGCTATGGGGCTTGTACACCAGAAGATATAAGGTTTTTAAGAACCAGAATAACAGGCCCTCGTCCTGAACAACCTAAAGTTGCCAGAAAAGACTTTAGAAATGTGGCAATTATCTGTGGTGTTCATACTCAAAAAGATAAAATAAATCAGTTGGGTTGTGAAAGATTCGCTGAAGAAACAAATCAAAAATTGACAAATTTTTATTCAGTAGATAAATGGGGTAAAGAAAAAGATCTGGCAACAAAAAACAAATGGGGAAAGTCCAAAGCTACAGCAAAAGTAAAACACAAATCTAATATTATTGATTATGATGATCAGTTAGAAATATGGAAACTAAGACATGGAGCTACTGAACATTTTCCAAGTAAGTTATCTTTATGTGTTGGCATGCCTGTTATGATTAGAAACAATGATGCAACTGAACTTTGTATAACTAAAGGACAAGAAGGATTTGTTGTTGGATGGCAATCGGCCAAAGGTCCTCACAATAAATGTATATTAGATACTTTATTTATAAAACTAGATAAACCTCCACAAACAGTAAATATCCCTGGGCTTCCAGAAAACATTGTTCCCATTGTGAAAAGTACTAAGACAATTAATTGTATATTTCCCAGTGATCTAAAAGAATCTGTAGAAAGACAACAAGTTTGGGTTTTACCAAATTTTGCAATGACAGCTCATGCATCTCAAGGAAAAACTAGACCTCAGAATGTTGTTCATCTTAATAGCTGCCGTACTCACATGGCTTATTATACTGCATTATCTAGAAGTGCTAGTGCAGCTGGTACTATTATTATTCAAGGCTTTGATATAAATGTCATCACAAGAGGCTGTTCAGGGTATCTAAGACAGGAATTTAGAGAACATGAAATCCTTGATGATATTACTAGATTAAAATATGAAGGATACCTTCCTACACATATTAATGGTCATTTAAGAAACACTATAATTAGACAATATCAACTATGGAAAGGTATTGATCATGTACCTGATAAAACAGACAAGTATTTAAAATGGTCAACAAATGATCCATTTTCACTTTTACCCATAGTTACAGATAGTCCATGGCAGTTATTAGATAAATCCAAGATACCAATGTTTTTATCTACTTCCAAGAATGATACTATGTTAAATTCAAAGAGAAAACTAGAAAAGAAGGAAGAAAAAGAAGACTCTGAAAACATGTCAATTAAAAAACATCAATTTGAAAAACGTAAATTTGAAGATATAGAATCATCATCACAAAAAAGGAAACAATCCAGAGTTTTTATTGATGAATCTCCAATTGGTCTTATGTGGGACAGTGTCAATTATAGTTGTGCCTATGATTCATTATTCACAATTTTGTTTAGCATTTTTAAAGAAAATCCTCAAACTTGGAGAGCACTGTTTCAAAATATCAATGCAAATTACTTAGGATTACTTGCCAAAGGATTTACCAATGTGATAAAAAGAAATTTGCCATTGGAAAGTGCTAGAGATGTGGTTAGAGTTCAACTTCATTCCATGAATCATACATTATTTCCAACAGGTTCAGCTGGTACAAGTGTGTCAGAGTTAGCTGAAACAATGTTTAAACTAGATCATATCATTGCAAGCTCAAGAGATATCTGTAGTAATTGTGATTTTAAAGATGATGAAATTGATGACAAGCTTGGATATGTCATACATGCACATTCTACAATGAAATCACATACAACTATGCATTGGGTTAATAATATGTCTCACAAAAGTCACAATCTGTGTCCTGAATGTC
>Ga0210403_10005158_pt1 | contig 11138 bp, 7 predicted proteins | sample IncBWC19MmetaG_FD_150863 | JGI IMG/M metagenome (GOLD analysis project Ga0210403, IMG submission 150863) | Forest soil microbial communities from Barre Woods Harvard Forest LTER site, Petersham, Massachusetts, United States - Inc-BW-C-19-M | ecosystem: Environmental > Terrestrial > Soil >... | reverse complement strand
GCCTAAACGCCAAAGCTTTTTGGTGCACGATGTCGCCCGTTGATTTCCAGCAGACCGTGCAAAGAATTTCAAAGGGATTGCCGCGCACGGATCGCGGTCTTTGGGATTTCGGCCACGCCAGAGATGAAGCTGCGCACCATTGCAGGGCAAGTGCGTCACACGATCAGATCGTGCGGCACGTGGGTAACGACAACGTCCCCCGCATGGTGCGGAACGATACTGAAATGGTCAGCTGAATGTTGCCCAGGCGGAGACAGCTCAATTGTTTGCGTCTCTGAAATCTCCGGCAGCCCGTGAGGTCCAGCGGAATTTTCGTGAGGACTGATCGATGCCGGGGTGTGGTCCTCAGGTACGCGGTCGATGACGTCTGAACCTTTATGACCGGGAAGCTCGTCCTTGAACTTGAATGAGTCTCCAAGCACGAGCTTGCCTGCTGCCTCCGAGCGATGCATGTGAATCTCAGCAGCATTAACCGGGCCGGTGTTTGTCACGATCGATTCCGAATGCTCTTTCAAATCGGAATGATCTTTTGATGCCGAATGTTCCTCCAATTTAGCATGATCTCTCGAATGCACTTTATTGTTTGACGTGGCGGCGCCGCTCGTTTCAGAAGCTGTATTTTCATCGCTGTGAGATTGTGGGCCTCCGCCCTCCGGCGTCGCGCCATTTTCGACATGCGACGGCTCGGCGGCCGTCTTCGGCGCGGTGATATCCGTATTGTTGATCGTGACATTCGGGGGTGTCACGGCTCCGTTGCCGATCGGCATCGAACCGGCGCTGTCGTGCACCGGCGTTTTATCGAACGTGACGTTATTTTCCATCGGCGCAGTGGCGGGGCCGCGCTGCGGTTCGATCGAGTGTCGGCTTGCCAGAATAACGACCGCGTCATCGGTGTGTTCGGTCGCGGGCGTCCGGCCTTCGTCGAAACTGCTAAAGCTCAAGCTCCCCTCGGTCTTTTGCCACGTCCAGTCGCTGGCGGCGAGGTGTGCGCCATCACTGATGGTCGTGCCGGACGAAACGAGGGCGGTGGTCATCGCGGCGATCGTTGCGTCGTTTGCCGCCGTCGCGGTCAGCCGATGATCGATCGGCTCACCGGCTATCGCGACGGCCGCCACTGTCGGCTCGGGGACGAAATCCGACGCCTGAATGGTCGCAATCCCCTGGACATGCATCTCCAGCAGACCGGAAGCGCCGATGCGCAGGGTCTGGTCCGTCGGATTGATGTACACAATGGTTTCGTTGTCGGCGCTGTCATAGAGCCAGGCAATGGTATGCGCCGGCACAGACGTGCTCCTGGGGGTCAGTGCCAAAATGACAAAGCCCAGTGCGCCGAGAGCCGATAAATCGATCCTGTCGGACCCCGATCTAAAATCGGAGATGGTGTCGACGCGGGTGGCCCGAAAATCCGCTGCGGACAAAAAAACGAAGCGGTCGTTTCCATTGCCGCCTGCAAGTGAGTCCGGCCCGTGTCCGCCGAGGAGCGTACCGTTCCCGCTGTGGCCGTTGATCGTATCGCTTCCCGAGCCTCCGTAGATCGTATCGGTCCCGTCAGTGCCTTTGGTCGTGTCATTGCCGGCGCCTGCGTTGAGAAGGTCCGCTGTGCCGGTGCCGTTGGCGGTGCCACCGGCGGCACCCGCAAGGACGATTTGGGCTTCGTTAGCTCCTGCCGCGATGCTGTCGGTCTGAGGGATCGTCGGATCGGCCACGACCTGCGTCCCGGTGGCCAGGTGGTCGAAATCATCGCCGTCATCGTCGTCTGCGCCGTGGATGGTGATGGTCACCGCCTGTGCGGTGCCGTCTATGGTGTGCACCGTGAAGGTGTCGGTCAGCGTGTCGTCGGCGTCGAGCGCGCGCACCGCGTAGTTCGTGTCGTCGAGTGTGTAGGTCCACACGCCAGCCGCGGTCATTGTGAAGGTGCCGTAGCCGCCATCGCTCTTCGTCGGCGAACTCACCGCCGTAAAGGTGTTGGGCGGATTGTCGACGTCGGTATCGGTGAGCGTGCCCGTCGCTCTCGGCATACCGGGCCCATCATCCTCATCATCGCCAGCCCCGATCACTGAGCCCGTTGTCTTGCCGGAAATGATGGCGGCGTCATTGGTTCCGTTGATGGTGATCGTCACCACCTGTGGGGTGCCGTCGATCGTGGTCACCGTGAAAGTGTCGGTCAGCTTGTCGCCAACGTTGAGCGCCTGCACCGCGCTGTTGTCGTTGTCGAGCTTATAGGTCCAGACGCCATTCGCCGTCATCGTGAAAGTGCCGTAGCCACCCGCGCTCGCCGTTGGCGAGGTGACCGCCGTGAAGGTGTTGGGCGGATTGTCGACGTCGGTATCGGTGAGCGTGCCCGTCGCGGTCGGCGTGCCGGGCGTGGCATTCGCGACGCCCCCAGCCTCGACCGCTGAGCCGGTTGTGGTGCCGGAAATGATGGCGGCGTCGTTGGTGCCGTGGATGACGATCGTCACCACCTGCGGGGTACCGTCTATGGTGGTCACCGTGAAGGTGTCGGTCAGCGTGTCGCCGACATTGAGCGCCTGCACCGCGCTGTTGGCTTCGTTGATGGTGTAGCTCCACACGCCAGCGGCCGTAATCGTGAAAGTGCCGTAGCCACCCGCGCTCGCCGTTGGCGAGTTCACCGCCGTGAAGGTGTTGGGCGGGTTGTCGACGTCGGTGTCGGTGAGCGTGCCCGTGGCGGTCGGCGTGCCGGGCATGGCATTCGCGACGCCCCCAGCCTCGACCGCTGAGCCGGTCGCGGTGCCGGAAATGATGGCCGCGTCGTTGACGCCGTTGATGTTGATCGTGAAGGCCCGACTGGCTGAGAGCGTGCCGTCCGACACCGTGATCGTGAAGCTTTCGGTCGTCGGCGCCTGCAACGCATTGATCGCGCCGCTGTTCGGGACGAAGGTGAAGGCGCCGGTCTTGCTGTCGACGAAAAGCGTGCCGAACGGGCCGGTGTTCGATACATCGAATGTCACCCCGCCCAGTACCGTGTTGCCGGCAGTCCCCCCGCTAATGCCGAAGGTCAGTGCACTGCCAGTGGCACTGCTGGCAGAGAAAGTTCCGCTGGTGGTGGTGAAGGTGTCAAACACCCTCGTGTCGATTTCGGTCGGCCCGGTCGCCGCATTCAGGGTCGGCGGCTGCGGAGGCAGGATAAAGATATCAGGAACCTTGATGAACGTCGCCTCTAGCGGAGGGAGCGACTTTTCCGGTGCGGAGGAATCATTCTGAATGAAATTGATAGGTTGCAGCTCCAGCTGCGGATTGGAGAAAGGGGCCGCGCTGGACCCTGTGTGTAGCCCTTTCGCAAAGTTGGCGAGCACGTCCTGTTGGGCCGCCTGCAACTCCTGCATTCGAGTAGGAGAATTCGCGACCTCGTTCACGCTGACCGAGGACCCTCTTCTGCTCAAGACGACTGTCTCTCCGGGATCCTCAACAATGATGTGTCGCGGGATCGCCTCCTTGGTTATGAGCTCGAATACGCCGTGCTCGAGGTCTTTGTATGTGATGGTGTCGTCATCCAGGAAGGTGACGTTCGGGTCCGCGGCCTGGACCTCCTTCATGGTTGAGAAGATCAGTGCCGCGAACGACAGCATGCCGATACCGCCGCCCTGGGCCCGGCTGCGAATGCTGCCAACCGGCGTGTCCACCGTCAGGGAGCCGGTCTCTGCCAGCCGACCGGCAATGAAAGCGAAGGTGCCTCTGGTTACTGCGAACAGGGCCGACCGCAAGGTGCCGTTGGAGTCCCGCGCGAATTCGCTCAGCTCCACGCGAGCGTCGCGGGACAGGTTGAACACGGTGCCGTCGACGAAGCGAATTTCGATCCGCCCGTCGGCTGCGGTCTCGATGACGTCACCCTGGCAAACAGGATCGCCAGCCATGACTTGAACGGCAATGCCACTCGCACGCCTGATGGTGCCGCAACCGATCGCCGTCTGAACGTTGCCGATCACCTGGGGAAACTGGCCCACAGCGGCCATGCACGCGTCCCCGAACTCCACGCCGGACGCAACTAACATTGGCTTCGACCTCGCCTGCTGAGTAACTCAGGCCCAGCGTGGTGCGGCGGTTTTCTTGCTTTGGCTTGCCCAGCGCCACGAGGTCAAAATGTCTTGGTGCTGGCAGCCTAGGCTAGCCCGCCGAAACGACCTGATCCAATTTTAATTCAAACAGCAAGGAGACGCGTTCAGCGCGACGTCGACATGGCAGGATTGCTGTCGTTTTGCCGCGATATGCGACCCCACGGAAATATACTATTGTCCGTGTCCGAAATGTCTACCTCTCCGAAATGTCTACCCCTTAATGGCCGCACGCCAGCCTCTGGATGAGCTACTCTGCCTGGTCTGGCACTGAAGTTATTGCGGTCCTGGCTCGGCGGTTGGCAACCGTCGGGCTGCCACACAACAAGATCTTCTCGAGAAGGAGGGGATCATGCGCACACATACGATTGGCGTATTGGTGGCAGGTTTCGTTTTGGCGCTGGCCAGTCTTTTGCCTTGTCCAGGGCAGGCGCAAACCGATTCTGCCCGACCTGCCGTTCAGGATTCTGCGTCAAAGCCGATCGGGAAAGTTGTGGCCGCCGCGGGTTCGGTCACCATCGAACATGCGGATGCTGTGGTCATTCAGGCAAATGTCGCCGGTCAAGCCGTTCAGACGAAGGTTGGTGATCTCGTCTATCTGGGCGACGTGGTCCAGACCGCGGCCGACGGCCGGGTCGGGATCAACTTTACGGATGGTACCTCGTTCAATCTATCGAGCAACGCCCGCATGGCTTTGACCGAATTCGTGTACGACCCAAACGGGAAGTCAAATTCGAGCTTGCTCAGCCTGACCAAGGGAACGTTCACCTTTGTTGCCGGCAACATAGCGAAGACCGGCGACATGAAGGTCGACACCCCTGTCGCAACGATGGGGATTCGAGGGACCACGCCGCGCATCGAAATATCCGATGATGGGACCGTCAAATTTGCCACTCTTATTGAAGAGGGCAAGAGCAAGCTTGTGAAAAAGCCAGGTGCACCCACGGCGCAGCAGCCCGAGCAAAAAACCGATCACAAGTTCAATCTCAACATCTGTCGAGGGTGCTAGGATCATCTCTTGAGCGCAAGCCGTTCTCGGTGCAAGCAGGGATCCGGCGTAGAACGGCGGCTTGCAGAAATCAGCGGCAGCACATTCCCAAAATCGGGAAGCCTGACATGGAAATTAGTGCAAATTCCCGCACCATCGACGGCGTAGCGCCGATTCTCATCCTGCTGCTCCTCGGGTCACCGGCGCTGGCGCAGAACCCGAAGCCAAAGGATAACTATCTCGGGAATATCGAGTTGTGCAGCGGCCGGGATCGCACGTCGCCTGAAGCTCGAATTAATGGTTGCACGGCGCTCATCGATGCGGGTCAAGGCACGACGACTTCCCTGGCTGTCGCTTATAATAATCGTGGCAATGCCTATACCGCGAAGGAGGATTACGACCGCGCCATCCAGGATTTCGATCAATCGATCAAGCTCAATCGAACTTACGCCAAGCCCTTCAACAACCGCGGCGTGGCTTACGTGAGGAAAGGCGAATACGACCTCGCGATCAAGGCTTTCGATGAGGCGATCAAGCTCAATCCAAACTACGGCGACGCCTTCGCCAACCGTGCCGGAGTCTACCTGAAAAAGAATGAGTACGATCGCGCGGCGCGGGACTATGACGAGGCAATCCGTCTTGATCCCAATTTGGGAGCCGTGTGGAACGGGCGCTGTTGGACCCGAGCCATCCTCGGCGCGTTGCAGGCGGCGCTGGAGGACTGCAACAAGGCGCTTCAGTCGGGGTCGAACGACGCCGCGACGTATGACTCGCGTGGGCTCATCTACCTGAAGATGGGCCAACTCGGCGCGGCTATCGATGACTATAGTTCTGCGCTGCGCTTCGACCCGAAGCTGGCGAGCGCTCTCTATGGACGCGGGCTTGCCAGGCTCAAGCAGGGTGACAAGGCTGGCAGCGATTCCGATATCTCGGCGGCAAAGACAATCCAGGCCAAGATCGGTGACGACTTCACGCGCTATGGCGTGCGGTAGAGACTAATCAACGTAGAGCTTCGGATTCCAGCCACATCCGGATTAGACCCAGGCCGAGGGTGCATTTCGTCTGACACAGGCGGTCGTCCGGATTGGTTCACCGCTCATCGAAGCAGCGGCCAATCCGACCAAGGAATTGCGATCATTGACCCCAGCAGCGGCGGCAATATCAGTACAATTTCTGGCGACCGACTACGGCAATTCGTAACGCGCACATCGCGCAGAAGTCGCTATCCTGGCATCTCGGAGCCGATGAACCTCGCTGCACTCTGCGGTTGTTCAGCAGCGTAATGTCGGCTTCGGCACTTTTCGGACCTCACGCGATGTCCGACTTGGGTCCAGAATGCGCACCAAAGTGGACGTCCGCCGACCACTCTGAATTTATGGGTTCACGCCTTGGTTTGGAACCGGAGATTTAGCCGCTGATCGAGACCTCATCCGACGTAACCTTCCACTGCCCTAAACGAGGAGAATGCGATGCCAGCTCCCTGCAGGTTTGAACTCAGCATTCTGAAGCACGACGAGCAAGAAATCATTCGCGACACTCATCATCCCGCCGTCGGAGAAATGGGGCGCGACAGGCTTGAGAGCCTTCGCTTAAGGCTTCGGGATCTTCATGACAAAGAGCGTACATTCGCGCGGCATCGACAACGCGAAGTGAAGGGAACAGCCGAACCGCGGGGCAAGAGCTTTTCCGGAACAGCTGAGCATGCAACTCAGCGGAAACAGGTTTTCGTCGCCGCGATCAAGCGCGTTAACAAGGAACTGAAGCGCATCCGAAAGTTCGAAGCAAGAAAGGAGCTCGGGGAAGCCGCGCGACGGGCATTGGCGCTTCGCCGGGCACAGCAATTCTCTCGACCGCAAAATGATCCGAGCCCTCATGAAGGGATGCGGTCGATACCAAGTCGCCGCCGGAATATGAAGGTTCCTCCATCAAAGATCGGAAGGGTGTCGCAGGCAAACAAGCGCGCGCAGGCTAGACGAGACACCAACCGCGGAAGCGGCTGAGGCCACGCACGAGCGGAAGGCGGAAAGAAACTGGAGAACAAACTCTCGACAAAGTCCAATTCAGTGGAGCGTCAACGGCCGGATCCCCGAACCGGGCGAGAGACAGGCGCATCCTTGGGCAAGGATCGATGCGATCTGAACCGCAGGTTAACCCGCCGACTCGAACAGGTTGCGCTTGCGCGAACGCCGGAACCGCCATGAACTGAAAGGCAGGCGGCGGCGGACCTCAAGGATGTGGCGACCGCAGTTTCCGGAAAACTATCGATTGGGAGCATTGACTTCAGACCAGCAAAGGTAATCGCAATCAGTATCTGCATTGCGTCGTCGTGCTCTCGCCAATTGGTTTCGCCGAGCTATCCGCTGACCTGTCTCACGCTGCCAACACATTGGGCACCTTTCAGACATGTCGACGGCACGAGTATTGTCCGTTCTCAGGGGCGAAGCGGATAGCATTTGCTCGCATCGCGCTTTTCCGTTTTTGACCCCGAAGCGGACTCCGGGAGCTGTTGCTCCAATGGCGACACCAGTCCGATAGGCGACATAGTTGCTGCGGCTCTGCTGCAACGCGGCAGGGGCTTTACAGCCGCAGAAGATGACCTCACGCCCAGTTGACCTCATTCGACGTTAGTTACTTGCACTTCGAAAACCATCGGGAAAGACTGCCTTGCTTCTCGCATGCGATGGAGACGTCCATGAGCACGAACGAAGCCAACTCTTCCAATCTGGCGTTGCGTAATCTTGCAGGCCTGCTTCCTGATCTGGCTGAGTTCTACAAGGATGTGCATTCGCACCCCGAGCTATCGATGCAGGAGACGCGGACCGCCAAACTCGCTGCGGACCGTCTTCGTGGGGCCGGCTATGAAGTGACGACGGGCGTCGGCAAGACCGGCGTGGTCGGCCTGCTTCGGAACGGCGATGGCCCGACCGTCATGCTGCGCGCCGACATGGACGCACTGCCTATCCAGGAAGCGACCGGCCTTCCCTATGCCAGCAAGGCGACTGCCACTGATCGAGAAGGCAATACGGTCCCTGTGTCGCACATGTGCGGCCACGATATGCATGTCACCTGGCTCGCGGGCGCCACCAAGCTGCTTGCGGACGCGCGAACCTCCTGGCGGGGCACCTTGATGGCGGTCTTCCAACCCGCGGAAGAAACCGGGGAAGGCGCACAGGCCATGATCGACGACGGTCTGTTCAAACGTTTTCCAAAGCCCGACGTCATCCTGGGCCAGCATGTCATGGTAGGGCCGTCCGGTACAGTTGCCGGGCGCGCGGGTGCCATCACTTCGGCGGCGGACAGTCTGCAGATCCGCCTGTTCGGACGCGGCGCCCATGGCTCGATGCCGCAGGCAAGCATTGATCCCGTGGTGATGGCCGCATCCACGGTAATGCGGCTTCAAACCATTGTGTCGCGAGAGGTGGCTGCAGGCGAGTCCGCTGTTTTGACCGTGGGCGTGCTGCAGGCAGGCACCAAGGAAAATGTCATTCCGGACGAGGCCATCATCAAGTTGAATGTGCGGACCTTCGACGCCGGAGTACGTACGCGCGTGCTGGCTGCGATCGAGCGGATCGCCAACGCCGAGGCGGCCGCCTCGGGCGCGCCCCGACCACCCGATATCACGACCATCGATCACTATCCCATCAACGTGAACGATCGAGATGCCACCAAACGCGTGGTCGACGCATTTCGGGAACGATTCGGCGCAGAGCGCGTCCGGGAAATCGGCCCCGCGCCTGCCAGCGAGGATTTCGGATCGTTCGGAGCCGAATGGCACGTCCCATCGGTTTTCTGGTTTGTGGGCGGCACGGATCCGGAAGTCTATGCCAAGGCGAAGGAAGCAAACCGGCTCAACGAGCTTCCTGTGAACCACAGTCCGAAATTTGCACCCGTTCTCCATCCCACGTTGGGAACCGGTGTCGAGACACTAGTCGTCGCGACACGCGCCTGGCTGCCGGCGTAGAAACCCTATCATTCGGGGAGTACTCATCTCAGTTGCGTCTCTGTCTGCCAGAAGGCCGTATCATGGATAAACTCCCGCTTGTGCTCGACCTGATGGGGACCTTCGTCTTCGCGCTTAGCGGGGCGTTGGCGGGGGTCAAGCGAAAGCTCGATTTGTTCGGCGTTCTGGTGTTGTCATTCGCGGCGGGGAACTCGGGAGGCATCACGCGGGACGTGCTGATAGGCGCGGTTCCTCCCGGCGCGGTCAATGATTGGCGTTATCTCGGCGTGTCACTCGTTGCTGGAGTGACCACATTCTACTTCTCGCCCCTGATCGTGCGGATGTGGAATCCGGTCCTTTTGTTCGATGCCGCAGGGCTCGCGTTATTCGCCGTGGCTGGTTCATCAAAGGCACTTGCGTACGGACTAAATCCGGTCATGGCGATAGCGCTCGGCATGGTAACAGGGATCGGCGGCGGCATGGTCCGCGACGTATTGCTGGCCGAAATTCCAACCGTATTGCGCGCGGAACTTTATGCGGTCGCCGCGCTTGCCGGAGCGGCGGTGGTGGTGATCGGGCACACGCTGGATTTGCCAGCCGCTCCGGTGACCGCGGTCGCATTGATCCTCTGCTTCTGGCTCCGCGTGATGGCGATCAGGCGAGGCTGGCGGCTACCGGTTGCGAAATTCAATGATCGGCACGATTCGAATGTTGCAAAATCAGGTTCGAGTGATCCCGAAAAATCCTAAGCGCCGGATGCCTTCGATGATGGATGTCCGACGACGGTGCCGCGCGGAGAACGCTTTAGTCCGTACATCGCTGATCGGACTTCCGCTCTCGGCCACGCTTGAGACATGCCGACTGCTTCGCGCTATGTCCGCTCTCAAGGGGTAAAGCAGAATACATACGCTCGCCTGGAGCTTTTCTGGTTTTGACCCGTCTCAGACTTTGGCCGTAGGAAGAGCCCAACCGTCATTTCGACCGACGGGCGACGTTTGGCGGTCTTTTTTCCGCCCTGACAGGAACAAACGGTTCAACAAACTTTAAGCGAGAGCGCGACGATAATCAGGGGGAGCGAGGTCAATGTTGCCCGATCAAAGCGTTGTCTACTATCCTGAAGAACTCTCGCTTCTTGGACAGATCCTGGATCAGGCGATGCAGTCATTGCCGCCCAGTATGGGGACGCCTCACAATCGCGCGGCGATCGCAAAAAACCTCTTGGCCTGCGCAGCCAGGGGGGAGCGAGACCCAATCAAACTTAGGCTTGCGGCGTTGACTAATTTGGAGATCACTGTCGCGGCGTGACCGGACACCGGTCAAGCATCGTCACTTTGACCTTCTTCCCGTAGCCGTTCACGCACGGTTGCGCAATGAGCCGGCCTAACGGTTGACGCTTCACCGAGTTCAAACAAGTCGATCCTCTTAATCGTACGACGATCTTGCAATCGCCCCTGGACTGCTGCGTCCCTGCCTCGCTTCCGTCAAACCAGGCTGGCCTCTTTCGTCAATAAGAAGAACTGCTGGGTGCTGGAGGTACCAAATGTTATACTCGCAAAGCCCGCCACTCGCGGAGAAGCAGTGGCCGAGCGCCGAAGATATTTCGCCGGGCGGGCTTGTGCGCGATCCGGACGCTCGGTCCGATCAGCGGATTCGCATGAAGCCGTCGAACGATTCTCCTCATCCCTACCGCTTCGGGGAGAGGCAGGCGACGAGCGGGAGGCCGTCGATTGGCAGGCGAATAGTCCGCAGTCTTACCCGGTTTTCTATTACGGTTCTCATCGGTGTCGGCGCCACGCTTGGCTGGCAGTCCTACAGTGATGCAGCAAGGGAGATGGTGATAGCCCGAGCTCCAACGCTAGCCTGGTTGTTATCCATTTCGGCGGCGAAGTCCCCGGTCGTGGCTGCAACGTCCCCTGGCCCGGTGCAGCAGCTTGAGCCCCTGGCGTCCAATCTCGATGTCGTGCGGCGCAGCGTAGAACAACTCGCTTACAAGCAGGAACAGATCGCCCAGAACATTGCGGCACTGCAGGCTGTTGAGGAGGACATCAGACTGAAGATGTCGTTCACGCCTCCGTCCCCGGTCCCGGCCCAGCCGGCGGCCTCCATCCCGCAGCCTAAACCCCCGCAACCCAGGGCGCAG
>Ga0210403_10005157_pt1 | contig 11138 bp, 11 predicted proteins | sample IncBWC19MmetaG_FD_150863 | JGI IMG/M metagenome (GOLD analysis project Ga0210403, IMG submission 150863) | Forest soil microbial communities from Barre Woods Harvard Forest LTER site, Petersham, Massachusetts, United States - Inc-BW-C-19-M | ecosystem: Environmental > Terrestrial > Soil >... | reverse complement strand
CGTCGATCGGGCATATCCGGGCGGGCAGGCTGCGCCCGTTGGCAGTGACGAGCGCAAACCGCATGGAGGCTTTGCCGGACCTTCCGACTGTAGGCGATTTTGTGCCTGGCTATGAAGCCGGGGGCTGGCAGGGAATCGGTGCGCCCAGGAACACGCCGACTGAAATCGTCACGAGGCTCAATCGGGAGATCAATGCAGGCCTCGCCGATCCGAAGATGAAGGCTCGATTTGTCGACCTGGGCGGCATGGTGATGTTGGGCTCTCCCGCCGACTTCGGCAAGGTCATCGCCGACGAAACCGAGAAGTGGGGCAAGGTGATCCGGGCGGCCAACATCAAAGCCGAGTGATCGAGTGATCCACGCCAGATATTCCGTAACGACCCGTTACGCGCCCCCGAAATTGTGCAACATATGATGTGCGTCCTCTGGCGCAGCACGCCGGCTTATTGTCGCCAATCTTATCGAAGCAATCACCTGGCTCATGACAAAGCTCCCGACCGACCGCAGGCGGAATGAGCGACCCCGGGTCGGGTCGCCGCTCGCCTGGGCGGCTGCCTGCGCGCTCATCGCGCTTTTGACGGTCCCGGCCGGCCTCGAGGCCGGAACGCTGCTGTCCCTGCAGGACGATCCGGCCGCTTTGGCCGACCACGTGCTCGATCTTTCCTTCGACGCGCCCGTCGCCAAGCGCGAGATCGAAGCCGCGCTCGGCGCCGGCGATGCCGACCTTGCGGGGAGCTTCCTCGATCTGGCGCGCGACCGGAACGTGGCGGTCGAGCCCGGCCTGGCCGACCAGGTCCGCGCCGCCAAGGCGGCGGCGGCGAGCGCCGGGCATGCGATCGGAAGCTTCGCGCAGGGTCTGGTCACCGGCGAGCCGGCCGACATGGCCGGGCTCGCGGGCACCGCGGTCGGCGACCTGTTCGTGTTCGGCGACATCCGCGATGCGCTGCGCGAAGGAACGCGGCTGGCCACCGGCCAGCCCACGGATGAATTGATCCTCGGTTTGGCCTGTGCCGGCCTTGCCATCACCGCCGGGACCTATGCCACGGCCGGGGCGGGGGCGCCGGTGCGGCTGGGCCTCTCGCTCGCCAAGGCGGCCCGCGCGACCGGGCGCATGAGCGCCCATATGGCCGAGTGGGTCGGGCGCTCGCTGCGCGAGGTCCTCGACTGGGGAGCGCTCGGCCGGGCCGTCGGCGGAGCGTCCCTCACCGGACCGGTTATCGCGGTGCGGGCGGCGCGCGAGGCGGTCAAGGTGGAGAAGACCGCGGGCCTGTTCCGGCTCGCCGGCGATGTCGGCCGCGTGCAGGCCAAGGCGGGCACGCAAGCGGCCCTCGACGGGCTCAAGATCGCCGAGGGACCCAAAGACATGTCGCGCATCGCCCGACTTGCCGAACGCTACGGGGGCAAGACCCGCGCGGTCCTCAAGCTCGGCGGACGGGCCGCGATCCTGCTGACCGCCAGCGCGTTCAACCTGTTCTCCTGGATGCTGGCTGCGACCATGACCCTGTTCGGCTTCTGCTCCTCCTGCAAGCGCACCGCGGAGCGCGCGACCGAGCGCTGGATCCGGCACCGCAAGGCACGCGCTGCCGCGCGCCAGGCCTCGGCGTTCGCCGCGGCATAACCGGCGCGCGCCGAACAATTCAGGAAACACCGTGCCGCGCTTCCGACACGACGATGTCGAGATCGCGTTCCTGGACGAGGGCGAAGGCGAACCCATGGTGCTGGTGCACGGCTTTGCCTCGAACGCCGTGGTGAACTGGGTCCAGCCGGGCTGGGTCAGCTTCCTCAAGGCGGCCGGGCGGCGCGTCATCGCGCTCGACAATCGCGGTCACGGTGCGTCCACCAAGCTGTACGATCCGGCCGCCTATCACAGCGCCCGCATGGCCGCCGATGTGGCTGCGCTGCTCGACCACCTCGGTCTCGGCCGCGCCGACGTCATGGGTTATTCCATGGGGGCGCGAATTACCGCGTTCCTGGCGATGGAGAATCCGCTGCTGGTGCGCAGCGCCATTTTCGGGGGGCTCGGCAGTCGCCTCGTTGAGGGGATGGGCGCCCCGGAGGACGTCGCCGAAGCCCTCGAAGCCCCTTCGCTGGCCGCGCTCAGCGATCCCCGAACACGCATGTTTCGGATTTTTGCCGAGCAGACCAAATCCGACCTGCGGGCGCTCGCGGCCTGCATGCGCGGCTCGAGCCAGACGCTCACGCCCGCCCAGCTCGCCGCCATCCAGGTTCCGGCGCTGGTCGCCATCGGCAGCAAGGATGTGATCGCCGGCTCGGCGGCGGTGCTGGCGACCCTGCTGCCGGCCGGGGAGGCGCTCGAGATTCCCGGGCGCGACCACATGACCGCGGTCGGAGACAAGGTGTTCAAGCAGGGCGTTCTGAGCTTCCTCGCCGCGCGGCCGTGATCCGGGGCCCAAGACCGGGTAGAGACCGGCTAAAGACCGGGTAAGGCCCGGCTCGGACCAAACCCTTGGTCGGACGCGCATTTAGCCCTATATGGACGCCAAGCCATCGCACCTGTACTAAGGCGGCCGATAGTCAGACGGTTGAGTTAGCAGTTGGCGGAGAGGGCCATGGCGCAGCATCAGGTCCGGCATCAGGATAAAGCCAGGAGCGCGCTCGACCAGGTGGACCCGGTCTGGGCGCGTATCCGTCGCGAAGCCGAGGAGCTCGTGCGTCGCGAGCCGGAGCTTGCGACGTTCATCTTCTCGACCATCCTGCACCATGACAGGCTGGAAGCCGCGGTGGTGCACCGGGTCGCCCAGCGGCTCGATCATCCCGACGTTTCGGCCGAATTGATCCGGCAGGCCTATGACGACGCCCTGGAGGCCGATCCCTCGATCGCTGCGGCCTTCCGGGTCGACATCGTCGCGACCGTCGACCGCGATCCGGCCACCGACCGCTGCATCGAGCCGGTGCTCTATTTCAAGGGCTTCCACGCGATCCAAACCCACCGGCTGGCACACTGGCTCTGGCAAAAGGATCGCAAGGATTTCGCCTATTACCTGCAGAGCCGCTCATCCTCGGTGTTTCAGACCGACATCCATCCGGCGGCGCCCATCGGCCGCGGCATCTTCCTCGATCATGCCACCGGGCTGGTGGTGGGGGAAACCGCGGTGATCGAGGACGACGTATCGATTCTGCACGGCGTCACGCTCGGCGGCACCGGTAAGGACCACGGCGATCGGCATCCGAAAATCCGTCATGGCGTGATGCTCGGGGCCGGCGCAATAATCATCGGCAATATCGAGATCGGCCATTGCGCGCGGGTGGCGGCCGGATCGGTCGTGCTCAAATCGGTGCCCAACAACACCACGGTCGCCGGCGTGCCGGCGAGGGTCATTGGCGAGGCTGGTTGCCCCGAGCCGTCGCGCTCGATGGACCAGATTTTCCACGGCATGGACATTTGAGCGGAAAGGAACCTATCCGGTGGACGTCCAGGAGGTGAGGAAGCTCGACGCGTATCTCAAGCGCCTGTTCGGCAATGCGCGCATCCGCGTGGTGCCGCGGCCGAAAAAAGACGATTCCGCCGAAGTCTATATCGGCGAGGAGTTCGTCGGCGTGCTCTTCGTCGACGACGAGGACAACGAGCGCTCCTACAATTTCCAGATGGCGATCCTCGCCGCGGATTTGGACTGAGTCTCTATCTGTCGGTCGATCTTGTAGGGTGGGCAAAGGCGGCCAAGCCGCTGCCGTATTTGCGCTGCGCGCGTTCCGCCGTGCCCACGCGGTGCGGAAGGACGTTGGCAAGGCCCGACCGCGTGGGCACGGCGGATCGGGGGCGTGCATCAATCGACCTTCGGGGCCGCCTTTGCCCACCCTACCGTCCTGCATTGCGCGGGGCCGGAACGGCGGGCGAGGCCGGCCGCAAGGCGGCGATCAGCCGATCGATATTGCCGGCCACCGACTGCCAATCTTCGAGCCAGTCGCGCGGGAAGCGCACCACGATGTCGGCCGCATTCTCGATGCGCCGTTCGTACAGGCAGGTGCCCGGCGTCGCGCCGGCGCCGTTGCGCGTACAGCGGACCAGAAAGTTTTCCGGCGTCGTTCCGTCGTAAATCAGGTCCTCGCCCTGATAGGGCGTCCCTTCCCGGAACGCGAGAACCGCCAGACCGGTCGGACCGGAAACCGGCTCGATAGTGGCGTAGCGCGGATAGATGGTCCGCACGCGCTCGTCCGGCGCCATCGCGTCGCCCGCGCCGGCGATGGTGACGAAGACGCGATCGAGCGTCGGCCCGATGCCGCGCGCCGGCAGAGCTTCGGGTGCGGCCGGCTTGGGCGCCGTGTCGGCCGGCTTGAGGGAGGGCCACATGAACGCGAGATCGATGCGCTCGTGCGCGCCCGGACGCCGCTGCACCGGCACGCGGATCGCGGCCGGCGGCACCTCGAAAGCGACGCCGGCAATCGTGATGGGGAGTTCCGGCGCATCGAGCGCGAGCGGAACTGCCGGCCAGCGCGGCCACAGCACGTAGACGATATAGGCGACCGCGGCGAACACCAGCGCGGCCAGCAGCAGCATCGGTGGCAGCGGCAGGCCGCCGCCCGCGCGCCGCGATGCGCCCGGCGGGCTCGGGCGCAGCTCACGCCTGAAAAGGCTCAAGGTGATCACGCTCTGTCAGACTCCCCGAATCAACCGTGAGTATGGCACGCGATGCGGGCGGCCTATGTGAAGGTTTTGACTGGTCGCATCGTCGGACGGCGAACCAGCCTCCACCCGCGGGTCAGGCCCGCGGGCAGGCTTTGCCTGACAATGCTGCATTTTGAGAGGTCGCATTGTCGGACGGCGAACCGGCCTCCACTTCGCCTGACAATGCTCCGTGCTCGCCAAAGCTTGATCGTCGTGGCAAGGTCGCCGCGCACAAAATGGAGCGCGCCGATGGCGATCTATCAGCTCGATGCCGAGCAGCCGGACTTGCCGGCTGACCGTCGTTACTGGGTGGCGGAATCCGCCTCGGTCATCGGCCGCGTGCGCCTCAAGACCGATGCCAGCGTCTGGTTCGGCTCGGTCCTGCGCGGCGACAACGAATGGATCGAGATCGGCGAGCGCTCGCAGATCCAGGACAACTCCACCCTGCATACCGATCCGGGCTTTCCCATCACCATCGGGCCCGACTGCGTCATCGGGCATAATGTGGTGCTGCACGGTTGCAGCATTGCGGCCAACAGCCTGATCGGGATGGGGGCGATCGTGCTCAACGGCGCCAGGATCGGGCAGCATTGCCTGGTCGGCGCCGGCGCGCTGATCACCGAAGGCAAGGAGTTCCCGGACCACGCGCTGATCGTGGGCGCTCCGGCCCGCGTGATCCGCACGCTCGGCGAAGCGGAAGCGAAAAAGATCGCCCGCGCCGCCGACGGCTATGTCAAGCGCTGGCAGCGCTACGCCGCGGGCCTCAAGCGGATCGGATAGGGCGCGCTCGGGTTGAGCTCGCAGCCTCAGGCGCGAAGCGGGCCTTCCGTGGCATCGCCGGCCGACACGCGGTGGAACGAACGGCGTTCCCCGGACTTGACGATAGTCGCAACGCGCATGCAAAGGATCGCCTGCCATGAAAATCATCGTCGCGCTTTCGGCTGTAATGCTCGCCGCCACGGTGACGAGCGCCCCGGCGGACGCCAAAGGCTGCCTCAAAGGCGCTGTCGCGGGCGGGGCCGTGGGGCACTATGCGGGCCATCATGGCTTCCTCGGCGCGGCAGCCGGATGCCTGGTCGGCCGCCATGAAGCGGCGCAGCGCGAGCGGGAACAGGAAATAGCGCACCGGCAGGGTGCTTCCGATTATCAGAAGGCCAGGCCCGACTATCGCTAGGGGAAAACCAGGGCCCTGCCGCTGCGCTCCTGCACCTTGACCGCGCGCGCTCGCGGCGTTTCAGTCAGGCGATCCGCAAGCAAGGAGCATGGAACCATGGCCGCCATTCCGGAACAGTATCTCGACCTGCTGCAGCAGAAGAAGGCCTTCGCCAGTCTGGCCACCACCATGCCGGACGGCTCGCCCCAGGTCACGCCCGTCTGGTTCGACTTCCATGATGGCCGCATTCGGGTGAATACCGCGAAGGGGCGGGTCAAGGCGCGCAACATGAAACCGGGAGTTCCGGTGGCGCTTGCCATCATGGACCCCGACAATCCCTACCGCTACCTCCAGATCCGCGGCCGTGTCGGCCGCGTCATCGAAGCCGGCGCCGATCAGCACATCGACTCGCTGGCGAAGAAATACCTCGGCAAGGACAAGTATCCCTGGAGCCGGCCCGGCGAAACGCGCGTGACCTACGAGATCGAGCCCGCGTCCGCATCCGGAATGGGCTGATCGCTCCGGCTTCAAATAATTATCCAGGATTCCTAGCGGTGACCTTCCAGGAGCTCGAATCCATCACGACACCGTTCGACCGTTGGTACTGGCCGAGTTGAGCCTTGAGCGCCTTGGCAATCTCGTCATAGCGCTGCTCACCCAGCTTACCAGCCTCGCGATAGACTTCGCCCGCCGGGCCTATGGCGAGCTGAAAGGCGACGGCATCGTCCAGGTCCTTTCCGACGAAGACTTGCGCGTCCACCTGCTGGAACTCGATGTTCTTGTAGCCGGCAATCTCCAGCTGTTTGGTAACCACGCCGGGGTCAGACATGGAGAAAGGCCCTGGCCCGCAAGTCTGGGCGTTCTCGCCCGGCGGCGGCAGGTATTGCAGCACGATCTGCTTGGCAAATCCGAGCCACGGATTGTCGTCGATGCCGCGCCAGACGATCATCGTCATGATGCCGCCGGGCTTGAGGCTCGTGCGCATGTTGCGCAGGCCCGCCACCGGGTTCTCGAAGAATTGCGTCCCGAACCGCGAGAAGCCGAAGTCGTACACCGGCTTGAACGGATAGGTCTGCACGTCCGCTGCCAGGAAAGTGACGTTCGCAGTCCCGGCTGCCTCGGCATCCCGGCGGGCGTATTCCAGGAAACCATCACAGCAATCGATTCCAAGCACCGATCCTGCCGGTCCAACCAATCGGGCAAGCTGGATCGCGGTATCGCCAAAGCCGCAGCCGGCATCGACGACAGTGTCGCCCTTGCGTACCTGAAGTGAGGGGAAGATTTTGGCGCTGTGCAGCGTCAATCCATCGACCAGGATATGGCGCCATCGAACGAATTTGGGGACGAGCACATTATTCCAGAAATCAACGTATTGACTCCTTGGAGCCGCTGCGACTTCGGAGTTGCTCATGGGAGACCTCGCGGGCTCGATTGAACGCAGCTTTCTGGGCGGGCAGGATGATCGTCTTTTTCGGGCCTTATCACAAGAGCGCGACGGGGTACTGGCCATCGCGCGCACTTACGAAATATCGGGTTTGCGGGAACAGGGGCCTGCGCGCCGGCCGAACCTTAACCCCACATTCGGCGCATCCTTGCGCGCACATCAACATGATTGCCCGTGCGCCTGCCTGCCGAGTCGCTTATGGATTGGGCCGGGGGCCATGAGCACGTCTCGAAGTGCTGCAATATACTGTCGGGGATGAAACGCGTCCGCTGGGCGTAGACGTGTCGGTCTCCGGTGCTGCGCTGGCGGTGTGTGTAGAAGCGCTGCGGCAGCATGAGGTGAAGCTGATCTCGTGCGCGCGTCATGGCTACATAGAGGAGGCGGCGCTCTTCCTCGATTTCGGGTGTTGATCCGGTCGCAAGATCGGAGGGCAGACAGCCGTCGACCGCGTTGAGCACGAATACGGAGGTCCATTCCTGTCCCTTGGCGGAATGAATCGTCGACAGGATCAGGTAATCCTCGTCGAGCAACGGAATTCCCGCCTCGTCGCTGGTCGCGTCCGGCGGATCGAGCGTCAATTCGGTCAAGAAACGTTCGCGGCTCGGATAAGTGGCGGCAATCTGCGCGAGTTGCATCAGGTCCGCTTCGCGCAGCGGCGCGTCCTCGTGAATGCGTTCGAGGTGGGGACCATACCACTTGCAAACGAGATCGATTTCGCCCGGCCAGCCCGATGGAGTCCGGCGCAGCATGCCGATCATGGCCTCGAAGCCTGCCCAGTGCTCGGCCGCGGCGGCCGGAGGTTTGAATCCAGCCAGCGCGCCGAGGGGATCGTCGGTGCGCGTCACCTGGTCGAGAAGGCGCGCCGCCGAACTCGGTCCGATGCCCGGCAGCAACTGCGCGACCCGGAAGCCAGCCACCCGGTCGCGAACGTTTTGCGCCCAGCGCAGCACCGCCAGCACATCCTTGACATGCGCGGCTTCAAGAAATTTCAGGCCGCCGAATTTCACGAACGGAATGTTGCGACGCGTGAGCTCGACCTCGAGGCTTGCGCTATGATGCGAGGTGCGAAACAGAACGGCCTGTGATTTGAGTGGGACACCCGCTTCGCGGTTCGCCAGTACGCGCTTGACGATGTAGCCTGCCTGGGCGGTATCGTCGGCCACATTGGCAAGCCGGGCGCGCTGCGCGCAAGCGCGGTCCGACCAGAGGTTCTTGGTAAAGCGCTCCGAGGCGAGATCGATGACCGCATTGGCGGCGGCGAGGATCGGCTGCGTCGAGCGGTAGTTGCGCTCCAGCGTGATGATTTCGGCATTCGGGCTGAACTGCCCGGGAAAGTCGAGGATGTTGCGCACTGTCGCTGCCCGGAACGAATAGATCGACTGCGCGTCGTCGCCGACGACCGTCAGGCCGCGCCCGTTCGGCTTGAGGCCGAGCAGGATCGAGGCCTGCAGCCGGTTGGTGTCCTGATATTCGTCGACCAGAACGTGATCGAAACGCCCGGCAATATCCTGCGCGACAGCGCCCGCGGACATGATCTGCGACCAATAGAGCAGGAGATCGTCGTAATCGAGCACGTTCTGCCTCTGCTTGGCCTCCACATAGGCTGCGAACAGCTTGCGCAACTGCGCTTCCCATTCCGCGCACCACGGAAAGAAGCTGCCGAGCACCTCTGCAAGCGGTGCTTCGGCATTGACCGCGCGGGAGTAGATGGAAAGACAGGTCGCTTTCATCGGGAAGCGCTTCTCCATCCTGGAAAAGCCGAGATCGTGCCGAACAAGATTCATGAGGTCGGCGGAATCTTCCCGATCGTGAATGGTGAAATTGCCGTCGAGGCCGATGTCGGGCGCGTATTCGCGGATGAGGCGCGCGCCGAGCGCGTGAAACGTTCCCGACCAGCTCAGCGCATCGGTCATGGCGGCGGCCTTCGGCCCCAGCGCCTGCGCGGTGATGCGCTCGACCCGGCGCTGCATCTCGGCGGCGGCGCGGCGCGAGAACGTCAGCAGCATGATGCGCCGCGGGTCCGCACCCGAGACGACCAGATGTGCCACGCGATGGGCGAGCGTGTTGGTCTTGCCGGAGCCGGCGCCGGCGATGATCAGAAGCGGAGGCGTTTGGTCGAGAGATTCGGAGCCGTGCTCGACGGCGCGGCGTTGTTCGGCGTTCAGCTTGGCCAGGTAGGTAGCCGTCACGGGGCTCGCGCCACGGTTCGCGGGCTGCTGTCCCAACCGCCTAAGCACTTGGCCCCGTGGCCCATTTTCCCCCGTTGCCCCGACTCACCCAGCCCTGTACAAAGCATGAACGCGCGGCTTTGTCGATGCGAAAACCGCAAGGGACACCGAAGGGACCTGAAAACGGATGACTCGATGGGCTGGAAGCGCCGATTTGCCGCTGCACGGCGGTCGCGTGCCGCGCTGGCTGGCCGAGCGGATGACGCGTCTCGGCGCCGTCATGTCGGAGGCGATCGTTCATCACTATGGACGGGACGAGCTGCTGCGGCGGCTCGCCAATCCATTCTGGTTTCAGTCGTTCGGCGCCGTCATGGGCATGGACTGGCACTCGTCCGGCATCACGACGAGCGTGATCGGGGCGCTCAAACGCGGATTGACCCCGCTCCGGCACGAACTCGGCGTTCATGTCTGTGGAGGACGCGGGAAGCACTCGCGGCAAACGCCGCAAGAGCTGGTCTCGATCGGCGAGCGCGTCGGCATCGACGGGGCGGCGCTCGCCAAGGCAAGCCGCCTTGTTGCCGAGGTGGACAGCGCGGCGGTGCAGGATGGTTTCGATCTCTACCTGCACGGCTTTATTGTTACCGACGACGGCCATTGGACCGTGGTGCAGCAGGGCATGAATGGCGGGCGCAGGCAGGCGCGGCGGTATCATTGGCTTTCGGAAGGGCTGACGAGCTTTGTCGATGATCCGCATGCGGCGATCGAGGGCGCCGGACAGGGGCAGATCATCAATCTCGCTGACCGGCGGGCCGCGACCTCCCGCCGGGCGCAGCTCGATATGCTTGCCGAGCTGGGACCGGAGCGGATCGTGCGCGAATTCGGGGCGCTTGAAACACGCAAGAGACCGCAGGCCGCCACCCTGCAACCGCTTTTGCCGCATCTGGTGATGCCCGCCCACCACGACGTCCGAACGAGCGACGTGATCGCCCGGCGGCTGCATGGAAACCTCGCGGCGGCGGCGGCGCGCGGGCCGCAGGATTTTCCCGACCTGTTGCTGACGCCCGGCGTCGGCGCGCGCACCGTGCAGGCGCTCGCGATGGTGGCCGAAGTCGTGCACGGGGCGCCATACCGGTTCAGCGATCCTGCCCGGTTCTCGATGGCGCATGGCGGCAAGGATCGCCACCCGTTTCCGGTTCCGATCAAGGTCTATGACGAGACGATCAAGGTGCTGAAGTCGGCGGTGCAAAAGGCGAAGCTCGGCCGCGAGGAGGAGCTCGGGGCGCTACGCCGTCTCGACGAACAATCGCGCCGGCTCGAGCGCCATGTCGGCGGACCTTCAGTCGAGAAGCTCATCGCCGACGAGCTTGATCATTCGCATTCGTATGGCGGGCGTTCGGTGTTCGGATGGGAGCCGCCGACCGAACCGTCGCGGGCTCAATTCAAGCATGGTGCTCGCCGAGGTCCGCCGGCCTGAGACGCAGACTAAAGTCTCGCGTCATGGCTCAATGCGTCCCACTGCGAGAACGTCAGCAGCTGCAGACCGAGCCGGCTGTAGTCGACGCGCAGGTATCCGTCGAGGCCGCGAACGACTGCGTCGGGACGGATCAACGCAACCTCCTGCGCCATCACGCCGACATAGACGGTGTCGCTCCACACGTATCGATAACGATAGAGTCCGAGCCCATCGTCGCGCCGCCCGATCAGAGCGATGTCGCGCTTGAGGCGGGCATCGGAGACGAAAATCTCTTGT
>Ga0210403_10005153_pt1 | contig 11142 bp, 8 predicted proteins | sample IncBWC19MmetaG_FD_150863 | JGI IMG/M metagenome (GOLD analysis project Ga0210403, IMG submission 150863) | Forest soil microbial communities from Barre Woods Harvard Forest LTER site, Petersham, Massachusetts, United States - Inc-BW-C-19-M | ecosystem: Environmental > Terrestrial > Soil >... | reverse complement strand
ATGGTTATTGCCGCTGCGTTTGGGCGCACCCTACTGTGACGTGTGCGACCCTGCAAATCAAAGTGACGGGAACCGATCATGGCCATGAAGAAAAACGAGAGATATCGTTGCGTGAATCCCAAATGCCGCTGCGAAATCGACGCGGTAAAAGAGTCATCGGACGCCGCCAGCGTGCGGAATCCACGCTGCGTGTGCGGCCAGGATATGAAACGGATGTATTGACGGAATTTCCGGCTCGCCTTGAACTGCGCGCCAATCGAGGCGCAAATCACCTCGTCGATCTTTTTCAATGATCCGGATATTTGCGTAAATGCGGTAGGAGCAGTCGCTCGTCTGAGAAGGAACGAGCCGACTAGATAGTCGAACCGTACGCGTGCTTATGCCACTGCCCTGGCGACTCGCTTGATGCGCCAAGTCACGCTTTCCGCGCCCGAAACCCGCTGGGGTTCACTAATCTCCCGGACGCTCATCTTTGCTCCACGCCGACAGGTCACCCGGAACACGTGTCCGTAGGGCGAGGTCACTTCAAAGACGCCATCCTGGTTGCGAAGAATTTCGGCGGGATTCAAAACCTCAACTGTGCCGTTGACCATCTCGATCATTGCGCCCCCCCAACTTTTCCAATTCGGAGACTTGGTGAAATTTGGAGAGGTTATTAACTGCGAATGTCGAGTCGACTACAATACGGATTTCCGTGTATTTCTGGGGCTTGAAAAGAAAAGACTTATGAGCGAGGAGGTGAGCCTATCAGGATAGCTACATTGATCCCCTGATAGCCGGCTACGTCCATGCGCCAGCCTCTCTTCATCCCTAAATGAAAGGCCCTCAAGTTGAGTCGAACGGGTCAGAGTTTTTACCAGCAATCCCGTAAGTAATTAGGGGCGGAGACGTATGGTCAGGACGAAAGCGAAAAGCTACCTTTGGCACGTATGGTACCCGTGGCTGGGATTCCACAAACTCATGATCGACAACGGAGATTCGGAGTTCAAGCTGAGTGATGGCGGCAGACCCTGGCTCGTTGTGGTCGTTGGCCCATTGCTACTGTAAGCGCGGACATTTTAAGCCCTTTTAAGCCCGCTTCGTTTGGGGGCCGAGTGAGCAACGATGTCCAGTAGTTCGCGGATCACCACAACTTCACGGGCGCAGATGCGGAGGCGAGCCTCAAGCCAAGAGGAGTTGGACGCCCGCCTCACCACGCACGAGACGTTTGCGGGATTTCCAGCAGAAAGGGGACGTCCACTGAAAATTGCTCAGGTCGCACCGCTTTATGAGAGTGTCCCTCCCCGGCTCTACGGCGGAACCGAACGTGTCGTGTCCTACCTTACCGAAGAGCTCGTAGCGATGGGGCATGAGGTTACGCTTTTTGCCAGTGGCGACTCGACGACGCAGGCTGAGCTGGTCGCCGTGTCTCCATGCGCCTTGCGGTTAAGCCGCGAATGCGTAGATCCCTACATCTATCACACGCTGCTCTTGGAGCAGGTATTCCAGCGTCATGAAGCATTCGACTTGATCCATTTCCATACCGATTATCTGCACTTTCCGGCCACTCGCAGACTCGAACTACGCCACATAACTACCCTTCATGGCCGGCTGGATATAACCTACCTGGTGCCATTTTACCGCGAGTACGCAGAAATGCCTTTGACGTCAATCTCGTTGGCCCAACGCAAGCCATTGTCCTGGGCCAATTGGGTAGCCAACGTCTATCATGGACTCCCGAGAGACCTATTCACTCCGCGAGCGGAGAAGGGCAAATACTTGGCGTTCGTGGGCCGCATTTCGCCGGAAAAACGCGTTGACCGGGCAATTCGCATCGCGTTGCGCTCCGGCATTCCGCTGAAAATCGCGGCCAAAGTTGACAAACCTGATCGTGAATACTTTACGCGCGAAATCGAGCCAATGCTTCGAGAGCCCTCTATCGAGTTTCTGGGCGAAATCTCTGAACCAGAAAAGAATGAGTTGCTAGGCCATGCTTACGCGCTACTATTCCCTATTGGATGGCCCGAGCCTTTCGGTTTAGCGATGATCGAAGCCATGGCTTGCGGCACCCCTGTAATCGCTTATCCTTTCGGCTCTGTGCCGGAAGTCGTAGACGAAGGCAAGACCGGATACATTGTGAATGACGAAGAAGAGGCCGTGAAAGCTCTGCGGAAAGTAGAACGTCTTAACCGCATGGTATGCCGGCGCGTTTTCGAAGAGCGCTTTTCCGCGGACCGTATGGCGTGCGAGTACCTCGCTGTGTACTCCTATCTATGTGAACCGGAGAGCACCTCCAGGATGATTTCCTGAACGGAGACTCGCTTGGACGAAGTCATCCGCATCAAGGAAGAGTTTTACGTCCTTGCCACTACAGCCCTCTCGGACAGCCGGCCACGCGTTCTTAAATATGGTGATACCTGCGGAGTGTTTGACTGGCATGGCGACATCCTCTCAGCGGGATCCCTGGCTCACGGTCTTTATCACAAAGAGACCAGGCATCTTTCCAGATTAGTTCTGCGATTCGAAAACAAACCGCTCGAGCTTTTGAACTCCTCAGTTAAGAACAAAAATTCATTTTTTGCTGTTGATCTCACTAACCTGGATATGTCGACCGATGGCAGAGTTGAGCTTCCTCGCGGTAGCATTCATCTGTTTCGGTCGAAATTCATCTGGCAATGCACCTGCTTCGAACGATTGCGGCTCGTTAATTTTGCTTCGCACAAGGTAAGCCTCTTCCTTAGCTACGAGTATGACGCTGACTTCGTGGACATATTCGAAGTGCGCGGGTCTAAACGCGAGAAAAGAGGACAGCAGCAGGAGCCAAAGGTCAGCTCGGCGAGCGTTCAGTTTGCCTATTGCGGGCTCGATAAAGTGATGCGCGAAACAAGATTGAACTTCTACCCGCAGCCCGCAAGAATTTCAGGTAAAAGCGCCTATTTTGAGATAGACATCCAGCCTCGCGCCGAGACTTTTGTCTATCTTGATATTTGCTGCGAACCTGAAAGCGAATGCGAATGCCGCCCGCCTCGAAGCTACAAACAAGCTCTTAGCGACACGAAAAATCTCCACGCGAGTATTGACGCGCGGCTTTGCCGGGTCACGAGTTCGAATGAGCGATTCACCGAATGGATCAGCCGCTCTGAATCCGATCTGGAAATGATGACGGTAGGCAATCCCGAGGGCCCGTACCCTTACGCTGGCGTGCCATGGTTCAATACCATATTTGGCCGTGATGGCCTGATTACCGCTTTCGAAGTCCTGTGGGCTGAGCCCGCTCTAGCGAAGGGTGTCCTCCAGTTTCTGGCTGAAACGCAGGCCGACAGTCTCATTCCTGAGCAAGACGCAGAACCTGGAAAGATTCTTCACGAGATGCGAAAGGGTGAAATGGCCGCCCTGAAAGAGATTCCTTTCGGCCGCTATTACGGCAGCGTGGACTCAACGCCTCTGTTCGTGATGTTAGCCACCGCTTACTACGAGCGCACCGGCGATCTCGAATTCATCAATTCGATCTGGGACCACATCGAACGAGCTCTGGATTGGATGGATCACTACGGTGACGTCGACGGCGACGGGTTTTTGGAGTATGCCCGCCGTTCCGGGAAAGGATTGGCGCAGCAGGGCTGGAAAGACTCACATGATTCCGTTTTCTATGAAGACGGAACGCTGGCCGAACCGCCTATCGCGCTATGCGAAGTTCAGGGTTATGCCTATGCCGCAAGGAAAGGAGCCGCGGAGCTAGCCCGTAAGCGAGGGTTGATTAACTTCGCGGGGCGTTTATCCCAGCAGGCCAGTGTTCTCCAGGAGCGCTTTGAAGAGGCCTTCTGGGTCGAAGAGCTGGGGACTTATACTTTCGCTTTGGATGGAAAGAAGCGGCAGTGTCGTGTGACGGTTTCTAATCCGGGTCATTGCCTTTGGACGCGGATCGCTCGGGCGGACCGCGCCAAGCGCGTGGCGGAAGGGTTAATGGACGAGAATCTTTTTTCGGGATGGGGTGTACGCACCGTGGGCACCCGCGAAGCCCGTTACAACCCCATGTCGTATCACAATGGTTCCGTGTGGCCGCACGACAATGCCTTGGTTGCGCTTGGTCTGGCTAATTACGGCTTTACAAGCTACTCCCTGCGGCTTCTGGAGAGCATGTTTGAAGCAAGCCTCCATTTCGAATTTCAGAGGCTGCCCGAACTGTTCTGCGGTTTTCGGCGAAGAATCGGAGATGGCCCCACCCTTTACCCGGTGGCTTGTTCGCCGCAATCCTGGGCTGCAGCCGCTGTTTTCATGCTGTTGCAGGCAAGCTTAGGCATGACCGTTTCCGGCACGACCCCAAGCGTGCATTTTCGCGATTCTTATTTGCCATCGATAGTGGACTACATTTTGGTGGAAAATCTTAAAGTTGGGAAATCGAAGCTGAGCCTGATTGTGCGCCGGCAGCCGCACGGCGTGGGTATCGACGTCATTCGCAGGGAAGGAGAAGTGGAAGTAGCAGTATTGAAGTGACTCTGCTCTAGTCGCAAGCGCGTGCGACGAGAGCTCTCCGCGGAACATGTTTTCAGCGACGTTTCCGTTGTGCCAGTATCCGCACCCATACTTGCTGCCCCCAGGGTAGCTTTGGATCCCACAAACGTGTCACTTCCGAGCGAATGGAGACCTAAACAAACGGCGAAAGCCGTATGTCTTCAAATACACGGAGTTGTGTATTGCTCTTACACTCGAATCGAATCGGTGAAATGTTCCCTTTAACCACAGGCATACGGGAATCCAGCGTTCATCTTGATGCTTAGCCCCGATAGCGCGCTCAAACCGTGCTATCTACACTCCGCCTCGGACCGATAACGGCGGGAAAGGGAGCTTTATGAAATCTTCATCATTGCAGGACTTGTTTCTTATCGAGTTAAGTGACCTCTATGATGCTGAGCATCAATTGATCAAGGCCTTGCCCAAAATGGCCAAGGCATCCTCAGCGGAAACCTTGCGGGGAGCTTTTGAGGAGCATTTGGAAAAGACCAAAGAACATGCCGCGCGAATCGAGCGTATCTTTGCGGGCCTCGATATGCCGGCCAAGCGCGAGAAGTGCAAGGGCATGCAGGGGCTCATTGCCGAGGGCAACGACCTGCTGAAAAAAAAGCTGAATTCTGACGTTCAGGATGCGGGAATCATCGCCGCGGCCCAGCGGGTCGAACACTACGAAATTGCCGCCTATGGATGCGTGAGGACGTACGCCGAACTGCTGCAGAATCGGCAGGCGGTTGACCTTCTGGAGCAGACTCTTCAGGAAGAAAAGGACGCAGACGAGAAGCTGACGGAACTGGCACAGCAGATTAACGTCGAAGCCCGGACTCCCGAGGAAGCCGGCCTCGAAGGGGAGGCGGAGCCAAAGCGTCGAGCAAAAGCTGCATCCTGATTGCGCCTGCGACGTCTAGAGGTATTCGACGTTCTCCACCTTCTTCGCTTTTAGGATGAACAGAGCAGGGCTACCGGAAATTGACTGAAAATACTGCTTAGCAAAATTCCGCGTGAGCGCCCTTCGGTCTCTATGCGCTCACCTGTGAAGATGTTATTCCATTCCCGGGCCGTGCCCGTCGGCAATCCCAGCCGATTTTTTCGCCAGGCCTTTGCGCCCAGTGGAAATTCCCCCGAGCGCGTAAGGGCCGTAGTGAAGCGCGGCACGGCCACAAGCACACTTTGCCTCTTGTAAGTGCGCATGAACGCGCAAACGTGTTGGAAGATTCTCCTGCTTGCATAGACCGGGACGTAATCTCCTTCAAGAAAAAGATCCACATGACTACGCCGAAATTCCAGAGCTCTGTTCGTAAGAAAAAGCTTAATGCGCCCATTGGTCCAATCGTTCAGAAGGGATGCGAGTGGTACGTTCCCGCTCATCGCCTGTTGAAGGTTCTCTAGGAAACCAGTTCTCATTTTGAAGTCGACAGGCCGGCGGTTATCCGGATCGGTCATGCTGAAATCCCAGAGTTCGTTGCCCTGATAAAGATCCGGATTGCCGGGCGCCGCGATCTTTAGGAGCACCTGCGAGAGCGAATTGAGCGCTCCGTGGAACGCGATGCGGCTTTGGAATCGACGGAAGTCAGCCAGGAATCGCCTCGAGCTTTCAGGTTTGAGAATCTGCGAGACAAAATGCCGCAGTGCTCTTTCGTACGTTTCGTTGGGGTTGAGCCAACTCGTGAATTGCTTAGCCTCTCGCGCCGCTTTAATGACAAAGGCCTGCAAACGCTCCCGAAATCGCTCGATTTCGGCTTCTTCCGCGGGCCACGCTCCGAGAAGAGTTTGGTAAATTAGGAACTCCGTGCTAACCGAAGGTACCGGTATTCCTCTTTCAATGGATTTCTTATCGCGATTCCAGGAACTCCAGCGTCTGAAGCGCGTATGCCATTCCTGTGGGATTTCGGAAAGCACATGAATGCGCGCGCGGACATCTTCGCTTCTTTTTGTATCATGTGTCGAGGTCGCATTCATCGTGTGCGGCCAAGTTCGCTGGCGCTTCTCGTTGAACTGATGAAAACTTTGGAGGCCGAATATCTGCTCGCCGCGGAAGGGGTCGCTGCCTACTTCATTCAAAGAAATCAGCGCAGTATGGTTGTAGAAGGCAGTATCTTCAAATCCCTTGGCCATCGCCGCGCCGGTGAACATCTGCCACCTGAGCATAAACTCGAGCCACTCCTGGAACCATGAGCAATCAACGCTATCGGGCTTGCGGCGAAACACGCGCCGAAAGAAGGCGAAAACCTCGCGCGTAATTTGATTCGTGTCACTGTGCGCGCGCGCCGCTTGGATAGCCCGTTCCAGTTCCAATAGATCGCGTTTAGAGATTTGTTGGTCGCGAACGTAAGTGCGATAAACAGGCAGCGCGGCCGTGATCTCTTTGAGAGCCGTCTCAAGCTCAGCAAACGGCAAATCGCAAGCTCTCCGGTCCATTAATGCGAGGCGCACAATTCGGGCGCAAAGCGCACGAATTTCGCCTCCAAACAGTTGCTCGATCACCTGCTTTTTGCCTCGATACCACGTTTCCGCAAAGGAACTCTCGTCTCCGGTAAATCTCTGATAGAGCCGCTCGAGGTAACGGTATCCCATTGGCTCGACCATAAGGACATTGGCGGCGTTCACAAAGTCGTAGCCGGTCGTGCCGGCGACCGGCCATTCGGAAGGCAACTCCTCCGGACCGCTGATTATTTTCTCCACGACGACGTACGGTTCTGGCCGGCCATCTTGGGGAGCAACGACCTCGTCGATTCGCTTGCGAAGGGTGGATAAATAGTCGTACGGGTCGCGAAGACCGTCGACGTGGTCAATTCTCAGGGCGTCGACGGCACCTTCCTTCATCAAGCGAAGAACTGGCGCATGCCTGGCTTCGAACACTTTTGGGTTGTCTATCCGGATTCCAACCAATTCGTTGATATCGAAGAAGCGCCGGTAATTGATCTCCTCCGACGCCCGCCGCCAATAGGCCAGCCGGTAAGCCTGGGAGCACAGCAGCCGGTCGAGACGGTCGAATGACCTGCGCACGCCTTTTATTCCGTTGAAGAGCCTCACCGTATGGTCGAGTGTCTTCTGGAAAAGTCCAGGGTCACGATAGAGCTCCCAAAGCTCATTCTTGAACTCAATGATCTTCGAACAGCGACCGTCTCCTTCAGTCGAGGGCCCTTCCGACAGTGTTGCAAGTTCATCTGCGGTCCCGCACGCTCGCTCGAGTGTCCTGCGAACGCCCGCAGCGGATTCGTCGCTATTGTCCAATTCCTCGAGGCACGCGGCCAAGATGTGCCGGTAGGTTTGCGGCCGAACGGGAAATCTCATGTCGTAGTAGCGAATGAAAAATCCTTGATCGTTGTAATGTAGGCTAAGCCCCTGTGTTTCGAGCACCCGGCCGTACGTATCCCCGAGCACCGGAAGCAAAATGCGGGAGCTCTGGAGCGGATCGGCATTCCAGTCGATGTCAAAATACGATGCGAACTCCGATTGCCGCCCGTTCTCGAGCAAATCCATCCACCAGGGATTTTCCTCGCTGGCGGCCATATGGTTAGGAACGATGTCCAGCAGCAGACCCATTCCATAGGTGTGCAGCCGGTTGACTAAGCTTTGAAACTCCTCTTCGGTTCCCAGTTCGGAGTTCACTCGCGCGGAGTCCGCAACGTCATAGCCATGGAGGCTTCCTTTCCGCGCACGGAATCGAGGCGAAGCAAAGAGATGAGTGATGCCAAGTGCGTGAAGATAGGGCACCAACTCTTCCGCGTCTCTAAAACGAAAGTTCAGGTGGAATTGAATGCGATAGGTAGCGCAGGGCAGGGGCATGGGTTACGACATCCGCATTCCCAATTGCTCCCCCAAAGCTCGAAAACTTTGATTCCACTCCGGAACGTCGCAGCCCGCCCCACGAGGTTTATTGCCGTTCGCCGAACTCATGAGCACGGAATGGTAGACGTTTTGAATCTCCCAGAGGCGAACCTCAAACGGGAAGGAGCGAGCCAACCGTACCGCGGCTTCGAGCGACGACACCCTCTCCAAATCGCAGGGCTGCGATTCCCAGTCCTCAGCCATCGTTTCCAGCTTTCTCCGCAGCGCAAACTCGAGCGTCGCCGCATCGAGGTTGACGTGTACGGCCTTTGCTTCTTCCATTAGCGCTCGAACCAGGTCCACGTTCACGTCCTCCGCCTCAATCGCTCTCCGCAACTCGGCGTTTAGCGAAACCTCCGCGGCAACCTGAAAGTGACGGATGAGCGGAATGCCATGGGCGGCAACGAAGCGCATCAGCGGCGCCCGGCTGTCATAGAGCTGCCGATAAGATGACTCTGCTTCTTCGAGCGCGGAATTCAGAATGATCCGCAGTATCTTTCGCTGCTCATCCCGGAAGAGCAGCTTCAAGCTGTAACTACCCGAGCCAAAGGCGACATCAATTGCCCGGATCAAATCGGTGAAGTCGCCGCTTTCGAAGGCCTTGCTAATCCGCTCCGTTATTTCTTTATACGCTTTCTCGTCCGTAAATTCCCGCACGCCTCCCGTTACGTAGTGATCGCCGAGGTGGACAGCTCCAAACATCACGCGGCCGGAGTCCAGAGTGATGTCGGAGGTAACTCGGATGCGGCCAAACGAGACATGCGACTTGCCGGAAGACAGCATCGTGTGATCTTCCTGATCGATCTGGTAACAGTAGGTTTGGCTGTGGGGCGGGTAGGATTCAAAGAGAGAGCTGATCGCATAGTGAGCGCCGACCTTGTTCAGATCGATCATTGCGGGCCGGACGTAGCTTTCGTAGATTTTTCTGCCATCGCCCTGTTCGGGAATGTTGCTATGCGCTTTCGACAAGCGATTCAAGTATTCCTCTTCGATTTTGCGATCATCAAACAACGATTGCGCTAATTGAACGGCCCTTCCCGAATATTGAAACGCCTGCACTGTCTCCAAGCCGGAAATCTCGTCGAAGAACCACCCGCAGCTCGTGTACATCAGCATCAGGTGGCGCTGGAGCTCCATAAGTTTCAGAGCTCGTATCTGTTCACATTCTTTTAGCTCGTGCCTGGCTTGTTCGTGAAGAAACTTGCCGATGGTGTCCCGCGAGCGATTTAGAATCACGCAGATGTACTGATCCCGAGCCTTCCAAGCGTCGACGAATAATGCGCCCGCGGCATCTTCGAACTTGGGCGCCAGCGTATCTCGAAGCCAATCAAATGCCTCACGCAGAGGCGTGCGCCACTCTTGATTCCAGCCGGGACGCCCGGAGTTACATCCGCAATTCGAGCGCCATCGCTCGATTCCGTGGACGCAACTCCAGGAAGTGTTCTCGACAATTTCCACCTCATGCGTCGGCGGGTGCTTTTCCAGGAAATCGGCATAAACGGTGAGTTGCGCGAGCTTCTGCGTTTCGATATAGCGCAACGCATAGCTCAGAGCCATATCCCCATGGGCGCGGTGATGGCCATAGGTTTCTCCGTCCGTGGCAATATTCGTGAGCTGAGGCCACTTCCGCGTGTCGGAAAATCCTGCCATGAGGCGCTGAGCAAAATCCTCGCCGCGCATGAGGATATTTTCAAAGGCCACCGCGTGAGAGATAGGTCCATCAAAGAAAAACAAAACCATGTTGCGTCCGGAGGGCAGATTGGCCACATATGCGCGCGAGGGGTCGATCTTGCCCCCGCTGACGTCTTTCCATTCTTTCTTTCCTATATGCCGCACCCGCTTGGCGGCATGCTGCGGAAGCACGGTGAAGCGAATCTTCTGGGCCGCCAACATTTCAAGCGTTTGCATGTCGACGGCGGCCTCCGGCAGCCACATTCCTTCCGGATAACGGCCAAATCGGTACTCAAAATCCTTGATGCCCCAAACAACTTGCGTGGATTTATCCCGCGCGTTCGCCAGCGGCAAAATGATGTGGTTGTAACCCTGCGCCATGGCTGCCCCGTGACCGGCAAAGTGTTGGCACGTTTCCTGATCCGCCGCCAGAATCGCCTTGTAAAGACGTGGCGTTTTCGCTTCGATCCAGGAGATGAGCGTGGGACCAAAATCGAAGCTGATCTTCGAGTAATTGTTCACGATATCGATGATTTTCTGTTCGCCATCCAGGATGCGCGAGGCCGCATTGGGCGCGTAGCATTCAGCGGTCACGCGTTCATTCCAATCATGGTAAGGGTAAGCCGAATCCTGAATCTCAATGGCCTCGAGCCAGGGATTCTCTCTGGGAGGCTGATAGAAGTGCGCGTGTATGCAGACGTAACGATCGGTCACGTTTATCCTCGGTCATCGGAACGGTAGAGCGCGAACGAGAACGGCTCGATGGTCAGGGATTGATTTTCGGCGCTTTGCAAACAGTCCGGAAGCGAAGATCCAGGTCCCGCCCAACGACGGTCGCGAGAATTCAGGACCTTTTTCCAAACGTCCTGCGGCAAAGGTAAGCTCAAGTGGGCAGGATTCTTCCCAAAGTTGAAGCAGGCGAATAGCTGCTCGTCGTCGCTCCAGCGGCGCAAGAGCAGCGCTTTCTCATTGTCAAAAGGCGTGGCTTCGATGAAGGACATATCAGTATTGGTCAAGGACGGCAACCGCTTACGTATTCGCAAAAGCTCTTTATAAAACTCGCGAAGCCGCTTGTGCGGTTCCTCTTGTTGCAGCTGCCAATGCAATTGTGAGCGCAAAAATGTGGCCTCATCCTGCGGGTCCGGAGGATCC
>Ga0210403_10005147_pt1 | contig 11152 bp, 11 predicted proteins | sample IncBWC19MmetaG_FD_150863 | JGI IMG/M metagenome (GOLD analysis project Ga0210403, IMG submission 150863) | Forest soil microbial communities from Barre Woods Harvard Forest LTER site, Petersham, Massachusetts, United States - Inc-BW-C-19-M | ecosystem: Environmental > Terrestrial > Soil >... | reverse complement strand
GAGGTGGTGAACATGCTGCCGCCCGATCGGCCGGTGAAAGGTGGTGTGCTGCTGCTGCCGTGCATCGGCGATGGCCGCCAGAGCGGCACTTCGGCAAGCCCGTCGATCCTCAATGCCTCGCCCGAGGCGGCGGTCGGCGGCGGCCTCGCGTTGCTCAAAACCGGCGACAAGGTCAGGGTCGACATCGGTAAGCGGCGCGCCGACATCCTGATTTCGGAGGCCGAGCTTGCCGGTCGCCGCGCCGCCTGGAAACCAGACGTGGTGCCGAGTCAGACGCCCTGGCAAGAGCTACAGCGCAAGTTTGTGGGGCAGCTTGCAAGCGGTGGCTGCCTCGATTTCGCGGTCAATTATCAGAAAATCGTCCAGACCAAAGGAGTGCCGAGACACTCGCATTAAGGAAGGTCGCCGATCGGTTTTAGCGGAACAACCGCTGCTCGACCGAGATCGGCAAATCGGCGCGATGAATCAGTATGATCGCCCATGGCGACGTCGGTGGACCGAGCGGCAGGCTGGGTATCGGCGGCGAGCTGGGAGGACTAGGTGGCGCGAATCCAGCGCTACCTGGTGCACTAGGACCCCCCAGGCTAACACCGCTGGAAATCGCGCGTGGTGGCGCAACCGACTGCGCCGTCATGATATCTGTCGGGGCCTGTTCCTCGAACACCACCATGATGCGGTCGCGTCGACGGCTGGCGGACAGCACGTTTACCGAATAACCAGCCGCGGTATGCAGACCGAGAAAAATGCCGACAGCATTCGTCCGGCCTGGTTCGAACATATCCGGCGGCACGACGCCGACCCGACTCCAGAGCCCGCGCCACTCGGCGAGGGTGCCGGCTATGACTTGCTCGGGTTGACGTGTTACCGCCGAGGTTCCTTGCCACTGGCGAATTTCGATGGTCTGAGCGTAAGCCCCGATGGCGAAGCAGATAAGCAAGGGCATTGATGCCACAGCGCCAACGCGCGCTGCGCGTCGCCGCAGTGTGCGCTGCACCATTTGGGAGACTGACCTAACGCTAAACCACACGATGGGAACTCGCCTGAAACCCGTGCGAAAAATGAGAACCGACAAGAAACACGACACTTTGGCCCAATTGAGGCGCGGCCGTGCGATGCCACTCACGCGCCGGTTCAACTATAAGGCCCAGGACCTTAAAAAGGCACACGATCGATCTTGTTCGAACGAAACATGTGGGCGCTGGAGACCGGACATGATGATCGCCGAACGCTAGTTGCGCTTGGCCTTGTCGGCGGCGTTGACCGACTGGATTTGCTCGCGAATACGCCGCCAATCGTCTTCACTGTAGGTCATCATGTTGGAGAAGGTACCGTTACCCATGATGCCCATGCCGCCATCGATCGCGATCACCTCGCCGTTGATGTACTCGACTTCCTCGCTCATCAGGAACGCCGCCATGTTGGCGAGTTCGTTCGGACGGCCGACCCGGCCCATCGGGTTGCGCGTGTTGTAGCGGCTGTCGCTGGCTTCCTGCAGCGGATTGAGCCGAGCCCAGGCTCCCTCGGTCGGGAAGGGGCCGGGCGCGATGGCGTTGAGGCGGATGCCGTAGCGCGCCCACTCGACGGCGAGGCTTTGCGTCATGACAGCGACCCCCGCCTTGGACATGGCTGAGGGCACGACGAAGGGGCTGCCAGTCCATACCCAAGTGGTGAGGATACTGAGGACGCTCGCCTTGCGCTTGTCGGCGATCCAGCGTTTGCCGCAGGCGTTGGTCACATAGAACGTTCCATGCAAGACGATGTTGGCGATGGCGTCGAATCCACGCGGACTGAGATCCTTGGTCGGGGAGATGAAATTGCCGGCGGCGTTGTTCACCAGCCCGTCGAGCGGGCCGGCTGCCCAGATTTGCTCGACCATCTCCTCGACCGCCGTGGCGACCCGAATATCGACCGTATGGACGTCGACCTGGCGGCCTGGATGCTTGGCCATGACCTGCTTGGCGGTCTCCTTAAGGACGCCGCCTCGGCGACCGCAAATCACACAATCCGCCCCCAGCTCGACGAACTTCTCCATCATGATCCGGCCCAGCCCGCTGCCTCCACCGGTGACGAGGAAGCGTTTTCCCTTCAAAAGGCCCGCCCTGAACATCTTTGCACTCCCTCGCTTGCATGGGGTCTGTCGTCTAGCGTGTGCCGGATACCGGCCACAAGGGCTGTTGCACCTGCTCGCGGGGGTGTTAGGATTTCCGCATAACAACACGGGATCGTTGAATGACGACCCACCAGGGAGATGAGGGCGGGGATAGCGGATCGGTTGAGCTGCGTGGCAAAGTAAAGTGGTTCAACGCTGTCAAGGGTTATGGGTTCTTGGCCCTTGAGAGCGACAATAGCGACGCGTTCCTGCACGTAACAACACTTCGGCAATCCGGACATGAGGATCTCAAGCCCGGAGCAACTGTCGTTTGCGCCGGCGTGCGCGGCCCCAAGGGCTGGCAGGTCATGAAGGTGCTCGAAGTCGATTCGTCGACCGCCGTAGCAACCGCACCCAAGCCGCCGCCAATTCCCGATGGCATCGCGATGGGCGAATACACCACCGCACTTGTCAAATGGTACAACAACGAACGCGGCTACGGCTTCGTAACTCGCGAGGCGGAAGACGGCGATATCTTCGTGCATGCTGCCGTACTGCGCCGGCACGGAATGGAATCGCTGGCGCCCGGCCAGAAGGTGATGGTGCGCATCGCCGAGGGCCAAAAGGGGTTGCAGGTCGTCGAAATCAGAACGGCTTGACCTCGGAGCAAGCTGGCGGCACTTAGCGCGGCTATGGCATTCATCTTAAAGTCGAGGCGGCTCGGCCGTCGTTTCGTTCTTGGCGCGCCGTTTGTGTTGGCAGCCTCGGCCGCCCATGGCCAGGGCGGCGAGATCGTCTTCGAGCGCTCCTCGCTGGTGATCGTGACGGGCGCGCGCGAGATCTCCTTCAATATCGAATTGGCACTGAACGAGGCTCAGCGCTCGCGGGGCCTGATGTTCCGGGACAAGCTAGGGGCTTACGAGGGCATGCTGTTCGATTTCTTCCAGGAGCAGCCCGTCAGCTTCTGGATGAAGAATACCCTGATCCCGCTCGATATGGTCTTCATTGCCGGCGACGGCACCATCCGCCACGTTCATGCCAACGCCGTGCCGCTGTCGACCGACACCATTCCAAGTCAATTTCCAGTCCGCGCAGTTTTGGAGATCAATGGTGGCAGCGCCCGGTTGCTCGGCATCAAGCCGGGCGACAAGGTCAAGCACGCGATCTTCGGCACTGCCAACTAAAGCACATAAGGATGCCGCGCTTGCTCCGGTTTGTGTCGGTTGAATCACTTGATTGTTTTCAGCATTTCAACCGGAGCAAAATCGTCTGTGAGGACCTTTTCAGTCGTGACTTTCAGATGGGTTTGTCGCGCGCGTAGCAGCTGAGGAAGATCGTAGCGAAAGCGATACTTGGCCTGCAGTTCGGCCGCCCGTTTCATCAAATCTTGATCGCTGAGAACGGGGCCGTCGTAACCGATGAGCACGACATTGTTGTCGGCCTGATAGGCGTCGACATTGTTGAAGGCGACTTTCATGGTGGCATAGGTGCTGTCGAAAAACAGCGTCGTCGGATCGACGTTCTGCACGATCACGCCGCCCGGCCGGAGGTGCGATTTCGCCAGCTTGTAGAACTCCAAGGTCGTCAAATGAAACGGTACGAACGCTCCCCGATACGCGTCGATCAGGACCAGATCGTATTGTTCTTTGGTTCGGGCGAGAAAGACCCGTCCGTCTCGATTGAAGATGTGTAGCCTCTCGGTTTCCTTCACATCAAAATAGGTCTGTGCCAACCGGATCACCGCTGGGTTGAGTTCGGCCACATCCGCGACGGAGTTTGGCATCGAGTTGACGAGGTAGGATATCGTGCTTCCTCCGCCCAATCCGATCATGACGATGCGTGAGATCTCACCGGGGACGTAAGCCGCGGCAACGCTCATGTAGCGCGTATAGATAATCGGCAGCGCGCTGAGATCGTCCAGATCGAGAATCGATTCGATTTGCCAATTCCGCCGAAGACCGAACGTAAGATAGAGAAGGTTGGCGTGCTTCTCGATGAATATGGTGTTGTATTCGGAGTCGCTTTGTTCAACGAGGCCGTCCTTGAGAAGTTTGAGCGATTGATTTTGTTGCCCCATCGTCGGGTGGACGAACATCGCCGGCAGGCCTGCGGCCAGGGCGAAGAGGGAGAGTTGGGTGACGGATCGTTGGCGCATCAAGCTGGCCAGCTTGACGAGCAGCGGGCCGAGAAGAAGGCACACGCCGGTGCCCAGGGTGGCGCCGGCGAGCCCAAAATATATCGATCGCGTGCCGATCGTCGGTATCAGGTAGAAGCTCGTGAGGAGTGTTCCGCCGATGCTGCCAAACGTCGCCAGGGCTGAAATGTGGCCGGACACCGTACCCGATCTTTCACGGCTGACCATGACAAGCCGCAAGCCTGCGGGCGAGATGGCGGCGAGCACGACGGCAGGGGCAAAGGCGAAGCACAGGCAACAAAATAACGCGGCAAACCTCATGTCGTCGACGTGATCCAGCACACGGTTGATGACGACATAGCTGCTCAGAGGCACGCCGACGATTAGTCCCGAGGCGGCGACGAATAAGATCCCGATGTAGATCAGGCTGCGAAAATGGTCAGCGAGGCGACCGCCGATCAAATATCCTAAGGTCATGCCGGTAAGAAACACCGCTATGAGAGCGCCCCACGAATAGATCGTGCCACCCAAATAGGGAATCAGGGTGCGCCCGATCAGCATCTCCAGGGACATCGTCACGGCACCGGAAAAAAACACGCTGACATAGACTATGGAATTAAAGGCTTTGCTTTTGAGGCTTTTATTCCCGCTCATTTCGTTCTCCAAGAACTCCACTAGCGTCGCCGACTCGATAGCGATGCTACACCTTAGCCTGTCGGTTTGCCGCAACATCAATCGTCCGGACGAGCCGATCAGTCCGGCGAGTGTGCAATTTCTTACATCTTGCCCGGCAAGTGTCCTTCAGGTGGAAGTCGCCGCGCCGCACGAGCCTCAGGCAGTGCTAATAGGCGGCGGCGTGTTTCTTTAATTCCGCGAGCGGCACGATCTGCAAGGTTACGGCGTGCGTGGCTTCGAGCACGAGGTCGGGGGCGGCTCCGGCATCGAACGCTTCCTTCCAGCGGGCGGCACACAGGCACCAGCGATCGCCCGGCTTCAAGCCGGCGAAGCCATATTGCGGCATGGGGGTGCTGAGGTCGTTGCCGGCAGCCTTGGAAAAGGCCAAGAATTCCGCCGTCATAACGGCACAGACCGTATGAAGACCCTGGTCCTCACGACCGGTGTTGCAGCAAGCGTCGCGATAGAAGCCGGTCAACGGCTTGGTGGAGCAAGGTTGCAGGACGCCGCCCAGGACGTTGATCGAGGGTGCTCGCCCGGAACCGCCATCTTCGGGCGTTTGGTCAAACATGGCCCATCCTACCACCTTGAAATTGCGCTTTCGAGCCGGCCGCGGCACTGGTAGAAACGCCCGTCCTCAAGTGCTTGCGGCGCGGGGCGTAGCGCAGTCTGGTAGCGCGTCTGCCTTGGGCGCAGAAGGTCGTCGGTTCAAATCCGGCCGCCCCGACCACGCCCCACGCCAGTCGAGTGTCAGTTAGAGAGTATGCAGTAGATGAAAGTTCGCATCTTTAAGCCGACCAAGACGGCCATGCAGTCCGGTCAGGGCAAAACAAAGGAATGGCTGCTGGAGAGCGAACCGGCGCCCAAGGAAGTCGACGCGCTGATGGGTTGGACCGGCTCGCGCAATACCATGGAACAAGTGCAGCTTTTTTTTCCGAGTCTCGACGAGGCCAAGGCGTACGCCGAGAAGAGCGGTTGGCAATATACTGTCGAGCTGCCTCATACGCGGCCTGTGAGACCGAAGGCCTATGCCGACAATTTTGCTTACAACCGCCTTGGCCGCTGGACGCACTGACCGCCCCGGCGATCCGCTGCGTGTGTTATCCTGCCAACGGGCGCCCGTAGCTCAGGGGATTAGAGCAACCGCCTTCTAAGCGGTAGGCCGCTGGTTCGAATCCAGCCGGGCGCGCCATATTCATCGATCAGAACGAGTTCGGCGAGATCATCATCCCCACCAAGAGCACGGCACAGACCGCCAAGACAGCGCAGCTGGCGTAGACATATCGCCAATATTTTTCGGGCCTCTTTTGCCGAGTGACGGTTCCGCCGCGGCCGCGGGCGCGGCCTGTTTTAAGTGTGTGAACAAGATCGACGCTGACGACGACACTCAGCAGTAGAACGAGCACGATGGTCACTTGCGACGGGGGCACGAAACGTCACCGCCCTTCCAGCTGCTGGTTAAGCCAAACCTGAACGGTGTTGGTTTCCAGGAAGGCATGCGCCGAGCGGCGAGTCGGCTCGTCGGCGAGGTCGCCGACAACAACCGCGACAACCAGGTCACATTTGTAGGCGACCGCGATCCCCTCGGCGAGGCGTGAGATGCCGGCCTTCGCCTTGAGCCGATAAAGTCGCGCCCGGCCGACGAGATCGGTGATGTGAATCCGGCTGCCTTCGTGGACGGGCACAAAATGCTCGTCCAGCAGGTCGACGTCGGTGACCCTGTCGACTTCCTCGTCGGTGACGACACCGGTGTCGCAATTGCTGCAGAAGCCGAGCTTCGGCCGGATATAGACCTCGATCCCTTCACCGCGCCACGCTTTGCCGGTCGGCCAACCGTCACGCGGGAAGGGCCAGGAAATCGCATGCCAGCCGGTGTTGTCCCGACGCCACTTGGCAAATTCCGCGACACCGGCCAGGCCGGCGACCAGCCCGGCCGCCAGCGACGCCTGGACGACCGTGCGGCGATTCAGCATCAGATCACTTTAGCCCCGCCGCCTGGCGTGCTTCGCCGGTCAGTTCGAGGATGTGAAGGCCGGTGTTGGCGCGATCGACGATGTAGATGTAGCCGCGATCGTCGGTCTCGACGTTGTTGGTCTGGATAGCGACCCTGCAGCGGTCCTTGCCGGCGACCTTGACGCAGCGCTTGTCGGTGGCGGCGGTGATCGCAGGAATGAAATAGCCCACTTCCTTCGGATGGTAGGGGTCGCGGACGTCGAGCGCGCGAACGCCGGCGTTGAAGAAGGAGATGAAGGCCATCTTCTCGTAGAACACCGACGCCATGCTCTCGTTGGAAGAATGTGCGCCGAACCGGCCGCCGCGCTGGCAGAACGCGCCGCTCGCTTCGGAAACGGTGTAGTTTGAGATCATCATCGGTCGGTTTTCGATCGAGACGTCGGCAAACCACACCATCTGCCGAGCCTCCAGGCATTCGTTGAGGATGGCCTCGTCGACGATCATGACGATATCGCGTTTGCTGCCGTCCTTGTCCTTGGCAAACTCTGCAATCGGCATTTGCAGCATGGGAAATGTTGTGTGTGCGCCATTCCATGACGACATCAACATGCGAGAGATTTCCGGCGCCCGCAGATTGTCCGGCGTCGGTTCCTTTGGTCCGTTGAGCAGTTTCTCGCGGTCGACGATTTGCATGACGCCGCCCTTGTTGGTGCCATAGCCGAAATAGACGCGGTTGCCCTTGGGGCCTGTCGAGATCGGGCCGTGCACTTCGGTCGGCACGGCGCCTGTCGCGCCTGGTTCCTGGCCGGGCAAACCAAAGTCGCGGATCTTCACCGGATGCGCGGGATCAGAAAGGTCGTAGACCTGCGTCATGCGGCGCGTCCGCCAGCCCGGTGCGCCCGAGACCAGGAAGGCGATGCCAGTGTCGCACTCCCACCAGCTCTTGTGCGTGTCCTGCAGCCCGTCGATTCGGGTCAAAAGCAAAGGATTGGTGGGATCGGCGACGTTCCAGATCTCGTGCGCCTGGCTGCCGAAGGTACGGAGCATGTAGACCGCCGCCCGATCGCCCTTGGGCAGGGTTTTGCCCTCGCACACCCGGACCATCTGGGCGCCGCCATCTTCGTACTTGCCGGGCAATCCGGGAATGTGGCGGAGAAATTTCGGGTTCGTCGGATCGGTGACATCGACGATCGACGTGCCGTTGGATTCGGCTTTGCCGGTCAGCGGATTGACCGGCGCGGGAACATCGTCGGTGCCGCCGTGATGGCCGATATAGGCGATCCAGCGGTTTCCCTGATGCTGGATGGTTGGCTGATAGGCGCTGCGGGCTTGCAGATCGCTCATCCCCACCAGCCGCATATTCGAGGCTTCCGGTGGGGCCCCAATTTTTTGTTGTTGAGCCGTCGCCGCGCCGGCCAAGGCGCACGATGCTATCATGGCTATTAACGTTGCCTGTCGCGTCACTAGGCCCTCCCTCGAAGCGGTCCACCATTCTTAGGACTTGGTTCAGTACATAGTTAACCCGATTATAATCAGATCGCCACCGGGGTATCGAGGGGACGGACAGTGACGTTCAGGGAAACGGTGGGACGCAGGCTGCTTCTGCTGGTTGCCTGCTTGGCGACGGTTGTCGTGCTGGGTTCGTGGGACAATCAGCGCGAGATCGAGCGCGTCCTCGAACATGGCTATGCCACGACAGCACAGATCACGGGCGCGCAGTTTCAGAGAAGCATGCCGTTCGCGCTCGACGGATGGTGGCCGCGCTTGGTGGAGCAGGGCCTGTCGATCGATCTCAGCTGGCAGGGCAAGGACGGCAGGCCGCGCGCTCATAAGAAGGTGCCGGTGACCGAAGGTTTTGCCCGCACGATCATCTCGAGCGACCAGGTAAAGTTGATCACCTTGCCGGTCAGGGTGCAGGACGACGACCGAGCCGTTCCTGTCGTCATCGCCGACTCCGCGCCCCGACTTGCTTCGCTTCAATCCTGGCTCAAGATCTCAGGCTATATCGCAACGTTTGCCTGGGCGACCATCGCGGCGATGGGCATTTGGCGGTGGCGACGAGGTGTCAGTCCGACGATCGCTTCACCGCCTGCAACAGTCGACATGCCGCGCCGTCTGCTGTTCGGGCTTCTCGCCGTCGTGGTCGGAGTCATCGTCGCGTTCTATGGATGGTCGGCTGGCGAGCAGTCCGAGGAAGCTGCCGCTGGCGTCGTTGACACCACCGCCGAGATCATTGGTATTAACGAGACGCCGTCGAAGGCCGGCACTTCAGCAACATATTCGGTCCAATTGGCCTGGAAGGACGACCAGGGTGCGGTGCATCATTACGGCCCTTTGTCGATTAGCGAGGCCTTCTGGAAGACCATTACCGACAATGGCCGGCTGGCAGTGCGGCAGACCCGGGTCCGCATCCCGGCCGATTCCCAGGCACGCCCGTCGATCCCTGCAGATCGGCCGGACCCGGGTTGGCAAGCTCGGCTCGGGTTGATTTCCGGGCTCGTGCTCGCGGTCGCTGGGCTTGGCCTTCTTGTTTCGGCTCTTTGGCGGATGAGACGCCTGAAACTGTGAAGGAGAGACCAATCTAGTCGCTGTCTAGTTCTGAGCATCCCAATCTTGACACTGCCCAAACAACATGGACCGATGATTCATGGCGTTGACCAAAAGAGTGACGTCCTATCACCACGGCGAGTTACGCGAGGCGTTGGTCGTGGCCGGCCGCAAGCTCTTGGAAGAAAAGGGGTTGCGGGATTTCACCCTGCGCGAATGTGCCCGCCGTGCGGCGGTCTCCCATGCCGCTCCGGCACATCATTTCGCCTCACTCGACGACCTTTTAGCCGAGATCGCCACCCGCGGGTTCCGAGAATTGGCGGCGACGATGACGGTGGAAGGACGGCGCGCGGGAAGCGACCCTACCGCCCTCCTGATCGGCCATGGCGTGGGTTACATGGCGTTCGCGGCGGCGCACCCCATGCTGTTCAGGCTCATGTTCAACCGCGAGGCCGATCGTCTGGAGACGCCGCGGCTGGCAGCGGAGGCCGAGGGGGCATACCAACTTCAAGTCGCCGCGGTCGCAGCGGTCATCCCGCAGGCCTCGACCGCCGTGAAGGAACGCATGGTCGACTTCGCTTGGGCCACGGTGCACGGCTTTATTACCTTGGTCCTGGAAGGCCAGATCGGCGGCGAGGAGTTGTCGTCGCGAGCCTTGAAGACGCGGGGGCTGGCGATGCTGTCGGCAATGGCCGAGACCGTCGTGCGGTCGGGCAGCCGTTAAAGCAGGATGCGAAAACGCAGCTGATCTTTGCCATGGCGGTCGGCGCGGAAACGCTCGACCAGAACGCCGCCGTTGCTTGTAATGACTTTTTGCGAGGGGACGTTTTCGGGATCGGTCGTCAACTCGACATATTCCAAGCCTTTGCCCTGACATTCCGGCAGCAAGAGCGCGAGGGCGCGAGTCGCGTACCCGAGCCGTTGTTTCCAGGGCACGACGGCATAGCCGATGTGACCAAGGCATGTCGGCGGCAGCGTCGACGTGCCGGGCTGCCAGCGAAACCCGATCGAGCCACAGAGCCCATCGTCCCACATCCAGCGCCGATAGCCCGGCAGCCGTGGCACGGTCGAGCCGTCCGCCAGACGGATCGGACCGCCTTTTGCCTCGGGATCGTCGAGGCTGGCGATGAAACCGGCCGGGTCGGACGATATCTGCTCGAGCTCCTCCCGCGTCGAGTCCTCGCGACGGGTATTGTCCGACCAAAATCCCCGACGCAGCGCATCGGTATAGCCGTCGAGATAGGTCAGAGCAGGAACGACGAGTTTCATGTTTTTGCTGTACCATGACGTGCCATGAGTTCCAGCCCCGTCCTCGTGCTCGACATAGACGGCGTCATATCGCTCGCCCAGCCCGGCTCGTTGCGGCCGTGGTATGCCACGCTGAAGCAGGATCTCGGCCTCGACTACGAGGAGATCGAACGCGATTTCTTCAAGACCGAGTTCATGACGGTGCTGCGCGGCCGGCTCGATCTTTACGTCGCCCTGCACGACTACCTCGCGCCCAAAGGCCTTGCCGATCGGCTCGACGAATTCGTCGCCTATTGGTTCGACAAGGACTGCGTCATCGACCGCTCGGTCCTGGCCCAAGCCGATGCCTGGCGGCAACGCACTGGCGGGCGCTGCTTTGCCGCCTCCAACCAGGAGCATCACCGCGTCGCCTATTTGCGCGACCGTGCCGGCCTCGGCGCGCATTTCGACGAGATCGTCTATTCGGCGGCATTGGGTGTCTGCAAGCCCGACCGCGTCTTCTACAC
>Ga0210403_10005145_pt1 | contig 11152 bp, 9 predicted proteins | sample IncBWC19MmetaG_FD_150863 | JGI IMG/M metagenome (GOLD analysis project Ga0210403, IMG submission 150863) | Forest soil microbial communities from Barre Woods Harvard Forest LTER site, Petersham, Massachusetts, United States - Inc-BW-C-19-M | ecosystem: Environmental > Terrestrial > Soil >... | reverse complement strand
GACTCCTACACCGGTGCGTGGCGCGCGTACCACAAGGCTCTCGTCGAGTCCGGCAGCTACCTCGCGGGCGATCCGCTTGAAGTGCCGGAGACTGGAACCACAGTGCGGCTTAAGGAAGGAAAGCGGCGCGTACAGGATGGCCCCTTCGCTGACACCAAGGAGCAACTGGGGGGATTCATAATCATGGAACTCCCCTCGCTTGACGCGGCGCTTGATTGGGCCGCGCGCTGCCCGACGGCCGCGACCGGTGCGGTCGAGGTCCGTCCCCTTGCACCCGCAGCCAAGCACCGGATCACGTGATGATCGGAAGCGGCCAGGAGAGCACTCATCGCGCGATCGAGCGGGTGGCCCGCGAGTCGTACGGTCGGCTGGTGGCCTATCTTTCCTCGCAGACACGAGACGTGGCTAGCGCGGAGGACGCTCTCAGCAATGCGCTGGTAGCTGCGCTCAAAGCTTGGCCGGGAGACGGCGTGCCGCAAAATCCGGAGGCCTGGCTGCTGACGGCAGCGCGCCGCTCCTTTATCGATCTTGTGCGTCATCGACAAGTGGTCGTGGCAAGTGAGCCCACTCTCCAGCTCCTAAGGGAGGAACGCGAGATGACGTTGCCGGCAGAGTTTCCAGATGACAGGTTGAAGCTCCTGTTCGTATGCGCTCATCCCGCGATTGATTCCTCCATGCACACGCCTCTCATGCTCCAGACCGTTCTGGGCCTCGATGCCGCACGCATCGCCCACGCCTTCATGGTCTCACCGGCGACGATGGGGCAGCGCCTGGTGCGTGCCAAGACGAAGATCCGCGACGGCGGCATTCAGTTCGAAGTTCCGCAAGAGCGCGAACTGCCGCAGCGGCTCGATGCAGTCCTCGAAGCGATTTACGCCGCCTTCGGTATTGGCTGGGACGATATGGCGGGCGTCGATCAGAGCGGCCGGGAGCTTGCCGAGGAAGCGATCTGGCTCGGACGGGTCCTTCTTCAGTTAATGCCGAGGGAAGCGGAGGTTCGCGGGCTGGTGGCTCTCATGCTCCACTGTGAAGCGCGGCGGCGCGCACGGCGTGGACCGGAAGGCCGCTATATTCCTCTCTCGGAGCAGGATTCCGAGCAGTGGTCTCTGCCATTAATCGAAGAGGCAGAACGCCATCTCGCCGAAGCGTCGAGTCGTGGCCGCACCGGCCGCTTTCAACTCGAGGCCGCGATTCAGTCGGTACATGCTGAGCGGGCGCGCAGTGGTCGGACTGAGTGGGATGCGATCATGCTCTTCTACGAACAGCTGATCCGCATATCCCCGACGCTCGGCACGCGAACTGGATACGCCTCGGCAGTAGCCGAAGGGAAGGGACCTGAAGCGGGGCTAGCGGTACTGGACGCGATCGATCCCGAGTCCGTCTCGGGCTATCAGCCCTACTGGGCGGTTCGCGCTCACTTATTGCAGCGGCTAGCGATGACATCTGAGGCCGCGGATGCTTTCGACCGGGCGATTGGTCTCGCCGAGGACCCGGCAGTTAGACACTTCCTGCTCCAAAGACGGGGATAAGTTCCTCCGGTTGCTCTGTCGAAATCGACTCCCTTCACGCGTCATCCCCATAGAGGCGGCTTAGCACTAGTCTCCGAGACGCCTAATTAGGAGGAGGGTATATGACAATCGCAGGCAAAGCAGTTCTGGTAACCGGGGCCAATCGCGGTATAGGACAGGCGCTGGTCGAGGAAGCCTTGAGGAGAGGTGCGAAGCAGGTATATGCCGGCACGCGCCAGCCCTTGGCCCACATAGATGGGCGCGTCAGGTCCCTGACCTTGGACGTGACTAACGCCGAGCAGATTCAGGCAGCTGTCCAGAGAGTTGAATCTCTCGACGTTCTCATCAACAATGCCGGCATCGCTCTCTACGACAATCTGAGCAATCTCGACGCCATTGGGCAACACCTCGCCGTCAACCTCTTCGGAATGTTCAATGTGACGCGCGCTTTCTTGCCGCTCCTAAAGCGCTCCAGGGGGGCCATTGTTAACAACCTATCCCTGGTGGCGCTCGCTGGCTTGCCGGTCATACCCGCCTACTCCATTTCGAAGGCAGCCGCGTTTAACATGACGCAATCTCTGAGAGCGCTCTTGGCCGGCCAAGGCGTAACGGTCCATGCAGTCGTCCTGGGGCCTATCGATACAGATATGAACCGCGGCTTCGACATACCAAAGGCCTCGCCCGAGTCGGCGGCGCAGGGTATCTTCGATGGATTGGAAAAAGGCGAAGACAACATCTTTCCCGACCCCGCCTCCCAGTCCATCGCCGCGGACTGGCGTACTGGCGCAGCCAAGGCGCTGGAGCGCCAGTTCGCAGGCTTCGTGCCGGAGACCGCGGCGGCTTTGGGGTGACGTTGCGAATGAAGCGAAACATCGCCGAGCTTGCTTCCACTACAAAGACCGTCACCCTAGCACCCAGAAAGAAGCGGCGCGGGGGCGAGAAAGTCGTATGGCATTGAAGATGCTCATTATCCTCTTGAGTCTTTTCGTTTCTGGCCTGCTGGTCGGGAATGAACTGGCAGTAGCGGTCATCATTCATCCTGTGCTTTATTCGGTTTCCGACGAAGCGCACGTTCGGATGGCCAAGCCGCTAGCGGGGCGGCTTGGCCACTGCATATCGTTTTGGTACGCGATCGGTCTGGTGTTCGCGATCCTGCAAATGCTGATCATGCGAGCTGCGCCCGCTGCGCGGTGGCTTTCCTGTGCGGCCGCGATCCTCTTAGCTCTTATTATCGTTCTCACGATTCTCCTGCCTGCTCCAATTAACCATCAGATCGCGCGATGGAATCTCGATCAATTGCCAACAAATTGGCTGAGCATGCGCCGGCGCTGGGATCTGTATCATGGCATCCGGGTCTTGCTGCTTATGGTGGTGCTGGTCCTCCTGATTTTGTCCGCCCTGCTGGATCCGTAAGGCCAGTCCTCGCGAGCCCGGACCCTGCGCAGCGGAACAGCCTGCAAAAAGGTTCTTTTTCTGTGTCGAAATCGACTGCCTTCATCCGTCACCCCTATAGAAGCGGCTTAGAGGTCAGAGTCGCCATCCAGGAGGTGAACGATGTGTCCATTCTGTTTTGCAACCATGGGGCTAATCGTTGACGGTGCGGTCTCTACCGGCGGGCTGGCAGCGCTGGCCGTGAAAGTATCTCGCAAGAACCGCGCAGGAGAAGTCCTGCCGAACTCAGATGAAGGAAGAATCAAGATGTCGACAAACACGATTGACAACCCGAAAATAGTGTCGCGAGATGAATGGCTTGCGGCTCGCAAGAAACTACTGGCCAAAGAAAAGCAGCTCACGCGCGAGCGTGACGCTCTGGCTGCGGAACGCCGCCAGCTTCCCTGGGTCAAAGTCGATAAGAATTATGTTTTCGATTCACCGGATGGCAAGAAAACTCTTGCTGACCTGTTCGACGGCAGAAGCCAGCTCATCGTCTATCACTTCATGTTCGGTCCGGATTGGAAGGAGGGTTGCCCCAGTTGCTCCTTCAACATGGATCATACCGAAGGCGCACTGCCGCATTTGGCGCAACGCGATGTCTCATTCGCAGCGGTTTCACGAGCCCCCTTGTCCAAAATCGAGCCGTTTAAGAAGCGCATGGGCTGGCGATTTGCCTGGGTCTCGTCATTCGGGACCGACTTCAACTACGACTACCGCGCTTCCTTCACACCGGAGGAATGGCAAAAGGCAAGGTAGAGTACAACTTCGATCTCGTCGAATTCCCCAGTGCGGAAGCACCCGGAATCAGCGTCTTCTATAAGGACAAGTCTGGCAACCTCTTCCACACTTATTCCGCCTACGCTCGCGGGACCGAAAATGTTGTCAACACATACAACTACCTCGATCTTGTTCCCAAAGGCCGCGATGAGGACGCTCTGCCCTTCACGATGTCCTGGGTTCGCCATCACGATCGCTACGCGGATGGCTACTTAGCCGATGCGGATAAGCCATACTGGCCTGCGTAAGCTACTCCAGCACGTTAAATTGTTCGAGCTCGCCTCAATCCGACTCATGGTCTGGCGTTGCCGAAATGACGTCAGGCCAGAGCCGGCAAGAGGAATTCAGTTGAACACTTAATCGGGAGCGGAGGCGAACCGCGTCCTGCGCCAGCTAAAACGATTGTGAGAACCGGGCTTCCAGGAACTCACCCAGCTTCGCGGTTGCCTTGAACTGCGGGATCGGCTCCAGTTCCTTGAATGCGGAAGTAAACGCATTCGAAAGACTCCAGATCGTCCGCGTCTTGAATTCCTCGTACTTTGGCTCGAAGTAGAGGCCATGCACGGTGCGGGCAAGGTGCCTCGGGGCTTCGAGTTGCCCCTCCACGAACGCCTCGTAGATGACCACTTTCGCGGTAACGTCTCAACTCGCTTTTCTGCCACGCCTCCACCTGCTTTCGCATAGGCTCGAAGTTTCGCTGCATTCGATCAACGCCAACCGAGATGCAGTCGATGAGCGAGAACGACTTCGAGTGTTTTGCGAGGACGGGCGTGCCGGCTTGCCAGGCGCTCGGAAAGTATTCCGCATGCTGGGATTGAGTGGAAAGCTGCGCCGGGTACCACATCCAAGCAACAACGGTTTCTTTTTCCGCGCCCGACGGCGAGAGTGGCTCTGGTACGGCGTCATCGACCCACGTATAGGTAACCCGGCCAACATCGAAATGACCAGTTGGCATGGGGAGGACCAGTGGTCTGATGTGTTCACACCACAAAAAAGCCAATAGCGCTGCGAGAGCGAGGCTTCCTATCGCACCTAGGGCTACGGAGATTTTGAGAAGGCGCCTCAGCATGCGAAGCGCATACTATATGAAGTACTTTATTCTGTAAAGTTAAATTAGGATCGATAAACATCCATGTGACGGTTTACCGGAACGGCGGTGTCGCTTCAGGAAAGCTGGCACAAAGCGGACTTGTCGATACAAATTAGGCCCAGTTGATCAACCAGGGCGTTCCCCGACGAAGGTGGCGTAATCCATGAGCGGATGGGTCTGAAAGCGTCCATTCCACCACCCCCGATTTTTGAGTCACCACTTGACTGCTGACAGTCGAATGTCTACTATCACACAGAACCGAGGGTCGAACGTCTTCTATGGAAAAAAGGGCACAGCCACGCGCGAATCTTCTTCAGGGCACGCTTGACATGCTGATCTTGCGAACACTTCTTTATGGACCAGCTCACGGCCACCAGATCGGCAAACAGATCCAAAGGACCACGAATGACTTTCTGCAGATGCAGCACGGCTCGCTCTATCCTGCGCTGCACCGGCTGGAGCAAAGAGGATGGGTCAGTTCCAAATGGGAAATGGCTCCAGATCGCAACCGGGAATTCAAGTATTACCGACTGACAGATAAGGGAAGAAAACAACTTGTAGTCGAAGAATCACAGTGGAAGCGGATGGCGGAAGCTGTGGCACGCGTAATGTGGCCAACTGCTGAGGAGAGCTGAGATGCGATGGTGGCAGATCAGAAAACGCGACAAGGATGTAGAGCGCGAACTTCAGTCCGATCTTGACATAGAAGAGGAAGAGCAGCGGGAACGGGGCGTATCACCAGAAGAAGCGCGCCACGCTGCCCTGCGTGCTTTCGGCAATCCCACTTTGATTTCCGAGCAAACCCGCGCTGTCTGGAGTTGGACTTGGTGGGAGAATCTTCTTCGCGACTTTTGGATCGGCACCCGCACTCTCTTCCGCTCGCCTGGATTTTCCATCATTGCCATCCTCGTAATGGCGTTGTGCATCGGCGCCACGACATCGCTGTTCACGGTGGTGTGGTCGGTTCTGCTCAGGCCGCTTCCGTTCCGCGACCCAAACCGTCTGGTGATGATCTATGAGCATTTCCGCGACCCCCGCATGAATTCGCAGCAGTTCAATTACAACGCTGTCGCGCCCGCCGACTACTACGATTGGCGAGCTCAGACTCATGGCTTTGAAGACCTGGCTGCATGGCGCTACTGGCAGTTCAACTTGACGGGAGAACACGGGGAACTGCCGGAACTGGTGCAGGCGCGCGGCGGAAGCTGGAACCTGTTTCCGTTATTGGGGGTGAACGCGGCCATCGGGCGCACGTTTACCCAGAGCGAAGATCGCCCGGACGGGGATGCCGTTATGCTTACGTGGAATCTCTTCGAACGGCGCTTCGACGCTGATCCATCGATTGTCGACAGGCAGATCCATCTCGACGGCAAGCCCTACACCGTTGTCGGCGTGCTTCCGAAGTCGTTTACCTATCCCGACGCGAACGTTGAGGTCTGGGTTCCATTTGCGTCGGGCCTGCCCCCGGATATTCTCGCGCATCATGACTATCACTTCGCGCGTGTGGTGGCGGGTTTGAGGCCGGATGTCAGCCTGGACAGTGCCCTCAGCCAGGTAGAAGCTGTACAGTACCAGGAGCACTTGCAAAACTTGCATGCGCCGGTCGCCGAAGATGTCGCGCCAAAGACCCTGATTGAAGATCTCGCGCAAAATGTAAAGAGGCCGTTGATCATCTTGCTAGGGGCTGTCGGTTGCGTGTTGCTGATCGGCTGCCTCAACGTCGCCAACCTGATGGTGGCGCGGTCCGCGGCGCGACAGAAGGAGATCGCGATCTGTAGCGCGCTGGGAGCAGGTCGGACCACACTGATTCGCGTCCAGCTCATCGAAAGCTTCTTGGTTTCGATGGCCGGTGGCATTGTCGGTAGCCTGTTATCGGCGTCGTCGACGAACTGGCTGGCTAGAACCTGGATTGAACTTCCCAACCCGCAGAGCATCCGCGCCGATGCGGTCGTGCTCGCGTTTGTAAGTGCTCTGGTCTTAGCATCGGCCATGCTGACAGGGTTGGTTCCGGCTATCACCTCGACAAGCAAACGAGCGGTCGCAGCTCTGCAGGCGGCCTCGCGGAACGTGGCGGGCAGTCAATCGCGCACCGCGTTACGCAAGACGCTGCTTATCGTGGAGATTTCGGCGACAGTCGTTCTCCTTATCGCCGCCGGACTTTTGCTCAAGAGTTTCTGGCGCCTGCGGACAACGGATGTCGGTTGCGTCACCGACAACCTGCTCACGATGGGCTATAGCCTTCCCACAAATAAGTACGACAGCGCCGACAAGGTGAACGCATTTAATGAGACCTTGCTGGAGCGCGTACGCTCCATGCCCGGAGTGCGGGCGGCGGCGCTCGGGTCGGTTGTACCCGGAGACGGGCACGGTGGCGACGATGCCTTTACGATTTCCGAGCGTCCTCCGATCGCTCCCGGAGCCCCGATGCCCGATGCGCTCTATCGGCGGGCCGACCCTGAGTATTTCAGCGCATTAGGAATACCGCTGCTGAGCGGACGTTTTTTTACCAGCCAGGACCGGGCTGGCCGGCCAAGAACAGTCATCATCAGCCGCCTCCTGGCGCAACAGTATTTCCCCGGCGAAGACCCGCTGGGCAAGCATCTCCACATTGTTCCTTACGGGAACGCCGATTACGAAATTGTAGGGGTTGTCGCCGACACCCTCTATCAGGTGGGCCAGCCAGCCAAGCCGACCATGTACTACCCGATTCTCAATGGGGAGAGCGACAGGGCTTTGACTCTGGCGGTACGCACGATCGCCGATCCGCTGTCTTTATCCGTCCCCATCCAGAAGCAGATCTCCGAACTCGATCCTCAGCTGCCTGTTCACGATGTGCTGACCATGGACCAGATCATTGAACAATCTTTGGGTAATGCCAGCCTCAGTGCCAGTCTCGTGCTCGCCTTCGCCCTTCTGTCGCTGATATTGGCCTCCGTAGGGTTGTACGGAGTACTTTCTTACCTCACGACGCAGCGCACGGGAGAGATCGGCGTTCGCATGGCTCTCGGTGCACAGCGCAGGGAGGTTGTGCACCTAATGCTGGGCGACGGCCTGCGTCCGGCGTTGTATGGACTGGCGATTGGCCTCGCGGCCAGCGTCGGTACGGTACGTCTGATCCAGTCGATGCTCTACGGAACCGGTCCGCTCGATCCGGCGGTCTTCGCCTGTGTGGCAGCCTCACTGCTGCTTGTGGCGTGCATCGCGTGCCTAGTTCCCGCCTGGAAAGCGTCGCGCATCGATCCCATGCAGGCACTGCGAAACGAATAAGGAGGAGTTCGAGAGAACAATATCGGACGGCAGAGGATTTAACATGCGATGGTGGTGGCAGCTCAGGAAAAGCGAATCGGACCTGGAACGGGAGGTAAGATCTGATCTGGAGTTGGAAGAAAAAGAACAACAAGAAAAAGGCTTGCCGCCCGAAGAAGCCGGCCACGCCGCCAGGCGTGCCTTCGGCAACGAAGCCCTTATCAAAGAACAAACACGTGAAGCATGGGGCTGGGTGCCATTCGAACGTCTGCTGCGGGACGTTCGATATGCGTTCCGGCAAGTCGCGAGGAATCCAGGCTTTGCTGCGATTGCGGTTTTCACGCTCGCTCTCGGCATAGGCTCCACCACCGCGATCTTCTCTATCTTCAATGCAACTCTCTTGCGGCCTCTTCCTTTTGAGGACCCCGACCGGCTGGTGTTGCTGTATACGTCTATTCCATACATCGGATACGAAGGCCCCGGGTCTGTAACGGATCCAGACTTCGCAGAGTGGCAAAAGCAAAACCAAGTTTTCGATCAGATTGCTGCCTTGCGGGGCAAGACTGCTAACCTGACCGGCAGCGGCGAGCCCGAACGACTCGCCGGCACCGCAGTAACCGCCAGTTTCTTTTCTGTTCTAGGAGTAGCTCCGGAACTCGGTCGGACGTTCTCTGCCTACGAGCAAAGTGCCGGGCATGAAGATGTGGCGCTCATCAGCCACAAGCTCTGGGCACGGCGCTTCGCTTCAAGCCGGGACGTTGTTGGAAAGACAATTCAGTTGGATGGGACGCCGTTCACTGTGTTTGGCGTGATGCCTGTGCAATTCGAGTTCCCTGGGAAGGGGGACTTCTGGACGCCGATGGTTCTCACGAATGACCGTTCGAATGCAATGGATCAAGTCATCGCGCGCCTGAAGCCGAACATCAGCCTCGCACGGGCGAGAGAGGACGTGACAATCATCCAGCACCGGCTGGCTCCTCAGGATCGTCACGAAGAAGTCCATTTCAGGTTCGTCTTCCTGAAAGCATCGTGGGCGCTGACGTTCGCCCTACCTTGAACATTCTTTTCGCATCCGTCGCGGCCCTTCTGCTGATTGCCTGCCTCAACGTGGCGAATCTTTTTCTCACGCGGTCGACTGTCAGACATCACGAGATCGCGATGCGGCGCGCCCTGGGCGCCAGCAGATCGCGCATCATTCGCCAGTTGCTCACGGAGAGCGTCCTGCTGGCAGGTTTCGCGGCAGCGCTCGGTTTAGTCCTCGCCACAGTGTTAGGGAAGACGTTGGCAGGGCTGATGCCGCAGGGTGTGCCCGAACCCGGCTCTCTTTATCATGCGGTGGTCTCGCAAATCGATTGGCGGGTGCTGGTTTTCTCGATATGCGTGGCGCTGGCGACAGGCATTCTTTTTGGTTTGGCCCCGGCAATCAGCGTGTCGAAATCGACGCTCTCATCTTCAATAAAGGAATCGGGAGCTACACACACGGTCGAGCCGGGAACACGCCGAATCCGAAAAGGCCTCATCATCGGCGAATTTGCCCTCACGCTGGTCTTGCTATTTGCGGCTGGATTGCTCGTGAAAAGCTTTCTGCGCCTGCTTCAGGTCGATCCCGGATTCGACCCGCACAACGTTGCTATTCTGAATCTGGAGTTGCCTGAGACCAAATACGAGACAGGCGCACAGATGGTCACCTTTCACGATGCGCTCCTAGACCGCATCAACAGCGTTCCCGGCGTCCGTGCCGCCGGCACAGTCGGATTCGGATTGCCCCTTGGTGGAGGTGGCATCCAAGGTGACTTTACGGTCTACGGACAGTCTCAGCCGCGCGACGTTGTAAGCAAACTCGCCGTTAGCCCCGGATATTTCTCCGCCATGGGAGTTCCGCTGGTGAGCGGCAGATGGTTTAGTCAGCTGGATTCTCGGCAATCCCAACATGTCCTCATCGTGAGTGAGAGTGTTGCCAAGAGATTCTGGCCGGGAAAGGATGTGCTGGGACAGCAGATCAATCCGGGTTTCAGTGGAACTGGTTGGTGCTCAATTGTGGGCGTCGTTGGGGATGTCAAGCAATCCGGGCCATCAAGCAGCGCGCCCCTGACTATCTACCTTCCATATTCGCAAGCTCCTGACTTCCTCAAAAGCTTCATGACGATCGCCGTTCGTGCCAACGAAAACGGGCTTGATTTGCTACACACCTTGCGTTCCCAGGTTCATGCTGTCGATCCAGACATTCTAATCTTCGATGCAAGTTCCATGGAGGATCTGGTTACGAAATCGATCTCTCAGCCGCGCCTCAATACATTTCTTTTCCTGATTTTTGGTGCGCTCGCTCTCGTTCTCGCCGCGGTCGGAATCTACGGTGTGGTGTCGTACGCCGTGACTCAACGGCAACGGGAGATTGCGATTCGCATGGCCCTGGGCGCCGAGCGGCGTAACGTCATGCTGATGGTAGTCCGCGAAGGAGCCCGGATGGCCTTCATCGGTATCAGTGTGGGACTCGCCGCAGGATTCTTCGCGTCCCGTGTGATTGCGGCGTTCTTGTTTGAGATTACTCCTACTGACCCTGGGACGTTTGCGTCCGTATCGATCCTCTTGGGTACGGTAGCTCTGGTGGCCTGCTACCTACCGGCTCGGCGAGCGTCTAGAATTGATCCCATGGGTGCCCTCAGGAGTGAGTAGCAAGGCCCGACTCTTGACAGAAATCCGCGAGAGCACCGCTGGTGTCGCTTCCCGAAAGCTGGCACAAAGCCGACTTGCAGGTACCCTTACCGGGTGACCGCATCTTAAGTTTGTGGAAGGATGAGCAACGCAAATTCTCAGCAAACGCTCAGGCGCAAGGTTTGATGTTCCCGGATTGCCCACGCAAGTGGCTGTTGAACAACTCCGTTTGCCAGAGTTGGGCAGAAACCGCCTCGCGTCTGGATGCCTATAAACGATCTTCTCGGCTTTTTGGATACATTTCGGCTCACAGATTCTTGGCCGGTTCTCGTTGAAATCGAATGTTTTCAACGGCCACGCCTCTTATCGCTCGACATTCAGTGATCGGTATAGATCAGGTACTTTTGCCGGACCCGCATGAATTGTTGCAGATCCGGCTGATAGT
>Ga0210403_10005143_pt1 | contig 11156 bp, 10 predicted proteins | sample IncBWC19MmetaG_FD_150863 | JGI IMG/M metagenome (GOLD analysis project Ga0210403, IMG submission 150863) | Forest soil microbial communities from Barre Woods Harvard Forest LTER site, Petersham, Massachusetts, United States - Inc-BW-C-19-M | ecosystem: Environmental > Terrestrial > Soil >... | reverse complement strand
AAAACCAGCCCCGAGACGACTCCAGTTGGTGATCCGTGTGGCCCAGATTCAGAAATGTTTTACGATTTTGGTACTCCGCATGATAAAAAGTGGGGCGAGAACTGTCATCCTAACTGCGATTGTGGCCGCTTTATGGAAATTGGCAACAACGTATTTATGGCTTACCGCAAAGTGGCTGAAGGTAAATTCACGCCTTTAGAAAAGCCTAATATAGATCACGGATCAGGCCTGGAACGGATTGCTGCTGCTGCCATCAATAACCCAGACGCCTTCAGGATAAGTCTGTTGTGGCCGATTATCGAGAAGCTTGAGGAATTATCTGGTAAAGAATACGACAGTTACACTAACTCTATGCGAGTGATTGCCGATCACTTGCGTGGCGCGACCTTTCTGGCAGTCGATGGCGTAGTACCCAGCAACAAAGAACAAGGTTATGTGATGCGTCGACTGATGCGCCGAGCCATTCGGTTTGCCTTTGAACTTGGTATTGAGCAGAACTTTATGGAGCACATTGTACCGGTGATAGCGGGTCTTTACCATCAAGATTATCCAGAAGTTGCCAAGCAACGCCAGCAGGTTGTAGATGTGTTGGCTCGTGAAGAAAAAATATTCCGGCAGACTTTACGCAAAGGTCTGAGAGAATTTGAAAAATTATTCGCAGTACATAATCCCAACTTGGCTCACGAATCCAGTAAAAAAAATGAATCCATGCCTCAGGTCAAGACTGGTGTGATAGAAAAAGCAGATGTGGGCCAAGAACTCCAGGCTAGCCAAAGCAAAATTGGCCATGGCGCTGCAATCTTTATGCTTTATGACACCTACGGTTTTCCGGTAGAACTTAGTGTTGAGGAAGCTTTTAAACAAGGCATCCAACTGGCAGAAAACTGGCAAGCAGAATTCGACACTAAAATGTCCGAACAACGCGCACTTAGTCACACCTCAAGCAAAGGCACATTCAAAGGGGGCCTAGCTGATCATTCCGAAATGGCAACTAAATATCACACAGCTACACACTTAATGTATAAAGCTCTGCGCATGACGCTTGGCGACCACGTAGTGCAGCGTGGTAGTAATGTTACTGGTGAACGGCTGCGATTTGACTTTAGCCATCCAGAGAAAGTTACTCTAGAACAGGTCAAACAAATAGAAGACATTGTAAACGAACAGATTAAAAAAGATCTAAAAGTATTCTGGCAAGAGTATCAAACTGATGAAGCCTTTAAAAAAGGTGCCCTCGGTGCTTTTGGCGACAAATACGGCGACAAAGTAAAGGTCTATCAGGCTGGTGAGGGTAAGGATATGTTTAGTTTTGAAATCTGCGGTGGCCCACATGTAGAGCACACTGGCATGCTTGCCGAAGGTGGCAAACAGTTCAAGATCATCAAAGAAGAAGCTTGTAGCGCTGGGGTGCGACGTATCAAGGCAATGCTAGTTTAACTTTCAACCATTAACTTGACCCACGCACATACTTTTTTTGTGCACCGTCATACCCGGCTACGACCGGGTATCAAGTTGATAATGGATTCCTTTTCTTATTGGATGGAGATTCTCGAAGACTGTCTTCTAACAGAGGGGATTTTGTGTCACACCGGGGTAATATTAGGGCAGATGTTGCGGGCGTCGTGAGTTTTAGAACTAGAAAGTTGCTATACTAATAGTATGTTTACAAAGCTTGGCAATCTTATAAATCGGCACAGCGGCAAAGTCTTAATTAGTTCGATTATATTCATAATATTTGCTGGCTGGTATGGCTTTGGCGTCTTCCCTAAGTTAAGCAAGGGAGATTTGGCAGATAGAAACTCTGAATCAAGTAGTGTGGTAAGTGATGTAAGGGCTAATTTTAGCAAGGGCGTGGCTGGGGTGGTGGTACTGTTCCGAGCTCATGACGGGCAAACGGTGGATTCGCCAGAGTTTAAACAAGAAGTGAATCGCCTGCTCGATAAAGTAAAACCTGACATTACCAGTGCTGCTAGTTATTATTCAACGGGTTCTAAACAGTTTGTGTCTAGCGATCTAAAGAGCACCTACGCAGCCCTAGTCGTGCCAGGCACAGAGAATCAACAAGTAGACAAAGTTGCAGTTTTGCGAGAGGCACTTAAAAGCAATGTGCTTGATGTGTCGGTCGGCGGGCAAGCGGCAGTTAATGCAGATGTTAGTAAGCAGATAAATAAAGACCTTAGTAAAGCCGAAGCGGTTTCGTTTAGTTTTCTGGCGATCTTGTTAGTCATTGTTTTTAGGAGCGCCATTGCCGCTTTACTCCCACTATTTTTGGGAGGTTTTGCGATCGTTGGTGCTTTTTTTGTAACCCGTTTACTAACGAATTTCACCACGATCTCACAATACTCTATAAACATCATTACCTTGCTAGGCCTAGGTCTGGCTATCGATTATTCATTATTTATGGTTAGTCGTTTTAGAGAAGAGCTACATGCTTCGCGTGATGCATCGCAGGCTATAAAGCGCACTATGGAGACTGCTGGTCATACAGTCTTTTTTAGCGGACTAACGGTAATTGCTAGTTTGCTATGTTTGCAAGTTTTCCCTGTTGATTTTTTGCGGAGTATGAGTTGGGGTGGTGCAGCTGCGGTGTTTGTGGCGCTCATTGCGGCTATGTTGGTTTTGCCAGCTATCTTGCGATTGCTCGGAATCAGGATTGACGCGCTGTCGTTTGGCAATGCTCGTCGCAATGCTCGAGCCTTCAAAGAGGGCCATACCCTAAAAGAACAACAAAGTATTTGGTATAAAACTGGCAAGCTTGTTATGCGCTTTCGCTGGGTATCAATTGTTGTGTCGATCTTCATTTTACTGGCTGCAGGCCTACCTTTTTTAAGTGCCCATTTTTCGACTCCAGATTATCGAGGCTTGCCTAGTGGCAGTGAATCGCGCTTAGTGTCGGAAAAGCTAATGAGTGATTTTAACGATACCGGTGCGCCTATACGCATGTTGTACACGACACCAGATTCAATAACTAAACCTGCGCAAATTGCAGCACTCTATGATTTTGTCCAGAATATCCATAGATTACCGCATGTAACAGGTACATCTAGCATCATTGATTTACATGGTGCCGTATCTGTGCGGCAGTACCAAGCAATCTACGCAATGCCAAATCTGCGCACGCAAGAAGAACTTAGCCAGCGCGTTAACGGCAATACAACGCTTATAGATGTGAAATACAAAGGCAATCTAGATGCTCCAGAGATACAACAGTTAGTTGAACAGTTACGAAGTTTACCTACGCCAAGTGGTGTTCAGGTAAAGACGGGTGGTGGCCCGGCCATATTGCACGATCTACTAGCAACGCTTAAACATTACATTCCATACGGTCTACTGGCTTTGGGCACAGCATTGTTCTTGCTGTTATTTTTGTTAAGTCGTAGTTTTATTATCCCGCTCCAGGCTATTGTATTAAGCATTTTATCGCTCGGAGCGGCATTTGGCGCTCTAGTCTGGGTATTTCAGGATGGGCACTGGGCAAATGTATTTGATCTTACGCCGACGGGCAGTATTGATGCCACCATGCCGGTACTAATTTTTGCAATTGCCTTTGGTTTGTCGGTCGACTATTCGGTTTTTCTGTATAGTCGCATTAAAGAACAATACGATAGCAATGGCGGCGATAACAAAGATGCAGTGCTAACTGGTCTGCAAAAGACAGGGTCGATCATTACGTCGGCTGCTGCTCTGTTGTTTGTGGTGGTATCGGCTTTTGCCACCGGTAGAATTCCTTTGATGCAACAAATAGGAGTTGGGCTGGCTTTGACTGTACTAATCGACGCTTTTATTATCCGCATGGTCCTTGTGCCAGCTTTGATGAGTATTTTAGGCCGGGCTAATTGGTGGGCGCCAAAGATTTTTCGGAGATAACGACGCTTTCCTAGCAGCTGAATATTGCTTGCGTTAACCCTACTCAAACCTTATGCTTAATCTATGAAAAATAATCAAAAAGGCTTCGGTCTAGTCTCAGGGTTGTTAATTATCGGTACTATTGGGCTTCTTGGATTTATCGGTTGGTATGTTTGGCAGGTCAATTATAAAACCAGCACAGCACAGATTAATACACCCGCTCTATCTCCAAAGGCCAATGCTCAACAGCCGCCTGCTCCCCAAACAGCGCCACTGGTGCCTCCGGCGCCGCCAACAAACAACGTTACCGAAACATTCGATTTTCCAGAAGGTGCAGTTCATTTGACACACGATGCCACTTGGCAAAAGACTGCACCGACTCAAATGAAAAAGACAATTGCCAAGCGTAGTTTTATATTTCAAATTCAGATCAATACCTATGACCCCGTACTTAAAATAGGCGATGATTATCTAAAAAAGACCAATTTCGGCGGCAACCTTAAAACATTTATTTCTTACCCAGGTCCACATGGCGACCTATTTGTTCTTAAGGACGGTAATCAACATGTTTACCTTAGTTCCTGTCCAGCTTCGAGTGATGGTTATGGATGCTCGCCTCCGCTTAGTGATAAGAACAGTACGCTTTATGTATCGCTTAACCTTGACGTCCCAAACGCACAATACGCAGTCGAGCTTGATCTGACACAACCCGAAGACCAGCAAGCGCTAAACGATTTTATTGCGATTTTAAAGACGATTAAATATTAAAAATTGGCTGCGTATAGATGGGTGCTGCTAAGTCTGAAGATCTTTCTATCACTGTGACGGGGACCACAATAGACGCTATCGCAACTGGACTTAAAACGAGTTATCGTTTAGCGTCAAGAGTATATAACCCGATTATGGAAGATTCCAAGATGTGATAGTCGCTTGTTACGAGGGTCATGTGTTTAGCCACCGCCTGGGCAACAATAGCAGCATCAAAAGGGTCCGATTGTGGTAAATCCTGTTGGCTAACCAGCTGTCTTGCTACGAGTGTATCGAATCTCAGTTCTAGCAGTCTGCCCTCTGAGACTTCTTTGTCTACGGCGTCAAAATCTATTTTTAATTTTCCAAGCTTTGCTTTTATGCCACACTCAAACATGCTCAGGTTTGATATGTATACGTCGTTTGCAGGATTCGCAATATCTGTACGTGTCTTTCGCCCTAAACGAACATCATCTGAGACCCACCATATAAAAGCGTTAGTATCGAGTAGTAGTATCATACTATGACTATTTCTTACTTCCGATAGTGGTCCATAACTCTAACATTGGCTCATCAAAATCATCACTGACCCAGATTTTACCTTTGAGCGCACCCGGAACACGCGACTTTTTAGTTGGGGTAAGTGGAATGATTTTTGCAACAGCCTTGCCGTGCTTACCTAATAATATTTCTTGGCCACTAATAGCTTGCTCCAGATACTTGGAGTAGTTTGTTTTAAAATCATGAACGTTTACAACGATACTCATGATACTATAATAACAAAACGGGCTAAGTTAGTCAATGTAATAACCTTTATACCAAGATAGTTGTTAATTTGGCTTAAACAAGTTGGCCATCTTGCAAACGGAAGGTCATATCAGTTTTACCGGCGATTGACAGATCATGGGTTACTACGATGATGGTTGTTTTTTGGCTGCGCGATAAGCTGTGCAGCAGGTCAAAAACCATTTTGCCGGTGGCTGTATCTAGGTTGCCTGTGGGCTCATCGGCCAGTATTAGTGATGGCTTATTAGCGAGTGCCCGAGCTATGGATACCCTCTGTTGTTCGCCGCCAGACAAACGCGCTGGTTTGCGCAGTTGTTTGTCGCCCATGATACCGACTTGGTCGAGCAATGTTTTGGCTCGTGCTTTACGTTCTTTGGCTGGTACGTGAGCAAATTCCATGGGCAACATAACGTTCTCTTGTGCTGAAAGATTAGGGATTAGATTGTAGCTCTGGAACACAAAGCCAATCTTTTGGCACCGATAGGCAATGAGTGCGTGGTCGCCCATATCGGTAACATCTTTGCCGTCAACTGTTATGGTGCCGCTGGTTGGTCGATCTAATGCCCCCAGAAGGGCAAGCAAGGTGCTCTTGCCACTCCCACTTTTGCCGATGATCGATGCAAAGGCGCCTTCTGGTACTTCAAAGTTAATGTCTTTTATGGCTTCGACTTTAGTATCCCCAGATTTAAAACTTTTGCTGATGTGTGAAATGTTTATCATTATTCAGTCCTCATAACTTCTGCTGGTCGTATTTTGGCTATCATGAAAGCGGCTACTGCACTGCCAACAAGGGCGATTAGAATCATAGCCGCCAAGCCATAAACGATTACTATCCAGCTTATTGTGGTATTAACGCTATCTAAACGTAGGCCGTTATTGGCAAAGGCTCGAACAAAGCCACGTCCCATATTAGCAGCTGGTTGAACTGTATTGCTGGTTACCAAGAGTTTAGTCAGAGGGGCTGCACTGGCAATGCCAATGACTAGGCCTAGAATCGAACCAGCCATAGTAAAGGTTGTCGCCTCGGCCATAAACTGCGCCATTACTCTCAGATTAGAGCTACCGATAGCTTTGAGCACGCCAATCTCGCGGCGGCGTTCACGGACAATCATTATCATTGTCAGTAGAATTATGACGGCACCAGCGCCGAGTGCTCCAATGACGTTAAAGGTCGAAATACTACTTATATTCTCGAGTGGTGCTAGCGCTTGATTAGAACTGTCTTGTTGGCTTGTGACATCAGCGGTTGTCCCTAAGGCAGACTTAAGGGCCGTAGTCGTGGAATCAACATTGGTTATAGAATCTACTTGTGCGGTTGCGCTAGTGATGGCTCCTGGTTGGTTAGATAATCGTTGCAGTGTTGGTAGGGGGACGATAATACCACTGCCGGCGAACTGGTTGCCTGCGTCGAAGACCCCAGCTACTTTAAAGGTGGTGTTATAGGCTTGGAAGGTTGATCCGACAGTCAGATTATTTTTTGTAGCCACGGCATTACCGATTAGGGCAACGGTGTCATCTTTATTACCGTCAATTGTCTGGCCACTGGTTATATTGAGTTTGCCACCACCGAATGTTGAGGTGTTAGATGGGTCAGTTGTGCCAGTCACTCTAATTGGAGGCGTGAATTTGCCAGCTGGTCTGTCGCTACCACCACTAGGGCTACCAAATTGTCGGAATCGGGTGCCTAGGCTACCAGCATCGATCGCTGATTGCAGACTGGTGTCGGTCGAAGCTAGGCGGTCGCCAAGTGATGTGCTGACACTAGTAATATGCGGCGTCGCTTTAACTTTTGCGATCGAATCATTAGTCAACGGATCGCCACCACCATCAAAGCCACGTGCGCCAGCTGGCGATATTGTTATAGTGTTGCCTATAGAACTCTTAACCGAAGCAATTTTAGCCTGCACAGCGTCACGGGCGATCCACATAGACAGGCTTAGGCCAACGCTTAGACCTAGAATAACTACTATTGCTCCTGTGCGGATGCCATTCCGAAAAGTACTACGTACCCCTCTGGTGAATGTATTCATAATCTTCCCTTATTTAATTATCTCAGCTTATGACCTATTACTGAGATAACCCTGAATCAAATCTGCAGAGCTAGCACATTCTGCCCTAAAAACTGTGCTTCGATGCTCACGTACTTTAGTACGCTGCGACTTCGATGCTCGTTTTTAGAACAGACTGCACTAGCCCCGCAGATTCGATTAAATAGACAGGCTGAGTTTAACAGTAAACATCGAGCCTTTACCTGGTTGGCTGGTGGCAGAGATGTCGCCATGATGGGCTTCAACGATTTGTTTGGCAATCGATAGCCCTAGGCCATAGCCATCAACCTGATTGCGTGTGCGAGATTGGTCAACACGATAGAATCGTTCAAAGACATGCTCTAATGCGTGAGCAGGGATGCCGCAACCTTGGTCGGCGACTGTTATTGCTGCGTGTTTGCCAGAAGTACGCGCTTTGATAGTTACAGTCGTATGTTCGGCGCTATATTTGATCGCATTATCTAACAATATTACGAAGAGTTGGCGAAGGCCTTGACTTGTGCCGCTGACTGACAGGTCGGCAATATCTTGATCGAATGTAATATGCCTAATATTTGCCTGGGCTTCAACTGTTCTAAGAGCCGACTCAATAATCTTTTGGAGTCGAATAGGCTCTAACGCTATTTTATTGTCAGCTGCTTGCGATAATTGTAATAATCCCTCAGATAAACTACGCAGCCGCTGCACTTCTTCTAGGTTACTAGCTAAAATGGCCTTAGCTTGAACCTTAGTAAGCTCTGGGTCACGGAGTGCTACTTCTATCTCGGTCTGCATATTAGCTAGGGGCGTACGCAGCTCATGGCTGGCGTCAGATGTAAACCGAGTCTGCAGACCAAAAGCTTGTTCGAGGGGCTGTAACGATCGGCGAGCAAGAACGTAACTTGCAGCACCCCCTAGAACTAAAGTGCCGATGTTTACTAGCACTAAGTTCATTCTCATATGATCAAGACCTTCGTTGATACGCTGTAGCCTGAATCCCTCAAATACATCACGATTAAAAAATACATTCATTGGCACCGACCTAAATCCGTGAGTCAACGAGGCCTCGTAGGTGCTATACATCATAAAACTAAAAATTAGACTTAGAATCATAATAATACCTAGATAGGCAAGGGTTAGCTTTAGGGTAGTGGAACGGAACATAGTGGTTAACCTATCTTGTAGCCAAAGCCACGAACGGTTTTTAATAATTCTGGGCCAGCGAAAGGCCTGTCTATCTTGTTGCGCAGATAACCAATGTAGGCTTCAACGGTGTTAGGTAGGATATCAGCATCAAAATTCCAAACATGCGATATTAGCGATTCTTTAGATAGCACTTGGCCTGGGTGACGCATTAGATATTCTAGTAGGGCAAATTCTGTATGGGATAATTGGATTGAGCGACCAAAGCGGGCAACCTCGTAAGTATGGGGATTGAGTGTTAAACCTGATACATCAAGAGGGGTGACTAATGTTTCACCAGGTCGGCGCAGTAAGGCTCGAACTCTGGCTAACAGTTCTTCAAAATTGAACGGCTTGGCCAAATAATCGTCGGCACCAGCATTTAGACCGATTACGCGGTCTCGCACCTGAGACTTAGCAGTTAATAAAATTATTGGAGTTTGGATACCGGCAGCTCTAGCTTCGCTGCACAACTCTGCGCCATCACCACCTGGCAGCATGCGGTCTAGAACTGCTATGTCGTATTCGCCGCTCAATAGCTCAGCACGGCCAGTATCAGCTTCGTAAGCGACATCCACAGCAAATCGCTCTTGCTCTAGCCCGCGCTTAAGGGCGCCAGCTAGCTTATGCTCATCTTCTACTATTAACACTCTCATGATAAGTATTGTATATCAGTTGAGCTGAAAGTGGCCTGAGAAGATAATGATTGACTTTTCTATAAGGGGAATGGTATACACATATATATGCAACACACAGCTAACAAAGCTATTCTCGTGATTAGCATTCTAAAGGCCAGTAGGGCCTCGGTTGGCGTGTACGCATAGATAATAAGACAGCTAAAACACAAAACCGAGCCACCTGGCTCGGTTTTTTATAGGGGATGTATGTTACAACCGCTACTTGGGGAAGTCGAACAAGTTGAACATAGAGAATATGTTATCGACACGCCTCATTTGCGTGTTCGTGAGTTAAGAGGCGATGCTAAAGCTTTAAAAGCTTGGCAGGTTGCTCGGGTAGATGAGGGTCTCTTTACTCTAGGCCCAAATGGTTTTGACCCTATCACGATTAAGCCATATATATTAGAGCTTTCGCCAGAGGCTAGTCGTAACCTCAGTGACCGTGCCAACGCGGTTGCGGCAGCGTTAGGTGCTGCAACTACGGCTATTGCTAAAGACCCGAATCGTTTTAGAGTGCATGGTATATTGCCAAGCCCTTTAGATGCTAGCGCTCATCCAAATGAGGCGCAGGCACAAGCGCTTATGAATAGTCCTCTGCCTGCAGGTGTTAATACCATAGCTTTTGGCCGCCTCGATATGTTCCCTGTCATCGATGAAAATGGAGACGTTGGGTTTAGAGCTATCGAAGCTAACATGCGCTGTGTTGAGGGCGGTGGTTATGTCAGTGTTGTTCAAGGTAGTGTGTCCGATTTTGATTTAGACCCTAGTAATAAAACCGTTATGCCGATTCCAGCGGAGGCGATGCTAGAAGTGGCCCGCGAGGCCTATCGTCACCTACCAGATGAGCAAAAAACCGGTAGCCAAGAGCCACGGGTGGGTTTTGTCTACTGGCCAGACGACAAAGTTAAAGGTGTCGAAACGCCGTTGATTAAACACATTTTAGATAGAGATAAGACGACCAGAGTTAGTACTGGTAGGCCAGATAATCTGGGGATTCAGGTAGCGTCTAATGGCCTAAAGGATGTATATCTGGTGGCTGATGATGGCAAGGACCCTGTAAAGCTCGATGTAGTCTACAGGAATATAGGTCCGCACGACTTTACTTGGGATACCGAAGGGGGTGTATCGCAAGCCGATCTACTCGCCGAAATTATCAAAAGTCCAGATGAATACAATTGTGTTGTCGTACCATCGGCACGTCAGGCATATGCTGGCTATAAGTCATTATTTGCCATGATTAGCGATCCGCGATTTGAAGAAGTGTTTACAGGTGCCATGAGCGCAGAGGTACTTGCTCTGGCACGAGAAACAGTAGGCTGGAGCCGCATGCTTAGTGAGCAACCAACAGACGGAGCTGAGTATCAGATGGTCATAGATAACCCTTGTAGATTTGCAATCAAGCACATAGCTGGTTCTGGAGGGGCAGATGTTGTATTGGGATGGTCGGAGGACAGTATACGCAAAGGGATAGAAATGTTTCCAGAACTAGCTGACATTATGGAACCGGGTGAAGACCTTGGCGCAATGTGGCGACATGTAGTGGAAGCTGCACGCGACAGCGGCGGATATTTGGTACAAGAGAAAATTAAATTTGTTGAACTGGAAGGTGGTTTGGTAATGGATATTAACCCTTACATCGTAAATGGTAAATTCACGGGAGAGATATTGTCACGAATAGGGGACAGGCAGCCTATCAATGTTAAACAAGGTGGCGGCATGATGCCTGTTGTATTAGGGGTAACGCTGTGAATGACCAACAGAGTATGGAGCTGCTGCATCAACTGGCCCTAATAAATAGTGGTACTGACAATAAGAAAGGAGTAGATGCTGTTGGCGAAATAGTCTCGGCAAAGTTTATGGAGTTGGGTATGAAGCTCCAACGTTTTCCTCA
>Ga0210403_10005142_pt1 | contig 11156 bp, 10 predicted proteins | sample IncBWC19MmetaG_FD_150863 | JGI IMG/M metagenome (GOLD analysis project Ga0210403, IMG submission 150863) | Forest soil microbial communities from Barre Woods Harvard Forest LTER site, Petersham, Massachusetts, United States - Inc-BW-C-19-M | ecosystem: Environmental > Terrestrial > Soil >... | reverse complement strand
CGGTCCCGGACCTCAGGCGAAAACTTGTTCGTCGTCTTGCTTGTCATGGCTCCATCCTCTCAGGAGTTGGAGCCTCCGGCAAACCCGGGACGGTTCAGATGTCGCTAGCCGTAGCGTTTGGCCAGCCTTTTGGGGCTCTTAAGCAGCATCCGCCTGGCTTTCGCTTCCGCACGCTTCTTGAGTTCGGCCTTGATTTTTTCGATCAGGGGTATTGCTTCGGGTGTCTGAATTTTAAGAGTGGAGTTCACGTGCGCGCCTCCAAAAAACTCTGCTCAGCAGGCTAGTCCAATTTGGCCCCACGCAAAAGCCGCCAAGGTTTCCCTCGACGGCCTGTGTCGTTGCGTTGCGTTTGCGCAGAGGTTTGCCGCGCCGAGCGGTGCTCGTACGTAGCCTAAGCCTGCTAGCCACAGAACGCATAGCCTTCATCTTAATGAGGCAGTCGATGCGTCGCCTGCATGTCGGGACCAGCGATCTCGATGCGAGCGATGCTGTCACCTGCGATGACGCTGATCAAGCCAGCGCCGCTGCCCTAAAAGTCAATCTCGGCACGAGCGGCTGCATTGTCGGGGCGGCCCAGGATGTGGCAGCATAGCTGGCTTGAACCGAGCCGCCATAGGCGCATATTCGAGGGATGTTGGAGCAACAACCAACTTTCATGCCTCGGAAAAATCCCGGAACTGGCTTGGGTGTCGATATTCTATGGCCCGACGGCGAAACGGAAGTAATCAAGGGCTTTATTACGGAATATGACGCAGTTAAGTGGATTACTGAGTACGAGCGCTCAGCGCGGCGGAGAGATACGAATCAAAAACCACCCCAAACGCCCTAAGGGGTCCTCTGCCTACTTGGCTCGAGGGAACGATTTTCAATCGCATTCGTTTTAGAGACCTGCCCCCAAAGCGGAGTTCTCCCATGCGCCAACGCGCACAACACGAACGCCTGCGCCCGTACCAACGCGCAAGGCGACCACCGGCCTTCCAACCTGTGGCTTTGCGTTGATTGTCGATGGCCAAGTAAAGGCGGAGTTCAAAGCGCAGGATCACGCCTTAAAAGCCGCCAGAGAGCTGAAAGCGCGTTTCCCGATGCTGCAAATCAAAGTTTATGACGCCGAAAATAAGCGCAGTGAGGTGATCAGTCGTTCGGCGTCCTAGCTGGACAGGCGATGAATCGATATTGAGGAACCCAAGCAGAGTTCCAATTCTCGATAGTTGCACCGCACATGGCGCATTCAAAGCTGCTGATCTCGCGCGACTCTGTCACGTGCTCGCTGCGATCATAGACCGCGCCGCATTTGCAGGATCGATGATGGGATTCTGACATGTCCCCAACATGCGCTTCGGACTGTCCGTTTTCCAGTTAACAATCTGGTCCCGCACAGAAAGCCGGCTGACGCCGGAAGTGTACAGCCAGCTACCGCGCCACTGCCCTCTTTTAGGTAATATCCGAAGGACAGCACCCAGCTTCCCTGTTTTCCAGTCGGGGTTTTCACCAGCATGACGCTGGTCCGGATATCTGGCTGCAAGGGAACGCGTCTTGAAGCGCGTAAAGCAGAACAGCATCCGGCGTCTTCGGTGAAACTAGTAGCTTCGTAGCTGCCCCGCCACAGTCCAAGAGCGATTTCAGTTATCCACAGGGCAGCGCAACGCCATAAGCTTGAGCAGCACCCCGCCGCAGACTAGGCTTTGCGGCCTAGCTGGAGGCATCAACCGATGGTGAAGGATCGCTTCCCTCCTGACGATCGTATTCCTCTCTTTCTTTCCGGTCCCGCCGAAGAGGCCGAGCAATCGGGAGTCAGGAAAATTGTATCGTCGGAAGTCTTTAGAAAAACTGTTTTGGTTTTCGCAGCTGCAGCGGTCGTGTTCGCGGTCGTATCGGTTGGAAATGAAATCCTCTTTGCGAGCGTCACGGCTTCCGAGGTCAGCACGCCGGCACCTAGGGACGGCAGCGGCCGCTCCACGCCCGCGATTCAATCAACCGCGAGCGCTGAGGCCTTGCCGAGGACCACACCGGGCGATGAACTGCTCGCCGCTTTCAAATCGGCCCTTGAGAATAACGCCGAAGTCGATCAGCCAAAAGCCAAAGCCTTGCTCAATCAATTCCAGGCCTGGGCGGTTGAGGAGGATGCGCAAGCACCGGCCCGGCCGCCTCGGCCGGTTCAAGATGTCCGAACACAAATTGTGCAACCGCCCCCCTTACCAAAGCGTCGACCGATACAGGCTGAGCGAACCGCCCGGGCACAGGATCCGTCGCCGCAAAATGCCCAGTCGCTCACGCGACGCTTCGGTTGGCGCAATTGACTGACACGGGGCGCCAGCCCTTTAGAGCAAACCTGCGCCGGCATGATCCTGAATAGCTCTGCATCGCGCACGTAGCCCCGCAAGGTGTCCACTGACTTGTGCCGGCTAACGTTCATCATCTTGATTGAGGCGCCCTTCCCCGCCGCGATAGACGGCCATCTGTTCGGCGCAACCGACCGCACGGAAACCGGTAGCGATGATCTGAGACCATTGGGGCGTGGCTGCATCCAGGCATTTTTCGGCGGAGCGCTCGCCCGTGCGCTCGTGGACCACGACGCACTCGCCGACTATGCGATCGACGAGCTTGCCACATTCGTCGGCACGAAGATCCGGAGCAGGATCCGCCCGCTCGCCGCGTCGGCATGGAGCCAAGACCGCTTCGTGCGCGGATCCTACTCTTACGCCCGGCCGGGATGTTTCGGGCTCCGCGCGGTCCTGGCCGCTCCGGTGGACGGCCGCCCTGTTTTTCGCAGGCGAAGCGACCTCGCCCGGATTTTTCTCCACCGCGCACGGGACCCATGAAACAGGGCTCCGGGCTGCCGCCGAAGTCACACGAAGCCTCTCTCGTGTATGAACCCCAGCCGACCGTACAACTCGGACATTTGTGGCGGGTTTTCCGTTGTCAGGAGCTGGAGAAACGGAATTGAGAGAAACTCTGATGCGGCTTGTTTACCCCGCAGCAATGTCTCTTGCTGGCACCATTGAGACATGCGGAAGGACAGCCACAATGTCGGCTCACCGGGGAAGACCGGAAGTGAGCGGGAGACGCCCAAAACGGCGCGTTTGACCCAACTGCGACATGAGGCCATCGCTTAACGACCTGTGCTTGAAGCCAACGTCCCATAAAACCGGAGTCTCAGAAATTTCCCTTCGTCTGTTCGCCCAATGCAGGTGGTTTTTTTCATTGGGACCCATTTGTCCGGAAATACCTTCTTGTGATGGGCGCGGGTCTAATGCTTCCGACTCTGACAGCTGAGGCTGCTCGCCAGCACTCTCGCTCCAGTCCATCATGAGCAAGTTTGAGCTATGTCCAGCCATCGAAATCTAACCGTGCCAAGTCCGTGATCCGACGAGACTTGCGATTGCGCCTAAGGTTTCTGCGGAGCGTGAAACGGGCAATCCGGTCCTCTGCCCGATCGGCCTTCCTAATCGCGCCGAAACCTTCGGCCGCCTTCATTTCACACGAGCAAATGAGGACCGACGATTAGCGATGCTGACCCACGCGATGACAATGCCAAAAGTGGGTATAAGGCGCATTTCGACCATAAAGTACCTTTGGTGGCGATGTTCCAACTGAATTAATCTGGACGGTCACGCCGGCGGTCTATTGAGCGGGCCTTTGGATTCTCCACCGAGCGGCATCAGACGCAGGCCGGCGCGAAGCCGCTGGTAGGGAAATTTCGAGGAATCGGCGAGGTGACCGCCGGGCGCGATCGTCACCAATATCTCTTCCGCAAGTGGCTGGAAATCGCCACGGAAATGCACGGTGCTTTTGAGCGCCAGGATCTTCTGCTCCTTCGGCTCGAGGCCGAGATGGCGGAACGGCGCCTGGTCGAGCGCCTGCATCCGTTTGGTCGTCACCGCGACCTTGACGCCACCGATCTGAAGCAGCGCGGCGGGGCCAAGATCGATGTTGCGACCGCCTGAGACCGGACCGGTGGTGGTGATCTTGCCATCGCCGAGCGCCTTGACCTCGAACGTGCCGTGGAACGGCACGACGCCTTCGGGTCCGTTGCGGCCGCCGAGATCAACCGTGACGGTCGCGCCTTTGCCGGCACGATGCGCGGCTTCGACCGCAGCTGCGTCGCAGAGATAGCCGAGGGCTGCCCCTTCCGCGCCGCCTTCGACCAGCGCGAATAGAAGACCCGTCGTGTCGGCGCTGCCCCCTGCCCCGGGATTGTCTTGCGTGTCGGCGATGATCACCGGCCCCTTTGCGGTCGCTGCAATCGCCTTGGCGCGCGCCACCGCATCCTCCGGCGACAGCACCGGCACGGCAAACTCGCTCTCCTTCATCGTAATGAAACGCGTGACCTCGTCCGCAGCGCGATCGGCCACCTCTTGCGTCCTGGCATGAACGACCGCCGCGGGACCGCAATAGAAGATGTCCGACGGCGGAAAGCCGGCAAGATATGAAACGGTCAAGACGTCGTCGCGCTCGAGCGACTGCGTCAGCTCGGTGATAAGGCTTGACGGTGCGACCATGGTGCACTGGCTGTGCAGCGGAATCAGAAACGGCATCTTGCGCAAGGCGCGCCCGGGCGTGCGGCCAGCTTTCAGCACATGCTGCATGGCGCGCGCGGCGCGCAAACCGGTTTCGGGCCGATCGACATGCGGATAGGTCAGATAACCGCAGATGGCGTCGGTATACTCGGTCATCGCCGGCGTGACATTGGCGTGATAGTCGAGGCTGATCACAATCGGCATGTCCGGCCCGACGCAGGCGCGGATGCGGCGGAGCAGCTCGCCCTCGCCGTCTTCGAAATCTTCTGTCACCATGGCGCCGTGCAGATCGAGATAGATCGCGTCAACCGGCATCTGCTGCGACAGCTCGGCGACTAGCTCTGCCACGATTCTCTCAAACGCATCCCTTGTCACCATCCCGCCGGCGCCGCCGCTGGTCCACAGCAACGGAACGATGTCGTGGTCTTTCGACATGACTTGCAGGAAGCCCGACAGCGCGAACGAAATCCCGTTCAACCATTTCAGCACGTCGGCTCGCCGCACCAGCGGCGGGCGATCGCGATGACTGGAGAAATAGGCAAAATCCGTCGCCGGCTTCACGAACGTATTGGTCTCATGGTGAAATCCGCCGACTGCGATGCGCGCCATGGCAGCTACTCCCTTTTTAGTTTTTTGTGATCGTTTCGATGTCGTCGAGCCGCACGCAGGCCGCCACGTGACGATCGCCGACGGACATCAGCGGCGGCCGCGCCTCAGCACACTGAGTTGCCGCAAACGGGCAGCGCATCCGAAACACGCACCCCTCCGGCGCGGCCGAACCCGAGGGCGGATCGCCCGGCAGCGTCGGCGCATGCTGCAGCGATCCCGGCTCGAGTTTTGGGATGGCGGCGAGCAAGGCCTGCGTATAAGGATGCCGCGGCCGCGCAAAGATCTCGTCCGTCGGCCCCATCTCGACAATGCGGCCGAGAAACATGATCGCGACCTGTTCGCACATGCGCTTCACCACGGACAGGTCATGGCTGACGAACAGATAAGTCAGCCCGAAGCGCTTGCGCAAGCCATCGAGGACGCCGAGCACGGTCGCCTGCACCGAGAGATCGAGACCCGAGGTCGGCTCGTCCAGGACGACAATGTGGGGCCGCAGCACCAGGATTCGCGCGAGCCCGATCCGCCGCTGCTGACCGCCCGACAGCTCATGCGGATAGCGGCTGCGGAAGCTCGCATCCAAGCCAACCGCCTCCAGCATCTCGTCGACACGCTGGCGGCGTTGGGCGCGATCGGACGCACCATGAATCCGCAGCGCCTCCTCGAGCGCATGCCCGACGCTCCACCAGGGATCGAGTGCAGCGCCTGGGTCCTGGTGCACATACTGGATCGTGCTGCGGGTCGCCCTCGCCTCGTGCGGCGAGACACCCGAGACGATCTTTCCGTCAAGCTCGATCGTTCCCGATGTCTCGCGGATGAGACCGAGGATGGTTTTGGCAAGGGTCGTCTTGCCGCAGCCGGACTCGCCGACCAGCCCGAGCGCCTGCCCCGCAGTAAGTTTTAGGCTGACGCCATCCACCGCGCGTACGGTCGGCTGAGGTTTTCTCAGGAACGCCCTACCCCCGCCGTAGAGGGTGACGAGGTGCTCGACTTCGAGCAGAGCGCGTGCGTCGGTCATATGCGCTCCTCTTCTTCATAGAGCAGGCAGCACACTTTCTGCTGTCCGGCGTGCACGCTTGTGCGTGGGATCGCCTCTCTGCATTCGGCGCGCGCGCTCGGGCAGCGCGGATGAAACCGGCAGCCGGAGGGCGGTCGCAACGGTGAAGACACCGCGCCCGGGATTCCCGACAGCGCCGCGCTGCGGTCGGGATGACAGGCGAGCAGCATCTTTGTGTAGGGATGCAGCGGCGCGGCCAAGACCCGCGCAACCGGCCCGGACTCGACCGTCTGCCCCGCATACATCACGGTCACGGTGTCGCAGAGCTGAGCGACGACGCCAAAATCGTGGGTCACGAACAGCATCGAGAGGCCGCGCGCCTCGGCGAGCCCGCGCAAGAGTTTCAGAATTTGCGCCTGCGTCGTCACGTCAAGCGCGGTGGTGGGCTCGTCCGCAAGCACCACCGCCGGCGAGGATGCGAGCGCAGCTGCGATCAGCAGTCGCTGGCGCTGGCCGCCGGAGAACTGATGCGGATAGCGATCGAGCGCGTGCTCGGGATCGGGCAATTGCACGGCTTTAAGCAACGCGATGATATCGGCCTTTGCATCGAACGCATTGCCACTGGCTTTCGGGCGGGTCGTTTCCAACAGTTGCGTACCGACGCGAAACACCGGATTGAAGGCCTGATAGGGATCCTGCGGAATAAAGCCGATCTGTCCGCCGCGGATTTTGGTACGAAAGACGCTTGGCGGCAGCGTCAAGAGATCGCGCCCATCCAGCAAGACATTGCCTTCCGTCGCCCGGCCGCGCTTGGGCAGAATGCCGAGGATAGCGCGCATCAGCGTCGACTTTCCGCAGCCGGATTCGCCGACGACGCCGTGAATCGAGCCTGACATCAGCTTCAGGCTCACGCGGTCCAAGATCCTCGCTTCTCCTTCATCGGTGCCGACAGCGACCGAGAGATTGCGGATTTCGAGCCGTGGCGCTGCCTCCGTCATCTCGAGCGCCTCAGCCGGGGATCGACGAGATCGCGCAAGCCGTCGCCGAACAAGTTGAACCCGAGCACGGTAATGAAGATGCCAAGCCCGGGAAAGGTCACGGCCCACCAGGATTGCGGCAGATAATCCCGCCCCTCCGCAACCGACAGACCCCAATCCGGATTTGGCGGCGTGGCGCCGACGCCGAGGAATCCGAGCACGGCCGTCGTCATGATGGTAAAGCCCATGCCGATCGTGGCGCGCACGATTACGGCCGAGGCGACGTTGGGCAGGATATGCACGAACAGAATGCGCGGCATCGAAGCGCCAAGACTTCGCTGCGCCTCGATGAACAGCGCGCTCCGCAGCCGCCGCACCTCGCCATAGACGGTGCGGCAGAAGAACGGCCAATAGGTCAGCGCCAGCGCCACCATGGCGCTATTCAACCCTCGCCCGATCAGCTGCGCGATCGACAACGCGAGAATCAGTTGGGGCACGGCGAGGAACACGTCCGTCAGGCGCATGACGAGCTGGCTTCCCCAGTCGTCGGTATAGCCGGCATAGAGGCCGGCGGGCACGCCGATGCCGATGGCGAGCGCTACGACGCTGAGCGCGACTTCGAGGGCGCCGCGCGAGCCGACGATCACACGGGCAAAGACGTCGCGGCCGAGATTGTCGGTGCCGAACCAAAAATCCGCCGACGGCGGCAGCAGGCGCGATGTCAGGTCACCGTCATAGACGCGATCGAGGTCGGGCACGATCAACGGCGTCAGGATCGCGATCAGGCACATGGCCAGGATGATGCAAAATCCCAGCACCGCCGGAACGTCCCGCAAGAATTTCTTCAGGATCAGCATCGCGGTCCCTAGAGGGTCTCGGCCACGCGCGGGTCAAGCCAGGCGTGGACGACGTCGACCAGAATGTTGACCGCAGCGTAGATCACGCCGACCACCAGCGTCACCGCGAGCACGGCCTTGTAGTCTGAGGTCAGGATCGCATTCACGGCATAGGATCCGACGCCCGGCCAATCGAAGATCGACTCGACCGCAACCGCGCTCGAGATCAACCCGCCGAACAACAGCCCGATCTGCGTCGTGGCGCCGACGACGGAGTTGCGCAGGACATAGACCCAGATGATGCGCCGCCGCTGATATCCGGCGGCCTCGGCATAATGCACGAATTCCTTCTGCATGGTCTCGAGCACGCCGGCGCGTGTGAAGCGCGCGATTGACGCCAGCCCCGCAAGCGAGAGCGTGAACGCCGGCAGAATGATATGGACGAAGGCGTCGCCGAACTGATCGAAGCGCAGGGTCAGAAGGCTGTCGACGAGATATAGCCCCGTGATGTGCAAGGGAGGCGCGAGTCCCTCCGGAAAGCGCCCGCGCAGCGGCAGCCAGTCGAGCTCCATCGCGAAGATCATCTGCAGAATGATCGCAAACCAGAACGAGGCGATGGCAAGTCCCGCCACGGTGAGGATGCGCATCACATGATCGAACAAGGACTGGTACCAGACCGCGGCCAGGGTCCCCAAGGGAATGCCAACGCACGCAGCAAAAGCAAGCGAGACGAACGTCAGCTCGATCGTCGCCGGCAGGCGGTCCGAGATATCCCGCAGCACCGGACGGTTGGAGATGATGGAGTTGCCGAGGTCGCCGTGAGCGACCTGCTCGACATAGATGATGAACTGCTTCCACAGCGGCTCGTCGAAACCATAGGCCTTGCGCACGGCTGCGATCTGGGCCGGGGTCGCGTTCTCGCCGGCGAGCGCGGCCGACGGATCGTTCGGCAGCACCCGCATCATGATGAAGGTGAGGACAAACAGTCCAAACAGCGCCGGTATCGTCAGCAGCAGGCGATGCAGGACGAAACGGGTCATCAGCTCGCCAGCGACATCGAACGGAAATCCGCACCCGATCCGATCGGCGTGAAGTGGAAACCCCGCAGGCGATTGCTTAAGCCCCGCAGCTCAATGGCGTTGTAGATCCAGATGTCGACGGCATCGACAACGACGAGGCGGGAGGCCTCCTCGTAGAGCGATTGCCGTTTGCCCTGGTCCTCAAGGCCGCGCGCCTCGCGCAGAAGCGCATCGACCTTGTCGTTCTTGTACCAGGCGGACGCCTTCCACGTGCCCTGAAACTGGCTGTCGTACATCTGGCCGATCCAGTTCTCCGGATCGATGAAGTAGGACGACACCCAGTGCACCCACATGTCGGGCGTGGTGTCGCTCTTCGCCGTCGAAGCGATGAGCTGCGGCCAGAGGTTGGGAACGATCTTGAGGTTGATGCCGACCTTGCGACAGCCCTGCTGCAGGATCTGCGCGGCCTGCGTGGTCTGCGCCAAATGCTCCTGAATGTGGATCTCGATCTCGCGGTCGACCGGCGCGCCTTCGGCCTTGGCCTTGGTCAAAAACTCCTTGGCCTTGTCGAGATTGAAATCGTAGGCGGCCAGATCCTTCGGCGCGCCCCACAGATTGAACGGAATCGGGCCGGGATTGCGGACCGCAAAGCCTTTCAGTACGCTGTCGATGAAACCCTTGTAGTTGAAGGCGTGGCTCATTGCGAGACGGAAGTTCAGATTGTCGAATGGCGCCTTCTTGTTGTTCATGCGCAGCACCATGACGCGCATGCTCTGGTCCTTCGAGACGGTCGCCGTCTTCGAGGCCAACACGCGCTCGACCTGGTCGACCGGCAGATAGCTGTCGGTGGAGTCGACGTCGCCCTTGATCAGCGCGTTGACGCGGGTCGTGGTCTCCGCAATCGTTCGTTTGCGCACGATCTCGATCGGCGACTTGTTGTCGCTCCAGCCCATGAAATGATCATGGTTGCGCTTGAGATCGATCTGCTGCACCGGTTGGTAGGTGCTGATATCGGCAATGTAGGATCCCGAGCCGGCTGCATTCGATGCAAACCAAACCTGCCCCCAGTCATTGTCCTTGATGTTGGGCTCGATCTGGCGGCGGTTGACGATCGCAACCAGCGGAGTTGCCGCCACGAAGGGCGCGTAGGGTTTTTTCAGCTTGAAGACGACCGTGGTTTTGTCCGGCGCGGTCACGCTGCTGGGATCGAGCACCGGCAGGAAGGCAGCCGCCGGCCCCTTCTTGACGTTGAGCATGCGCTGGAACGACCAGACCACATCCTCTGACGTCAACGGACTGCCGTCATGGAACTTGACGCCATCGTGCAATTTGAACGCGACAGTCGTTCCGTCCTCGCTGATCGTGTGACCGGTCGCAAGCCAGGGCTCGAGCTTCGGCGGATTCTCCCTGTTGACGTACAGCGTGTCGTAGACATTGATCATGTAGCTCTGCATGGGTACGTCCGACAGCGCGTGAGGATCGAGCGTGCCGGGAAGATCTTCGGCCCAGATCAGCTCATCGGGCCCGGGGATTGCGAGCGCAACACGCCCGCCGGCCATCGCCATTGTCACGACCGCGCTTGTTCCGATCAAGAAAGCTCTGCGCCTCATCAGAGTGCTCCATACGCTTAAGAAACGATCACGCGATATAGGCCTTGTCCGGCGGCGACGGCCACGCAGCGCGCGAATGCGCAAGATTGAGATCGAGCATGGTTTCGGCGGTCTTCAGCGCCGCCAGCACCGGACTGACCACCGGCACCTCAAGACGATCCGACAGCTCGCGCTCGATGCCCATGAAGGCCATGCTCATGCAGCCCATCACCAGCACGTCGGCGCCGTCATCGATGCAGCGCTTACCAGTGTCGACAATGCGGTCCCAAGCGGCATTGTCGCCGCGCGAGAGATCAACGACCGAGACGCCGATGCCGCGAATGCTCGCAAGGCGCTCGGTGAAACCTTGCGATCTAAGCCGCGGACGAGCACGCTTGGCGCCGCTGTCGAGCGGCGACAGGATCGAAAAACTCTCGCCAAGCTGCAAGGCGAGCGCAATCGCCGATTGTCCTGGACCGATGATCGGCATGTTCACTGTCTCGCGGATGGCATCCAAAGCAGGATCTGAAAAGCAGCCGACGATTCCGGCACTGGCGCCGTCAGCTTCGGCCTGCTGCATTCCATGCAAGAGATGTGCCGCCACCGCGCAGGCAT
>Ga0210403_10005140_pt1 | contig 11158 bp, 6 predicted proteins | sample IncBWC19MmetaG_FD_150863 | JGI IMG/M metagenome (GOLD analysis project Ga0210403, IMG submission 150863) | Forest soil microbial communities from Barre Woods Harvard Forest LTER site, Petersham, Massachusetts, United States - Inc-BW-C-19-M | ecosystem: Environmental > Terrestrial > Soil >... | reverse complement strand
GACCCAACGCGACGCGCGATTTTTCCCGGATCCGGAGCGATTTGACCCGGAACGGTGGCGCGACGATCCGATCCGAAAGGGACGCATTCCGCGATTCGCGTACTTCCCTTTTGGCGGCGGCCCGCGCGTTTGTATCGGCGCGGGATTCGCGATGATGGAGGCGACGCTTCTGCTGGCGACGATTGCGCAGCGTTATCGCTTCACGCTTGCGCCGGAGGCGGTGGTAACTCCCTTCTTTAGCATTACGCTGCGCCCGAAAAACGGGTTGCCGATGCAGGTCCACCGGCGCGCTTAACCTTGTAGCACCGATCCCGTTAAGATGTTGTGGACGTAAATTCGAGATTGAAGGGGCGGGTTCTTTGATCGGTGAAATAATCCCTGATTACTACGACGCGAGTGGTAAAAAGACCTTCAGACCGGATCTGCGCCGGCACAGCGGGTTCCAATCTAGTTTTCCTCGCGGCCGTTTTCTGAGCCAACCATTGAAAACGTGGTGTGCTGACTTCGCTGAACTCCGGCGATTTCTAGCGAAGTGCAAGTATGTCTCTGACAAAGAACAGTTCGGTGAGGACGATTACTGGCAACCTCCAGACAACTTTGAACAATTGAGAAAAGGTGACTGTGAAGATTTTGCTCTGTGGACTTGGCGTCAACTTATTCACATGAATTATCCTGCCAGGTTTGTGCTGGGCACGGCAGGCCGCTATGGTGCTGGCCATGCCTGGATAACCTTTGAAAAAGATGGCAAGTTCTTTTTGCTGGAATCATTGAGTTGGCCGGTGGGACTACGACTCCCTCGACTCTTTCTCATCCAATATAAACCCAAATTCTCCATGGCTTGGGACGGAGAAAATGTTTCATTTTTTGCTCATGCAGATAGAAAGTTCAATGCTTCTCCATCGCGTGTCATTGTGCTTGTGCTCGAATGGTTGACATTCTGGATCTATTTTTGGGTGAGGGCCATACCCAGAGCTATTATCAGGCTACCGTTCAGATTGTTCCGGATTTCCCAAACAAACAGGCCGGAGCGCTCAGCCTAGAAACCGGGAGGATGCTCGGCGACGACGTTGAAGGCGCGTTCGAGGGCGAGGCCGGCGCGGCCGAGGGTGCCTTCTTCGAAGAGGCGGCCGATCAGGGTGACGCCGTGGGGGACGTGGCGGGGCGGAGAAAATTTTGCGATGGGGCGGCTGGGGTCGGGGGCCCAGTCGGGGCGGGCTTCGGCGACTTGGACGAAACCGGCGCGCATGGTGAGCGAGGGCTGGCCGGTGAAATTGGTGATGGTGAGCATTTCGTCGCGGAGGGAAGGGACGAGGAGAAGGTCCACTTCGGAGAAGACGCGGGCCATTTCTTCGGCGACTCGGCGGCGCAGGCGATCGGTCTGAACAAAATCCACCGCGGACAAGAAGCGTGACTGGCGGAAGAGGTTTGGCCAGGCGTCGTAGGTTTGCACTTTGAGTTGGTCGGCTTCGCCGCTCAGGGTGAGTTCTTCGAAGGCCGCGGCACTTTCGGCGAAGAGGATGAGATTCAGGGATTGATAGGGCCAGTCGGGAATGGATACTTCGACTGGCACCATGCCGACTTTTTTTACTGTCTCTAGCGCGGCGCGGTCTACGTCGGTGGCTGGCGGTTCTTTCATCCACTTTGGGAAATAACCGACGCGGAGACCTTTGACACTGGCGTCTGCGTCGTAGTCGAGTTTGCTGGGGACGCTTTGCAAGTCGCCGGGATCGGGGCCGGAGATGGCTTGCAAAACGAGGACGGCATCTTCGACGCTGCGAGTCATGGGGCCGAGTTTGTCGAGCGACCAGCAGAGGGTCATCGCGCCGGTGCGTGGGACGCGACCATAGGTGGGACGCAGGCCGGTGATGCCGCAGCGCATGCTGGGAGAGACGATGCTGCCGCCGGTTTCGCTGCCGATGGAAAAGCCGACGAGTCCCGCGGCGGTAGCGGCGCCGGGGCCGGCGCTGGAGCCGGACGCGCCTTCTTCGAGGAGCCAGGGATTCACGGTTTGGCCGCCGAACCAGATGTCGTTGAGGGCGAGTGCGCCGAGGCTGAGTTTTGCGACGAGGACTGCGCCCGCGGCGTGCAGGCGTTTTACCACCGCAGCGTCATCTTTTGGGATGCGGTTGCGGAACGGCTCGGCGCCATAGGTGGTGGGGATTCCCGCGGTGTCGAGAAGATCCTTTCCGCCCCAGGGAATGCCGTGAAGTGGGCCGCGATATTTACCGGCGGCGATTTCGGCGTCGGCTTGTTTGGCTTGTGCAAGGGCCAGGTCTTTGGTGAGCGTGATGACGCAGCGGAGTTTCGGATTGAACTGTTCCAGACGTTTCAAATAAATCTGCGTGAGTCGCTCGGAAGAAATTTGGCGCGTTTCGACCCAGCGAGAGAGGCGCGTGACGGGAGCGAACGCGATTTCGTCTTCATTTTTGGGGAGCGGGCCTGGATCGGTTTTGCTGCGGACGAACTGGTTTCGCCCGGGGCCGGCCTTGCGTCCGGGGAGGACGGGATTCCAACTGGAATACGGGACGACCGAGGGAGGCAGATCCACTTTGTGTGGGCCGGTGCGGCGCTCGTAGACGGAGGCGAGATTTCCGCGCCAGCTGGAGGCGGCCATTTCGAGTTGCGGCTTGGTGAGTTCAACCTGAACGAGCTTTTCGGCTTCGGTGAATGTGTTGACGGAAACTTGCGGGCCAACGCCCGGGCCGGTGCCGAATGCGGGTGGCGCGCCCGCCGGTTGCTGCTGCGAAGGATCTTGCGCTTCCGCTGGCGCAACGCCTGCCGCGCTTGCCGCCGCTGCTGCCAAGCCAACTGCCGCTTCCGCCAAAAATTCACGCCGTGTTTTCGCCATGTGGCCTCCGCCGGGTATTCTACCCGGACTTGTTCAAGACGGACTCGCATTCATTTCAGGGCGTGTGGAATTCTTCGTGGTTATACGCGCCCTGATTCTTTTCGCGGGTCACGAGTCTGGATATGCCCTGCTATACTGGAATTTTCCGGGGCTTACTCCATTCAAACTGAGGCGACGTGTATCTGACACTTTTGAAGCGGCTGAGGGAAACGCTTGCCGGGCATATCCGCGAGAAATATGAGGTGGAACTTTCGGTGGTGCTGGAACGGCCGCCGAAATTGGAGATGGGGGAAGCTGCGTCTCCGGTGTGCTTTGAGCTGGCGAAACGGTTGAAGAAGGCGCCGCGGCAGATTGCGCAGGAAATTGCCAATTCGCTGCCGAAGATCGAAGGCATCGGGCGGGTGGAGGTTGCGGGGGCGGGATATTTGAATGCGTTTTTTGATCGAGCGTGGTTTTGGGAGAGGGCGCGGAGGGAAGCAAGCGGCGAGTGGCGAGTGGCGAGTGGCGAGAAAAAGAAAGTGATTGTTGAGCACACCAGCATCAATCCTAACAAGGCCGCACACATCGGGCACCTGCGGAATGCGGTGCTGGGCGACACGATGGTGAGGCTGCTGCGGCACACCGGGAATGATGTTGCGGTGCAGAACTACATTGACAACACCGGGGTGCAGGTGGCGGACGTAGTGATTGCGTTTCAGCAGATGGAGAAAAAATCACTGGCGGAGGTGAAGGCGCTGGCGGCGGGCAAGAATTTCGATTACTTGTGCTGGGACCTTTACGCGAAGGCCACGCAATTTTTTGAAGAGGACAAGACGCGCGCGGGAAAGCTGCGCGGGGAGACGTTGAAGACGATTGAAGCGGGTGAAGGCGAGACCGCTGAGATGGCTACGGCGATTGCGGACGCGGTGGTCGGATTTCACCTGCGGACGATGGCGCGGCTGGACATTTTTTACGAACTGTTGGCTCGGGAGAGCGAAATTTTGCATCTGCATTTTTGGGATGCGGCGTTTGAGAAATTGAAGGCGAGCGGGGCGATCCAACTGGCGACGAGCGGGAAGAATGCGGGTTGCTGGGTGATGCCGTGGGGGAAAGAGGTTAATGAGGTAAAGGAAGTTAAGGAGGCAAAGGAGAAGAACGGAGAGGAAGGCTCACCTACTGACGACGAGGACCAGTCCAAAATTATTGTCCGTTCAAATGGGACGGTTACCTACGTCGGGAAGGATATGGCTTACCAGCTTTGGAAGTTTGGGCTGCTGGGGAAGGATTTTCGTTATCGGAGGTGGCCGAATCCTCCGGACACGAAAGAGTTGTGGGCCACGACTGCCGGGGCGAATGAAGCGGGCGCACCGCATTTTGGAGGAGCGGAGGCGGTTTATAACGTGATTGATGCGCGACAGGCTTACCTGCAGGAGGTGGTGGCAGAGGGACTGAGGGCGCTCGGTCATGCAAAGGAAGCGGAGAATTCAATTCACTTTGATTATGAGATTGTGGCGCTAACGCCGCGGTGCGCGGCTGAGATGGGCTACGAATTGTCGGCTGAGGATGCGAAGAGGCCTTACGTTGAGGTTAGCGGACGAAAGGGGTTCGGCGTTAAGGCGGATGACCTGATCACTCGCATGCTGGCTGCCGCGGAAGCGCGGGTTTTGCAGAAGCACGGGGAGATGGCGGGAGTTGAGCTGAAGCAGACCGCGAACGCGCTGGCGGTTGGGGCGCTGCGGTTTTTTCTGTTGAAGGTTACGCGGAACACTATTATTGCTTTTGATTTTGAAGATGCGTTGAGCGCGGAAGGGGAGACCGGGCCGTATTGCCAGTATGCGATTGTGCGGATCCGGGGGATTCGGCGGAAGGGGCAGGACCGTGGGGTTGAGGAGGCTAGCGGGCTTGAATTGAAATTGAGCGCCGATCTGCAGACACCCGAAGAGAACGCGGCGCTGAAGAAGATTATGGAGGGGCCGGAGAGCAATACGATTTGGGAGGTGCTGCTGGCTTCGGGATCGCTGGATTATGCGGTGGATGCGGCGATTGGGGCGCAGGAGCCGGCGTTTGTGTCGAAGTACGCGTTTCAGTTGGCGCAGGCGTTTAATAATTTTTACCACAAGCACCATATTTTGTCGGAAGCGGATGAGGAGAAGCGGGCGTTTCTGCTGGGGTTGACGGAATTGGTGGAGCGGCAGTTGGTGTTGGCGCTGGGGCTATTGGGAATTGAGGCGCCGGAGAAGATGTGAAGAAGGGAGTGGCGCCGACGCGGGAAAGACAAAACGGCCCGCCACGGTCGGCGGCCTTACAAAGACAAAAGCCGAAAAAGTTGAGATATTGCCACGGTCCCTCCGCTCCGCAGCGGTAAACGGCGCCGCTGCTCCGGTCGGGATGACAAAATAAAGAAAGAGAAAACCAAGAGGCGGCGTAAAGCCGCCCCTACAAAACCAAGAAAAACCCAAGAGGTCGGGGCAAGCCCCGCCCCTACTTGGGCACGAACAAATACATCAGGCCTGGATGTGGGCTTCGATGAACCAGAGGTCCTTGTCCATTTCGCGAGTGATGGTGGTGAAGAGGTCGACGGTGATGGCGTCTTCGAGGTCGTCAGCTTCCTGGATGGCGGTGCGCAGAGCGTTGGTGTAGTGGCCTACGTTGTGGACGAGGAACTTCACCATGTCGGGGCCGTCGTAGGCGGAGAGATCGGCTTCGGGGATGCTGGACTTCGCGACGGATTCACGGATGGTGCCGTTGGCGACGCCACCGAGGGCTGAAACGCGTTCCGCGATTGTGTCGATGTGATCTTCCAGGTGGGTGGCGACGGAATCGAATAGCAAGTGGAGTTGGTAGAAATCCTTCCCTTTTACATTCCAGTGTGCCCATTTGACCTGGCTGTGCGCGTCGATGCTGTCGGCCAGGCGGAGATTCAGAAGGGCGATTAAGGCTTGGCGGTTTTTGTCGGGGACACCGACGCTGCTGGGATAGGTGCGGACGGTTGCGGTTGCGGCTTTTGCCATGGAAAGACCTCCTCGTGGGGGATTGGTTCTGGGGATGGGATGTTTTGGGGAGGGGAAAGGATATGGATTTTTGATTGGGCGGGCCATGCAACGGGAGGACTCTACCAGGTTGGGATCTTGTCACGGTCCCTCCACTCCGCAGCGGCAAAAGGCGCCGCTGCTCCGGTCGGGATGACAGAATGAAGGAAAGAGAACCCAGGAGCACAGCCAGGAATGGCTGTGCCACAAGAAGGAATTAGTCGAGCACGACGGGGCGGGGTTCGGCCACGTCGGCGTAGAGATTGTCGATGAGGTCGGCGTATTGCTGCTCGACTACGCGGCGTTTTAGTTTCATGGTGAAGGTGAGGCTGCCGGAGTCGAAGGTGAAATCGTCGGCTAGGAGGGCGAAGCGCTTGATGGTTTCGTATTGGGCGAGATGCGCGGTGAGGCGGGCGACTTCCTTTTCGATTAGGGCGTGGGTGCTGGGATGGGCGGCGAGGCCGGCGTTGGAGGAGAATTTCAGGCCGTCCTCGGCGAGTTTGGCGGAAACGGTGACGGGGTTGGGAACGATGAGGGCGACTACGAATTTGCGCTGATCGCCGACGACCATGGCGTTCAAAATGTAGGGGCTGGTCTTCAGAGTGTTCTCGATGGGCTGGGGGGCGACGAATTTGCCGGCTGCGGTCTTGAGCAGATCTTTTTTGCGGTCGGTGATGAAGAGATAGTTGTCCTTGTCGAGATAGCCGACGTCGCCGGTTTTGAACCAGCCGTCGTCGGAGAGGACTTCGCGGGTGGCTTCGGGAGATTTGAAATAGCCCTGCATGACGCAGGGGCCCTTGGCAAGAATTTCGCCATCGTCGGCGATGCGGAGCTGGACGTTGGGAATGGGGCGGCCGGAACTGCCGGCGCGATTATGCGGATGGTTGCTGGTGAGAACGGGAGAGGTTTCCGTCAGGCCATAGCCCTGGTAAATAGGAATTCCGATGGCCCAGAAAAATTCGCAGAGATCCTTGGAGAGCGGAGCGCCGCCGGAAAGAATGGTGCGCAGCTGGCCGCCAGTGCCGGCGCGAATTTTGGAATAGACGAGTTTGTCGGCGATGACCCACTTGAGGCGAACCGCCAGGCTGGCGGATTTTTCCCCGGAGCGCCATGCGGCGGATTCGCGGGCGGCCTGCATGGCGAACTCGAAGATTTTGCGCTTGGCGCCGGTGGCTTTGCTTCCCTGCTCCATCAGCCGGGCATAGATTTTTTCGAAGAAGCGCGGAACGGCGGCGAGGACGGTGGGATGGACTTCGAGAAGTGCCTGGGCGACATTTTCGACGACTTCGACGTAGGCGATCGGGCAGCCGTGAAAAATATAAACGTAATCGAGCATGCGGCCGTAGACGTGGGCGAGCGGGAGAAACGAGACGGCGAGATCGGTGCCCGGTCGGAGATCAAGTTCAACGCAGGAGTCGGTAACGTTGGAGCAGAAATTGGTGTGGGTGAGCATGACGCCCTTGGGCTCGCCCGTGGTGCCGGAGGTGTAGATGAGTGAGGCGAGCTGGCTGGGGAGAACTTTGGCGGCGCGGAGGCGATAGGCCGCGATTTCGGCTGGGCCGGTGGCGGCGATGAGCGTTTCGTAGCGGAGGAAGTCGATAGGGAGATCTTCGCCGGCGCCGGCTACGATGACTTGTTGGACTTCTTTTAAGGAGTCGCGGACGGCGAGGAATTTCTGGAGTTGTTTGTGGCCGGCTATGAAGACGACCTGCGCACCGCAGTGGTTGAGGATGTAGGACATGCGGTCGGGGGATTCGTTGAAGTAGACGGGGACGGTGACGCCGCCGGAGCCGCTGATGGCGAAATCGGCAGTGTGCCATTCGGGGCAGTTGGGAGCGAAGAGGCCGACGCGGTCGCCGGATTTTACGCCGAGCTCGACGAAGGCGTTGGCGAGGCCTGCTACGCGGCGGAGGAATTCCTGGGAGGAGATGGATTCCCAGCGGGCGGGGCCACGGAACATCTGGGCGCGAGGAGAGGGGTGCTCTTCGACGGCGTTGAGGAAGCGCGTGGGAAGGGTGCCGTAGGACATAGGAAAGTTGAATTTACATGATGGAGAAAATTCGTGCAATGGGAGGAGAAGAGGAAGAGCTAACGCAGAGGACGCTGAGGCGCAGAGTGCGCTGAGAAGAGAAAAGCAAGAGCAGAGGCTAAAGCCTATGCTACCAGTGGGCGGCGTTTTTGTGGGGGCTTGGGGTGGGATAATATGGCGGTAGAGGATTAGGGAGATGAGCGCATTGACACCGGTGGTGAATGATCCGTTGACGAGCCGGGGGCCGTTTCGGGCGCCGCGCGGGACGCAGATTTCGTGCAAGGGATGGCAGCAAGAGGCGGCGCTGCGGATGCTGCTCAATAATTTAGATCCTGAGGTGGCGGAAAAGCCCGAGGACCTGGTGGTGTATGGCGGAACGGGAAAAGCGGCGCGGAATTGGGATTGTTTTCATGCGATCGTGAAGTCGCTGCGGGCGCTGGAGGGGGATGAGACGCTGCTGGTGCAGTCGGGGAAGCCGGTGGCGGTTTTTCGGACGCATGAGTATGCGCCGCGAGTTTTGTTGTGTAATTCGAACCTGGTTGGACAGTGGAACAATTGGGAAAAGTTCAACGAGCTGGACCGCGCGGGATTGATGATGTATGGACAGATGACCGCGGGAAGTTGGATTTATATCGGGACGCAGGGAATTTTGCAGGGGACGTATGAGACGTTTGCGGCCGCGGCGCGGCAACACTTTGGCGGAAGCCTGAGCGGGAAACTGGTGGTGACGGGCGGCATGGGAGGAATGGGCGGAGCGCAGCCGCTGGCGGCGACGATGAACGGCGCGGCGTTTTTGGGCATCGATGTGGACCCGGAGCGAATCAAGCGGCGGGTGAAGACCGGTTATTGCGACGTGATGGTGACTTCGCTGGATGAGGCGCTGCGGATTTTGAAGAATGCGGTGCGCAAGGGCGAAGCGACGTCGGTGGGTTTGGTGGGGAATTGCGCGGACCTGATACCCGAGCTGGCGAAGCGCGGCGTGGTGCCGGATATTTTGACGGACCAGACGAGCGCGCACGATCCGATTGGCGGGTATGTGCCGAATGGAATGACGCTGGCGGAGGCGCTGGAACTGCGAAAGAAAGATGCGGCGGAGTACCGGAAGCGGTCGGTTGCGGCGATGGGCGAGCACGTGCGGGGGATGCTGGAGCTGCAGAAGCTGGGCGCGGTGACGTTTGATTACGGAAATAATATTCGAACGTTTGCGTTTGAAGCCGGCGTGAAGAACGCGTACGACTTTCCGGGATTTGTACCGGCGTACATCCGGCCGCTGTTTTGCGAAGGGAAAGGGCCGTTCCGGTGGGCGGCGCTTTCGGGAGAGGCATCGGACATCGCGCGCACGGATCGACTGGTGCTGGAGATGTTTCCAGAGAACGAACATCTGAAGCGGTGGATCACTATGGCGCAGAAGAAGGTGAAATTCCAGGGATTGCCTTCGCGGATTTGCTGGCTGGGATATGGGGAGCGGGACAAATTCGGATTGGCGTTGAACGACCTGGTGGCGAAGGGCGAGTTGAAGGCGCCGATTGTGATTGGAAGGGATCATTTGGATTGCGGATCGGTGGCGTCGCCATATCGTGAGACGGAATCGATGAAGGATGGATCGGACGCAATTGCGGACTGGGCGCTGCTGAACGCGCTGATCAATACGGCGAGCGGGGCTTCGTGGGTGTCCATACATAACGGCGGCGGGGTGGGGATTGGTTATTCGCAACACGCGGGTCAAGTGACGTGCGCGGACGGTACCAAAGAAATGGCCAAGCGCATCGAACGAGTGCTGACGAACGACCCCGGAATGGGGGTGGCGCGGCACGTGGACGCGGGGTATCCGGAGGCCATCGCGTTCGCAAAGAAGACTGGCGTGAAAGTGCCAATGCTGTAAGGATAGCGACACACAAATGAACCGCAGGCCTCGGTGCAGAGGCCAACGGTCGAGGAGCGGCTATCGATGTATACGATTCTAGGTGCAACGGGAAATATCGGCTCGGTCATCACGAAAAAATTATTAGAGAAGGGCGAAACGGTACGGGTTGTTGGACGAAATGCCGCCAGGTTGCAGCAGTATGTGCACCGGGGTGCGGAGGCGTTCGTTGCCGATATTAAGGATCCGGAGGCGTTGACGAAAGCGCTGACTGGAGCGCGGGCGGCGTTTCTGATGATGCCTCCGGGGATGACTTCCCCGGATTACCCCGCGGAGCAAGAGGTGGAGTCGCACGCCGTCTCCACGGCGGCAAGAAATAGTGGATTGCAGTATGCGGTAAATTTGAGCGGCATTGGCGCGCAGGCGCCGGCGGGGACTGGGCCGATTCTGGGGCTGCACGATTCCGAGAGAAAACTGAACGCCGTGGAGCGTCTGAATGTGCTGCACCTGCGGCCCGCGTACTTTATGGAGAACCACCTTTCGGCGGTCCAGATGATCCAGATGATGGGGATTTTCGGGGGAGCGCTGAAACCGGACTTGAAGATTCCGATGATCGCGACGCGGGACGTTGGGGCTTACGCGGCGGAGCGATTGCTGAAACTGGATTTCAGCGGCAAGCAGACGCAGGAGTTGCTGGGCGAACGGGACTTGAACATGACAGAGGTGGCGGCGGTCATCAGCCGGGGGATCGGGAAGCCCGACCTGCGTTACGCGCAGTTTTCTTACGAGCAGGTGGAACAGACCCTGGTGCAGATGGGGCTTTCGGCGAAGACAGCCGCTTACTTAATCGAAATGTTTCAGGGGTTCAACCACGGAATTGTGGCAGGGTTGGAGCCGCGGAGCGCGACGAATACGACGCCGACTTCGATCGAGACTTTCGTGAGGGAAGTGTTTGCGCCGGCTTATCAGGGGATTGCGGTGGGAGCGTAGGTGGATGTGAAAGGCGGCCGTCCGCCGGGGCGGACGGCCGCTACAGAGGCAAGAAAACCCAAGACCCACACGCAAAAGCGGCGTGTGGGGCACCCGGCAATCGGGCTGCGGCTTGGTCATAATGCTTAGACTTTGAGCAGCAGCATTCTTATTACTGGGGCATCACAGGTGGTTACGCTGCGGGGAGGCGGTCCGCGGCGGGGTAATTCCCTTTCAAAAATTGGAGTGGTTAAGGACGGCGCGGTGCTGGTGCGCGACGGGAAGATTGTCGCGGCCGGTGGGCGCGCGGAGGTGGAGCGGCGCGCAGAGGCGAAGGCGGCGGAGAAATTGGATGTCGGCGGGCGGGTGGTGCTGCCGGGATTTGTGGATTCGCACACGCACCTGATTCATGCGGCGAGCCGCGCGGAAGAGTATGAGCTGAA
>Ga0210403_10005139_pt1 | contig 11159 bp, 7 predicted proteins | sample IncBWC19MmetaG_FD_150863 | JGI IMG/M metagenome (GOLD analysis project Ga0210403, IMG submission 150863) | Forest soil microbial communities from Barre Woods Harvard Forest LTER site, Petersham, Massachusetts, United States - Inc-BW-C-19-M | ecosystem: Environmental > Terrestrial > Soil >... | reverse complement strand
CCGCGCCGGTGAGGTACTGGGCCACGGTATTAACGTGACCGTCTATCCTGAAGGCACACGCTCGCCTGACGGACGCCTGCTGCCCTTCAAGAAAGGCCCGTTTCATCTGGCTGCGGAAACCGGCTTCCCCATCGTGCCGATCACGATGTTAGGGACCCTGGAGATGATGCCCAAGGGGACCTATACCTGCAAAGGCGGAACGGCCACCGTGATATTTCACCCGCCGGTCGATCCCCGGAAATACCCAGACCGGGACGAGTTGATGCTGGCGGTGGCTGGTGTAATTGAGAGCGCGTTGCCGACGGAAAGGCAAAAACCTTTTGGCCGCGAATGAACGCGAATAAAATCATTTGGTAAGTTGGTAATTGGGTAATTGCTTAAACCGGAGATTCGCCGGTTTGCAAATTACCCAATTACCAACTTACTCAATTACCAAATGTTTTCAGCCTCGCATCGGGCGTGGCCGCGTCTTGCGTGAGCCGGACTTCGATTGCCCCTTCGTCGTTCTTGCGCACGGTGGTCAGGGAGAAGATCCTGGCTTGTCCGGCGGCGTTGGTGAAGGTAATCTTCATGGGGCCTGAATCCGTGGCCTTGATGCGGTATTGATAGGTTTCTCCGGGCTTCAGCGTATTCTTTCCGAAGGTCGCTTCCGGATAATCAACCACAATGGCGGAAAGCGGCTGGGCACTGGTGTTGGTCAGGCTGACGACGATGGTGCGCGAGCGCGAACAGGCAACCTGGGCCAGACAAAGAATTGCGAGAATGGCAGTGCAGGCCGTGATTTTGAGGAGTTTCATTTTTTCTCGATGACCCTGGCGGTCAGCACCACGCCTTTGCGATTGTCGTGCAGCTTCAGCGGGAATACCAGTATATTCCAGTTCCAGCGGTCGGTGCGCGTGGGCAGGTGGGGCAGCCCGCGGAAGCTGCGGTCCACATAGGTCTCACGGGTATCGGCCACGGTGCGGATGATTTCCCGCCAGTCCGGCCCCAATTCCGGGAAGGCTTCAAACATATTGCGACCCGTAAACCAAGTGCGTTTTTTCCCGTAGAGCCGGGCAAAGTATTCATTCACGTATTGCCAGTTGGCCTCGCGGTCGAGGACCTCGAACACCACGTCTTCGCCTATGGCCATGGCGATGCGGGAGTAGTAGAAGGCGCGGGCATCCACTACCGTGGGCTTGCCCCGGCTCTTGGCTTCGAAGGAGCGCAAGGCCGCCAGCAAATCTTCCACGGAGCTGTAGCCTTTCAATAGGTGCATGTCCTCGACGCCGCCGAATTTCCGTTCCAGAATCGCGGAGAGAATGATGATGGGCACCTCGGGGCGTTTATCGCGCAGCGATTGGGCCACCTGGGTGCCGAACTTTCCCGCGCCCAGGTGGTAGTCGAGCACCGCGATGTCGATCTCGCTGAGGTGGGTCTCGGCCTCATCCACGGAAGAGGAGGTGATGGCTTGGTAGCCATTGGCGCGCAGAATGGCCGCCCTGAGAATCAGGTTGTCTTCGCGGTCATCGAGCAACAGCACCCGGATCGGTATTGTGGGGCCTGATTTCCCTGTGTCCATAGGCATAGGCGCAAGAGCAGCGCCGGCTAATCTTTCTTTTTTGGCCCGGAGACGGCGCGCACCGCCTTGACAAATTCCGGCAACCGGCTGAAAGCGGCGACACTGCGCAGCCATTGCCGGTTGTCAAAGGCGGGTGAGCCACTGAGCATCTGGCCGGCCTCCACGTCGTGGGAGACTCCGCTCTGGGCGGTGAGGATCGCGCTATCGCCGATGGAACAATGTCCGGCGATGCCGACCTGTCCGGCGAGAATCACGTTGTTGCCCAGCCGGGTGGAACCGGCAGCGCCCACTTGCGCGCAGATCATGTTGTTTTCACCCACGGTGCAGTTGTGCCCGATCTGCACCAAGTTGTCGATTTTTGTTCCACGTCCGATGCGGGTTTCACCCAGAGTGGCGCGGTCGATGCAGGAGTTTGCCTGGACCTCAACATCATCTTCGATCACCACGCGCCCGGCCTGGTGGATCTTCTGCCAGCGGCCGCCGTCGTCTTTGGCAAAGCCAAATCCATCGGAACCGACCACTACCCCATTGTGCAAGATCACGTTATCGCCGATGCGGCAGTGCTCCCGGACCGATACGTGGGAGTGGGCAAAAAAGTTCCGGCCGATCTTTACCCCACGGTAAATGGCCACGTGCGACACCAGGGTGCAATCGCCGCCAATCTCAACATCGGCGTCGATCACCACATAAGGGCCAATCGAGACATTCTTTCCCAGCCGGGCTGAAGGATGGACGATGGCGCTCGGATGAATGCCGGCATCGTATTCCGGTGGATGGTAGAAGAGCGCCACGGCGCGCAGATAGGCATAGTGGGGGTTCTTGGTGCGCAGCAGGGGCGTTGCGGGGCCGGAAAACGCTTCATCCGCGATGATGGCCGAGGCCCGGGTGGTGTGGGCGGCGGCCGTGTATTTCGGATTGGCCAGAAATGTAATCTCCCCGGGCGCAGCGCTCTCAATGGCCGCGACCCCATGAATATCGGCATCGGCCTCCGGAGGATCAAGGCGTGCGCCCAGCCGGGCTGCAATTTCTTTGAGCTTCATGAGTTGTCCAGTTCCTGCAACAAGGGGTGAAAAGCTGATTGTACTGGCTGGGCAGGCGGTTGCATCCATGTCTTTAGTCTGGAAGGTGGATTTTGCCGAAGACGGCCTGACCAAGGAGGTTCCTGATACCAAGCGTGATCTTTTGAGGCTTCGTCAGCACGCGAGCTACCGATCCGGAACGATATATACAGTCCTGTTATTATGTATATAGCAAGCCCCATTTTGAGGTGCGTTCCATGGCTGTAACCATGACATCGATCAGGCTCGACACCCAGCTTGCCGATGAAGCCGCGAGAATTCTTGGCGCAAAGTCGCGGACGGAGGCAGTACACACAGCGCTGCGGGAGATTGTGGCGCTCAAGAGCTTCAAGAAGTTGATGAAAAAGCACGCCGGCAAGCTCGAATTTGCGGGCCATGGCCAGTAACCTCGTTATCTTCGACACATCGGTGCTGGTCAATCACCTGCGGACGGGTTGTTATGAGGAGCAGATGGATTCCGTGACCGGCCTCATCCGAACGTCCGCCGTGGTATTGGCGGAGTTGTGGCGAGGCGCCAGCAAGCCCCGTGAGCACAAGTTTCTTGAGGCCCTGGCCAGGAACCACCCTGTTCTTACTCCCACAGAAAAGAATTGGCTGGAGTCCGGACAGATCCTGGGGAAGATTTACGCACACCGCGGATTCAGTCCGGACAAGTTGCGCGACTTGCACTTCGACATGCTGATTGCTCTCACGGCGCGCTCACATGGCGCCCGGCTCATCACCGCAAACCGCGCCGACTTCGAAATGATCAGCAGCTACAAGAAGATTGAGTTGGAGATTTGGTAGTGTTCAGCACAATGCCGCAATGTCGCTGTTATGTATCCGACACGCGCTGCCGCGCGCTTGGGCCTGCGCGGGGCGCAGACCCAGAGACGGTGCGGAGCACCGTCTCTACGGTCCGGTTTTTAGGGTGGTTGCGCTGTCGATGGTCAGGGGCCAGGGTGCGGGCAACGTGCTGGTGGCGGCTATTCGTTGAACAGTGCAACCTGGCGGGCGTCTTCCTCGCGCTTTTTTCGCGCCTGGGTCTGGCCGATCACGGCGAGCACACTGACTTCCGCAAGGGCCAAGCGGGGAATAAAGAGCCGCTGGATATTGGCGCGGGTATCAGGCGGGGTAATCAGGAAGCCCTCGGCGGAGAGCTGGAGCAGGTCGTTGGGCAGCATGCCTTCGATCGTGTCGTTATCGATGAACTTGAGGCGCACCCAGAGTCCTTCTGTCCGCGGGCGGGTGGTGAAGGTCTTGCGGGAAGGGCCGCCGGAATCTGTAAAATCCCGGACAAAATCCACGGTTTTGATTTCCGCCAGATCGATGGTGATGACTTTGCCTGAAGTGTTGAGCAATTCGAGCTTGCCTTCGGTGACAAAGTTGGCGGGCGCCACATATCCGCTGACGGAGTCGCGGCCCATTTTTCTCACGATGACCTTTTTGCGGGTGGAAGGCATGTTTCCAGCTTGATTCTCGCACGATTTGAGGGGGTATCAAGACGGGTATCGAGGGAATCGGGCATGGGGTAGCCAAACGGTTAACCTTTGTGCTATTGTTTTCGGTTTATCATATGCCTGCTGGTTCCATCTAAGTCTTGTATAGAGTGCAACTTACAGAAAGTGTGACGAAATCACGGCATCCCTCGCTTTCCGCGGGGCGAGTAGTGGTGTGCCCCTAGGAGCCGATTAAGACCTTAAATGGCAGACTTTATCTATCTCATGGAAACCCGGCTGGCGCCCGACCAGCAGCGCGCAGTGGCGCTGGTGACAGAGGTTGCGCGCGCCCACCAGATGAACGTTTACCTTACCGGCGGGGCGGTGCGCGACATTATCAGCGGCTTCGTGATCCGCGACCTCGATTTCTCTGTGCAGGGCAACGCGCTCAAACTGCAGAAGGACTTCGAAAAAGCCGGCGCGGTGGTTGAGGCCGTCGATGAACCCACGCGTACGCTCATGCTGTTGTTGGCCGGCAACGTGCGCGGCGAAGTCACCAGCACGCGCTCGGAAAAATACGAGAAACCCGGCCGCCCGCCGGAGACCACGCCCGGCACGATTTACGACGATATGCGGCGGCGGGACTTCACGGTCAACGCCATGGCGCTGTCTCTGAATCCCGGCTCGCGCGGGCTGTTGACCGATCCGTTTAACGGCATGGCCGATATCGAGGCCAAACTCCTGCGCGTGCTCCATAACTATGCGTTTTACGAGGACCCTTCGCGGTTGCTGCGCGCCACCCGGCTGACCACGCGGTTTCACTGGACGCTCGAAGAACGCAGCCAGGCACGGTATGACACCGCCAAGGAAAGCAACTACATTGAGAACGTCTCCGACCGCACGCTAGGCCATGAAGTCGAACAACTGGCGCACGAAGACGATCCGGTGGCGGTGCTGAAAGAGCTCGACAAGGAGGGCTGGCTGCGGATACTGGCCCCGCACCTCTCACCGGCCAAGGTGGATTCCGCCGGCCTCAGCCAAATGTTCAAAGTCAAGCAGCAGATGCAGGAAGTCGGCATGAACCCCGATGGCAGCCCCATCATTATGCACTTCCTTACGCGCAAGCTGCCGGACAAGGACATTGCGGCCATCCAGCGGCAGATTCCCAACAAAGGATTTGTGGAGCGTTGGCGCGGCCTCGAGGACAGCACCAAAGCCTTCGCCAAGCTGGCCGCGGGCAAAGAACTGGCCACACCTTCCTTGGCCTGGAAATTTCTACTGCAGTCACGGCCCGAGGACGTGCTGTTTGCCGCCATTACGTCCCGTCCGGCGGTGGTGGAGCAGCGGCTGAAAAGCTTCCTCACCAAATGGCCGCTGGTCAGGCAGAAACTGCCTTTCCCGGAAATGGCCGAGATGAAGATCACGGCCGAGCATCCGGAGTACCGGAAGATCATGGGCGATGCCTTCCTGCTACTGTTGGACGGCAAGCTGCGCAATCACACTGAGATTGTCAGGTATCTGGAGCCGTACAAACCGCCGGAGCCACCTCCGCCGCCGCCCCCAATACGCCGGGGCAGAGTGGCGAAGAAAGAAACGCCGGCTGCAGGGGGCGCCGATCAGCCCAAGAAACGTGGACGCAAACCCAAGGCCGTGGCCAGTGTGCCCGCAGCCCCAGGCGCGCCCCCGGTGGCAGTGCCCACCGCCCCGGCCGGCAAAGAGGCGGTCAAGGCGAAGGAACCAGTCAAGGCCGAAGCCAAAGCCGCTCCTGCGGCGGTGGCCGCCAAGCACCCACTAGCCAAGCAGAAGCCGCTTCCGCCGAAGAAAGCCGATAAGCCGAAGAAGGTGGCGAAGCCCCAAAAGACTGGCAAAAAGGAAAAAAAGAAGAAAGACAAGAAGAGGAAATAGAGAATTCTATTTGCCTTCCGGTAAGTGGCCTAGCTCCCCAATTCTTTCGGTTACGCCGCTCGGCGGTGTCTATTTTTGGCCCACCAGGCCCGCTCTGGGCGTCCCAAACAGGTCGAACAGGTGAGATAGCTTGGTTGACATTACAAAATAGACTCCGTGGCGAATCGGATTGGACAGGAAGTTCGCCTTGTATTCGTCGATGGACTTGTAATTGTAGCCCAAGGCAATCCGCAGATCGGGAATTACCCAATAGCCAACCTCATTCCCCACAGACCAGCGGTGCGTGCCGGTCACCGGCTGCTGCAGAATTCTTGCTTCGGCGGCGGCATCAAAAGATCGGCTGATGCGCAACTGAGTCCGGCCTTGATAGAGGTATGTCATCGTGGAGATATCGGTTCCATCGCCAATTCTGGCTGTGCGGTCGCTGAGGGCCACTTTGCCGTAGAACTCCAGGTTTCGGGCCGCCTGCAGATATCCGTCGGTGGAAAGCAAGCCCACATTATCGTTCTGCGAGCTGGGCACACCGGCAATTCGCATCTGCCGGAGCGTGTAGCTGAATAGCAGTCCGGCACGGTCCGATTTCAAGGGACGGAATGCTAGAGCGCCGGTCCCCTGCGTCGTATTGTTCAGATTGTAGGGAGTTGAAATGCCGCTGAAGGACGCATACGAGTGCTGAAACTGTCCCAGCACCGTGATGGCATCGGAGACTTTACCGGCACTGCCTACGGAGATGATCTGGCCCAGGCCGCCCTGGTCCCGCAGCTCATAGCGAATGGTCGCGCGGTAGCGGTCGTTGGGCAGCCAAGCCAGGCCCACCCGGCCACTCTCAAAACTGTTGCCCCGTCCGGCGACGAGTTCACCCCGTTCGGCCGCCAGGTCGGTAGAGAAATGCTTATTTACAGGGATACGTGTTACGACGCCCAGGACTGCGAATGCGTCCTCGCCGTTGATGCCATTTTCAATCTGATAGCGGGAGGTCAGGCTTGTATATTGCCGCCAGCGGGTCTCAACACCAAAGCTGGTTTCCTGTGTGCTGTTGAGCGCGGTGAATCCACTGTGGCTGACATCGCCAATGGGAACGATGGGCGCCGAAGCGAACCGCTGTGTAAAGAACAGCCTGGTGACCTCGTTCAACTGGTAGCGGGCAGAGATCAGGGTCTGGTTCGGATAGGTCGGGTCCGCATCTGAGAGGTTCTGTTCACGGCGAGCACTGGCTTGCAGATGGCTGGTGATGCGCCAGTCGAGGCCCGCGCTGGCGAGGTCAGAGGCGATCCGGCGCGGGTTGCGGCGATCTTCGAAATCTCTGAAGTCGTAGCCGGCAGTCAGGTCCAGCTTCTCGCCCAGCTTCTGTTTCCATTGCACCGAGGCGGTCTGACGCTGGTTGTCGACCAGCGTTGTGCCGTTCCGCTCATCGGTGAATCCAATTTGCAGTTTCGATGAACTGATCGGCGATAACTCTACGGAACTTCTCACCATTTGTGAACCGGGCAGCGTGGTGGCCCCGAACGGATTGGAGAACCCTTCATCCGTCCGGGAGAACCCCAAGTGCATGGCGCTCTTCATCCATCCGAGCGGCTGGTCCAAAGTGGCGCGGACGGCGATGCCATCTGCATTCGAAGATCCGTCTGTGGCCCCAAAGAATGAACCAGCCGTCAAAACTGTGCCGTGGCTTACCGGCAGTTCAACATGGAACCGCCCGTGGCTGGGTAGCATCTGCTCCAACTCGAATCCACTGAGATAAAACGATCCAATGCCGTCATCACGCTGGGTCAGGAATGAAGCCCCCACGCGCATTCCAATCGACTCGAAATGCCGGCTGGCCTGGGCCGAATATACGGCAGAGGACAAGCTGGTGTTCTGATATTCGTAGGTCGCGATCAACTGGACCAGATTCAGCGATTGATCGAGGGCCGATACGGACCTTAAGAAGAAGATACTGCCGGTGTTCCAGTCCAGGTTGTAGTCAACGGAGCGAATCAGGGGCTCACGCGATACCAGGACTTCAGGATTCCGCCGGTCCCGGGTTTCAATGACGATTATTTCCGATCCCGGCAGCACCGCCATGTGGGAGAGATGAATCAGTCCAAACAGGCTGCCTGGGAAAACATCGCGAGCAAACGACGTTTCCGGACGGGCCCCGGTAACGGTCAACTGGTTCTTCCGGCCGTCTTCCCAATGGGCCTTTAATCCGGTCAGATTGCGCCCGAAATCGGCAATATTGGTGTTGTTGTCATGGGCCGCATCGCCGTGCAAATCTCCGAACAGGAGATACGACCGGTCGTGATCGAGCCGCCCATAGACCCGCGAATTCGCTTGTGCGGCCTCAAAGCGTGTCGATGAATCGCCAAAAACAGGATAGATACGGTCCAGGGGATCCAGTTGGAAAATCCGGTTGATTCCGGCGGCGCCATTCAGCGAAGAATCGCTGGTGTAGCCAAGAGTCAACAGATTGTTTCCGATGATGGACTTGCGGAAAAACAGAGAGGCCCGCCGGGAAAAATCTCCCGATTGCCTGGTGAAATTGAAATCCGGAGCGGCACGGCCGATCGCCACTTCACCAACGGCCAACAGGATCGCGCTACGTTGCTCGGGTAAAAAGTAGAGCGCAGCCTGGCCGGTGACAGGGTCCTGGAAATCGCCGGTTTCAGCTTCGAGTCGAACATCGCCGGGAGTATTGCCGGACATGAGACGAACGATTGCTTCGCCGTCTCTCGCGGTCACCAGCACCTCTCGCATTTCGCCCGAAGGTTGGGTGGCAACGCTGGGTGTTTGAAATTCACCGCCGGTTGCAAACGTGCCGCTGCCGTCCCCGGTCTTACCCGGCAATGGAGTCTCGGCAAAGGGCTTGAATGGAGGAATGAGGTTATTGCCTGCGGCCTGGGTGCTGGAGTTCGCGGTAGTTAGCTGCGACTGGTCTACGACGAACTGGCCGTTGGATGTCCGGATTCGGACCCGTCCCATTTTGAGCGGCTGGCCATGCTCATCGATTGCGCGGATGCGAACCAGCGTGAGACTACGGCCATCCGCCGGGACCGTGTCATGGTCGGCAGAGAACTCCAGATGACGATGATTCGCCAGTGGGACAATCGAAGCCGGAATTGAAGGCAACACTGTCATCGGAGGGGTGTTTGGCGGAATACCGGTCCCGTTCACAGTAGCAGCGACCGTACGCTCTGCGGACATAGAGTTAATGGAATCGGTGTTTGCACCCTCATGAGAGCCAATCGCAGGCGCTGCCAAGACATCCTTGGCCGGCGCTGAGAGCTTCCGCAGAGCGAAGTTCTGGCGCAACATTGCGCCTCCGCCGATCGGGGTGCGCAGGAGGCGCGTCCAGCTTGCTCCATCCTTGCGTCCGGCGTCGAAAAGCCCATAGCCGGCGGGCACGGTGACCGGGTCGAGCGAGAGCACCACCGCGCCTGCACGCACCGAAGGAATGTTGTACAGGCCCGCGGAATCCGTCAGAACAGATTGCCCATTGGATAGATAAATCCGGACGCCAGGCATGGGCCGGTCACCATGGTCGAAGACGCCATTTCCGTTTACATCTTCAAAGACCCGCCCAACGATAATCTGCCGCGTTGACATCAGGCCGGCGCCAACGTTGACCACCGCGCGCGCCTGCGCGGAGTTCACGAGAACACCCGCGGAATTGACGGTCAGGACCGCCGTGTTGACGTTTTCTCCGACGGCAGCGATCGCGGTGATCCGGACACGGTAAATCAGCAGCACATTGGCGTTGGCCGCCAGATGTCCAATGGTGAATACCAGATCATTGCCGTTGAGAACAGGAATGATCGGCTGGGACCCGGCCGCATTTGAGGTAATCCGGGCGCTTCCGGGAATGAATTGGAACCCATTCGGAAGGTGATCGTGAATTTGGGCGTTTTCAACAGCCACCTGTGCGGTATTCGTCACCTGGATGCTATAGAGCGGAACATCGCCAGTATCGAGGAACGACCGGTCCACAGTTTTCTTGATGAGCAATTGGTCCGCTCTCACTAATGCGGCCAGAGCAAATGGGAGGCTGGCAGAATCATTCGAAGCATTCGTTTCTCCGCCTCCGGAAACGTTTGCGGTGTTGACAACAGAAGTGGAGAGACCGGCTGCCGCCACCACGGTCACGGTGATTGGAGGAGCACTGGCTCCCGCCGCCAGGACATCGCTCCGGGTGCATGTCACGGTCTGTCCACTCACGGTGCAAGTCCATCCGGGCCCTGAAGCAATTTGGGGAGTCAGGCCAGGTGGAAATGTGTCAGTGACAGTAATTTGGCCAACGCTAGGGGCATTTCCGATGTTAAACACAGTGAGCGTGATGGCGCCCGTGCCACCCGGAGCAACAGGCGCTAATTGGCTTTGCACAATCGTGAGATCCGGAACCTGCTGCACGATTGTAGTGGCATTGCTCGCAGTGTCATTGCTGGTGTTCGTCTCACCGCCGCCGGAGACTACCGCCGTGTTGGTCACCGAGGCGGCGGCATTGCCGGCTACATTCACCATCAGGGTGATTGCCGGATAGCTACTGTTGGCGGCCAGGACATCGGAGCGTGTGCAGGTCAGTGTGCCGAGAGTACAGCTCCATCCGGTTCCGTTGATGGCCGTTGCGGTTAATCCAGCCGGTAGGGTGTCGATGACGGTGACCGTGCCGCTGGTTGGGCCGGTGCCCGAGTTGCTGGCGGTGATGGTATAGGTTGCGCCGGTTTGGCCTTGGGTAAAGTTGCCGCTGTGGGTCTTGGTGATCGTCAGATCGGGCGTCAGTAACGGATTGACGGTCGAAACATCGGAAGCGCTATCGTTGCTGGTGTTGGTTTCGCCGCCGCCGGAGACCACGACCGAGTTCGTCACCGAAGCCGCGGCATTGCTGGCTACATTCACCGTCAGGGTGATCACCGGATAGCTGCTGCTGGCGGCCAGAACATCGGAGCGTGTGCAGGTCAATGTGCCGAGGATACAGATCCATCCCGTCCCGCTAATGGCCGTCGCGGTCAATCCAGTTGGTAGGGTGTCGGTGACGCTGACCATACCGCTGGTTGGGCCCGTTCCGCTGTTGCTGGCGGTGATGGTGTAGGTTGCGCCGGTTTGTCCTTGGGTAAAGTTGCCGGTGTGGGTCTTGGTGATCGTTAGATCGGGCGTCAGTAACGGATTGACGGTCGTAACATCGGAAGCGCTATCGTTTCCGGTGTTCGTCTCACCGCCGCC
>Ga0210403_10005136_pt1 | contig 11161 bp, 9 predicted proteins | sample IncBWC19MmetaG_FD_150863 | JGI IMG/M metagenome (GOLD analysis project Ga0210403, IMG submission 150863) | Forest soil microbial communities from Barre Woods Harvard Forest LTER site, Petersham, Massachusetts, United States - Inc-BW-C-19-M | ecosystem: Environmental > Terrestrial > Soil >... | reverse complement strand
CCTTTGCCAAAGCGTTGACCAAATCAAAGATTCCTGTCCGGCTGTCGAATGTTTCTTTAGGCACAACGAATATTTTGCAGGCCCATCTGGAAACAGATGCGTTGCCGGCATCCTTCGGCTTGCGCGCGGCAGACGTCTACGTTGCCCTCGCTCTCAACCATGCGGAATCGCAAGTCGCTCACGGCGAAAACGCTGGACGTACTTTGACCCACACGGCCGTAGTCCGGAGCATTGTGAAGGTAGGAACGCTTCGGCAAGGGCAAACCTTTTCGCAGGATATTCAAATGAAACTCGACCCCGGAACAGATGCCCGCAATCTGCGGCTAATCGTATTCGTGCAGGAGCCGGGTCAGGGTCGAGTGGTTGGCGCAGACGTACAAATCGTCGGCACCGCCGTAGCCGCGCGGGATTGAAATCAGATCATTCTGCGGCAAGCAATATCGGGCACCGAACATTCCTTGCAAATGAGCGCACGAGGCATGATAATTTGTATCACCTTTCTGTGCCGCGTAAAGTGCTTGACTTCGCTGCCAGTGAGCGGGAGTAGTTCAGCGGTAGAACGCCAGCTTCCCAAGCTGGATGTCGCCGGTTCGATCCCGGTCTCCCGCTCCATGAATCCGGCCGAAATCGGATATCCAGATCAACGAGGACACCCTTGAACCCCGCGAACAACGCTGAGACCAACGACCAGCCTCTCCGTCACGATGCTACGCTGACGATCGCCGAACCGATCCCACCCCAGCAACCGTCGACTCTCCACAGGATCTCAATCGGCAAAGACGGCCTTCGCGCTGGCTGGAGCCTGCTGATCTTCGTCGCACTCTTCGCCGTCATCATTTACTGCGCGAACCGTATCGGCCACAAGCTCCATCCGCTTTCCGCGAAAGAGGCCGACCCCAAGGCTGATATAGGCCTGCTTCCCGGTTTCATCTCCGAGCTCGTCCCTCTCCTCGTGACCCTTCTCGTCTCCTGGATTATGTCGAAGATCGAACGGCGTCCCAACTCCGTCTACGGCTTGGGCGACAGTCGCATGTTCTCGCACTTCTTTTCCGGACTAGCCTGGGGAATCACCTGCCTCAGCCTACTGATCCTGACGCTCTGGAAATCTGGGTTCCTCGTCTTTGACGCCCGGCTGCTGTTTGGCAGCGACATTCTCGAGTACGGAGCCATCTGGCTGGTGGGCTTCCTACTGGTTGGCATGCTCGAGGAATACCTCACCCGCGGCTACCTCCAGTACACGCTCACCCGCGGCCTGGCTGGCTTCTATCAGTGGGCCTTCAAAACCCGTCACAGCGCAGCCTTAGGTTTCTGGACCTCCGCCGTCATCTTATCCATCCTCTTCTTCCTCGGCCATACCAGGAATCCGGGCGAATCCCCCATCGGGCTGCTCTCCGTCTTTCTAGCCGGCATGGTCTTCTGCTTCAGCCTCTGGCGCACCGGCTCGCTCTGGTGGGCCATCGGCCTCCACACCTCGTGGGACTGGGGCCAATCCTTTCTCTACGGCGTCGCCGACAGTGGGCTCATGATTCAGCACCGCCTCCTCGCCGCCCATCCGGTGGGCAAGCCCATCCTCAGCGGTGGAACCACCGGACCCGAAGGCAGCATCTTCATCGTCGGCATCCTGGCTCTCATCGTCCTCATCATTCTTTTCACCCTGCCACCGGCTCGATACGGACGGGCTGCCACGGCTTTCGAGCAGCCGACGAGTTTATAAGATAGTCGGGCGGGAGTATCCGCGGGATGCTGAAAAATCTGGTTTGGGTGGCGCAAAGCCTCCAACGCTGCGGTAAATGATCGGAATCAGTGACGGATTAACGAATTCTGAAAACCAGCGCCTCGTATCAGGGCTCGCCTTCAGGCGTGCCGTAAGCGTCACGTTTCAACGACGCCTTTAGGCGCTGAGGTCGCAGGACTTTGAACATGAAAACCGCAGCCCTGGGGATTCGCATGCATTCCGGCTGGGGAGTGCTGGTGGCCATGTCTGGAAATGCCGCCACGCTCGAGGTTCTGGATCGGAGGCGCATCGTCACCATCGATCCGGAAATCCACGGATCGAGCCAACCCTACCACCACGCCGCGAACCTTGGCCTTCCTGAGTCGGAGAGATACCTTGCCAACTGCGCAGCCATCTCGGAACGGATCGCGTTCACCGCGATCGGCGAACTGCTCAAGGAGTTGGATGCCCGTGGCTGCCGAATCGCGCGTGCTGCCGTGCTCCTGGCATCAGGTCGCCCGCTGCCGCCGCTGGCGAAAATTCTCGCCTCGCACCCGCTGATTCACACCGCGGAGGGCGAATTCTTTCGCAATGCGGCTGGCAAAGCTTGCGAACGTCTAAAGATTCCAGTCACGCCAATTCGAGAGCGGGAACTTGAGCAGCAGGCTAAAACAACCTTCGGCAACGCCGCCAGCCGGGTACTGCGCAGAATCTCAACCCTCGGAGTTTCGCTTGGCCCACCCTGGACCAAGGATCACAAAACAGCAGCCCTCGCCGCCGCCATGTTTCTCGTGTAGGGCGGACACTCCTGTCCGCCGCCGTCGACTATGACCTCTAATCGGACGTTTTACAGCCCTCTGCAGAGTGATAAATAACTGTCATTTCGAGCAAGGTCCGCCCTCCGCACAGCGGAACGTAGTCGAGAAACCTGCGTTTGGTCGGCGTTTTACTGCGGATACCACTCCAGTACCCGCACTTCAATCCCAGTTCCCTCCAATCCCTTTTGAAATACGGCGAGATCAGAGCCGCGATAGTGATAAGGGATCACGATCTTGGGATGAAATGCCTTGACGGCATCCGCAGCCTCTTCCGGCGGCATCGTGTAGGGCAGATTCATGCACACAAACGCCACGTCAATATTCTTAAGCGCGCGCATCTCCGGAACGCCTTCCGTGTCTCCCGAAAAGTAAAAACGCTCGCCGCCGTAAGTCATCACGTATCCATTCCCGCGGCCCTTGTCGTGATAGAGCTTGCCCTCACTCGGGCCACGCTTCAGGTTGTATGCGGCGACCGCCTCAATCGTCCACGCACCCCAGGTTTTGGTTTCCCCATTGGAAATTGGCTTCGCGCTGGTGACAGTTTGAACCACCGCCGGCGGTGCAAATATGCTGGTGTCACCTTTGCTGATTTCCTTGATTGAGTCAGTATCCATGTGGTCACCATGGATGTCTGTAATCAGAATCAAGTCTGCCTTCGGATGCTCCGAAAAGTTCGCAGGCTTGGCGGGATCAAGATAGATGACCTTGCCTCCCGCCTCGATCAGCGTGCTGGCATGATAAAGCGGCGTAATCTTGACCGGCCCTGCCGAGGTGGAAAAGACCTGCGTCTGCGCTGCGGCATGCCCAAGTGGCGAGAGAGCAACAAGCAAGAGGATCAAATTCGCTAATAGTTTCAAGATCAACCTCACGTTCGGTTCATGATGCGAACGAACAGTATTTTTGCACAAACTCTACACCAACAGAAGTTTCTCAGGAAAGCCTCGTCGGAGTCCACTGGACTATCTCGACCGAGAGAGTTCCAAAGTCGATGTTTCTTTGCCTGATAAAGAAGAGGGTGCCCCATCCTTGCGCTTTTGCAAGGGTGGGAAACGACGCTGCTGATGCGATATCGCCGAAAAGCCTGCTCAGCGTGGAAATTATCTCGCATCCGAGAATCGCGCCATGCCAGGGGGTGCGCTTGCACGCCGTGATTTTTACGTTGACCCGGGCACTCCAAAACGGCTAACATAGTGACATCACCGTTAGCTGTTTGATAACAGCATTGGCCCAGCAGTTCTTTGACAATTCAAGACTACCCTTAGCGTGTGCTTTCTCGCGTGAGGCAACGCCCTTCTGGTTCGAAACGCGCCCGTTAAGTCCTTTAGAACAGATATTTTAGAGGGGTATCTCCCATTCGATTCCTGTTTTCATAGACTTAGGACGCAGCATCTGTCGGGGGTATCTCCCCCGTAAGTCCTTTAGAAGAGATATTTTACGAGGGTATCTCGAAAATAGTGCCTTCGTTTTCATGGATTTGGAAGGAAAACGCATTTTTTCGGTATATACCCGATACTCATCAGTAAACCACGGGCCGATGCATATGTACTTATAAGTTAACACTAGCAGAAGATGACCACCGAGGAATTCAGAGCATCGATTGCCGAAGAGGCGCCGCACATCGGGCTATCAGCGCCGCTCGCTGCGCTGTGGTGGGATGCAAAGGGAGATTGGTCCCGCGCTCACGCGCTGGTTGACGAACTGGAAACGGTAGATGGTATGGCCGTCCACGCCTACCTGCACCGCAAGGAGGGCTCCGCCTCAAATGCTGATTACTGGTATCAGCGGGCCGGGCGCCGCTTTCACCGGCCCACGCTCGAAGCCGAGTGGGAAGCTCTGGTTGAAGGGTTGCTGTCCGGCGCCGAGAAGGCATGAACACTACCTCTCTGGAGCGGATTAGACCCGATGACTGCTGCGCCAAAGAAAATGGCGAAGAAAGTTTTGGAAGGGAAGATCGCGCTGGTTGCAGGAGCAACCCGCGGAGCCGGTCGAGGGATTGCGATTGCCCTGGGCGAAGCGGGGGCCACGGTTTACTGCACTGGTCGGAGTTCCCGAAAACACTCACCCACTACTGCCGGTCGACCTGAGACCATCGAAGAAACCGCTGAACTGGTTACAGCAGCCGGCGGCCGGGGTATTGCCGTAAGGGTGGACCACACCGAGCCGGAAGATGTGAAAAAGCTGGTCGCCGGCATCAAACGGCGGCATAAAGGCCTCGACATTCTGGTCAACGATGTCTGGGGCGGCGACGCGATCACCGAATGGGGCAAGGCGTTTTGGACGGTCAATCTCGAAAACGGCCTGGGCATGCTGAAGCAGGCAATTCACTCCCACATCATTACTTCCCACTACGCCGTTCCGCTGATGCTGGGTCGAGGGCGAGGAATCATCTTCGAAATTACCGATGGCGATGCTTTCTACTATCGCGGAAACCTTTTCTATGACCTGGTAAAGATTTCCGTCATACGACTGGCCTTCGCCATGGCCCGCGAGCTGCGCAAACGAGACATCGTTTCAGTGGCCTTGACTCCGGGCTTTCTACGTTCTGAAGCCGTGCTGGAGCATTTCGGAGTCAGCGAGGCCAATTGGAAGGACGCAGCGAAAAAGGCGAAGAATAAAGACAAGAACAGCGGAAGCCAGAACGACGCGCCCAACGATTTCATGGTGTCAGAATCGCCGAGGTACATAGGCCGCGCAGTTGTAGCCCTCGCATCAGATCCGAAGGTGAAAGCCAAGAGTGGACGCGTCTTCAGTTCCTGGGCGCTGGCCCGCGAGTACGGATTCACCGACCTCGACGGCACCCAGCCCCACTGGGGAAACTACGCCCGGAAGAAGTACGGCAAGTACAAAATCTGCGATGAGCAATTTTATTCCTACTGGGTTCCCGGCCTGATTGAGCTGATTTTTCCGGATTGGTTTTGATGATGAGCGAGTCGCGCGTAGCGCGCCATCCGGTATCGTGCCTTAGGGTTTCGCCGTCAGTCCCTCACAAACGGTCATCTCGTGTTGGATCGTTGTGACCCGGTCTGCGCCATTGTAATCCGGCGGCGCGTGATCTCGAAGAAACTCGAAAGCGGGAAGGCATTTCTGGAACCAGGAGCTGGCCTCGCGGCAATGTTCGATCTTTTGCTGAGTTGCGGTTTGTGACGAAGACGCTAACATGACATTGGCTTTGCCCAGCAAGAACTGGCCGGATACAAGAATGTATCCAATCCGCGATTGCGGGTTCTTCGCATCGGGCATCGGCTGAGCCGCGTTAACGGAAAAACGAAGCGGTTCAATCGCATCCCTGGGCTTACCTGTGTTTACCAGAACTTCACCGATCTCGCTGCGGACTGCGGCGATGTCCTCCTGAAACTGTGCGTTCGCGGGATCGGCGGTGGCGAGCTTTTGAAACGACGACAGGGCCTCGCGATCCTGGACGAGCGCAACACTGGCGTCCTTCATGTTCGCCGAGAGCTGCCCCATGGCGAATTGGTCGTAGGCAACCATCCGGCGGAAATCTGTGTTGTTCGGATCCGCGACGACCAGGGCTTGCGTACTGGCGATAGCCTTTTTGTATAACGCCAGAGCCTGCGGATAATCGTTTTCGTCATTCTTCAGTACATCAGCAGTTCGGAAATAGCTGAGACCCAGCAGCCGGCGCACTTGCACATTCTGCGGATCTTCCGACAACATTTGCTCGAGCATCGCCGATCCCTGGCGAAGCGTTTCCAATCCGCCAGCGCGGTCATTGCCTACCACGGCCTGCTTGTAGCCGTAGTCCATGCGGTAAGCGGCGAGGAGCGAGCGGTTTGCCGGATTAGTTGCATCCTCCTGATACAGGGCCTCCGCGACCGCGATCTCCTTGCGCGAATATTCCATCGCACCTTTGAAATCACCTTTGTTCCAGAGCAGATCACTCAGCTTGCCGTAATTAGCAGTAAGTTGTCGACGCACTTCCTGGTCTTTCGAATCTGCTGCGGCCAGTGAGTCTCGTATGGCAAGAGCCTTTCTGTAACTGTCCTCGGCGCCGACTGTGTCGCCGAGATTTGCCTGGCGCGGCATGCCTTGGACGTCCCCGATTTTTTCGTAAGCGGCAGCCAGTTCCCCTTGCAAGGAGCGGTCGCCCTTTGCTTCATGGCTCAAGCTGTCCAGATATTCGAGTGCCCGGCTCACGAGGAGCTTGCGTGCCGGCGTCGATCCGGGCAGGTCTTTGATCGAATCATGAACTTCAAACATCAAAGAGTTTGCCAATTTGCGCACGTCATTGAAGCGAGCCTCGGCCCTGGCACGCTGGGAACGCGCGATCGATGCCTGTTCGCGGGCGATCTGCGCTTCCCGCAAAGTTGCAGCGATTCCAATTATAAGAATAATGATTGCTACGACGGTGGCTGCGACGCCGGCTTTATGCCGGGCGACGAACTTCGATATGCGATATCCGGACGTGTCTTTACGGGCGAAGACGGGAAGGTTTGCGAGATGTCGGCGCAGGTCCTCAGCGAATTTGTCGACGGACGCGTAGCGGCGCTCTGGCTCCTTGCGCAATGCCATGAGCACGATATTGTCGAGGTCGCCGCTAAGCCGCTTGCTCAGCCTGTCCGCCGAGCTTTCATCCAAAGGAATAGTTGTGGGTGAATGAATCGGTGGTTGCCCACCCGCTGAAGGCGAGCTTTCGGTTCGTCGGACAACCGTGCTGGGTTTTTCAGGATCAACCTCGCAGACCGCCCGTGCAATCTGCTGCGGCGTGTAGCCGGGAGCGGAGTACGGGTGTTGCCTGGTGAGCAACTCGTAGAGCACCACTCCCAGCGAGTAAACGTCGCTGGCCGTAGTGATGGGCTCGCCTTTCACCTGCTCGGGACTGGCATATCCCGGGGTGAGCGCGCGAAATATGGTCAGAGTTGCCGGGCCGGTTTCAGAATCTGCGTCGACGATTTTAGCAATACCGAAATCCAGGAGTTTCGGCGTTCCCTCATGGGTGACGAGAATGTTGCCGGGTTTTATGTCGCGATGGACGATCAGCCGCTGATGGGCATATTGCACGGCCGAACAGACTGCCGTGAAGAGTTTGAGACGTTCAACAATTGGCAGGTTGCGCGAAACGCAATATTCGGTGATGGGCTGCCCTTCGATCAACTCCATCACAAAGTACGGGATGCCCTCTTCAGTCGTGCCGCCGTCGAGCAGACGCGCGATGTTGGGGTGATCCAGAGTGGCAAGAATCTGGCGCTCATTCTTGAAGCGGCGGATGACGAAATTAGAATTCTGACTGGCGCGTACCAGTTTGATCGCAACTTGCTTGTGGTATTGATCGTCGGCGCGAATGGCACGATAAACTTCGCCCATACCACCAGCGCCGATTTGCTCCACGATTTCGTAGGTCCCGAGACGCCGACCGATCATTGGGTCACGACGGTCTGGATCGAGATCATCCGGCGCACTCGGATCTGGCGCTTGCGGAGGGGGGACGTTCAGAAAATCCGTGCCAGCTTGCTCATGAGAAGCGATCAGTGATTCGAGTTCCCGGCGCAACTCGGGATCGGCGGCGGAGACCTGTTCAAGGTACGCAGGGCGCTGCTCAGGCGCAAGATTCAGAATTGCGTCGAGCTTATCCTTGATTTCGTGCCAACGCTCGATCTCGTTCCAATGTTCCAGAGCCATTGCACCCCTTGTTTCCACCGGAAACTCACCCAGCCTTTTTGGTCAGTTCGCGATGAAGCCAGGCCCTCGCAGTCGTCCACTCCCGTTTTACGGTTGCTGGAGAGATACCCACGACCGCCGCAGTTTCCTCGATCGAAAGCCCTCCGAAAAATCGAAGTTCAACCACCCGAGCCTGCTGCGAATCCAACCGCCCGAGTTGGTTGAGCGCATCGTCCAGAGCCAGCAGGTCAAAATTGACTTTTCCGGGAAGTAATGCAGCCGCTTCACCCAAGGTCAAATTGTCAGCCCCATCACCGCGCTTGGCGGCACGATGTCGCCGGGCGTAGTCGACGAGAATCTGGCGCATCAAGTGGGAGGACACCGCGAAAAAATGGGCCCGGTTGTTAATCTCAAGATCCTGGTGCACCAACCGCATGTAGGCCTCATTCACGAGAGCGGTGCTTTGAAGTGTGTGCCCTGAACGTTCGCGGTTCAGATGGTTGTGCGCGAGGCGGCGAAGCTCATCGTAAACCAGAGGGATCAGAGCGCTAAGGGCTTCTCGATTCCCCTGCCGCCAATCTGCGAGAAGTTGGGTCACTTTATTGGAGACAGCTGACTCCACCGTTTTTACCCTCTCTTCCGCGGCAATAGGCCTTGGGGGCATGAAAGATATCCCGGTCTTAGGCGAAAGTCAACCGATTAGTAACACTGGACTTAGAGCAGAACGTAGCGGGTTTTTCTTCGTCCGGCGGTCGCCATCAGTTTGCTGAGGGTTTCCGATTTTGATTCGCAGGGATCAAGGAGCGATGAATGGTTCATACGTCTGTAGGCGGTCTGAGGAAAACGCTGCTCGTCCATCTACCCGGGAGTGATTGGGTCATACCAGCAAGTGCTGATAAAACAGAAATTTACCGTTGTTTGACGATTCTTTACGTCCGCCCGGCGCTTGACTGTGTTGGAATATATGTGGCGAACTCCAAAGTGACCGTCGTGAACGGGAGAGATGCAACTTGTTTCATTTCTTCGTGAGTGCTCGTGTCGGTTGCGGCGCAATTGATACCGAGGCACCAGCAATGACCGTGCCCCGATGCTCGACCAACCAAACCTTGAGGGGTGGGCCATGTTGCAACTCGTGAGGCGGATGGAATGGGATCGACAAGATACACCACGTTTAGGGTTCGCCGTCACGATGGCGCTTGCCTTAGTCTGCCTTGGCTCCGCCGCGCTGAGCTCGGCTACTTCGAATGAGGCTCAGGAGGGTCAGCAGTCGGCGTCGGCAAGCTCGACGGCGAAGCCCGTAGGAGTGGTCAAGACTATTTCGGGGAACACGATTACTCTGGCGACCGACGCTGGATCAACTGTCAATATCGTGGTTCAGGACTCCGCCCGACTGGTTCGCATCGCTCCCGGACAGAAAGATCTAAAAGAAGCGACGCCCATCCAGTTGCAGGATGTGCAAGTGGGGGACCGGATTTTGGCCAGAGGTACTGCCTCGGAGGATGGCAAGTCGGTGGCTGCTTCATCCGTTGTACTCATGAAGGAGTCCGACGTCGCGGCGAAGCAGGAGCGCGATCGCGACGACTGGCAGAAGCGGGGCGTGGGCGGATTGGTGAGCAAAGTCGATGCCGCAAACGGGGTGGTCACGCTTGCGGCCCCGGCCATGAGCGATGCCAAGCCGGTTACGATTCATATTTCGAAGACGACAATTATTCGTCGATACTCGCCCGACTCCATCAAGTTCGACGATGCCAAGCCGAGCACGCTGGATCAGATCCATGCCGGCGACCAACTGCGCGCGCGCGGAGTGCGGGGCGCGGACGGCACCGAACTGGCGGCGGATGAGGTGGTCTCTGGGGCATTCCGGAACATTGCGGGCACGGTCGTTTCAATCGATGCAGGAAACAACACTGTCACGGTAATGGATCTGGCAACGAAGAAGCCCGTGACCTTGCGAATCACCGCGGACTCGCAACTCCGAAAACTGCCTCCCACGGTTGCGCAGAGGATCGCGATGCGATTGCGAGGCGGTTCTCCAGACAGCGGCAGCGATGCGCCGGCTGCTGGTGGAGGTCCAACCCCACCCGCCAAGGCAGGCGATGCCAGGCCCAACGGTGGCGCGGGAGGAGGCCGTCCGGGCGGCGCACCCGAGTTTCAGCAGATGCTGAAGCGAATGCCGGCCCTAACCCTCGCTGATTTGCAGAAGGGCGACGCCATCATGATTGTGACCACGGAAGGTAGTGCCAATAGCCAGCCGACCGCGATCACTTTGTTAAGCGGCGTGGAACCCATTCTTTCGGCCTCGCCCAACAGCAATCGGGCGGCGATGCTTCTTTCTCCCTGGAACCTCGGAGGCGGTGGCGGCGAAGCTGCGGCGGGTGCAACACCATAATGCAAAGAGCAGCTTAAGAGTTTGCTTCAGGAGAATTGATGACGTCTGGCCGGTCCCGAAATCTTGTCTTCATATTTTTCGCGCTTTTCGTCTTGCTGATGCTGACGGCTTCTTTGCCCGCACAAACTGGGTCGGGCACGCTTCGTGGCCGGGTCACGGATCCTACCGGCGCAGTGATCCCACAAGCCACCATCACCGCTACCGGAGCTAGGGGACAAAAGGCTACTGCTGTCACCGACAACCAGGGTGCGTACGAACTCAAAGGATTGTCTCCGGGAACCTACACCATCACGACTGCCGCAAAGGGCTTCGCGGTGTCTACCGAGCAGAACTTCGCAATCTCCGCGGATCAAGCACAGCGGTTCGACATTGCACTTGAGATTCAGGTAGAGCAGGAAAAGGTCGAGGTCCAGGAAGAAAGCACCACCGTAAGCGTGAACCCGTCAGAGAATGCCAGCTCTATCGTGATCAAGGGGAAAGACCTCGAAGCTCTTTCCGATGACCCGGACGAGATGCAGCAGGAACTCGAAGCGCTGGCGGGGCCTTCGGCGGGACCGAACGGCGGCCAAATCTATATTGACGGATTCACTGCAGGACAACTTCCGCCCAAGTCTTCGATTCGCG
>Ga0210403_10005133_pt1 | contig 11168 bp, 22 predicted proteins | sample IncBWC19MmetaG_FD_150863 | JGI IMG/M metagenome (GOLD analysis project Ga0210403, IMG submission 150863) | Forest soil microbial communities from Barre Woods Harvard Forest LTER site, Petersham, Massachusetts, United States - Inc-BW-C-19-M | ecosystem: Environmental > Terrestrial > Soil >... | reverse complement strand
GAGGATCCAATTCCAGTGAGCAATGGCTCCATTGAATAGGGTCAAGGCACCGCCTGCGATGGTTGGATGCAACACGAATCCAAATAGACCAACCATGGAGAGGGCTGCATTGGTCCCACACCAGAACATTCTCGACTTAAGTAAAGCAACATTTTCAGAACTCATCTGATTCTCCAGTAAAATACGTTACTTTAAACCCGAAAGCTAAATACCCACCACGGGTATCATCATCTATATCGTCCACGCCTTTCGTATACTCTTTGCCATTAATACAGTCTAAGACTGTACCATTAGGTAGTGTACTGAAATAGTCTGGCTTGATCAGTTGGATCATTGATCCATCACGGAGGGTACACATACCGCGTTTATCGTTTGGTAGATCTTCTGGAATCATTCCGCACTAAACTCCTTGTTCTTTAGGCCTAAGATAGTCATCAGATGCACTGATCCAATTTGTTGGAGGAATTCATGTACCGAATTAACCTTCCCATCAAGCATCGTAAACATGGCGGCCGGGCACCTTGTCTTCAGCGCGAGAGCCGCGAATTCCTTACGGTGCAAGGCGCGTGCCCGATCGGGCAGCATCTGCACTCCAGGCGGTACGGTTGGCACCGCCGCCAGAATTCTGGGGTATGCTTCGGTGAGCTCTGCCAGGAGCTGGTCGTACGGCACCTTAACCTGATTATACTTCTCAGTCCACTCAGGAAAATAAGTCAAGAACTCGCTAGCTTCGTTGCTGCGAACAATCTCGACGAGCCTTCGCATCCCGAAGCCATCTTTGAGATGGTGGATGGCAACATATCCAGGGTGCTTAACCTTGATACGGTTAAAGTTCGCATCAACAACCACATACCCCTCTTGCTTCAGAGGGTCCATGGTATTGAATGTCTCGACGATAGCATCGACTGAGGTTAATGAATGGTCCTTCACATATGGTATATCCTGGCCTGCCATATGTTCAACAGGAATTTCATGGCCGTTAACCCTATTACGAACGCCGATGAGGGCGAGTTTCCGCTCTTGATGGCGGACGACCACCCGGTTTTCAGGGGTCATCAACTCGAACATGAATGTCAGGTCCTTATATGATTCGTGCGGAAGCTCGTATCCAGCATCATTCCATACCTGCCAGAACAGATCACGGAATAGGATCCCGAAGTCGCCAACTTGACCACCAGCATCAGGAGTTCCGGAGGTGGCAATCTGCCACTGCCCATCATAGTAATACATCGTGACAAGTGAGCCATCAAGCTTTTCCTGGACCCTGGCAGTAGCCCAATCGATGGTGGCGGCGTGCCCTTCACCATAGTTGAAGAATTTGTCGAATGGGCGAGCAACAACCTCCCAGTTCTTGGACTCATCAAGAATGACGCCACGGCATTCACGTACCATTGGGTCAGCGAACGGGCTGTCAATTTGACTATACTTAAATAGAACGAGGTTGTTATACTTAGGGTGTCGCTTAGCGGTCACAGCGTACTTAGATTCAAGTCGATTGAAAGCATCAGCCGTGGTACGGAGATATTGTTGGAGTAACATTATTCCTCCTTTTGACTTGGATCATCCAAAAGCTGGTTTGACTGCAAGAACTTAGCTAGGTAGTCACAAAACCAGTATTCGAATAGACCATCGCGTTCTTGGTCATACCCGAACTTGGTTGCAAGGTTGACTAGCCGATAGATTTCACCTGGTGAGCCAGTATAGCATACATCCTCGGCCATCTGCATAACCATCTTACTAAAAGTGGCCCAGCCAGAGCTATCTGTTTCAGGTGGCTCAATGACTGGTTCTGCGGTGAGGATGAATGTTGGGTCGTTAATAACGCTGATGCCTATTTGATCCTTCTTCCAATCGCCCCAACTGGAGTCTTGTTGGGCTCGCTGGACGAAGTAGTGATCAAACAGTTTATCTTTATAAATCTTGGATTTTGTGTCACATTGCATGCACATATCTATGCCCACACCAGTGATTTACTCACAATTGAGTCAAGCCATAAGTCAAGTTCTTCTCCACTCTCTGTGATCATTATCCACTGGTCAGCATACAATAAGTTTAAGCCCATCGGGCCAATTGTCTTTAGCCATAGCGTGGCGCTCACGAGCATTTACGCGCGCATAGTTAATCTTGACTACATCACCTATTTTGAGATTCTTAATCCTCATCAGGTTCGAGTCCCATAGAATGCAGGACTGATGCCAGAAGTTGTCCGCCCATGCTGAAAGTGAGGCCAGTGTTCTTGGCTTTTGATTCGACCTGCTCTTTCTTACCGTCGATATGGTCAGCCATCTTATTTTCGGCTGCTTCTTTGCGCCTCCAAGGACTTTTGGAATTTCTGGCGCGCATCCAGATCTCTAAAGAATTGGCCATCACGTCTCCTTAGCTCAGGGAACATCTTTGTGAGATATTCAAGTATATCTAGATCTTGGTAGGCGTCAACTTTATAATATATGTTGAGTGCGTCGTCAAACCATGACGGCACGTAGAGGTTCCCATAGTTTGGGTATGGTACGAATGGTTTATAGTTGGCATCAGGCCACGAGCCTGGGTAGAACTGAAATTTTACTGGGACCTTAAAGTGCCACAGTTCGTTGATCGCTTGCCAATGGCGGAATCTTACCCACTTGGTGACTACCATGCCATATTTCATAATGGCTCAAACGGCCAATCAGCCCAACTGGTGCCAACCTGGTTGCCTTCCATGTCTTTAAGTAACATTAGGGTCCATGTACCGCAATGATTGACTGAATGTACCTCAAGTATTTTGCCTTTAGCATTCTTTATTTCATCAGGACGTAAGTTGCCGAGTCCATGGGGCGATTCCGGGCCTGGTTTATTATTGTAGTATGCTGGATTCTTTGGGACTTGTGTTCTGGCGAGGATGACCTTGTCGCCGGCTTTAAATTTTATCATAGCGATTACCATCCAGTACCCTCGGCGAGAGTCGAACTCGCATCATCCAATTACGGTATCGCGGCTTAGAGGGCCGGACCGATACGAGGGCAAAGTTACCAATGTTTACTGTTCGATTCATCATTCAACATGAAATGTCAAAACTGTAGGGCACAGACCATAAACCAAAAATTTTGTTCTATTAGATGTGGGACCATCTTTAATAATCGCAAGAGGGGTACCGGTAAAACAAGTCCCAAACAATGTGTCTGTGGTGTTACTATTAACTATAGATCTAAGGCGTGCAAACTACATGCCCCACATGTTGTAATGAACGCCAAAGATTGGTCAAAGATAACTCTTGGAGAAGCTCGACGTATAAGGAAATATCAAGCTCATTCAAGAATTCGCGAGTTAGCCAGGGTCGCGTATTATCGATCAGGTAAGACATCGAATTGTTATATATGCGGTTATACATTAAAGATTGACGTGGCTCATATCAAGGCAATTAGTTCATATGATGATGCAACGCCGGTGTCCGTGGTCAATTCAATAGATAATTTGGTTGGTTTATGTCCAAATCATCACTGGGAGTTTGACCACGGACACCTGTCGCTCTATCCTTGTGAGCTAACGGAGCAAATGGGAGGCGCTCCACTTATAACTACACCATGAGCCTTGCGGTCTCGGGTAGGGCACTTCCTCCCTGTACTATCTTAGTTTTCGGACGGCGCGGCGTTTCGGTGATGCGAATTCGGGTTGAACTGCAGTACATCCTTTACATCCTGAAGAGTGAAGGTATTCTCATACATTACCTTGAGCAACCGAACTACATTGCGGATTTGTCTACCGTTGAAGTCGCCGAGGTTTGCGAGAACATCCATGTTATTCACTTGGACAGAGAATGGAGAAGACGATACCATGGTCAACTTTGCCGACTCGAGCATGCTCTTCCAGATCTTGGATCTGGTCGATGTGTCGAGATCCGGGTAATCCAGACGCAGCGTGATGCGGCTGTTGAACGCATCGTCGATGACTTCGGCGCGGTTGGTCGTAAGGAACAATAGGCCCTTATAGTAATCCATCAGTCGCAGGAAGATGCCGACGATGGCGTTGTGTTCGATGTCCATTCCGCGCTTGTGGAGGAAGATGTCCGCTTCGTCCAGCAAGAGGACCGCATTCCACCGAGCAACACGGTCGAACACAGCCTGGAGCTTTTCCTCAAGGCTGTTCACGTCCACGCCGAGCTCGCCAACCTCCATCACATAGAGCGGACGGCCACTGAATTCGGCGTACGCTTCGGCGGTCAGGGTCTTACCGACGCCCGGTCCACCGTTCGCCAAGATGATCATTCCACCATGGCGGTTCGCGATGAGGTCTCCGAATAACTTGTTGTTGCTGGCCTTGAACACCTTGTTAATGACGTTCGTGATATTGTTCGGCAAGGTCAGTTTGTCGACTGCCGTCTTATCATAGACGTAGTCCTTCACATCTTCCACGTCGACGTAGCAGTACCGCTTGAGCGACAGTGAGAATACCCGAACGAAGGGCAGCGAAACCACTTGCTCTTCGTTGTGGCGTCCGTTTCCCTCTTCCAATTCGGCGGTCGGTTCCACAATTACCTTACCAGGGGCGTCCTCGGTTCCGATATACAGCGGGACCGGCATGCCCCAGAAGCCTTGAACGATTCCTGTCGCATGCACCAAGATTTGCTTCCCGGTTTGCTCACCAAGTTTCTCAGCCTTAAGCTGGTTTTCCCGGTACCGTTCGACCGTTTCCTTGGTGACCGGTCTGTAGCCCTTATTCGAGAGCACCTGTCGGATCGTCACCGACTTCTTGGCACCAGTCTCGTCCTTGAAACTGTTCTCTGAGATGGCGGCCCAAGTTTCGTAGCACCATCCACTCGAAACATTGATCACGCCCGAGATCACGAAACGTTCGCCAAAGAACGACGGAGACATAGATCCATTCAGTTTCACCGGATACCAACGACCATTGACATTGGTCTCGACGTTGAATCCATCAATCTCATCCATGGACTCGAACGCAACGAAGAAATCGCGAACCGAGGTAACTGCACTGTCGTAGTTAACGCCGGTCGAAACGCCGAGCTGCTTGGCGATGGCCTTAAGTTGGACTGGTCCGAGCTTCCCATGGCTCATCAGCTTCTGGAGGAAGAGTTTCGGCATCTTCTCCAGATCCAAGCTGATCATCGATTTAATCCCCTTACGCGGGACCTGCTTTACCTCGGACTGAGGCAGACCTTTTAGTGCTTCCTTAATTTTATTCTTCGGGAGTTGAAGTTGCATTATCGCCTCATCAGGCGTAGCCTTATTGCTACGCGACCATCGGGCGCCTCGCGGCGCCCTAGGTTTCGGCCTTATTCTTCTTCGTCCTCTTCGTCTTCGATCACACCGACCTCGGTGTTCTCAACGAACCCGAGAGCTAGCATCTGTCTTTTGGCATCTTCCGGCGAGCACTGGAACTCGAAGGTGGCTTCCATGATGTCGGCGAACCCATCGGGGAGAGTGATCGCCTCTCCGCGCTCGGTATCGTCGAGATATCCGTTCTCTTCCCAAAAGTCCTTACTGACCAGAAAGCAAACTGGTCCAAGGTCCTGGTCGTTAAGAACGTTAAAGTAATACGATGACGGCTGTGAAAGATCGCTCATTTACGCCTCCAGTGTAACCTTCAACTTGAAACCATCGGGGAGCTTCGAGTCGAGCGGGCTCGGCAGCGCCAGCTTCTGGACGTAAAGAGTCCCGATCTTGGGGGCGTCCCCAACTTCTTGGAACTTGTAGGTGTTCTTGGTCGCCTTCTCGAGTACAAACGTGAGTTCGTGCTTCATGATCTACTCCTTCTTGGTGAGTGATGCTTGGAGCGCCGCCATGAGATCCATGGTTGGAGTGGCCTTTGGCATTTCCGGCGCGGTAAAGGGTTGACCTTCAATCTTTTGCTGCACAATCTTGCGCATTGCTTCTTGACGTGTATCCTTCACCTTCATCGGGTCAAACGACCCGGTCATTGACGTTACGATCTGGAAGGCCAGATTCGCCTCGGCATGATTGGCCTGTACCTTTTCGATCGATGGCGGATCCTTGACCTCAGACCCAAACCGGAGGCGGCTCATGACGATGTTATCGCCGAGAGGGGCAAGCATGACCCGGTACGAGCGGCCACGGCTAGACCGTTGAGCGATCGCCACGTAGCCACTTTCACGCATCGCGTTCAGGATGAGTGAATACCCTCGTTCGGCGCCTTTATCGGGGGTGAGGTAATGGATTGATTCTACCAACAACGGGCTTACTTCGGAAGCACGGACGAATTCCTGAACCTGCAGAGTCTTGCTCGACTCTTCGTTCAAGGTCTTGATTTCCTCCTGGCTGAATACGACCCACTTCCCGTTGTCGTACTCATACCCCTTCATTACGTTCGCCCGGTCGATTACCTTACTGTCCTTCGAGCAGACGAGCTGTTGCTTAAGCTTCGTCTTGTGCTCGTTACACATCATGTTGAAACCGACTTTTTCGGACGTCGATACGGTATTGTGCATTCGAGTGGGGATACTAACCAACCCGAATGAGATTGTAGCCATTTCTCCAGCCGCCACGATTACCTCCTAGTTGCGAAGATTGTTCTTGGAATACTGATCCAGCAACGACTTAATATCTGGCGCATCGTCTAAATTGTAGCCCATCTTTGCCAAGAGTTGCTTGGCAATTTCCGCTGGGTCTGTGGCGGTGATTCCGTATTGGTCCTTAATCGCTGCCATCGATTCATTGCTTACGATGGTTGCTTGCTGTGCTCCAGCTTCATCAACTGCATTAATGGCCTGGGCGAGCCGGTCAACTACGCATAGACCGTGATTTTTACCCTTAGCGAACTCAGCCAGAGCCTGCTCAAGGTATCCCATCGCGATGATGGTCAACGTGTGTGGCGTCTGACGTTCAGATTCCGGGATCTTCTCGATTTCGGCCATCTCATCGAGAACGATCTTCTTGAGTGCTTCTAGATTTGCAGGTTTCATCTTGATCCTTTCAGGGGAGGCTGCCTCATCAGGCCGGGGGAGCAAGGCCCCGACGACAGGCCTTATTGGCCCTGTTTCGGCGTATTGGGTTCTGCACTGGTCGTGCCATCAACCTTTTCGAAAGCACCCAGAAATTGGCGGATAGTAATTCTGAAAATCTTACCTGTGCCACCGAGGATCTCAATCCAATGTGGCGATACGTGTTCACCAGGAATGGCTGGATCCATCTCCTTAGTCTGCCCAGTTCGCTTGACTATTACCTTAGTGAAGTCGTTGTCTACGTCCCAATAGTGGCCCTGGAGTGCATACGTCCAATCGCGACGTTTCCAGATTTCACCTAAAACAGGAACGTGTTCTTCTAATGATGAGTAATGCCAAAGTATTCCGGTATCAGGGACTTTCCTTTTCACCCATCGACTCCATGATCTCTTTTGAGTTCTCGTTTAACCAAAGAATTACGCTCTCGGATGGCCACATTATTTTGTTCTTCTGCAATAACTTTACAGCATGCTTCTTCATGTTCGATCTGGTCCCCTGTGTGACACCTACATGGACATGGAGAAAGAATCGCGCCGTAAACATGTACTCGGTCGCATTTTCGGCCCATGGCCAGCTGCCAGCTAAATTGGCTATCTAGGTTCCAAATGTACTTCTTGTCATATTCATTTAGGTCTGCCATGTGGCGCCCCGTTTTCATCATAGGCTTCATTTAGCTGGTAGATCGCCGCCATTATGCCCTATGAATGAGGGTCAGGCGGGCATTGAAGATGGCTGATTGGTTAGCATCTAGTGGAGGATTGCAATATGGCTTGTTCTCCATGTAGCCAATAGTTTCATCTTCGAGACTCTGTAGCAGAGAGTGCGCTTGTTCGATACGCTTCGGATCACTTGTGATCTTCATATTTAATAACCCTCGGATTCCACTTGGCTGGGACGTGAGTCTTCATGAGGCGCTCGTATTGCTTCTGAACTGTTTCGAGCGGCACACCGTGAACATTACGAGCATGGGCGACCTCGGGAGGTGTATCGAGGGTTACCACCTCGACTGTGTAGTTATACGCCGTCGCTGCAGCGAGGTATGGAGTCATTTCATCCATCGTCGTATTGGTATTGTCAACCACCAAATTGTCAACATCACTCCCACCACACTCCCAACAATTAGAACGCTGGGTGTGTAGTTCCCCGAGAAATATCCTGAGGCTATGTTGATGCGCCTCAGAGAGGCGCTTACGATCGAACTCGTATTTACCCTTTAGTTCAAAGAACTTGTCAGCAGAGCATACCATGGTCCTGCCTGGAAGGGCATTGGTAAACGTACTTTTACCAGCTCCTGAACAGCCTCTAAGGATAAAAATCTTCACTTGTTCACCCTGTGCTTGATGTGATAAAAACCATCTTTGTTTAGGTCCATTGATGACCCGTTCGAAGCAGATACATGTACTTCTTCCTTGGTGTCCACATGAACCGATCTGCAATCTAGGCAGACATGAACAGAGAATTTCGTCTCTCCCAAAATTCTCTTGGTTCGACGTCGTTTACCTGGTTTTTGCTCAGCTTGAACAACCACCCACCTGCAAGCGCTAGGTCCGCGATGACTTGCCATGGTAGCCTTAAGACTCGCGTCCTTGAATTTATATTTAATTCTTTTGACTTTCATCGGGATTCGAACATATTACCGTAAATTTGGAATCTAGTAACATTCTGTATGAAAACGTGTTCAATGTGTGCTCGATCAGACGTAAATTTTCACCAGAAACAAAATGGGAAATTCCATAGCTATTGTGTTGAATGTAAAAATGAATATACTCGCGCACATTATCGTGCGAATAAGAATGAGTATTTAGCTAGGAACCGCGCCAGGAAACAAATGGTTAAAAAACTTGTCATAGACGCAAAGTCAGTGTCTTGTGTTGACTGTGGACAGGCATTTAGTTGGTGGCAAATGCAATTTGACCACTTAAGAGACAAAGAATTCAATATGTCTCGCATTTGGACCTTATCCTCAATCAAGAGAGCACGAGCAGAGATCTCTAAGTGCGACGTCGTGTGTGCTAATTGTCATGCAGATCGAACTTACAAACGAGAACATGGTTTACCATTAAAGCAGGGGCGTACGGACTCGAACCGTAGTTACCTGGGCCAGAGCCAGGCGTCCTAGCCGCTGGACGACACCCCAGTGATTCTAGAAGCCGGCGTACGGCTTGCCGAGATCCTTACCGAGCTCGGCCATCTTCTTCTGAATGGCAGCCCGCAGCTTGCCGAGATTGACCTTGTGGAACGCCTTGACTACGGCATTAGTATACAACCTATCTGCCTCCTCGTAGTCGTAGTCCTCCGGGTGGGTCGCGTAGTATTTCTGCTTGGCCCTGCTACCAGCTTCGAAGTACGTCACTATGGCGATATCGGCCGAGACCTCATAAATGAGCCATTCCATCCAATTCGGTTCGGTACACTTCGCCCAGGCTTCGGCAAAGGTCTTCCCCTTGACGAACTTCCTGGCATCGTCACAAGCCCCAAGACTAACTAACATCTTGGAGAATCTCCTACTATTCACTCGTTTTGCCATACTACCTCCTATTGGGTTAGAGTTACATCATCGATTGAATATCTAATCTTCCCAAGATATTCGATTTTCGCGCCTTCTGCTTCAAGAACAGCGAGACGCTCCTTGGCCTTGGTTCCATCTAGGAACGCCTCTTCATTCCACCAGGTGGTATCGTCGTATGATCCGGCCTCACCGGTAATGACGTACACCTTCATTTCTTGCCTTCACGCTTCTCTCGCTGTTCCACAGCGCGTTTCACGACCTCGAGGTTCTGAGCAGCGATGGTGTCGAGGAGTTTGGTTCGCTCTCGAGCGCCGCCAGCTTCACCCACCCTGGCCGTGAGACGCTCAAGCTTCTGCTGCGTGGTAAGCTTGTCGTACTCAGTTTGTCGCCGCTCAGCGTCCTTACGGCGCTCCTCGCGGCGTTTACCACCATGAGCAGTCTTGACTCGAGAATGACCCCAACGGACTTCATACGATACCTTTGCCATCGCCTTCACTCCTTGTCGGTCCAGCGTTGGATTCTACTACGCTCACTTCTTCACACATCTCACAACAGAAGTTTTCCTGCTCATCTAGCAGGTCGTCACCGCAAATGACGCATTGCGCAACCGCCGTTTGGGGGAGCTCGTCATCTTCATCTTCTTGAGTAGGACTCGGGCCTGCCTCACATGGGGCGCAAGCCCAAATTGCGCATTCATCGCAGACCATAGCTTCATGTCCGCATGCCACCGCCATCTTGGTGGCGGGGTTATGACATATTTCACATTCAGCATTAACCAAAGTCTACCTCAGCTTGGTCTCGGGCGCGGGTGCCCGGCGGGGGTGGTGCAACACCCGTGCCAACGGAGACTACCATCCACTTCCCTCAACTAGCTTGTAGACCTGCTCCTGCTTGGTGACCATGCCACCGTCACCTAGGTTCGGTTTGTGCCACATGGACATACGGAAGAACATACGCCAGCCGCGAATCTTAGCTGGCATGGCTCGATGTAGCGTCCACGAGTCAAACAATACCATCTGCCCATCACGGGAGTCGAAAACTTTCTTGGCCTGCACCTGCTCTAGCTGATTGTGAATTTGGCCCCATAGCGTGTTATCACGACTCGGTTCCTTGATCATCGCCGAGAACGGCTGATCAAGATATTGTGTATTGCTTATACCAAGTGGGCTCGAAGAGATGGTGCAGGCAAGATGGTTCGACACCTTGACCCTCTCGAGGTCAGGTTGCGAGAAATATGTTTCACGGAATTCGCCGTCACAGTGCCAACCTGGGTATGCTGGTAGATCGCCTGGGTAAAGGCGGTGAATTCTAATATCAATGTTCGGAAGAAGTTTGAGTTCCTCGCACTTGGCATAGTATGTCTCGGGCACAATTGATAGTAGGTACTTGCCAATATCGCCACAGTGACGACGTACGAAATCAGGGGTCGCGCTGTATACACCTACCTCACGCTCCAGGTCCTTAATCGTTGCAAATGGTTGCACCTCTCTAATTACTTCATAGTTCGGCGCAAAAGTATAAAGCATACTTATCTCCCTTGATTACATCGATAACATCTGAGCGATGCCTTGCCATCAGGATCATTTCCATACCAAGCATCGAGGTATGCTGAAAGCTCCTTATTACAAGTTAGGCATAACCTCGCCATGGCTGGCGTTTTGGGCTCCTCGGTCAAGGTAGGAACATCTGCCGGACATCTTGCAG
>Ga0210403_10005131_pt1 | contig 11169 bp, 10 predicted proteins | sample IncBWC19MmetaG_FD_150863 | JGI IMG/M metagenome (GOLD analysis project Ga0210403, IMG submission 150863) | Forest soil microbial communities from Barre Woods Harvard Forest LTER site, Petersham, Massachusetts, United States - Inc-BW-C-19-M | ecosystem: Environmental > Terrestrial > Soil >... | reverse complement strand
CGATATTAATTCCATGCCTGTTCGTCTGGCGCGACACCATGCTGTCCACTTTTAGCAGCAGATCCCTTTTATGAACTCCGTATATTGATTCGATGGGCATGTGGGAAGCAATGGTGTTAAGTGCATCGCGGACCATGTTTCGCAAAAAGATGTTGGTGATTTCATCTATTCCTCTTCTGTATTTCTGGAAAATAGCCGGTACGCTGTCGGCTACTAACGAGTAACTTATTCCGAAATCGCCGCTTACGTCAAGGCCTTCTTTGCTTTGGAAATTAATGGCGTTACCATTCTCCCAAACATAGTTTTGTTGAAATACCGGGAAGGTGTAAATCTTTTGATTGAAGCCCAGGAAATAGGCTCCTACGCCAAGTTGTTTTTGCTCAACACCCTTCTTATTCCCCAACAAATAGACTTTAATTCCCCGGTAGCCGGCCGGAACGGTGCTGATGCAGGATGACATTAGCGCGCATAGGGCAAGCGCCATCATAAAAATGACTGATTGGTTTTTCATAAATAATAATTTAAGAACTGAAATAGGTGACAAAAAAATTACGAGCCAGAAAATTGGCCAATCCCGGAAAATCAGATTCTCAGGTTTTGAATCCTGAGGTAAAATGGAACTGAAGTGAAATGAATATTGGCAATTAGAGGGAGCGGCTGCTGCTGCAGACTTGCCAAAAGAACGGCATGTTGAATGAAGTGCAATTGATAAGGATTGGAAATCGGATCGCTATCCAGGGCATCATCATCAGCGAGCATAGCCGAAATGGACTGATCCTGATCGTTGTTCTGAATGGACGACCTTGCAGAACTGAATGACTTGCCAACAACCGAGAATACTAGGATAAAAAGTGAAGCGAAGAGTAAACTGATTTGCTTGAACTTATTCACTTTGACTGGATGGTCATTTGGTTGTCTTAACGGCAGCATAGGGCAAGAGTTTCAAATCTTTTGCAAAATCTTTACGCCCATCGCCGGTTTATGGAAGTGCAAATTTATTAACTTCGAAAAAAAGGAATTTTATGAGATGAGCATAAAGAGAGACCCAACGCCTACCGGGTATAATCATCTATACATCCGAACTCCCCGTCCGGTCAGGCGGGCTTGCCTGCCGGAATGCCGCACTGCGGTATGCAGCCATGTGACCATCAAAAATTAAATTATTAACAGATGAAAAAAAGTATTTCGTTAATGTTCGTGTTTATTGTTAAGCTAGCGTTGGCTCAAACCAACCTCGAGCAATTTCTTGCACACCCTACCGAATCAAACTTTGTCGCCTCTACAGATGGTAAGAACATCGCCTGGACAATCAACGATGCCGGACGGCGAAATGTGATGATCAAAACGGGAACGGAATTACCGCGGATGCTTACCGACTACCAGCAAGATGATGGTCAGGAAATATCGCAGTTGGCATTCTCTCCCAATGGAACGAAAGTACTGTTCGTGCGCGGTGGTGAAGCCAATCAGAAGGGACAAAATCCAAACCCGGCAAGCTTGGCAGAAGGAACTGAACAAGCTATTTATTTTAAGGATATCGCCTCCAAAACCAGTCCCTCCCGGATTGCGCTGGGGAGCAAACCGCTCTTTTACCCGGATGGATTGAAAATACTTTTTGCGAAAGGTGGACAGATTTATGAAACAAGTCTTGATATCAATGCTGTTCCTAAGCCTCTTTTCGTGGCGCGCGGAACTAACTATAATCCGAAGTTTTCTCCTAACGGCAATGAAGTGCTTTTTACAAGCGACCGCGGCGACCATAGCTTCATTGGTATTTACAGTTTAGCAACGAAAAAAATCAAGTGGATTTCTCCAGACGTGAGCAATGATGCTTTTCCAAGCTGGTCGCCGGACGGAAAGCAAGTAGCGTTTATTCGTACATCAGGAATAAAAATTAATCAGTTGCTAAATTATTTGGACGGTGTAAAATTTTCAATTTGGATTGCGGATGCCGATGCTCTTTCGGCAAAAATGATTTGGAAGGCGCCCGCCGACGATGGCGGGTTTGCGCAAAATCGTGAAAAGCCTTTGGCGTGGACATTAACCAACCGGATTTTATTTTATTCCGAGCACAATGGATGGAATCATATTTATTCAATGAGCCCGGATGGTTCGGATCTGAAAGATATTACTCCCGGAGATAATAGTGAAGTGGAAAATTTTGTGCTGGATGCCGCAGGTCAGTATATCTATTTTGACGGCAATCGCGACGATATTGATCGCCGGCACATTTGGAAATCAAATGTAGTAACCGGAAACCCAGTTGCCGTTACCTCTGGTGAAGGCATCGAAATGTTTCCAGCTTTCGGAGGAATTAATTTATATTGTATCCGGTCTACCACCAACGGTACAAGGATGCTGGTGCGCGTTGAGGAGGCTAAAAAAGCGACTGTTCCAATTAATGTTCAGAGGACTTCATCATTTACCGGAACAGCATTTGTAAAGCCGGAGCAAGCAATCTTCAAGGCAGCCGATGGTACAACCATTCATGGGCAACTTTTTATTGATCGAAAGATTTCAGGCAGGAGGGCAGGTGTTGTGTTCATGCACGGTGGCCCTCATCGCCAGATGCTTTTAGGCTTTCATTATAGCGACTACTACAGCAACAGCTATGCCTTTAATCAGTATTTGGCAAGTCAGGGATATGCAGTCGTTGCCGTGAACTACAGGGACGGCATTGGCTATGGTAAGGATTTTCGAAGGGCGAAAAATCAGGGACCACGGGGAGCAAGTGAATACCAGGACGTAGTAGCGGCTGCAAAATTTTTACAATTATTGCCGGAAGTAGATGGAAATAAAATCGGATTATGGGGCGGCTCGTATGGTGGTTATCTTACCGCCATGGGATTGGCACGAAACCCTGAGATTTTCAAAGCTGGAGTTGATCTTCACGGCGTGCACGATTGGTCGTTTGATGCACTGGACGCCACCAACGCCTGGGGACTTGCTAAAAATGAAATGGACCTGGCTCTTAAGTCATCTCCGGTATCGGATCTATCAAGGTGGACAGCGCCGGTTTTGATGATCCATGGCGATGATGACCGCAATGTGCAGTTCCAACAAACCACAGATTTGGTGACCAGGTTGAGAGAGAAAAACGTCCCCGTTGAATTAGTAGTATTGCCGGATGAGGTTCATGGTTTCCTTCGGTACGAGAGTTGGACGAGGGTTTATAATGTAGCCAAGGATTTTTTTGACAGGAAGTTGAAGTGACTTATCATTAACCGCAATGTCGCCAAGACGCCAGGAATATATACATGGATTTCGCTTCGCGTCCTTCTGTCCTTGCGGTTTAATTTTCTCCGGAATAGGATGGGTATAAAAAAACTTGTCGTCTTAACAGGAGCTGGGATTAGCGCAGAGAGCGGCCTTGCCACCTTCCGCGATTCCGGTGGCTTGTGGGAAGGTTACAAAGTGGAAGATGTAGCTACCCCGGAAGCATGGAGGAGAAACCCAGGAATGGTTTTGGAGTTCTATAATGAAAGGAGAAAAAAAGCCCTTGAAGTAACGCCCAACCGGGGGCATGAAATCCTAGCTGAACTGGAAAATGATTTTGAGGTGACTGTCATCACGCAGAATGTAGATGACTTGCACGAGCGTGCCGGCTCAACGGACGTGATCCATTTGCATGGAAGTTTGTTTGAATCGCGAAGCACCTTGAATCCATCGCTGGTTTATAAGATCAAAGGGTGGGAATTAAACCTGGGCGACCATTGTGAGAAGGGGTCACAGCTTCGACCTAATATCGTTTGGTTCGGCGAAATGGTGCCGATGATGGAAAAGGCAGCGTTTGTGGCTTCCATGGCTGATATTTTTTTGGTGGTGGGCACTTCGTTAGCGGTTTATCCGGCAGCCGGTTTAGTCAATGAAGTTCCTCCCTCAGTTCCAAAATATATTGTTGACCCGAAAATTCCGGATGTTTTACCATCACCTAATCTTCATTTCATTACCGAGAAAGCTAGCATCGGGATGGAGAGGGTGAGGAGGTTGATTCTGGATTCTTAATGCTGGTCAACGGCAATCCAGGCATCCACCTGAATCCAGTATCAAGAATCCGAATCCAGGATGTTTTGAATTCTAGCTTATTCCTTTAAATTTATTCAACCTCAAACCTAACCCAATCTTACAGTCATGAAAAAAATACTGAAGTACGTTGGTTACTTACTGATATTCTTAGTGGTAGCCATTGGAGCTTTGCTTACTTATGTAAAAGCCGCCTTGCCGAATGTTGGTGAAGCAGAGAACTTGAAAATAGTCTATACGCCTGAACGTGTTGCTCGTGGTAAATACCTGGCAACTTCCGTTACGGTTTGCATGGATTGTCATTCGAGGAGAGACTGGTCACAGTTCTCCGGGCCTTTGGTGCCAGGTACGCTTGGTCAGGGTGGTGAGCGATTTGACCAGGAACTCGGATTACCGGGATTATTTATTTCTAAGAACATCACACCACATGGGATTGGCCGTTATAGCGATGGCGAACTTTTCAGGGTAATTACCACTGGCGTGAATAAAGAAGGAAAGGCAATGTTTCCGCTGATGCCTTATCCATATTACGGAAGGATGGATCAGGAAGATATTTACAGCATCATTGCTTATGTAAGAACACTTGATCCAATTCAAAACGAGGTAGAGCAATCGAAGCCTGACTTCCCAATGAATTTTATAATAAACACGATCCCAAAGCCCGCCGAGCATCAAAAGCGCCCTGACAAGTCAGACCAATTAGCTTATGGCGCCTATATGATAAACGCCACTGCCTGCGGGGAGTGTCACACACAAGTTGACAAGGGACAAATTATTCCTGAGTTAAAATATGGCGGTGGTCGGGAATTTCCTTTTGCCGATGGATCAATAGTACGTTCGGCCAATATTACACCGGATGATGAAACCGGTATTGGCAAATGGACAGAAGAATTGTTTATTCAAAAATTTAAAGTCTATGCCGATTCAAACTACGTATCCGAAAAAATCAAAGCCGGTGAATTCAATAGTTGGATGCCCTGGACCATGTATGCGCAAATGGACCGCGATGACCTGGCGGCTATTTTTCATTATTTAAAATCCGTAAAACCGATTTCGAATAAGGTGACGAAGTTCACTACGAAAATTCAATAGTCGCGATATTTTTTGAAGATGGCCGTTGCATTGTGCCCGCCAAAGCCGAAGGTGTTACTCATCGCTGCAGTTACTTGCTTATTTACTTTTTTGCCTAAGGTCAGATTCAGTGAACTCGAAATGGCTTCATCAATATGTTGAGTATTGATGGTCGGAGGGATGATGTCCTCCTTCACAGCCATGATGGAGGCAATGGCTTCAATGGCTCCGGCAGCACCAAGCAGATGACCGGTGGCCGATTTGGTCGCGCTGATGTTTAAATGCGTTGGGTTGATTCCGAATAATCGGATCATGGCTTTCGTTTCGCTCAGGTCACCCAAGGGAGTAGAGGTAGCGTGTGCATTGAGATAATCAATGTCTGCCGGTTTCATATGGGCATCATCAAGAGCTTCTTGCATCCCCAACAAAGCACCTTCGCCTTCAGGGTGCGTTCCGGTAAGGTGATAGGCATCGGCACTCATTCCTCCACCCGCTACTTCCGCATAGATTTTCGCACCACGGCTTTTTGCATGCTCGTATTCTTCCAGGATCAACGCACCTGCTCCTTCGCCCATGACAAAACCATCGCGGTCTTTATCGAATGGACGCGAAGCGGTGCTTGGGTCTTCGTTGCGCTGTGATAAGGCTTTGGAGGCATTGAAGCCCCCAATGCCCGCTTCGTTGATGGCCGCCTCGGAGCCACCGGTCACAATGATGTTTGCTTTGCCCCAACGGATATAATTATAAGCATCAATGATGGCTGTGGTTGAAGTAGCACAGGCAGAGATGGTTGTAAAGTTAGGACCCATGAAACCATATTTAATGGAAATCCAACCCGAAGCAATATCAGCAATGACCTTGGGAATAAAGAATGGGTTGAAACGCGGTGTTCCATCCCCCTTGGCGAACTCCATGACTTGCTCTTGAAAGGTTTGAAAGCCACCGTTGCCCGAGCCCCAGATGACCCCGACTCTTCTTTTGTTTATTTTTTCAAGATCGAGCTGAGCATCTTTTATGGCTTCGTCGGCAGCTACCATCGCATATTGCGTGAACTTGTCCATCTTGCGCAACTCCGGCCGATCGAAATATTTCTCAAACTCAAATCCCTTAATCTCGCAGGCGAATCGCGTTTTGAATTTTGAGGCATCAAAATGCGTGATGGGAGCAGCTCCGCTTTTTCCTTCAATCAGATTAGCCCAATATTCAGGAGCAGAGTTTCCAATAGGGGTGAGGGCACCGAGTCCAGTGACGACAACTCTTTTTTGATTCATAATATAGTTTTAGCTTTCAGTTCCTTGACAACTTCGTTCTTAATAGTATTAAAATCGTTTTCATTCGTGAGCCGTGAAAGTTGCAGGGCCGCCAGCATGTTGGTAATGATCATTAATGCTTTTGTTCTGGCACTACCTTGAAATGAAAATATTTTTTTTGATTTTCCCTCAGCCAATATTGATGTAACCCATTCCAAAATTTCGTTTGCAAAAACCTTTAATTCCTTCGCAATTTTAGTGTCTACGGAGTTTAAATCAGTTGCCAGCGATCCCACCAAACAAACCCGACCTTCAGATTTGATGGTAGTGTAAATAGAAAGAAATGCATAGAGCTTGACTGGTGGGGATTTGGCCGCAGTGGCCTGAATCAGGGCACGGAGTTTTTCCCGGTGATCATTTAAAATCGAAACCCCCAAATCCGCCTTCGTATGAAAATGATAATGAATGGAGGCGTTCCTTATTTTTAGTTTCCTGGAAATATCATGGAAGCTAAAGGCATTAAAGCCCTTATCGCGAATGAACCGATCGCCTAACTGAACAATGCTTTCTTTGGTTGTCACCGGAAGACAAATATACCTACCAATTAGTAGGTAGACAAATTATTTCAACAAAAACACCTCGGCGCGTATGGTAAGCGAACGCATTTTGGGTGAACTCCACCCCTCATTTTGCTCACACATTTGTAAGTGTTGCACAGAACAAATAGTTTGCATGATCATAGTTATTGTAATTCACTTTAGTCAAGTTGAAAGTATGAAGAAAATTGTTTTATTACTTACCAGCTGCATGGCTACCGCGTCTTTGTTCGCACAGAGTGCTGAGTATTTAATACTGATAAAAAAGGCAGACTCGCTTTATAATGCAAAGGATTTTAATACGTCGGCACAGGTGTATTCATCGGCTTTCAAAGTCAATGGCTGGAAAGGAAGATCGGATGACCGGTATAACGCTGCCTGCGCGTGGGCGCTCGCTAATAATGCTGATAGCGCATTTTTTCAACTTAATCGAATTGCCGCCAAAGCTAACTACGCAAACTATGGACACGTCTCAAAAGACGCTGACCTGAATTTGCTACATCAAGATAGACGTTGGCAATCCTTGCTTGAAATCATAAAACAAAATAAGGAAAAGGCTGAGGCAAACTTAAATCGACCCCTGGCTGCTCAACTCGACTCTGTTTATATTGAGGACCAGAAGTACAGGTTGCAAATAGTTGACATTGAAAAGAAGTATGGCTGGCAATCCAGGGAGATGAAAGCCCATTGGAAACTCATCAACGAAAAGGATTCCATCAACCTCATCAAAATTACGTCCATTCTTGATACGAGTGGATGGCTGGGGGCTGAGGTGATTGGGCAGGAAGGTAATGCAGCCCTGTTTCTTGTCATCCAGCATGCTGACTTAGCGGTACAAGTTAAGTATTTGCCGATGATGCGAGAGGCGGTGAAAAAAGGTACAGCCGCAGCCAGTAGCCTGGCATTGCTCGAAGACAGGGTTGCCTTGCGGCTTGGAAGAAAGCAAATCTACGGAAGTCAAATTGGTAGAGACCTAGCAACAAAACTTTATTATGTTCAACCCCTTGACGACCCGGATCATGTCGATAGACGAAGAGCAGAAGTTGGGCTCCCACCGTTGGCAGACTATGTGGCCCGCTGGCAAATAAAATGGGACGTTGAGCAGTATAAAAAAGATCTGCCGGCAATTGAGGCTAAGGAAAAGCAAAGTAGAAAATAAAAACGGCGCTGTTATTGTTAGTCAGGAAATCCCATGGCAATAAAAAATTCTATCTTCGCGGATTCTTATGAGAAGCAATAAGCACTACGCTGCTGCCATATCCGCTTTTGTGATCTGGGGCTTTTTCTCTATCCCGTTACGGGCGTTGAAAGATTACGCAGCGGGCGAGATACTTTATTTCAGGATACTGGTTTCTTCGATTGTACTGCTGGTCATCGTGTTATCATTTAAAAGAGCAAAATGGAGAGCGGACTGGTCCTATTTCATGACGCTTTCAAATCGACATCGGAGGGAAATAATAGTACTCACACTTGCTGGAGGGGCGCTATTGTCAGTGAACTGGCTTATCTTTATTTATACCATCAACCATATTAATATACGAACGGCTTCGTTTTCCTATTTGATTTGCCCTGTGCTCACGGCTGTGTTCGCGTACCTTTTGTTGCGGGAAAAACTCTCTCGTATTCAATGGGTTTCGGTTGGCCTTTGTGCGATGAGTTGCTTGTTGATCGGCCTTCAATCGTTGGTTGAATTGAGTTATAGTATGTTTGTCGCTGTTTCCTATGCATTATATCTTATTTCTCAACGCAGAAACCAGGGCTTTGACAGGATGATCATACTTTGTATCCAGGTTATATTTTCCTTGCTGATTTTGACGGCATTCCTTACGCAACTGGTGAGTGAGATTCCCGGCAGCGAAAGGTTCTACATTCTTATATTTCTTATTGCCGTTGTGTTCACCGTCATTCCATTGTTCCTGAACCTTTATGCATTAAACAAGTTGAGCTCTGCAACGATTGGAATTTTATTATACCTCAATCCATTGCTTAATTTTACAATTGCGTTTCTGGTTTTTCATGAGGCCATTAATGCAGTTCAGCTTTTTGGTTATTCGGTCATCGTGATCGCGCTGGTTTTGTTTAACTATCAAAACTTCGGCAAGCTTATGAAGAAATTCACATAAGCTTAATTTCTTTCACCGATCACTACCATGAACCCAAGCCGGTGATTAAACGTGATCGAACACGGTTATGGATTCCACCCACCTTCCCCAAGTAAAGGCACAAACGCAAACTGGTTGAATGCTTCCTGGAGAAGTTTTCCATTCTTCTTGGTAATCTTCAGCATTTTTTGGGTTTCCCGATCGCCAACCGGGATGATCAAAATTCCATTTTCACCTAACTGATCGGTGAGTGCAGAAGGAATAACTGGCGCACCTGCTGTGACAATGATTTTGTCAAAAGGAGCCTTGGCAGGAACTCCTTTCGAACCATCACCATAGAAGAAATAGGGATTATACCCCAGCAGCGGCAAAAAGCTTTTCGTTTTCTCGTAAAGTTTTTTGTTGAACTCAATGGTGTAAACTTTAGCACCTAATTCCAAAAGTATAGCCGCCTGATAGCCGGATCCGGTGCCAATCTCCAGCACTTTTTGACCTGGCTTTACCCCCAGTTTTTCGGTCTGAAAGGCAACGGTGTAGGGCTGTGAAATTGTCTGCCCTTCCCCGATCGGAAAAGCCTTGTCTTCGTAGGCATGAGCAAGGAGTGCATCATCAAAAAAAACGTGTCTTGGCACTTTTCCAATAGCTGTCAAAACGGCCTCGTCGGCTATGCCTTTTAGGCGCAGTTTTTTGACTAATTTATTCCGGAGTCCGCGCTGCTTATAACTGTCCTCGAGCATGTAAAAAGCCACATTTTGGCCTGAAAAACGACATAATTAAAGATAAAATAAAGTTTTTTGGTTTTCTTAGGAAAATTGAAACTGAACCTTCTACTTTGGGGTTCACAAAAGCACAGTAAACCTATTTTGCCATAGCGTTAAAACTGTGTAGCCTGATCCCAACAGTAGGAGTGGTTAACCCCACCCGCTACTGTATGGGCAGGTAAAATTCCCCCCCCTTTATTTTACTTACTTCTTCGCTGAATTGCCTTGTTGGTGGCTTCAATAATATTGTCGGGACTGAGTCCGTATTTCTTCAAGAGTTGGGTGGGTGTTCCGCTTTCCCCGAAGCTGTCCTGTACGGCAACCATTTCCAAAGGAGCAGGAAAAAACCTTGCGAGAACCTGAGCTACGCTGTCGCCTAACCCTCCATTGATTTGGTGTTCTTCACAAGTGACTGCGCATTTTGTTTTTTGAACGGATTCCAAAATCGCTCCGACATCCAATGGCTTGATCGTGTGAATATTGATGACCTCCGCGCTGATGCCCTGGGCGGCTAATTTTTCTTCCGCTTCTATGGCTTGCCAAACTAAATGCCCACAGGCAAAAATAGTCACGTCATTTCCCACTATCAGTTGGTCTGCCTTGCCGACGGTAAAAGGTCTGTCAGGTGCCATGAAGATAGGCCAGCTAGGCCGGCCGAAGCGCAAATAAGCCGGCCCAACATGTTGGCCTAAGGCCAGCGTTGCCGCTTTTGTCTGGTTATAATCGCAGGGCACAATCACCGACATGCCCGGCAACATTTTCATCATGCCGATGTCCTCCAGGATCTGGTGGGTCGCTCCGTCTTCACCCAGCGTAACACCGGCATGGGAAGCACATATTTTTACATTCTTACCTGAGTAGGCTATCGACTGCCGGATTTGATCATAAACCCTGCCGGTAGAAAAGTTGGCAAATGTTCCGGTAAACGGAATCTTGCCGCCGATGGTCATGCCTGCTGCAAGCCCCATCATGTTGGCTTCCGCGATGCCAACCTGAAAAAAGCGTTCCGGAAAATCTTTCTTGAAGGCATCCATTTTAAGTGAACCGGTAAGGTCGGCACAAAGTGCCACCACGTTCTCATTTTGTTTTCCAAGTTCGTGCAATCCTGCACCAAAGCCGGATCGGGTGTCTTTCTTTTCCGTAAAAGTGAATTTGGTCATAAGGCAATTTTTCTGTTAATGTCTTGTTAAAAATCGAAAATACCCCAAGGTGGTTCAACCCTGGGTTGGTTTGATTCGTAGAAGAATTTCAAAGCTAAGTTTATGCAGGAAACCAAGACATTCAATGGACGATTAATTCTCTGGATCATCATTGCTTTCTTGCTTGCTATTATTCCCTGGTTTGTTTGAACCTCACCCTAATCCCT
>Ga0210403_10005130_pt1 | contig 11169 bp, 10 predicted proteins | sample IncBWC19MmetaG_FD_150863 | JGI IMG/M metagenome (GOLD analysis project Ga0210403, IMG submission 150863) | Forest soil microbial communities from Barre Woods Harvard Forest LTER site, Petersham, Massachusetts, United States - Inc-BW-C-19-M | ecosystem: Environmental > Terrestrial > Soil >... | reverse complement strand
GTATTGGCGAAGTATTAATACCTTCACCAGTTGCCAACACATAAACTAATTCTGATAATAAAATAAATGAAAGAATCGCAGGGCCAACCCAAACGGCGGGTGTCAGCCATTGCTTTTCCTGTTCAATCGCTTCACCTTTTAAGTTGAGCATCATGATCACAAAAATGATGAGCACAACAATGGCTCCAGCATAGATGATGATTTCCAATGCCGCTGCGAACGGTGCACCAAGAATAAAAAAAACTGTGGCTAATGCAAGAAACGAAACAACGAGATACAGTAAAGCATGTATGATATTAAATCGGGTAATCACCATGATGGTCGACACAATGGCAACAAAGGCTGATATGTAAAATGTCAATTGCATAAATTCCTTAAAATTCCAAAAAACAAACTCCAAAATCCTTCTTGCTAAGAGATTCATTTGCCTCTATGTAATTTGCAGCTACTGAACCTGAGGCTCTTACTAATTGCTTACCATCTTCTACGTTTGGAATGTCTTTTGCCATTCCACGAACTAATATGCTGCAGTCTTTTGCAAACTGCCTTGTCCGAACTTCAAGATCATAGACCTTAGAAATTGTCGGTTTCTTCATTTCTGTTTTACTATCTACTTCAATCATCGTACAACTGTTTGGATTTTGCTATTTGTAATTTGGCATTTACTTAGGGCATTAAGCTCTTTACATCCACCGGTGGCTCTTCATTCTCTGCCTCACCTTTCCCTTTTCCTCCGATGGCCATTCCGGCCACTTTGTAATAATTGTATCCTTCGTATTTTCCCTGGCCATCGATCAGTAAATCCTCTTTTTCATACACTAAATTTTGACGGTTGTACTCTCCCATTTCAAAATCAGGTATTAATTGAATCGCATAAGTCGGGCACGCCTCTTCGCAATAACCGCAGAAAATACATCGTGAAAAATTGATTCTGAAAAACTCCGGATATCGCCTTCCGTTTTCATCTTCAGTAGCCTGAAGGGAAATACAATCTACCGGGCAAGCAGCAGCGCACAAATAGCAACCAACACAACGTTCACCCATGTCGGGATCGCGCGTGAGTACAATCCTTCCGCGCCAGCGGGCCGGCAACTTCACCTTCTCTTCCGGGTATTGGATAGTATCCCGCTTGTGAAACATATGCAGGAACACCAACCACATACTACGCACGATGCTGTACATATTTTTTAAAATTTAATATTCAGTTCAGCTCCACTTCTCACGAGCACAATAACTGCTGTTACCATTAAATTCACCAGCGTTATCGGCAATATTATTTTCCAACCAAATTCCATCAACTGGTCAAACCGTCGCCTCGGCATAGAAGCCCGCAACAAAATAAACAGTCCGATAAAAATAAAAGTCTTGATGACAAACCATAAAAGCGGAGGAAGAAAACCGGGACCAAGCCATCCGCCAAAAAACAAGCAAACGACAATGGCTGAGATCAGGGTAATGCCCAGGTACTCTCCAACAAAAAACAAACCGAACTTCATTCCTGAATATTCGGAATGGAAGCCAGCAATGAGTTCACTTTCGGCTTCCGGAATATCAAAAGGAAGGCGGTGGGTTTCTGCAATCCCTGCAATCAGGAAAGTTACAAATCCAATAAATTGAGGAACCACGAACCACATTCCTTTTTGTGCGTTGACAATATCCTGCAGACTAAACGATCCGCTAAGCAACACCACACCCATTAACGAAAGACCCATGAACACCTCGTAGGAAATCAATTGGGCCGCACCGCGCATCGCCCCCAGTAAGGCATATTTGTTATTGGATGCCCAACCTCCCAGGATAATACTATAAGCACCCATGGATGACATCGCCAGGAAAAAAAGTATTCCGATGTTCAGATCAACAACGATTACGCCTGGTGCAAAGGGTACAATTACAAAACTCATCAATACCGTTATTGCCACAATGGCCGGAGCAATCACAAAAACCTTTTTATCGGCGAATGGAGGAATCCAGTCTTCTTTGAAAAAAAGTTTAATGGTGTCGGCCAAAACAATGAGCACACCAAAGGGCCCTGCGCGATTTGGTCCATAGCGATCCTGCCACAGGGCCAGCAGCCGGCGTTCAAGCCAGATCAATCCCGGAGCAACCGTGAGTAGTCCTGCGAGTACTCCGCCAATGATCAGCCAGGGGTTTATAGGTTCAGTCATGTTCTTCAATTTTAAGGCAGGCATACAGTCGGCAATAGGCAGTCTGATTCTTCAATGCTTTATTAAACCCGAGATATTTTTTTGTCTTTTGCATACTGCTCTCTGCTAACTGCCTACTGGTTTAACAATTCCCCATGCCGGCATTTCGGTAGATGGCATTCCCTCCAGTCCATATGGCAATGCAGCAACACCGAATGGCATCGTTGAATTGATTTTCACTGGTAGGGTGTACAAATGTTTTTCAATGGTAAACGAAAGCATTTGCCCATCCAGAAGTTTCCATTGCTCTGCATCGTTGGTACCAATCATTACATATGCTTTTGGAATTCGTTGGGTCACCGCTGAGGCGCGGGCACTCAATTCCTCCGATCCAAAGATATGATGGGTCCACACCATCCAGATGTGATCTTCGATGGCATGAAAAACTTCAGGCACGGTAGTAAAATAATTTACCTCTTTGTTCGGGTTCGCCTCAATCAACCTCAATCCCGGATCTCCCCCACGAAGATGACCACCAACCTCTTCCTGGTATTTATTCACTGACTGAACTGAGTTCCATCCCGGTGTCCAGAAAAATGGAATTAACGAAGATGGTGGTTGGCCGCGATACCCCTCCATCGTGTAGGATAAGGAGGAGTCAGGATCTTCCGGTGGTTTTGGTTCACTTACGTTTATACCCGCATTCATCGCAGTGCGACCACTGTAGCGGTGTGGCTCCCGTGGAATGCGTTGACCCGCAACCCTGAAATCAGACGGAGGCGTGAGGGTATCCACACCTTTCAATAAAGGTTCTTCTTCCGCGATCGCCTTTGTAATGTCTTCAAAATTTTTCCATTGGCTCATTCTCTCATTCCCTGAATTCACCCCGATGTTTAACAGCCATCGCCAGCTTTCCTGAATCACATCGGTAGCCTCATAGACCTGAAAAAACCGCTGCGCTCTTCCTTCGTTGTTGACCAATGTACCATCTGATTCGGCAAAAGTTCCGGCAGGAATAATTACCTGTGCTTTCCTGATCGTTGCATGATTGGTGTGGTCGAGTACAATGACCTGCTTACACCGGCTAAAAAAACGGTCAATAGTTGCTACTGAGCCATGGCGATAAAGATCGTTCTCCATAATAATGACAGTGTCGGCATGACTGTTCAGAATCGCATTGAACGCCCCATCCAAACGGCCTCCGCCCATCATGGCAAGGCCAAGTGAATTGCATTCCAGCATGGAAAACACAAGGCCGGTATTTTTATTCTTCTTGTGCAACGCCCACGCTACATTCGCGGCCGCTCTCATTACAGTTTCCGTTTCGCTTGACAGCCCTGAAATAATTACAGGTCTTTCTGCCTTCAGTAATGCATCAGCAATTTGCTCTGCCAATTTTTTCAGCGCTTCCGGATAATTGGCTACATCAGGGACTGCGTTATCTAAAATGTGAGCAACTGCAAATCCTAATCGCGCCAGGTCATCGGGTGCGGCATGATAAGTTTTAGAAGCAACATCATCCAATTTTGTATTATGGATAGTGGCACTGAAAACTGGTCCCTTTTTATCCTGAATCAATTCACGTGCGGCTGCATCATTCCATCCAGGAATATTTGCTTTTGCCACATCACTCATGGGTTGCACGCGGGCTGACTGGCGTACGGCCAGTGCAAGCATAGGTGCCGTGTTGGTCAGGTCTTCTCCTAAAATAAATATCGCGTCCGATTTTTCTACTTCTCTTAACGATGGAGTTCGGACTGGTCCCTCTTTTAAAATTCTAATGGCGAGGTCAGCCATCCCGTGTTCATTCTCGGAAACACCATGATAGAAATTATTTTTTCCCACCAGGGCTTTCAGGGCAAAGTTGGATTGCAGTGAAGCACGTGGTGAACCGATTCCGATTACTTTGGATTCTTTCAATATTTTCTTGATCTCGCCAAGCACCTCATCACGACCAATCGCTACATCGTTGAGCATCGGCTTCGTGATTCGATCCTGCGCGTTGACAAATTCATAACCGAACCTTCCCCGATCGCAGATGAAATAGCCGTTCACGTCCCCGTTGTAGCGATTTGAGATCATTCGAAGTGTTCCATAGCGTTCACCGGCTATAATGTTGCATCCTAAACTACAATGCTGGCAAATGGACGGAGCCATCGTGAGATCCCATTTGCGCGTGTAATGCTGCTTCAATGTTTTATCCGTGAATACACCGGTCGGGCAGACTTCGGCGAGGTTGCCGCTGAATTCACTTTCCAAAACGCCATCTTCAGCCCGCCCGAAATAAACATTGTTCCTGGAAGCAAATGCATCGAGGTCTTTTCCGCCGGCATAGTCCTTATAAAACCTGACGCATTTATAACATTGGATGCACCGGTTCATTTCATGATTGATGAAGGGTCCGAGATCTTGATTGTTATACGTGCGTTTTTTGTATCTGAACTCGCGATAGGTATGGCCCGTCATCACTGTCATATCCTGGAGATGGCATGAGCCGCCCTCGTCACACACGGCACAGTCGTGCGGGTGATTGGTCATCAGCCAGCCAATCACTTGCTCACGGAATTCTTTTGCCTCCGCATCCGCAATCGAAATGCGTTGGTTGTTGGTCACGGGTTCCATGCACGACATGATCAACTTCCCTTTCGTATCGTTCTCGTCTTTGTAAACTTTGATGGCACATTGGCGACAAGCTCCCACAGACCCCAACGACGGATGCCAGCAGAAGTAAGGCAAATCCAAACCTAGCGTGAGACAAACCTCCAACAGGTTGTTCCCGGAATGTACTTCGTAAGGTTTGTTATCGATATAGAGCGTTGCCATTTAGCTTCGTTAAACAATGAATCTTTTAATGCCGTCTTTAATCAATGACACATTGAAATTAATCAAGTAGCCTAATCTAAGTTTGGTGAGCTTTAATTGGCTCAAGACCTGAGCCTGCCAAACAGGGTTTACCTGATCAACAGCCTTTATTTCTACCACCACTTTGTTTTCAACCAGAATATCTAATCGAAGGCCTTCCTCAAATGTAATTCCATCGTATTCAATGGGTATATCGATCTGTCTAGACACTTGAAATCCGTTTTTTCTCAATCCATGAACGATACACACTTCATAGACCTTTTCAAGCAGACCAAGCCCTAATTCCTGATGAACTCGGAAAGCTGCGTTCACTATGGCTTTCCCTACATCCTCTTCATTTAATGTCAATTTTTCGAACGGCATTTCGTTTTTATTTTGCCACAAAGACACTAAGACACAAAGCAGCACCAAGATAATTGTGAATCTTAGTGTCTTAGTGCCTTAGTGGCAGCCTTCGTTTCGTAACTACATCTCTTTTCTTTTATGTGTACTTCAAAATCTTCTCTGAAATATTTCAAAGCACTTTGCAGCGGTTCCATTGCACCCGGAGCCAAAGCGCAAAAAGTATTTCCAGGTCCAAGGTATTTAGCATGATCTTCCAACAGCCTGATATCCTCCGGTCTTCCATCCCCGCGATCAATTGACGCTAATATTTTTTCGATCCATGGTAAGCCCTCACGACAAGGCGTGCAAAACCCGCAAGACTCCTGGGCAAAAAAATGCTCCAGGTTTTTCACAAAGCCAACCGGGCAGGTTTTATCGTCCAGCACTACCACCGTTCCTGTTCCCAGCCGGCTTCCCGCGGCAGCAACGCCAGCGAAATCCATTTTTACATCAAGGTGTTCCTCCACCAGAAAATCGGTAGAAGCACCTCCGGGCAATGCACCGCGAAACTTTAATCCGTCTTGCATTCCGCCAGCATGTTCATCAATCAACTCACGCAGCGTAACGCCCATCGGCAACTCCCAGGCACCCGGTTTTTTTACTTTGCCGCTTACACCATATAATTTGGTTCCTGCATCCTGGGTAAGGCCTAGTTTTTTAAACCAATCCGGTCCATTAGTAACGATGTGCGGAAGACAACAAAGTGTTTCCACATTATTGACGATGGTTGGTTTTCCAAAAAGTCCACTGACTTGAGGGAAAGGAGGCTTTGCACGAGGCGTTGCCCTTTTGCCTTCGAGGGAATTAAGCAAAGCTGTCTCTTCACCACACATGTATCTACCCACTCCGGTATGCAAGTGCATGTGAAGATCATAACCTGATCCTAATATGTTTTTTCCAAGATAGCCTGCTTGCTCCGCCTCATGAATAGCTAAAGTGATTGCTCCGGCTGCGGTTTTGTATGCGTATCGCAAAAACACAAATGACTCATCGGCCTGAATAGCATACGCAGCAATGATCATCCCCTCAATCAGTTGATGGGGCGTTGACTCTAATAAAATTCTATCCTTGAAAGTGCCTGGTTCCATTTCATCGGCATTGGCCACCAGGTATTTTGGTTTTTGTCCGTTCATCGGCACAAAACTCCATTTCAATCCCGTGCTGAAACCCGCTCCCCCTCTTCCTTTCAGGTTTGAATCCTTCACCATCGTCTGAACTTCCTGTGGAGACATTTTCACCATTTTTCGCAGCGACTGATAGCCACCCACTTTCTCATACTCCTTCAAGCTGAGCGGTGCTCCGTCCTTGCGAATGTGTTGGGTTAGGGGTCTCTCCATAATTTAAAATGTCCACCGTCCACGGTCGACTGACGACTGTTGTCCGTGGACCTTATTCATATTTTTTTAAAATTTCATCTAATTGTTCCACAGTCAGATTTCTATACAAGTCATTGTCGATCATCAAGGCTGGCGCACAATCGCAGGTGCCCAGGCACGGATTAGGCAACAATGTAAAACGCCCGTCCGCAGTAGTCTCCCCATAGCCAATATTCAACTTCTGACTTAACTGCTCTTTGATATTTTCATAGCCCATCACCCAGCAACTGATGCTATCACACAATAATATAATGTGTCTCCCGACGGGCCTGCGGAAAATCAGGTTGTAAAATGTTGCCACCGAATCCAACTCTTCGGCCGACATACCCATGTAGCTGGCTACCGCCTTCAAGCTTTCATCCGACACATAACTTCTATGCTGTTGCACCACTTTCAACGCTTCAACACATGCCGCTTTCTTATGGGGCACAACGCTGATTGCCTTTTCTATCTCCTTTATTTCTTCTGCTGTAAGCATAGCCACACCCCTTACCCCTCTCCTGCGGAGAGATGGACGGAGCTATTTAAATTGTTTTCTTTCATCTCTAAAATTTCCACGCCTAACCCTTTCCCTCTCCTCCGGAGAGGACTTGGGGTGAAGTCATCTATCAATATCCGCCAATACGTAATCCATAGCCCCCAAAATACTCAGCATGTCTGCCACGGTATAGCCCTTACTGATATACGGCAACATCTGCATGTGTGCGAAGGATGGCGTGCGAATACGCATCCGATAAGGTGACGTGTTTCCATCACTTATCGCATAATAACTGTTCGCCCCTTTGGTTGCCTCTGTACAACTCATTGCCTCCCCCGGAGGCATTACCGGGCCCCAACTTACATTGAGAAAATGGGTGATCAACGTCTCAATATCCTTCATTGTATTTTTCTTGATCGGAGGGGTGGTCAATGCATGATCTGACTTGTAAGGTCCAGCCGGCATGTTCTTCAAGCATTGTTCGATGATACGCAGACTTTGTCGCATTTCTTCAATGCGAACCAAAGCACGATCATAACAGTCTCCATTTTTTCCAATGGGTACTTCAAAATCAAAATTTTCATATCCGGAATACGGTTGCTTCTTGCGAAAATCCCACGCCATTCCGCATGCTCTTAGGTTGGCCCCAGTGGCGCCCCACTCGATCGCTTCTTTCAACGTGAATATTCCAATTCCTTCAGTGCGTGCCTTGAACAAGCTATTCTGCATAACCATCTTGTCGTACTCTTTTAGTTTCCCGGGAAAGTAATCGACAAAATTTTTCACCAGCGTCTCCCAACCGTTGGGAAGATCCTGGGCCACGCCACCAATACGAAACCAGTTGGGATGCATACGCCCACCGCACACAGCCTCCACTACATCAAATATTTTTTCACGATCGGTAAACATGTAGAACACCGGTGACAGTTGACCAACATCTTGCGCGAAGGTCCCATACCAAACCAAATGACTGGCGATCCGGAAAAATTCACACATCATCACACGGATCACCTGAGCACGTTGTGGCACTTCGATACCAGCGAGTTTTTCAACAGCCAGCAGATAAGCAAGGTTGTTATTTACACCCCCGAGATAATCGACACGGTCGGTATAGGGAATGTAGGTGTGCCACGACTGGCGCTCTGCCATCTTCTCAGCACCGCGATGGTGAAAACCAATTTCGGGAACCGCGTCAACAATGTCCTCACCATCCAACTGAAGAATTATTCTAAGAACTCCGTGCGTACCTGGGTGTTGTGGGCCGATGTTCAAGAACATAAAGTCAGCGTCCTCACTGTGGGTAGCCATGCCCCACTCTTCAGGTTTGAATCGCAGTGCCTCTTGTTCACGATCCACCTTTTCATCAAACAACCGGAATGGGCCCATTTCGGTAGCTCGGGCGGGATGTTCTTTGCGCAATGGGTGCCCTTCCCATGAAAGAGGCATCAATAACCTTTGCATATGGGGGTGCCCTTCGAAGCGGATGCCAAACATGTCAAACACTTCGCGCTCGTACCAATTAGCATTCATCCACAGGCTGGTGATGCTCGGCAGTGATAGCTTTTCTTCGCTAAGCGCAACCTTTAACCGCAGAAAGGAATTGCGACCGTAAGAGAAGAGATGATAAACGACCGTAAAATAATTGGAAGGATAGTCGGACTCTTTTTTGCGCGGCCGTTCATCAATTGCCGTGAGGTCGTATAAGAAAAGATAGGGCCTGGCAATGCCATTTTTCAGATGGCCGACAATTTCAACAATTTTAAGAGGTGGTACCCACAAGGTTGTAATACCATCGCAGGTTGATTGCCTGGAGACCGCATCTTCTCCAAACTTCAACTGTATTAGCTCGGGCGGATCGAGTTCATTGGCCATACTGGTACAGGTTTTTTCCGGACGACGCCGGATTTTACTTTACTTCCCTCTGCTCGCTATTCAATTCATCTATTGCGTTTTACATTCAGTTAGTTTATTCATTTAAATTTCATCGGGTGACTTAAGCGAGGTCATCTTCATTCGTTGTTCTCTCTTCTCATCTCTCATGGAAATTTTTTCGGGTCGAATTATTCCCTGATCACCTATTGTCCAACTCAATGGCCTGTGTTCCTGGCCGACTCTTTTTGCTAACAACGTCAATCCCTCCATAAACGCATCCGGCCTTGGCGGGCAACCAGGCACATACACATCCACTGGTAAAAATTTGTCCACCCCCTGCACCACACTGTAGATATCATACATTCCTCCGGAGTTGGCACAAGAGCCCATGGAAATCACCCAACGTGGCTCCATCATCTGCTCATGAAGCCGTTTGATAATCGGAGCCATTTTGATAAATACTGTTCCCGCTATGATCATCACATCAGCCTCGCGCGGAGTGCCACGAATTACCTCAGCCCCAAAGCGGGCAACATCATATTTGGGGGTCATGCTGGTCGCCATCTCTACAAAGCAGCACGAAAGCCCGAAGTGAAATGGCCACATGGAGTTCTTTCTGCCCCACCCTATCAAATCATCGAGCTTGGTGAGCACAAGGCTTTGACGCACCGCTTCCTCCATCGAACCAGTTCCTCCCTCCAATGCATCAACAGGTTCCTGGGCCTTACTTAACCACCACTTCATTTGCGGAATTTTTAGTTAGCTTTTTGTATGCCCTTAGTATCTTCTTACCATCCGGCCCAAAATCCAGCGCCCCGTTGCGCCACTCGTAGATCAACACTATAATAAGGAGGGCTATAAAAGTAAATACACCGGCAAAACCAAGCCAGCCTAACTCATTAAATGCGATTGCCCACGTAAAAATGAAAATAGTTTCCACGTCAAAAATGACGAACAGCATGGCGATCATGTAGAACTGGGAAGAGAAGCGAAGGCGAGCTGAACCCTGACTGACGATCCCCCCCTCGTAGGGCTGGTTGGTCGCACGTTCATTATGCCGCCCTCCCAGAAAATAAGAGAGACCCAATATAGCGCCAATCAAGCTACAAACTATAGCGCCATACACTACAAGCGGCCACAATACGATATTGTCGTTTGAACTTCCCAAAACAAATTTGCCTCCAGCAAATATTTTTAGTACAACTCAATCACCCCAATAAAAAAATGTAACGCTTGCATCCGTGATCAGCCACGGGTGCTTTGCCTTAATGTTTTGAAGGTATGCTTTTTAGTTAGAAAACAAAAAAAAGTTATGTAAAAATTTATCCACAATTTTTTGAGAGGTCAACACACCCGACGAATAAATTTTTCCTCGAGCGAGTCCTGCCACCACTTGAAGTAGTGGCAGGACTAACGTCACATCTTGTCGATTTTAAGGGAGGTCATCGTCAATGAACCGCCTACCGCTTTGTCGTTGAACAAACTCGCTTTTTCATTCTCCCCTTTTAAGGCTAATGAATAAAGCAAAGGCAGGTAATGTTCAGGTGTTGGAATGGCCAGGTCAAACGCCTTGCCTTGAGAACTATAATTGATAAGTTGCTGATGGTCACCGGAAAGAATGAATTGTTTCATTTTCTCGCTGGCTTCAACTGCCCAATCGTAACTGTAATTGTCGGCATTCAATTTATCCCAGGCCACCATACGGAGATTATGGACCATGTTGCCACTCCCAATAATGAGGACACCCTTTCTGCGAAGGGACGACAGCTCTTTTGCTAACTCATAATGAAATTGTGGTTTCTGGTAATAATCCAGGCTCATTTGAATTACCGGAACAGCTGCATCGGGATACAAATGCCTGATCACACTCCACGCACCATGATCGAGCCCCCACTTTTCGTCTAATCCAACTTCCGTTTTCTTAACGATGCTTTTTGTTTCCTTTGCTAACTCAGGGCTTCCGGGTGCAGGATACTGCACGTCAAATAACGCTTTCGGGAAACCTCCAAAGTCATGAATGGTCCTGGGGTGCTCCATAGCTGTAACAAAC
>Ga0210403_10005128_pt1 | contig 11171 bp, 8 predicted proteins | sample IncBWC19MmetaG_FD_150863 | JGI IMG/M metagenome (GOLD analysis project Ga0210403, IMG submission 150863) | Forest soil microbial communities from Barre Woods Harvard Forest LTER site, Petersham, Massachusetts, United States - Inc-BW-C-19-M | ecosystem: Environmental > Terrestrial > Soil >... | reverse complement strand
GATGGTGCGTGGGGTCCGCACTAATCGCGTACAGTGCGATGAAATCTGGGCATTCGTCTACGGCAAAGACAAGAACCTGACTATCGAACAAGCGAATGCGGGTGCGGGCAGCGTGTGGACATGGACGGCGATTGATGCTGATACTAAGCTCATTATCACGTACATGCTGGGGGATCGTGGGGCAGGTACCGCGCTGGCCTTTATGCAGGACCTAGCTTCGCGTGTCGAAAATCGGATTCAATTAACGACGGACGGGCATCGCGTGTATGCCGAAGCTGTAGAGAATGCCTTCGGGTCTGAGATTGATTACGCGATGCTGGTCAAGCTATATGGCGTGTCAAATGAAGCTGAGTCTCGATACAGTCCGGCAACCTGCATTGGATGCCGCACTGGAGTTCTCAGCGGAAACCCCGATCCGAAGTACATCTCCACCAGCTATGTAGAACGGCAGAACCTTTCGATGAGAATGGGGATGCGCCGTTTTACGCGGCTCACAAACGGATTCAGCAAGAAGTTTGAGAATCATGCGCATCAGGTTGCGCTGTACTTCTTCCACTACAACTTCTGCCGCGTGCATTCTTCGCTGCGCGTTACTCCGGCAATGGAAACTGGTTTGACTGACCACGTTTGGAGTCTCGCTGAATTGTGCGCTCTGCTGCCTCAACGCAAACCAAACGCGAAAGTAGACAAGGAACTCATACTCAAGGCGCTGGCACGCGCCAACTAAGAGGATTTATGGCGAAGGCGAATCAGGTAGAAATTCCGTACCTAGACCCGAGCGTGCAGCATGTCGGGATCAGCCGTTTGCGTGCATTGAACGTGACGCAGCTTCGGGAACTCGACAAAACGCTAGTGATTCAGGACAACGATAAACCGCTGGCCGTCCTATTAAAGTACGAACACTTTTTGGCAATGCAGGAGAAGATATTGAAAGCCGAGGAAGTATGAAGCGACTATTTTCCCTCAGTCGCCTCACGCACGATTCGCAGCGCATTTTGGCTGCTGTCCGTCAGTTTGCACTTGTGCGCCTCAAACTGCGATTCCATATCCGCGCCCTTGAATTGGGCGTTACATCGTTCGCATATGCCAATGGCTGGAGGAGTTCGCTTTACGATCCGCAGGTTACGCTTTGCCATGATTCAAGTCTAGCGCACCAGCGATGGGAGGCGTAACCCCTGTGGAAATCAAACGGCACCACTACCCGGCAGCGTATGATTGCGTGAAAGGTCAACGGCCTAAACCACAAAGGACACGAAGTCCCACGAAGGAAACCTGGAAATCAAGCCCCTCGTAATACTTCGTGTCCTTCGTGGTTCATGATTTTTCTCTTTATGACCCGAACTACAGAATCCGCGCCCAGCGTCCGGCAGAGACTGCGCCGCATCGAAGGCCGCCATAACGCCCTGGTGAAAGAACTGCGGCAGGCGTTCGCTCGGGCAGAACGCACCGAAGACGGAAGCTGCGCCGTCGAAGGCGTGCGCATTGTGGAAGAGGCCATCCGCAGCGGCCTGCGCTTTCGGGCTGTGTTCTTCAAGGAATCCGCACAGAATCTGGCGGAGCGCCTGCTGCCGCAGATCGGGGCCAACGTCGACACGCTGCTGCTTCCTGACAAACTCTTCGACGATGCGGTACCAGCCGAGACGCCGCAGGGCGTGGCCGCGCTGGTTCGGCTGAAAGAATTCTCGCTGGCCGACGTGCTGGAGCGCCTGCAGGTTGGACCGGTCATCGTTCTGGCCGGACTGCAGGACCCTGGCAATTTAGGGACGATCCTGCGCTCGGCCGAAGCCTTTGGCAGCGCGGGCGTTGTGCTGGGCGAGGGCACAGTCAGCCCATTCAATTCGAAGGTGATTCGCGCCTCTGCGGGATCGGTGTTCCGGCTGCCGGTGGTTATTGGGAAAGCCGCGGGCGGGATGGACGAGATTTCCGCCAAGCTGCGCGCGCAGGGCGTACGTCTGATTGCGACGTCATCGCACAAAGGCACTCCCCTCGACCAGGCGAACCTCACCGGGCCTTCGGCAATTTTCGTTGGAAGCGAGGGCGCGGGACTGCCCCGCATGGTTCTGGCGCAAGCGGACGAACTGGTCGCAATCCCGCACACGGCGCAGGTGGAATCACTGAATGCGGGGGTCGCCGGGAGCATCGTGCTGTACGAGGCATCGCGGCAACGGCGGGGAGAATAATTTCAGAGTGTAGCGGGGTTGTATTTACGCTATGCCTGAAGGCATAGCCTGATACGAACCCTGAGTTTCCTGCAGCCCATAGAAGCCGCCGCCCCTGCAAAGCACCCACTCGATGTTCTGATCTTCACGCCAGTCCTCCGCCATCCACCACCAACGCCGCGCCGGTGACCCAACCCGCCATCGGACTCGCTAGAAACAGCACCGCATTCGCAATATCGTCCGGCGTGCCGACGCGCCCCAGCGGACGATTGGCCGCTTCACGCATAAACGTCTGCGGGTCCTCGCCAAGCTGGGCGCATTCGCTGCGCAGCATAGGAGTATCCACATCCCCCGGACACACGCAGTTCACGCGGATGTTGTGCGTTCCGTGATCGATCGCCATGGCGCGCGTCAGGTTCACGACACCGCCCTTAGCCGCGCAGTAAGACGCGGCGCGCGGCCCTCCCTTGAGCGACCATCCCGAACCGATGTTGATGATGCTGCCTCCCCCGTTGCGGATCATGTGGGGCACGACTTCGCGCGAGAGCAGATAGATACCCTTAAGCGTCACATCGAGCGCGAAGTCCCATTCGTCCTCGGTGAGCTCGACGATGTCTTTGCGAATGGCGACACCGGCGCAGTTGCAGAGAATGTCGATCTTGCCCGCCTCTTCAATCACCAGTTTGACGGTGCGCCGACATTCGGTGGCGCTGCGTACATCGCAGTTCAGGAACGTCGCTGCGCCTCCCTGCCCCTGGATCTCCGCAGCACTCGTGCGCCCTTTAATATCGTCGACGTCAAGCAGGACAACGAACGCTCCCATCTCGGCCAGTCGAATCGAAATGCCGCGCCCGATTCCCGAGGCAGCACCGGTGACGATCGCAACCTTGCCCACCAAAGAGAGAAGCTGGGCTGCCCGCTCACTCATCCTTCTTGAAAGTGCTTTCATTGCGATATGCGGGCGTTTGAATCCAGCGCCTTCTCCGCCGCCTCCAGGGTGCGATCTACATCCTCGTCCGTATGCGCCAGTGTCACAATCGAATGCAGCGCCGCCGACGGCGAGGCGTACACGCCGAACGGAAACAGCGACAGCACAAATTTCTGAAACGCGGCGCGGTCCACGAACTGGCAGAACTCCCGATAGTCGCGGATCGCGGGCCGATCCGTAAACATCAGCTGAAACATCGGACCGACGTTCTGCACTACGACCGCCAGGCGTTTTCTTTGAAACAAATTTCTGTATCCCTCACACAGCCGCTGCGCGATCCGCCAAGTATGGCGGAAGGAGGCATTGTTATCCCGAGTGAGCACGCGCAGGTTGGCTCGCGCGGCGTACATTCCGATGCGCGATCCATTGTGCGTGCCGTAATGCAGAACGCCTCCCCACTGCAGCGCGTCCATCACTTCGGCGCGTCCACATAAGGCCGCTACCGGCAAGCCGCACCCCAGCGCTTTGCCAAAGGTCACCAGGTCCGGAGACAGTTTGTAATATTCCTGGCAGCCTCCGGGAGCGATGCGGAATCCCGTCACCGTTTCATCCAGTATGAAAAGAATTCCGTTGGCCTTAGCCAGGCCCTGTAGGCCCTGCAGATATCCCTGCGCCGGCGGAATCACGCCCATGTTGGCCATGATGCCTTCGCTGATGATGGCCGCGATCTCGCCTGGATGATTTTCAACCGCCCGCTGCAGCGCAGGTAGATCGTTCCAGGGCACGACAATCGTGTCATCGAGTGCGCTGCGATTCAGTCCGGAACTGTCGGGAATTTTCACTGGATCGCTGCGCAATCCCAGAGCGCTCGCCGGCAGAACATTGGAACTAACCAGCAGGTCGTCGTGCCAGCCGTGATAGTGGCCTTCGAACTTAAGAATCTTCGGCCGTCCGGTCACGCCGCGGGCCAGGCGAATCGCCGTCATCATCGCCTCCGTGCCGGTATTCGCGAAGCGTACGCGCTCGGCGTTCTGAACCATCGATTGCAGCAACTCTGCCACTTCCAACTCGATCGGCGTTGCGCTGGCAAAGTGTGCGCCGGTGGCGGCGGCACCGGCTATCGCTTCCACGATCTCGGGATGCGCGTGACCCAGCGGCAGCGCGCCGAAGGCCATCATCCAATCGATGTACTCGTTGCCGTCGACATCGTAGATCCGCGAGCCGCGGCCGCGTTCCATGAAGATGGGATACTTGCCGAAGTTCGCCGGGCCGCGCGAGGAGGAACTGCTGGCCTCGACCAGAACTCCGATCGTGCGCTCGTAAACCCGCCTCGATTTTTCCGTGCTGAAAGCCACGTTAGCCCCTGTTGCGCCGGAACGGCGGCGCTACGCTTCGACTCGCTATGGTACAGCAGAGTGCCCGTCCGACGCGCTGAGAGCAGCTATGCGCTTGGAATCCTTGCCTAAAATTCCGTGCAATTTTCTCCTCCCCCAGCATTCTTACTCTGCATGACCGCCACCCCCGAACATCCCCCAGCGAAAGACCCGCATCCCCAGAGTAGTTAGAGTGAGGCTTGAACATGAATCGAACCCTGAAAAACTCGATTTTCGCCGCGTTTCCGCAACTCAGACGATTCGTTCTGAGACCGTTTCTTCCCTGCATCGTAGCTTCTGTCTGTTGGGGAGCCGCTGCCCAAGCCGCACCCCGGGCAGACGACAAGCCCGGCGAGTCTTCCCACATCGCGGGATGGGTCGTTATTCCGGTCGATGAATACCGCGTGCTGCGAGCGAAAGCCTATCCAGTCGAGCACGATCCCGAACCGCCTCCTACGGACGCAACGTTGACGCGGGTGGATTACGACCTGCACGTTGCCGGCGATCTGGCTGCCGGGCGCGCCAGCCTCACTGTCGACGTTTTGAAAGACGGATGGGTGCGCGTGCCGGTGCCCGCGGGCCTGCTGGTTCGTGAAGCGAGGCTTGATGGCAAACAAGTGTCGCTGGTGCCCGGCACGCCGGGTAAAGGCGGAACACATCTTGCGGCGCTGCTCTCGCACGCTGGGCGCTTCGAACTGCTGCTCGACGTGGACGTGCCGATCGCGTCGTCCGCAGGCGATGAGAGCATTTCCCTGCCCTCCACGGAATCGGGAGTGACTCGCGCCACGGTGTTGCTGCCGCGGCAGGGAGTCGATCTGCGAATCGGCGGAGGATTGCTCTCCGAGAAATCCGAAACCTCTGGCGAAACCAAGTGGCTGGCGTATGCTCGCGGAAATGAGGCGCTGACTTTCACCTGGCGCAAGAAGACAGAAGATCATCACATCGAATTGCCGCTGCGCCTGCGCGGATCGCTGACGCAACTCACCAGCCTGGGAGAAGACTCGACGTCCATTTATGCCGAAGCGAATTTCGAGGTCGTGCAGGGCGCGGCCCGCGAAGTGCGCATCCAGTTGCCGGAAAAAATCACGATTAATCAAGTCTCCGGCGCAATGGTGGCCGATTGGGAGATGAAAAACGGTGAACTCGCCGTGACCTTCCTGGAACCGGTCGAGCACACAGCGCGCTTCGTCATCAACGGCGAAGCTCGGCTTCCCAAGGACGGAATCATCGACATTCCGCTGCTGCGACTCTTGAACACGGAACGCGATACCGGAGGCGTGGCCGTGGAAATCCTCGGCGCAGGAGAGATCAAAGATCAGAAAGCGCAAGGTCTCGAAGACGCCGACGCTACCGATCTCGGCGAGATGGTGGCGAACCGGCAATCGCCGGCCCTGGTTGCGTTTCGTGCCCGGGCGGGCGAAGCGGGTGCGACGCGGTCGTTGAGCCTGAACGTCGCGCGCTACGACCAGCAGGCAGTTCTGATGGCGAACATCGAAGAGGCTCGCTATCAGGTGCTAATGAGCGCGGACGGGAAGGAACTGGTGCAGGCGCGCTACGCCGTCCGCAACAACCAACGGAACTTCGTGAAAGTTACGCTACCCGCGGGAGCAACGGTGTGGAGCGTAACGCTTGCGGGCCGGCCGGTGCGTCCCGGCCAATCGCCCGACGGCAGCCTGTTGCTGCCACTCGAGAAATCGCGCGGCGGAGACGATGCGCCCGCCTTCGCAGTCGAGATTGTCTATCTGACCAAGGCTGCAGCATGGCAGGAAAAAGGCCACGAGAAAGTTACACTCCCGGCGTTGGATCTTCCCATTTCACGCACCGGATTGCTCCTGTATTACCCGCCTCTTTTCAAGGTCGCGGCCGAGCCGGGAACGTTTCGCGCGCAGGAGTATGTGAATCCCACTTCCTCGGTGCTCACACCCGTGAGCGCCGGGTTCGGCGGAGCAGCGGGCGCTGCAGCGCCCGCGAGCCCTAGTGCAGAATTCGATCGACTGGAGAATTTCGCCAAACTGCAAGGCTCGGATGACAAGGAAAAGAAAGACTCCACCCTAGCCCTTCTCGATTCGTACAAAGCAAAGTCACTCGGTGGCAAAGTAACCGGCATTCTGCCGATCAACGTTTCGTTCCCCGCGTTCGGGCCGTCGATATTCCTGGTGTCCGAACTCACCAGCGAGAACCAGTTTCCCGCTGCCGAATTCAATATCCAGCGCGACAAAAAGGGAGGTGCGCGATGAAAAACATGAAAAACATATTTGTTGTGTTGCTGCTGTGCTGTGTGTGTGCGTCGCAGATGTGCGTGGCAGAAGACGCCGCGACGCTGCCGTTGCCCAATTCCGGTAATGTCACGCTGTCGCTCGACGAATACAACAAGCTGATGGGACTCGCCGCGAGGCCGCCGAAGAAGTCCGATCTCGCGCCGCTTCCCTACTCCATCAAGCATGCCGACGTGAAGCTGCACGTTGAGAACGACGGCGTGCGCGGCACGGTGGAAGTCGAGGGCGAAATCTTCCGCAAGGGCGTGAGCAAGGTTCCGCTCACTTCGGGAATGACGGTACTCGACGCCCACCAGAGCGGCAAGGGAGTTCCGTTGCTGCAGGAGAATGGCACGCACATGGCTCTGCTGTCGGGACCGGGCGAATTCTCGGTCGCGCTCGACGCCGGCCTCCCGCTGCGAATCGAAGCCGGACGCGCCTCCTTCAGCCTGCCCGCGCCTGCAGCGGGCAGCGTGCAGCTGTCCCTTGTGATTCCGGGCGACCACACATTCGCCACCATCAGCTCCGGCCTCATCACCAGCCGGAAATCGGAGAACGGGCATACCGTGATCGAAGCCACGCTGGTTCCGGGGCAGCCCGCGAACATCTGGTGGGCCACGCGGGAAGCGGTGATTCCAACCGTGCTTCGTGAGGTGCGATTTCTCGCCGACGCCAAGACGCTCATCTCGGTAAGCGAGGCTGAGATGCGCGTCGCGGTCCTCGCCGACATAACGGTCGTGCAGGGCGAGCCCTCGCAATTCCACATGGATGTGCCGGCGGGATACGAAATCACGGGCGTGACCGGCCCGACGCTCGATTCCTCGGAAACGAACTCCGGCGTCTTGACACTCAAGGTGAACGCTCCCAGCCAGCGCAGCCACCAGTTTCTGATCTCGATGGAGCGCTCGATCAGCGGCGAGAAGGCCGATGCGCCGTTCCTCAGTTTTAAGAAAGCGCAGCGCGAGACTGGCGAAGTGCTGGTCGAAGGCACGGGCACCATGGAACTGACCGCGACCGAAGGCGGCGGCCTCAAGCGCATGGACGTGAAAGAAGCGAATCCCTATTTGCGGTCTCTGGCGCATTTCCCGCCGCAGGCTGCATTCCGCTATCACAAGCAGGCCAGCGAAACGCCAACGCTCGCGCTGCAGTGGGTGCGGTTCCCGGACGGCAGCGTGCTCGCGGCGGTGGCCGAGAGCGCAACCGTTACAACTCTGGTCACGTCGGAAGGCAAGTCGCTCACTGAAGTGAGATTGGTCATAAAGAACCAGGCGCAGCCGTTTCTGAAAGTCTCTCTGCCCGCCGGCGCCAGCATTCTTTCCGCGGAAGTGGGCGGCGAGCGTGTAAAACCGGTACAGGGTCCGGATGGAAGCCGCGTGCCGCTGCTGCGGCCGGGATTTCATCCAACCGATTCGTATACCGTTTCGTTCGTGTTCATGCACTCGGGAGCTCCGTTCGCGAAAAAAGGCGGGGCGGAACTCAGCCTTCCGAATATGGACATTCCCATCAGCCTGCTGAGCTGGGAAGTGTTTTTGCCGGAGCAGTACAAAGTGAAAGACTTCGGTGGCGACGTGATTGCCGCCAATGTTGTGCCGCAACCATTTCGCGAGGAGGATGCAGTCAACGCGGAGGGAGCTCGCAAGGAAGAGATTCTCAACAACATCAGATTGCAAGCCCTTCCCGGGCAAATGGGAGGTTATGTAGTCGACCCCACCGGAGCCGTGGTGCCCAACGCGCGAGTTACGATCACCGCAGGCAACGGCGCGAGCCGAACCGCAAGCACCGACTCCCAGGGCCGATGGGTCATCACTGGAATGGCGTCGGGAAACTACAAGGCCAAGACGGAGATGCCGGGGTTTCAGACCAGCGTTTTCAACCTCGGCTACGATGCCAGTCAGCCGTCGAGCTACAACTTCCCAATCAATGTCGCCAGCGCTGCTGAGACCGTAGAAGTCACGGCCCAGGCGGCCCAGATACAAACCGAGTCGGGGACGAATGTGTTTCACGGTGATGTGAACTCCTACTCGGTGAACGGCGTCGCGGGTGGCGCAAGCATCGGTGGCCCGATTATGAAGGGCACCTTCGGACGAGGCCTCGAGCGGTTGGGAGCGGGCCCTAGCTCCGCCAACCAACCGGCCTCGGCCAACGTCATGAACCTTCAGCGCAAGGTTGCGGGTGTATTGCCGGTTGCAGTCGATGTGCCTCGTGCTGGCACTTCCTTCAGCTTCGTCCGGCCGCTGGTTCTGGATGAGGAAACGAAAGTGACTTTCAGCTATAAGAGCCGGTGAAAATACAGTGGCTAGTGGTTAGTTGTTAGTGATTAGTCGCCGCAGAGACTGACCACTAGCCACTGGTCATTAGCCACTCGCTGTCCGCGAACCACGTCGGCGCTAGCGTTTTTTGACCGATGGCATAGAATGTTGGTTCGCGGGCAGCCGCTTATGAGCAATCCTGAGGACTGGAAAAAATGGGAAGGCCGCGTCGACGGGAAATTTCCGCTGCGGCAGTGGCTGGGTGGCTCCGAGCACAGCGCAGTCTTTCTCACCGAGCGGCCCGGCCAGCCGGCTCAACCGGCCGCGATCAAATTCCTCGCGGCCGATGATGCCGCCGAGGCCGATCGTCAACTTTCGCGCTGGCGGGCGACAGCGCAACTTTCTCATCCTCATCTGATGCGCATCTACGAAGCCGGGCGCTGCCGGCTCGACGGCACGCCACTGCTTTATGTACTCATGGAATATGCGGAGGAGGATCTGTCGCAAATCCTTCCGCAGCGGCCCCTGGCGCCCGCCGAGGTGACCGACCTGCTTCCCGCGGTTCTGGACGCGCTCTCCTATCTGCACGGCAAAGGATTTGTGCACGGTCGCGTCAAGCCGTCGAACGTGCACGCCATGGGCGACGAGTTGAAACTCTCCGCCGATCAGACCGCGTCGTTTACGGAGTCAAATCCAACGCGCGGGCGACGCGATGTTTACGATGCCCCCGAGACAGCGGCGGGAATCGTCTCACCCGCGGGCGACGTGTGGTCCATCGGAGTGACGCTGGTCGCCGCGCTCACCCAGAACGTAACCTTCGAAGACGCCACTTCACGCCACGATCCCGATCCGCCCGAAACCGTTCCGCCGCCATTTCGCGGCATTGCGCGCGAGTGCTTGCATCTCGATCCCAAGCGGCGCTGCTCCATCGCGGAAATTCAAGCGCGCTTGCAGCCGGAGGGACGCTCGGTGCCGGCTCCGTTGCCGATTCCGCCTATACGCTCGGCTTCCCCTTACCGCAGCACATGGCGCATTTTCATTCCGATTGCAATCTTGCTGTTGCTGGGACTCGGCATTCGCGTTCTTTACGCGATCTTTCCACCGAAGGCAGCGAGCAAGGTCGAGCCGATCAATATTGCCGTCGCTCCGGTTGCATCACAGCCCGTGAGCCCTCAACCCGCGAAGCCGAGTCCTGCTCCTGCCAGTGCTCCGCCTGCCACTCCAGTTTCATCTCCACCAAAAGCAGCCGCGTCCCCTGGAGAAGTCGTGCATCAGGTTCTTCCCGACGTTTCTCAAAGTGCGCGCAATACCATCACCGGCACGATCAAAGTGGGAGTTCGGGTTGAAGTGGATCCCTCGGGCAAGGTGACATCGGCGGAGGTCAAATCAGATTCATCCAAAAGCAAGTACTTCGAGCGCCTGACTCTCGCAGCGGCACAGCGCTGGGAGTTTTCCGCTCCCGAGGTTGACGGAAAGCCGACGGCGAGCACGTGGCTCTTGAAGTTCCGCTTCAAACGAACGTCGATTGAGGCTTTCCCCCAACGCGTGACTCGCTAACTTTTGTCCGGCAGCCGCAGCTTCCACACAATCTGCCTCACCATGCCGAGCAGCAGCTTGGCGTCGTAGGCTTCCAGTTTGAAGCGCAGAATCAGGCGGCGGGCCTTCTTCTCGAACATGGCGTCCGTCCCCGGCTTCACGTAACCGCTGATCCGAAGCGCCTCGAGTAAGATCTCTGTGATTTGCTCGGCTTGGCCAGCCGTCGCCGGCTCAATGTCCTCTGTAGCCGTTGGAAGTGGCGCCACGCGCGCCAGTTCATAGAGACAAACCGCGACCGCCTGCCCCAGGTTCATCGAGATGTTCTTCTCTTTGGTGGGAATGTTCAGCAGCCAATGGCAGTGGCTGAAATCTTTGTTCGTGAGCCCGATTTTTTCTGAGCCAAACAAAAGCGCCACGCGTTCTTTCTGCAGTTGTGTGCGAATCACTGCGCCGGCGGGCTCGTCAAGCCGTCGCACCGGCTGCTGCAACGCGCGATTGCGCACGGCTGTCGTGCCGACCACCAAAGCGCAATCGGCGACGGCCTCAGACACGGTCTTATACTCCTCTGCCGTCTCGAGCAGATCAGACGCGCCCACCGCGGAACGAGCTTCGCGAAACCCCGGCGCGTACGGATTCACCAGGCGCAGCCGGTGCGCGCCGAAATTGCTCAC
>Ga0210403_10005127_pt1 | contig 11174 bp, 9 predicted proteins | sample IncBWC19MmetaG_FD_150863 | JGI IMG/M metagenome (GOLD analysis project Ga0210403, IMG submission 150863) | Forest soil microbial communities from Barre Woods Harvard Forest LTER site, Petersham, Massachusetts, United States - Inc-BW-C-19-M | ecosystem: Environmental > Terrestrial > Soil >... | reverse complement strand
TCCACTTCCGTTGGCTCAGTGCCTCGGAACAGAAGCCAGCCGCACTGTGCCAGAAACGCCAACAGAAGAAGTCCGGCTAGAACCTGGGGCTGGCCGAATCGTTCGCGCGTCAGAAATTTACTCATGAAGGGACGGCGAGTGTTTTACCATGTCCGGGGACAATTGGGGAAACTTCCGCCATGGACGAAGTAAGAGAGGGCTCGCCGGCTGCAGATGGAGTCCCCCTGGAAACGCAGCTCGGACAGCCCGACCCCACACTGATCGATCCACTGCAGCTGCCATTGCTCGCACCAGTTCATACAATCTTTGTCGGTCCTGAGGGGTTGCGAGCGGGATGGCGTTTTCTACTTTACGTTGGAATGTGGCGGGTGTTCCTCGTTTTGCTTCGCACCCTGGTGCCCTATGTGCAACCGCACGGAGTGCGCGGGATTTGGCAGGACTTGATTGGGGAGTTGGAGTTTGTCGCATCGGCCTTTCTGCCCGCATTGGTGATGGGGGCGATCGAGAAGCGTCCTTTCGGCGACTACGGGCTGCCATGGCGAAATGCCTTTGGAAAAGCGTTCTGGGTGGGCATGTTCTGGGGCATCGTGGCCATTACGGTTCTGGTGCTTGCCATAGGCGGCCTGGGCGATTTTTCTCTCGGCGGGCTCGCGCTGCATGGCGGGCGCATCCTGAAGTTTGCGGCTTTCTGGGGCGGGTTTTTTGTCATCGTCGGCTTGTTCGAAGAATTCCTGCTGCGTGGCTATACGCAATTCACGCTGACCCAGGGTATTGGTTTCTGGCCGGCTGCGCTCTTGCTTTCGACTTTCTTCGCCGCCTTGCATTTTGGCAATCCCGGGGAAACCTGGATGGGTTTGCTCGCGGTTGCGGTGATCGGACTTTTTTTCTGCCTGACTCTTCGCCGCACCGGAAACCTGTGGTTTGCCGTCGGCTTTCACGCTTCGTGGGATTGGGGCGAAAGCTATCTGTACTCCGTGCCCGACAGCGGCGGGATGGTCACCGGGCACCTGATGCGCTCATCCTTCCACGGCTCGCCATGGCTCACGGGCGGCTCGGTCGGGCCGGAAGGCAGTGTGCTCGTCTTTGTAGTCATGGCACTGACGTGGCTGGCGTTTGATCGGGCGTATCCTAACGTCAGATACCAAACCAAAGACATTCATCACTCCGAGATTCCGCCTCCCTACCACGAATAATGCACCGTGTAAGTCACTACCCGTTGGCCATCCGGTTCGATGGTGACGGGAAACTCCGCCGTCTGAGCATCCATCTTTCGGGATGGTTGCGACTGCTCGGTCAACGTCCAGTTGGTCCAGCGATACAAATGCTCGACGACTCGAACATTTACCGGCTCCTTCTTGTGATTGCGGACTCGAATCTCAAAAGTCTCTTCCATCCAGTTGTGGCTGGAATCAACATGGAAACTGGTACGCTTGCGTTCTCCTACCACGTCAAACGCATTCCCAGTGTACGCGCGGATGGTCTCATCTTTCGGCGTGTGATCGATCTGGTTTTCGCCGACGAACTCCAGGTGCCCGTCCGTATCCCGGCGGTAGAAGCGTAATTTGCCCTTAGGCAGCGGGATGCCGAGGTGGTTGACTTCCGCGTTCTTGAACTCTTCCATCACCCACACTTTTGGGTTCGACTGAGTGCCGTAGCCGGGATCCTGACGCACCTGCTCGGGGTTGCGATATCCGTACTGCTCTACCTTGGCGCCGTCGTAGATGTAGAGGCGCTGCGCCTGAATGCCTGTGGCGCGAACAAACTCTACCTGCTTGGTTTCCTGGTCACGCAGAGTGGTGGAACGCTCGAGGGTATAGAGATGGAATTCGTCGAAGGACTTCTCGCGAACGACGGGGGCCATGGCATCTGTCACCGCCGCGGCCTCGGCAGCGTACATTCTGCCTGCCACGCCACCTTCCTGAATTTTATTCACATCCCCGGCCAGCAATTTGATGTTGGCATTCTCAAACGTCTTCCCGCTCTGATTGCGCATGGTGACCCATCCCACCAAGTCGAGCAAATCGAACTTGCTGGTCGACTTATCGGAAACCACCAGGTTGTAGTCCGCTTGCCAGTTCATGCCGCCGCTGACATAGGAAAGCTCGGCATCGAATTTGCCGGGCTGATTGGTTTGCACCAGCCAAGTCAACGTGGGCTTCAGTATGGAATCGGCGGACAGCGCGGGAAATAAAGGTTGACCCGGCATTCCGAAACGCAGTATGCCGTCCACTTCGATAATCGGTTGCGTGGAAACGGGCTGCTGGTAGTTTTGCGCATAGTAGTTGCTGGGGACATATCCGCTGCGCACGATCTTTCCCCGGACGATCACGTCTTTGTCGAGGTTGCGGCCGGTGACGAAGTCGATCGTCTTGCCTTCATAAAACGAGAGCAGAAGTTCTTGTGAGATGGGATCGTTGCGGTAATTTTGCTCAAGGACTTGCAGGGCGCGTCCAGCAGGATCGCGCAGAATCACTGAATCAGGTTCGAGATGCGCGGCGACTCCGGCGTAGCTGACATGGTTCACGCCCGCTAACAATTCCATGGGGAACCGTTCGCGTGCCACGAAGAAATTCTGGTTGTAAATGGTCAGCGCGGGAGCATTCTCGCCGTTAGCCTTATCCTGTCCCCAGGCCATGGAGCACAGGCAGAATACGATCAACACAATCTTTTTCATTGTTCGCCTTTTTCTGCCCCGGTCAGGGAGAGGCGTTTTTCCCGGTGCTATGCAGAGAACGCAGGGTTCGAGAAAACTTGCGGGGTGCGAATCAGGTGCGGCGAGAGAGAGTACGGAGGTAATGAGGTAACCGCGAGCCTGGATTACTAGCGCAAGGCGGGTCTTGAGCTACGAATTCCGGAACCAGCAACGGCGGCGAGGATGGCGTCCGCGAAACGATCCGCGGCTGCGGGATGGGAAGTCAAGAACAGTGCAGGTTCGATCAATTCGAGTTCCATGATGCGAAACTGGTCTTGATTGTGGATTCGGTCGACAATTCCATCGACTCGCGCGTACAGCGTAGGCGGTACCGCGTGCACCGCCCGCGTCGCGCATTCGAGCACCGGTGCAGGCGGATCGGCGGCGAGAGAGCGACCTCCGAAGTCGCTCTGCACGCGAAAGTCTCCTGGCTTCGGCGTCTTGCGGACGGCGTGACTGAACTGCCCGCCGAAGAACATGAGAGACCACTCGCCATCGGTGACGATGTTGTCCATGAATTTCTGGACCATAACACCGGGGCCGGCCATGAGTTCCTCGAACAAGGCTTGCTGGGATTCAGCGTTCTTCGCGTCCACCAGTTGGGTGCGGTGCGCTGTGGCGGAGATTCTGGGTTTGACCACCGCCTTGTCCCAGCCCTTGTCGCGCAAGGCGTCGGTCAGAGTTCGCGTTTGTCCAGGCTCACACCATAAGGTTGGAACGATGGGAATGCCCTGATTCTCCAGCGAGCGGAGGTAGGATTTATCGGCGTTCCAACGAATTACCGCGGACGGATTCCAGAGGTTGCGGCTGCTCGATTCGAGAGATGCAATCCAGTGTAGAAACTCCTCATGGCGCAGGTGATAGTCCCAGCAGGAACGAATCACTATTGCGTCGCAATCTTGCCAGGGATAGTTCGGATCGCTCCACTCGGCGGGTTCCGCTTTGAAGCCGCGTTCCGCGAGCGGTCGCAGAAGGGTTTGATCGTCGGGCGTGAGATCTAGCCAGTCTTTGGAAGTCGCAAGGGCGATACGCATAGAAGTCTAATGACTGGATTTGGCATTTTTACTTCGAAAGCGCGCTTCTTTTCTCGGATCAACCCAGATCCCCAAGCTCGGTAGCACTCCGTATATAGTCTCGTGAACCTTGGGCTAGACTTTGACCCAATCATTTCCGCCGCGTTATTCGAGCGCGGATCCATTCCGCCAAGGCTTTTTCGCTCAGATTCCCGGCGGCTAAATCCAGGATTGTTTTGACGGCGTCGGCTTCGTCGACTTCGAGATCAAACCCGTTCAATTCGAGAAAGAGCCCAACGGCGAGAAATCCGGCTCGTTTGTTTCCGTCGCTGAAGGGATGGCCACGAACGATCCCGAATCCGTAGGCCGCCGCCAAACGCGCTGTGTCTGCACCGCGCTCGTGAGCGTGGATGTTCCTGGGGCGTGCCAGCGCCGACTGCAGAGCTGCTTGGTCGCGCATACCCCACAGTCCACCGTGTTCCGCGAGACTCTCTGCGTGGAGTAACACGAGGGCACGCTGGTCCAACCAAACCGGCTTCTTCACTTCGCCAGTGCGCGAAAAACGCTGCGATACTTGCTCATGAATCCACGGCCAAGATCGAGTTGCTTCTCAACTTCGGGATCATAGGGAGTGAGCAAATATCCCGCCGGCGTTTCGATGGCAAAGAGTGTGTCGTCCTTCTTTGCCCGTAGCCGAACCAGCATTTCCTTTGGCAGGACTAGGCCGGTGGATGTGCCTACGGACCTAAGCTTGAGTTTCATGTGATCCTTCCGATACCCATGCTCATTATAATACAGGGACGGCCGGACACGCAGCTTGAGTGGATAAGGGCATCCCACACGTATGACCGTTAAATGTCCAGGTTCTTTACATCGAGCGCGTTGTCTTCGATGAACTTGCGGCGGGCTTCAACGTCCTCGCCCATCAGCGTGGTGAAGATGGTTTCGCATTCGGCGATGTCTTCAAGCTTCACGGACAGCAGTGTGCGCCGCTCCGGATCCATGGTGGTTTCCCACAATTGCGGCGCTGTCATTTCGCCCAAGCCTTTGTATCGCTGCACGATGTAATCCTTGCGGCCCTCCGCCAGAACGTAGTCGAAGAGATCGCGCGCCGTAGACTTTTCGACCAGCTGAGGTTCGGGCTTTTTCTTTGCGGCAGGTTTTGCAGGCGCTTCTGGTGCGGCCTTCTGCTGCGTCTTGTCGCCGTCTTCGGCCTCGGCGCCATTTGATTCTTCAGCATTGGTATTTGCCGACGAACCTTTGGCGACGGTCTCAACCACGAATGGCGGCTCCATGTAGGGTTCGATCTGCTTGAATTTCGACAACAGTTGGCGGTACTCGGCGGTGGAAGCCAGCTCCCAGTTGATCAGGTGTTCCGCGCCCTGCGAGTTCACGTAGCGAACTTCCCACAGATTGTGTTCTTCGTCAAAACGGCTTTCGACTTCCTTGAAGCTGCGCTCTTTTTGCAGCTTCTTCAGTTCTTTTTCCAGTTTCTCGATTTTCTTGGGCGCGGTTTTCTTGTCGCCTTCGAAATCAGTTCTCCTGGAAAGATCGAGCTTGGGAAGAAGGTCGGTTACGCGTTCGTCGCGCAAACGCTTGTCGACTTTGTCGAACAGCTTGAGATATTCGTCGAGGACATTCATGAAGCGCGACAGATTCGTGCCTTCGAGCTTGGCGGCGCCTTCGCCATAACGAACCACGAGACCTTCCGACGCGCGCTTGACCAGCACTTTCACATACTCGCGATCGTCCTTGATGTATTGCTGAGACTTGCCTTTCTTGATCGAGTACAAGGGTGGCTGCGCGATGAACACATTGCCGCGCTTGATCAACTCCTGCATGTGGCGGAAAAAGAACGTGAGCAGCAGGGTGCGAATGTGGCTTCCGTCCACGTCGGCGTCGGTCATCAGAATGATTTTGCCGTAACGCAGCTTGCTCGCGTCGAAATCTTCTTTAGAGATACCTGTACCCAGCGCCGTAATCATGGCGCGAATTTCTTCATGCGCCAGCATCTTGTCGTAGCGGGCTTTTTCGACGTTAAGGATTTTGCCCTTCAACGGCAGAATGGCCTGGAAACGCCGGTCACGCCCTTGCTTCGCGGTGCCACCTGCGGATTCGCCTTCGACCAGAAACAGCTCGCAACGCTCTGGCTGTTTCTCTGAGCAGTCTGCCAGTTTGCCGGGGAGACCACCACCGTCGAGTGCGCCCTTGCGGCGGGTCAAGTCACGAGCTTTCCTCGCGGCCTCGCGCGCGCGGGCAGCGTCGATTGCTTTGTTGATGATCTTTCGTCCGACCGTCGGGTTTTGCTCGAGGTATGCGCCCAGGCGTTCGTTGACGAAAGCCTGCACAACGCCTGCAATGTCGGAGTTCAGCTTGCCTTTGGTCTGGCCTTCAAACTGAGGTTGCGGCAGCTTAACGCTGATCACCGCAACCAGACCCTCGCGGACGTCATCGCCGGTGAGATTTTCTTTTACGTCTTTGAACAGACCCATCTGCTGTCCCGCGTAATTGATGGTGCGGGTCAGAGAAGTACGAAAGCCGGATAGGTGCGTGCCGCCATCCACCGTGTTGATGTTGTTGGCAAAACTGAAGACTGTCTCGGAGTAGGCGTCGTTGTACTGCAGCCCAATCTCCATCTCGACGCCGTCGCGCGTGGCTTCCATGTAGATCGGCTTGTCGTGCAGTGTCTGTTTGCCGCGATTGAGGTGCTTGATGAATTCGGCGATGCCGCCGTTATATTTGAATTCGGCGGTCTTGGGCTCGCCCGTTTTCGGGTCCGTGGTGCGCTCGTCGGTCAGCGTAATCAGCAATCCCTTGTTCAGGAAGGCAAGTTCACGAAGGCGCTGCGCCAGCGTATCGAAGTTATATTCAGTTACCGTGAGAATCGTTTTGTCGGGCAGGAAGCGAACCTTGGTTCCGCGTTTCTTGGTCGCGCCCGCTTTTTTCAGCTTGCTGGTCGGCTCGCCTTTGGAATAGGTCTGCTCCCAAGTGAAGCCATCTCGCCAGATTTCGAGATCAAGTTCTTCGCTGAGCGCATTCACGCAGGAAACTCCGACGCCATGCAATCCGCCGGACACTTTGTACGAAGATGCGTCGAACTTGCCGCCCGCGTGCAGCGTGGTCATCACAACCTGCGCGGCGGGAACTTTCTCGCCGTCGATGTCCATCGAATCCACGGGAATGCCGCGGCCGTTGTCCACGACTGTGATGGAGTTGTCGAGGTGAATCGCGACTTCGATTTTGTCGGCGTACCCGGCAAGCGCTTCGTCGACAGAATTGTCCACGACTTCATAGACGAGATGATGAAGCCCAATCTCACCGGTCGAACCGATATACATCGCAGGACGTTTGCGGACGGCTTCCATGCCGCCCAACACTTTGATGGAATCGGCTGTGTAATCGCCGTTGCTGTTGATGGGGTTTGGTCCACCAGTCCTATTTTTGGTGTCGACGATGGCCGTGGTATCGATTTCTTTTGTTGCCATTCAGCTCCGGTGGATATGCCAGATTTGAGCTCTGGCGGACGCGCATTTCCTGTGCCCTAGAATGAGGTCAAATGACTGAAATTATTAACACTTACGGCAACAGGATTTATAACAAATTATACCACAGTCGAAGCCACTCCTGGCCCTGGAATCCAGCCGGTAAACCGTGATTCTTGTGTCATTTAGGGACGGCTTTGGCGGGGTAGTATCCTGGGGATGAATCAAGCTCGCTTTCCGGCTCACTTGTGGGCGGCAGGCGTTTCTTTCCTGCCAAAGCTTAGGCCTTCAATCAACTGGTCCACTTCGTCTTCGCTCCCTGCAATAAACGTAAACGAGACCACAAAACCCTTCTCGATCATGACCAGCGTGCTTTGGTGCATGGTCAGGCTGCCGAGCGGTTTGCTGAAGTCTCCGCGAACCAGCTGTGCCGTTCCTGCGCGGAATTCGTAGGGCTCGTTGACGACAGTAAAGCCCTTGGACTTCGTTAGCTCCGTGACTGGACCAAAATACTGTTCCGCATTTTGCAGCCCTGCGTACGAAGATACGGCTTCGGCCGCTACGACGACTGCGGAATTCACCGAGTCGCCAGCCACTTCGGGAGGATGCTCGAACGCGGCCAGCAGCAGCATTGATTTTTTGGGATCGTTCGAATCCTCGCTCGAATCTTCTCTCATCCCGGTGGTGCGATCCACCCATCCGAAATAGAGTTTGTAGCCGAATCCGAAAAACGAGTTATGGTAGATGCCGTTGGCGATGGAACCGGGATCCGGTGCGGATATCTGGGACTGTTCGGATCTGGTCTTGGATGAAGATGACGAAGTTGGCGACTGCGCATGAAGCATCCCAGCTAAGAGCATCAAGAGAAAAATGCTGCAGTGTCGAAGACCGCGGATACCCATATGGGCATTTTAGTTGATCAGGCGCATCCTAACCTGCTCGGAGACGAAAACAGGCCGCGCACGTAGCAAGCGTCAGAGCCTTCTCCTGCCGTTATCCGCCACAAGCAGTGTTACGCCGCGATCCCGACGCCCACGGGCTGGGCGCAGTGTGCGCAGCGTCTCGCGTCGATCGGGATCTCGCTGAGGCATTCGGGACACTTCTTGGTGGTCGGATCGGCGGGCGCTGGGGCCTTGCGCATGCGAGTGACCAAAGCATTGATTGGCGTCACTACAAAGAAGTAAACAGCGGCCGCGATCAGCAGGAACGAGACTACCGTGTTAATGAAATCGCCAACGGGAAACACAGTGCTGCCGACGGTAAAGCTGATCGAAGAGAAATCCGGCTTGCCGACTAGGGCCGCGATCAGCGGCGTCAGCAGGTCTTTGGTGAGAGCTGTAACCACGCCGCCGAAGGCCGCGCCAATCACGACTCCGACTGCCATGTCGATTACATTGCCACGAAGAATGAATTGCTTGAATCCGCTGAGCATGAAGGGTTCCCTCCTAAGAACGGATGGCGGCAACTTTACGGCCGATGGCCGACGGCGTCAAGCGTACGCAGACTCGTGGGGGCAAGGACGTTCGTCCTCCATCGTCAGATTCGCATCGGCATCACGATATAGCGGTACTTGTATTCTTCGGCTTCGGCGGGCCGCATCTGTCCGGCAGACTGGGAATCTTTGAATTCCAGCTTCACATCGCCGCTGCCGGCGGCCTTGAGGAAATCCAGAAGATATTGCGCGTTGAAGCCGATCTGGATCATATCCCCGTTGTAGTCGATTTCGATCGAGTCTTCCGACTCGCCGGTTTCGGTGGAGGAAGCCGAGAGTTTCAGTTCGCCTTTTTCCAGACGCATCTTCACGGCTCGTGAGCGCTCGTCGGCAAACTGGGCCACGCGAGAAATTGCTGCCGAGAGATCTTCCCCGTGGACACTGATGCTTTTGTTATTTTCCTTCGGCAAGACGGCTTCGAAGTTTGGGAACTGCCCGGTGAGTTGGCGCGAGGTCAGAAGCCTCTGGCCGATGCGGAAGAATAGCGTGGATTCGTCTTTCGCGAATTCGATTTCCTCGGCGTCGGTTGAATCCAGCAATGACTTCAACTCGTCCATGGCTTTCTTGGGAACGAGAGTTTTCATCTCGCCGGAGACGCCTTCAAATTTCCCGCCGCTGCGTTCGATGTGCGCCAGCCGATGCCCGTCGGTAGCGACCATGGTGATCGATTCCGGCTTCAGCACCATCAATGCACCGTTCAGCGTGTAGCGGGATTCTTCACTGGCAATGGCAAAGCCGGTCTTGGCAATCATCGACCGCAAAACCTGCGCGGGGATTTTAACCACGCCTGCGGTTGGGAACGTAGGCAAACTGGGGAAGTTCGACCGCGCCATGCCAACCATTTTTGTGTTTGAACGGCCACAGCGAATGCTGACCCAGTGATTTTCCAGCAGCTTGATTGTGATGTCCGCATCGGGCAGCAGTTTCACATAGTCATGCAGCTTGCGCGCGGGGATGGTACAGGCGCCTTCTTTTTTAACCTTGGCCACGCACGACGTACGCAGACTGAGATCGAGATCCGTGGCGGTGAGAGAAAGCTTGTCGCCGGCAGCTTCGAATAAATAATTCGACAGGATGGGGATGGTGGTCTTACGCTCGACCACGCCCTGGGTCGCCGTGAGCTCTCGCAGGAGCTCGAACTTGCTGACCGTAATTTCCATGGTGGTGGTTCCCGCCGCTGATGCTATGGCTTCTACCGGCATAACCTGAGTCTCCCGCCGCGTGGCACTACTTTCAATACTTCCCTTATATCAAAACAAAAACCTAGAAAACCAGCAGTAACAGCAAGAAACAGAGAAAAGTTGAATCCAGTCCAACCCGCCGATTCACCCGCCCAGCTGCTCGGTCAATTTATTCAGCAACCGGTTCAAGTCCTTGTCGGTCTTGCGGACGCCGTCGATTTTCTCGACCGAGTGCAATACGGTGGTATGGTGCTTGCCACCAAACTGTCGTCCAATTTCAGGCAAGGACGCCTCAGTCAGATGCTTGGCCAGGTACATTGCGATTTGCCGGGGATAGACGATGGCGCGCGAGTTATTTTTTGCCTTAATCTCCACCAACCGCAATCCAAACTGCTCGGCAACCGATTTCTGAATCGATTCAATCGTGACCTTGCGGGCCTGGGAGTCGATGAAATTCTTAAGCACCTGCTGGGTATAAGGCAGGGTGATTTCGGCCCCGATGAGCGAGGAGTGTGCGACGAGCCGGATGAGCGCGCCTTCCAGTTCGCGGACGTTGGAGCGAATATTGGACGCGATGTACAGCGCTACGTCGGTGGGAAGCGTGACCTTTTCCTGCTCCGATTTCTTCTGCAGGATGGCGACCTTGGTCTCCAAATCCGGCGGCTGGATATCAGCGATCAAACCCCACTCGAAACGGCTTCGGAGCCGGTCTTCGATCTCGGCCAACTCCTTCGGCGAGCGATCGCTGGCTATCACGATCTGCCTCATCGACTCATGCAGCGCGTTGAAAGTGTGGAAGAACTCCTCCTGGGTACGCTCTTTCTGAGCCAGGAACTGGATGTCGTCCACCAGGAGCACGTCGACGTTGCGGAACTTGTCGCGGAAGCTGGTCATCTTGTCGTAGCGCAGCGAGTTGATCATTTCATTGGTGAACTTTTCGCTGGAGACGTAGCAGATGCCCAACTGCGGTTGCCGCTTGCTGATCTCGTGGCCGATCGCCTGCATCAGATGGGTCTTGCCCATTCCGACGCCGCCATAAAGGAAGAGTGGGTTGTACGCCTTCGAGGGGCGTTCCGCAACTGCTTGACACGCGGCGTGGGCGAACTGATTTCCGCTGCCGATAACGAACGCGTCGAAGGTGTACCGCGGGTTGAGTTGTGCCGCCCCGTCCCAATCGAAGCGTGACTGTGACGGATGAGTCGACGGAGCCGAGTAGGCGGAAAGGCCGCCGTCGTGGCGGACGGGCGTGGCCGCTGGATCGTCCCCTGGGGGAACGAACTTCACTTCCTGATACTCGAGGCCAAGATTGTCGAG